>Ga0272443_10004350_pt1 | contig 15520 bp, 14 predicted proteins | sample SSMAcet12_FD_193581 | JGI IMG/M metagenome (GOLD analysis project Ga0272443, IMG submission 193581) | Marine sediment archaeal communities from Little Sippewissett salt marsh, Falmouth, MA, United States - SSM-Acet-12 | ecosystem: Environmental > Aquatic > Marine > Wetlands > Sediment ...
CGGCATCCAAGTGGGCGATCACCACGGCCACTTCACCGCCCGCAAACGGCACATCCGCTTCGATCACGGGCGGGTTGCTGCACGGGTTTTCGGAATCGGCCAGTCCGATCTTGATGTTGTAGGTACCGGGAGCGAGGCTAAGTGGCCCGGCCAGCTCACCATAGGTGAAGCCCTGGAGCAGGCAGTTGTCACCGACAGCCACGTCCACCGGCAAGGTCGCGTCGAAGTCCAGGTCCTGTCCCTGAATGCCATGAATCACATAGACTGTAGCCGTGTCCTCCTGGGCATGGATCGGTCCAACGAAGAAGGCCAAGCTCAAGACTAACGCAAGAAGTCCAGATTTCATTGTTCTATCTCCTTAAGCAAAAGAGGTCCGTGATACTTTTGATCTCGCGGGTGGAGAGGAAAGGGCTGAGCACGTCCGACGTGCTCAGCCCTCGAACGGAACCAGCAAACGCTAACTGGTTTCTTCCGGCAGGATCACGCGATCGATCACGTGAATCACGCCGTTACGACAATAGATGTTCTTGGTCTGCAACGCCGCGTTATCGATTTGCAGGGACGGATAGATCGGTTGACCGTTGAGGGTCTTGACCGTATGGGCTGCGAGAATATCGTTGGAACCCAACTTGGCGGGAACAACGTGGTACTTCAGGATGGCCTGGAGCTTGGCCCGATTCTCCGGCTGGATCAGGCTCTCGACGGTACCTTCCGGCAATTTCGCAAAGGCGGCGTCCGTCGGAGCGAAGACTGTGAAAGGCCCCTCCGCGGTCAGCGCGTCAGCTAAACCGGCCGCCTGGAGCGCTGTCACCAGCGTCTTGAACTGTCCCGATGCCACGGCTGTCTCGACGATGTTCTTGTCGACCTGGGCGGGCATTTCGCTTCGCGCATGCCCGGCGATCGGTTGGGCCGCACTCGGCAGGATCACCCTGTCGATCACGTGGATCACACCATTGGTCGCTTTGATGTCCGCCTTGACCACGCGGGCGTCGTTGATCCGAAGCGTCAGATCTACCTTGTTGCCGTGCAGGGTCTTGGCATTGGTGTACTTCATCAGGTCCGAAGACATCGCTTTGCCGGCCACCACGTGGTACTTCAGAATGGCCTGGAGTTGGCCCTTATTCTCTGGCTTGAGCAAGGTTTCCACCGTGCCCTCGGGTAAGGCAGCGAATGCTTTGTCCGTGGGAGCGAACACCGTATAGGGCCCCGGTGCCTGTAGCGCCTCGGCAAGATCGGCCGCTTGCAGGGCCGCCACCAGTGTGGTGAATTGCCCGGCGTTTTGTGCCGTCTGGACAATGTCGGCCAGTTTGACCTGTTGGTTTGCGTTGCACGTGGCTGCGGTTTGCGAAGCATAGCTGCAGCTACCGGCCGTGGCGCTCGAGATTCCGAAGGCGAGAGTAACAATCGTCGTGGTTAAGAGTGTAGTCTTCATGGTATTTCCTTTCGATGGGTGGTGCATGTTGTCCATTTGTCTAGTCACAGTCTGAGTGTCAACGTGTGTCGGTTGTGTCGTGGTACTGGGTTAGCTGGTTCTTCTCAACAGGGCGAAAGCTTCGGCCCTGGTCGTTGTGTTGTCCTTGAATACGCCCCGGACGGCCGAGGTCACCATGGAGGCGTTTGCCTTCTGCACGCCGCGTATCTTCATGCAGAGGTGCTCGGCTTCGATCACCACCAGGGCGCCGCGCGCGTCCAGGTGCTCCATCAGCGCGTCGGCGATCTGGGTGGTCAGTTGTTCCTGCAATTGCGGGCGACGGGCGAAGGTGTCGACAGTGCGTGCGAGTTTCGATAGTCCCACGACCTTATCCTGGGGCAAATAGGCCACGTGGGCCTTCCCATAGAACGGCAGCAGATGATGCTCGCAGAGGCTGTAGAAGTCGATATCGCGTACCAACACGATCTCATCGTAGCGGGCTTGAAAGACGCGTCCGAGGTGTTCGGCGGGGTCTTCTCCCACGCCCGCCAGCAACTCTGTATACATGCGTGCGACGCGAGCGGGCGTATCGCGCAAGCCCGCGCGGTCCGGATCCTCACCCAAGGCCCGCAGCAGGTTTCGCACGCTCCGGTCCACTTCCCGTTCGTTGATGGGGCTGCTCAACTGTTCGCCAGTCGGTATTGTCTGGTTGAATCTGGACGTCGCCGCAATCATGATAGGCTCTTTCATATTAAATTCGTTCAAAACGTTCAGTTTGGTATAGGGCCGACGCATCCCGTTCGTTCGCGCAATTCTGGCTTTTTCTGTTAGTTTTCCTGTTGTAAATGCGATATATCCTTTGTAGATATGAACATAAGGCGCGCTGGGACGTACTAAAAACATTCAAAACGTGCAAATGAAAAGGCTGTCTATCATGGAACTCAAGCCGAACAAGACATTTAGTCCCAACCAGGTCGCGCGCTGCCTGGGGGTCAGTGAGGCGTCGATCAAGCGGTGGTGCGACAAGGGGATTCTGGCGTTCACCAAGACAGCCGGCGGTCACCGTCGGATACCGGTGCACGTGGTGCTGGACTTCGTCAGGGAGAACGATTTCACGCTGGCCCAACCGGAAATGCTCGAGCTGCCGCCATCCGTCGGGGCCGGCTCGCGCACCTTGGATCAGGCCTGTCGGCTCTTCGGGCAGGCCCTCGAGCAAGGGGACGATTCCCGGTGCCTGCAATTGACCCTCGACCTGCGCCTGGCCGGCCGCGACATGGCCGTCATCGGTGATCGCGTCATTGCTCCCGCTTTCCAGGCCCTGGGCCAGCGCTGGGAGCACGGCGAAGCGGAGGTCTACCAGGAACGGCGCGGCGTGGAAATCACCCGCCACGTCCTCTCGCGGTTGAAGGACACTCTGGCTCCGCCCGCCCCAGCGGCGCCCACGGCGATCGGGGCCACATTGCCCGGCGATCCGTACAGCCTGCCCGGGCAGTTGTGTGAGTTGGTGTTGCTCGAGCAAGGCTGGCAGGCGCGCTTTCTGGGCAGCGAATTGCCCATGGAAACGGTGGCTCGGGCGGTGCAGGACCTTGGTCCCCGCATGTTATGGTTGAGTGTTTCGGTGGCGGAGGTGCCTGAGGACTTCGTCCGGGACTATGGTCAGCTGTATGAAACATGTCGGCAGCAACGGTGCGCCGTCGCGATTGGCGGTCGCGCTCTGACCGGTTCTCTGCGCCAGCGACTCCAGTATGCGTCCTACGGCGACAACCTCCGACACGTGCAGAGCTTCGCCCAAAGCCTCTATATGCCGAAGTAAGCCAGTCGTCGCAGGCGATCTGCTGTGACCCGTATGATATGAAGAGCGCGCCCAAGATCATCCTCTCCATCGTCGTCTGCCTGTCGACAGGTGTCCTGGGATCATTGGCGACGAGGGATTCGCTTAACACCTGGTATGCTGACCTGGCGAAACCACTCTTCGTTCCACCCAACTGGGCCTTCGGTGTGGTCTGGCCGATTCTCTATGCAATGATGGGTATCTCTGTCTTCCTGATTTGGAGCAAGGGCACTACCGAGAGGCAGGTCCGCGTCGCGCTAGGGCTCTTCGCACTTCAACTTGTGCTAAATGGGCTGTGGTCCCCGATCTTCTTCGGGCTGCGCATGATGGCTCTTGCCCTCATCGAAATCGTATTGCTGTGGCCGGCACTACTGGTGACGATTCGGGCCTTCTGGAGAATCTCCAAGACGGCGGCTTGTCTGCTCTTGCCTTATCTGGCATGGGTGAGCTTTGCCATCGCTCTGAACGCAGCCTTCTGGTATTTGAACAGGTGACATAGCGAACTTGGCTGATGAGCCGGTCCTTCTGTTGCAGTTCATCGGTCGGGACTTTGAACTGGTTGTACGCTTGCTCCCCGGATGTCGATGGGGGAGGTTTTCTTCGCACCGCGAGGGCAATTTCGCAGTAGCATCCTTGCCAGGCTCCGACCAAGTTCACTGGAGACCGACGTAAGGAGTACAGGGACATGACGGTTGATGAGAAATACGAAGCGCTCCAGGGGACGCTTCGATCGTTGCATCGGGTGGTGGTGGCCTATTCCGGCGGTGTGGACAGTACGTTCCTGTTGCGGGCGGCCGTCGAGGTGTTGGGTGCGGAAGATGTGCTGGCCTGTCTCGGCGTCAGCCCTTCGCTGGCCCGGTCGCAACACGAGCGGGCGGTGGCGTGCGCGCGTGAGATGGGAGCAACGCTGCGTGAGGTCAATGTGCACGAGATTCTGGACGGGAAGTACGCCGCCAATAATCCCGATCGGTGTTTCCACTGCAAGTCGCATCTGTACCGGGCGTTGTGGGACGTGGCCCATCAGGAGGATTTTCCCGCCGTGGTCTGCGGCAGCAATTTCGACGATCGGGACGATTTCCGGCCCGGCAACCAGGCGGCTGCCGCGCTCAATGTGGGATGTCCGCTCATGGATGCCCACTTGACCAAGGAGGACATTCGTGTTCTGAGCCGGAGATTTGATCTGGCGACGGCTGACATCCCCGCGTCGCCTTGTCTGGCATCCAGGCTCAGCTATGGGCTGCACGTCACCAGCGAGCGGCTGGCCCAGGTCGAGCGGGCGGAGGAACTGCTCAGGCGATTGGGGTTCTCCGAGTGCCGGGTGCGTCACCACGACACGATCGCCCGGATCGAGGTGAGACCGGAGGATTTTGTGCTGGCGTTTTCCCAACCGGCCCGTTCGGAGATCGTCAGCGGAGTCAAAGAACTCGGATTCCAATACGTGACGATCGATCTGGCCGGCTTTCGGTCCGGTTCGCTCAACGAGGTGCTCAGCGACGCCGAGAAGCAGGTGCACCGGTAGAGACGATGGCCACCCGGCCTAGTCCTGGGCCGGCGGGTCGGTGCGGGCCAATTCCCAGAACGTCTCATGCACGTGCGTCAGGGTGAAATCGCCGCGGAGCGTCTGGCCCTTGAAATCCAGTGCGATGGCGTCCTCGCTTCGTTCTTCTGTGCGATAAGTACCCTGGTCGGCGATGCAGACCTTTCCTGTTCCCTGCTGCACCGGGCCTTCATAGGTGAGGAAGCGGAGGGGATGGTCGAAAATCTTCTCGGCTCGAATCTTGGCGGTGAGGCCGGTCGTCGGCACTTGCTCCAGGCGAAATGTGGTCAGCATGCCGTCCTGTTCGAGCATGAGGTCCCAGTGGACGCCGTCTGCTGTCGTGTGCTGCTGGATCACATACTGCCTGTCCTGCATCGCCAAAACCCCTTTGTGTGGTAGGGTGATTCGTGTTTCCCGAAGTCGCGATCAATATTCTTGCACAGTGAAACGAACACGGCTATGATACCGTGGTAATGTACTTAGAGCCAGGGGAGCCGTGGGATGGCAAAGCCATCCGCTGGAACGGCTGAGAAATCACGATCGTAGTGATGACCCTTGGAACCTGATCGGGCTAACACCTGCGAAGGGAGGCTTGGCAATCATCAAAGGCACTCCCGTTGCGGGGTGCCTTTTTTCGTTGCCGAGAGGACCGAAGATGAAATCGCTGCACGTAAACGGAGTCGAGCGGCAGTTCGCACCCGATGAGATGCCTGCGACCGTGTCGGATTTGCTGGGGCATCTGAACGTCACGGCTGCGGTGGCCGTGGTGGAGATCGATGGGGTGATCGTGCGGCCTGAAGCATTCGCTGACACGCCCTTGACCGAGGGTCAAACGATCGAACTGGTCCGGTTCGTGGGTGGAGGTTGAGTTCATGGACAAATTGATTATTGCCGACCGCCAGTTCGACTCGCGTCTGCTCGTGGGGACGGGCAAGTTCACCTCGCCGAAGGCCATGGCTGAAGCACTCACGGCCTCGGAAGCCGAGATTGTCACCGTGGCGCTGCGCCGCGTGGATATCGATGATGCGCAGGACGACACGTTGCGTGAGATCGACCGCGATCGGTTTCTGCTGTTGCCCAACACCTCGGGCGCCCGCAGTGCCGAGGAGGCCGTGCGTCTATCCCGTCTGGCGCGGGCGGCGACCGGCATTCACTGGGTCAAACTGGAAGTGACGCCCGACCCGTACTACCTGTTGCCCGATCCGATCGAGACGCTCAAAGCGGCTGAGATACTCGTCAAGGAGGGGTTCGTCGTCCTGCCCTATATCAACGCCGATCCGATCCTGGCGCGACGACTGGCCGACCTTGGCACCGCCACCGTGATGCCCTTGGGCAGTCCCATCGGTTCCAACCAGGGGCTCAAGACACGGGCGGCGCTGGAAATCATCATCGAGCAGAGCACGGTACCGGTGGTGGTCGACGCGGGGCTCGGACTTCCTTCGCATGTGGCCGAGGCGATGGAGATCGGCGCCGATGCCGTGCTGGTCAATACCGCCATCGCGACCGCGGCCGATCCGGTCGAGATGGCGCTGGCTTTCAAGCTGGCCGTGGAGGCGGGGCGCAAAGCCTACGAATCCGGTCCGCGGGTCGCGACGCGCGGTGCCGAGGCGTCAAGTCCCCTGACGGGATTCCTGAGAGATTGAGAGGTGATCGAAGTGGATAATTCGGTGCGTGACATTCTGGCCCGACACCGGCTGGACGCCGATCGCGACCAATGGCAGCAGCGTTTGGGCGATGTCACCGCTCAAGACGTGGAAGCGGCGCTGGCTTCGCGCCCCGGGTCCTATGGCCTGGACAAACTACTCGCGCTGATTTCGCCCGCTGCTGAGCCATATCTCGAACCGATGGCCCGCATCTCGCGTCAGCTCACCATCCAGCGTTTCGGACGGACCATTCGTCTGTACGCGCCGCTGTATCTTTCCAATTACTGCATCAATCGCTGCCGCTATTGCGGTTTCAATCAGGGCAATGCCTTCACCCGCACGCGGCTGACGATTGAAGAGGCCTTGGCGGACGCGGAAATCCTCGCGGCTGAGGGGTTCCGCGACATCCTTCTGGTCAGCAGCGAGGACAAACGTTTCATCGACACGAAGTACCTGGAGGCGTTGGCGGCCCAGTTGCGGAAGACGTTCAGCTTCATCGGAATAGAGATCTACCAGATGCCCACGGTGCATTATCGCCGACTGTTTGAGGCGGGTGTCGAAGGCGTCACGCTGTACCAGGAGACGTACGATCGCGCCGCCTACGCGCACTATCACCCAGCCGGACCGAAGGCGGATTACGAGATGCGCTTGCGCGGCCCGGACGACATGGCCGACGCGGGGATGCGCGAGATTGGTCTTGGGGTGCTACTGGGATTGGCCGACTGGCGGATCGAAACGTTGGCGTTGGGCGCGCATGCCAGATATCTGACCAAGCGCTATTGGCAATCGCATATCTCGTTTTCCTTTCCTCGTCTGCGACCGGCTTCAGGCGTCTCGGCCGCCGAGTTTCCCCATATGCTGACGGATAAGCACTTCGTGCAGATGATGCTGGCGTTGCGCTTGTGTTTCGCCGACGCCGGGATTGTGATTTCGACCCGCGAGCCGGCACCGTTGCGCGATCGCCTGATCGAACTTGGCGTCACGCGCATGAGCGCGGGCAGCCGGACCAATCCCGGAGGCTATTCCGGGCCCGAGAGCAGTTCGGAGCAATTCGAAGTGCATGACCAACGCAGCCCGGCCGAGATCGGCGCCATGCTCAAGGAGCACGGTTTCGATCTCGTTTGGAAAGACTGGGATCGCGCCTTTCTCCAGGTCTGATCGGTGAGCCGGCCTGCGGCTGATAGTGGTGGGGTGTGACATGACATTAACCGACCCACAGATCGAGCGTTACCAGCGCAGCATTGCCCTGACGGAGATCGGCCGGGAGGGCCAGGAAAAGCTGCTGGCCTCCAAGGTGCTCGTCATCGGCGTCGGAGGGCTGGGCTCGCCGGCAGCACTGTATCTGGCGGCCGCCGGTGTGGGGACGATTGGTCTGTTGGATGGCGACGTGATCAACACCAGCAACCTCCAGCGCCAGATTGTGTATCAGACCAGCGACGTGGGCCGGCGCAAGATTGGCTGTGCCCGGGAGAGGCTCCAGGCGCTCAATCCCGATGTCGCGATCCAGGCGCACGATCGATGGGCCCGGGCCGACAACCTGCGCGAGATCGTCAGAGGCTATGACTTCGTGATCGACGCGGTGGACAACTTTGCCGGGAAGTACCTGATTAACGATGCCTGTTATCTCGAACGAATTCCGTTCGTCCACGGGGGCATTCTCCAATTCGATGGTCAACTGATGACGGTTGTCCCCGACCGGTCGGCGTGTTATCGCTGTCTCTTTCCGGTACCGCCCGAGGCCGGCGCTGTGCCCACAGGTTTTCAGGCGGGGGTGCTTGGCGTGCTGCCCGGTGTGGTCGGTTCGTTGCAGGCGACCGAGGCGATCAAATGCCTGCTGGGCATTGGCGCTCTTCTGACCGATACACTGCTGACCTACCACGCACTGACGATGCGTTTTCGGCGCGTGCCGGTCGGTCGCAATCCGGATTGTCGGCTCTGCGGCCACAACGCTGAGATTTCCGAACTGCGAGACGAAGTACTGGCAGCCTGCTATTGCAAGGACGGCTAGCATCGATGGCTTGGAACCTGCTGTGCCACCGGCGCCCGGCGAAAGGTTGACTCCTACATGATGCAGATTCAGATCGACGTACAAACGCTATCGTCGGCGCAACTCGAATGCGTGACACGACTCTCTTGTGAATACGGCGACGGTGTGGTGCGGGGGACGACAGGTCGAGCCCTGAAGCTCGACGGCGTGAGGATCGAATCTGTACCGGATGTCTTCCCACGGCTGATGGACGGGGGGCTCATCTCGGCCGACGGCCGGAAGGGGACGGTCGGCCATGCCGTGTCCTGTCCGCGCGCGGGATCTTGCCCACGCGAGCGGTTCAACGTTGTGCCATACGCGCTGGCGGTATCGGCTTATCTGCGGTCGTTCGATCATTGCGACGGTCTGTCGCCGGAGCATACGATTGCGTTCTCGGGTTGTCCGAGTGATTGTGCGCTGGCCGCCGTCGCGGACCTGGGCTTCTTCGCCCAGTGTCGCGACGACACGCGCGGGTTTTCCGTTCGCGTGGGTGGGGGACTGGGCCCTCCTCCCATCGTCGGTGTGGAGGTTGAGTCGTTTGCGCACGCTGCGAACGCTCTGGCCGTGGCCGAGGCGGCGCGATGTCTGTTCTGCCATGCCTGTGACCAAACCGGCGGACGCGACGTGCCGCTGCGCGCGATCGTCGAGCACTTGGGGGCAGACGAGTTCATCGGCCGCTACCAGGAGGAGCGGGCGCGGATTGACGCCGAGAGTGTGCCTGTCGCTGTGCTGAAGGTGGTGGGGCCGGCGCCGTGCGGATCTGACGACCAGGAAACGCGCTAATCCTCTCCGTGTCTCACGTCCACCTTAACACGGCAGGCGGTGTGCCACGGGGTCTCGCCGCGCCCGCTTAGAGGGTGCCGGGTGTTTGAATGGCCCCTTAAAGAAGATACAATGGGTGTACAAATATAGGTATGCGGTCGGGACGGGGTGGGCCTGTGTTTGCGTGGTCCTCCTGAATGTCCTAACTTAAAATACGTATTTTCCACAATTGCCATCTCCGCTCGTTCGCAGTAGTTAAGGCACCGTGCGATCACATAAGAGGTTCTGCAACGTGAGGAGGCAGTTGGCGAACCTCGCAGGCAATGATGGAGATGCCGAGCAGGGAGGCAACTCATGCTGTCGAATGGAGCGACACAGCGGGGGGGCTACACCAGATTGGTGCTGTGCCTCGGGGGGGCGATGCTGCTGGTCCTGCTGGTGACCCCGGGAGATGCGGCTCCTGGCACGCGTGCGGTCAGTCCTTTCACCACGATTGCGCTACAGGAGGCGCTGGCGGTCAATTCCGTCGGTATATCAGGGCGGGGCTGTAGCTGCATTCATATTCCGCGCTGGCCGCACTGCCGCAGCCCGTGGAAGCCGCCGTGGTGGCCGCCGCAGCCGCCGTGGTGGCCGCCGAAACCACCGTGGTGGCCACCGAGGCCGCCGTGGCTTCCAGGCCCGCCGCCGTGGTGGCGTGGTTGGTAGAAGCAGGCTACGGCCGGACCGGCAACGGTGACACATCAGTGGAGCGGTAAGGTTCCTGAAGCATGTGCGTAGGAGCGGTGGTTGGGGTATGCGCCGAATGAGGGTGGTGCGTCTGCACAGGGATGGCAGACGCTGGTTTGGGTAGGAATGCAACGGGGAGAAAGAAGTGAACTTCGCGACGAGAGACTTGCTGCGCCGGGCAGCACGCCGGGGGTGTCGGTTGCTGGTGGCCTGGGTCGTTGTGGGGCTGTTCCTCTGGGCGCCGGGCTGTGCCGATCAGGTCCGCCAACCCACCACGGAGGAACTGGCCGCCTTCGAGCGGGCCGGTCAGTTCGCTCCCACCGTGGACATGGACCGCATTGAGAAGGCCAAGCTCAAAGTTGGTCCCTATCGGGTCGTGGCGGGCGATGTGCTGGAATTCACTATGCCGGCCCTGTTGCGGGCGGTCACGGTGGCGCAAGTGGAGGCGGCACAGGGAAGCAATGCGATCGACGCTCCGCACCCATGCCGCGTGCGCAACGGCGGGATGATCATGTTGCCCGGGATCGGCTCGGTGAAGGTCGCGGGTCTATCGCTGTCGGAGATTGAAGAGCAGGTCACCGATCTTTACGAGGAACGTTGTTCCGTGCAGCGTCCCTCGGTCTTCGTCCGCATCGCTGAGCATCGAACGTCCAAGGTGTACATCACGGGGGCCGTGGAAGATCCGGGCGTCTACACGCTGCAAGCCGACCAGATGACGTTGAGTTACCTGCTGACGGAAGCGGGCGGTATTTCGGAGGCCGGCGCGGCGGTGGTGCGCATCGTGCGCTCGGATCCCAACGAGGCCGGCCCGGGCCGGGCCGAGCAGGAACCGGTGCTGTTGCCGGTGGTCAATACCAACATTCCTTTCCAGGATGTGGCGCTGGAAGAAGGCGATACGGTGGTGGTCGAGCAGACGCAGATGCCCCTGTTCTCGGTCTTGGGGCTGGTCAGCAAGCCGGGGAATTTCCCGTATCCACCCAACGCCGAGTACAACCTGACGCAGGCGATCGCCTACGCCGGGGGGCTGGACCCGATCGCCGAACCGCGTTATGCCACGATCTATCGTTTGCAGGGCGATGGGTCGGTGGCCCGCGTTCCCTTCGAGTTGATTAGCAAAGGTGAATTCACGGATGCTCTGGGCACGCCGATTCGTCCGGGGGACGTGGTGGCCATCGAGCATACGCCGCGGACCCGCACCAATACCACCATCAACAACCTGGTACGGATCAATACCGGTCTCTACATCCGGGGTGAGGACTTGTGGGACGACTAGCCTAGTCGCACCGTGACGCTGAGATAGCGAGGAGCTTATGAACGGGAGAATAGAAGGCAACGGGCCCGATATGCCGGAAGGGCCGCCGGTCAATGAAGCGGTCGAAGGGTTCTCGGAGAGCCTGTTCGAGATCCTCTGGCGCCGGCGCTGGACGGTGCTGTTGACGACGATGGTGGCGCTGGCGGCCGGCGTGGTCTATCTGCAGCGGGCCACGCCGCAGTACACCAGCACATCCAGAATCTACGTCGAGCAGGCCGGGCCCACCCTCGTCGAACGGGATGCCTCTGGCGCCGTGACACGCTGGACCAACTATCTATACACGCAGGCGGAGTTGATTCGCATGACCAAGACGCTCTCAGCGGCGCTGAGTGCGCCTGGCTCAGAGGGACTGCGGACCTTTGCCGAGGTGAGCAACCCAGTGGCTGCCCTGCGTCGTGATCTGGACGTCGTCGTGGGCAAGAAGGACGAGATCATCAATGTCTCGTTTACCTGCCCCTATTCCGAGGAAGCGGCTCATATTGTTAACTCCGTTGTCGACGCCTATATCACCGAACGCAGCGAGGGCACGGAAGACTCGGCGGCGGAGACCATCGAGTTCCTAACCGAGAGAAAAAGCCAGGCTGATCGGGAGCTCAGCGACAAACTCCGTGCAATCGCCAAGTTCAGACAGGAGAAAGGTATCCTGGCCGATGGCGCGGACGGTAGCCGCAGCATTCAGGAGAGACTCAGTCACTACGAGATGGAGTTGGCTGCGGCGAAACTGGCGACGCTCGACCGCAAAGCAGACTACGACATCATCCGGGGGTTGGTGGAAAATCCGTCGGAACTGCGACGCTTCGTCGAAAACCAGCGGGGGCAGGGGATCTACATCGTCTCGATGGATGACGTGAGCACGCTGCGGGCGGAGTTGCTGGACCTGGAGCGTCGTCGGGCCGATTGCCTGCAACAACTCAAGCCCGACGCGCCGGCCGTCGTTGCCCTGGACGCCGAAAGGCAGCGCGTCCGCGAGCAGATAGTTGCTCTGGACGCCGAGTTTGCCGACGAGCAACTGGAAGTGGCCAAGATGGCGTATCAGGCCGCTCAGACGAGGGAAACGGAGATCGAGGTACTCTTGGAGGAGCAGCGCCGGCAGGCAGGCGAGTTGGACGAGGTGCTCGGTGAATACGCTGTGCACGTCTCCGATTGCGAGCGTTTGCGGAGTTTCTGTGCCGTCCTGGAGGATCGTATCAGAGTTTTTGCCGTAGATCCTCAAGGGGCCTCGCTCAAAATACACATGATCGAGGCGGCCGAGCCGCCGACGGATCCCTCCGAGCCGCAGAAGGCCCGGACCATGGGATTGGCACTGTGTCTGGGGCTCTTTGCCGGTGTGGGGCTGGGCCTTCTGCGGGAGTGGAAGGACCAGAGACTGCGGTCGAGCCAGGAGATCTCGGCCCTGCTGGGCCTGCCCATCCTGGGCGTGGTGCCTGCGATGACGGCGCCCAAGCAGACCGTGGCCATCCGGGGTCAGAAGGTCCGCATCAGTCCCGATTCGCGCGAGGCCGAGGCCTACCGGACGGTGCGGACGGCCGTCTTCTTCGGCGCGCCCAAGGACGAAGCCCGCACCATTCTGGTCAGCTCGCCCGCGCCGGGCGAAGGCAAGACCACGGTGGTCAGCAACCTGGCCATCGCCATGGCCCAGGCGGGGCAGAAGACCCTGATTGTCGATGCCGATTTCCGCCGGCCGATGCAGCATCGCGTCTTTAGTCTGGATCGACGTGCCAAGGGGCTAAGTTGTGTCCTGGCCGGCCAGATGCCTCTGGCCGAGGCGATCGATCATACGGGACTGGAGAATCTGGATGTGCTGACCTGTGGCCCGCACGTCCCCAACCCGGCCGAGATGCTCAACAGCAAGGGCTTCGCCCAGATCGTCAAGGCGCTGGCCCAGGAATACGACCGCGTGCTGATCGATTCACCGCCGGTCGTGGCCGTGACCGACGCCCAAATCCTCGCGGCTCTCTGTGCCGTGACAATCCTGGTCTTGCGGGCCCAGGAGTCGACCCGGCGCGTCAGCATGCAGGCGTGCGAAAGCTTGCTCGGGGTCGACGCGCACCTGCTGGGCGTCGTCGTCAACGATGTGTCGCAGCGCTGCGACCGCTACGGCTACGCCAGCGGCTACGGTCACTACAGCTACAGTTATCGTCATGGGGGCGACGGGCATCGCCAGCACCACATTCCCATTCAGGAAATCGAGCATCGCCCCAGTCGGCGCCGCAAGAAGTACGAGGCGAAGCTCCGGGCCGGTCTGATCCCCGATGACGCACCGCTTCCGGGTGAGTGGATAGGCCGAGGGTAGGAGTTGATGGAACACGTAAGCATGGATGCTTGTGAGAGCCGGGGTCGTTGCCGGCAGCGCTGGGCGGATGCGGTCTACGCCGGTCTGCCCGCCGAGTGGTTCGATCGCGCCATGGAAGTGCTGCTGATCGCGCTGCTGGCGTTCGGACCGCTGACACTCGGAGTCGTCGACGCCTGGAGCGAACAGGTCTTCGTCGGCCTGGCGGCGGCCATGGCCGTGCTGCTGCTGGCCAAGCTGATCCTGTTCCCGGCCATCCCCTTCGTCTGGACGTGGGCCTACGTGCCGGTGGCGATCTTCATTGGCGTCGCCGTCTTGCAGTTGATCCCGCTGCCGGCGCCCGTCGTCCGGGCCATTTCACCGGAGACCGTGGCCTTCAAGACCGAGTTGCTGGGCGATCTGCCCGCGGCCGACGACGTCCTCTCGTCGATGTCACTGTCCTTCTACGCCCGCGCCACCCGGCACGATCTGCGCCTGGTCCTGGCCGTGGCGGCCGTGTTCATCGTGGTGGTCAATCTCTATCGCGAGCCCGAGCGCCGCAAACGGCTGCTCGCGGCCATCGCCCTCATCGGGGGCGGCATGGCCCTGCTGGCCCTGGCCCAGGACATCGCCGGTAACGGTAAGATCTACTGGACCATCCCCACCTACGATCGCGCCGGTTCCGGACCGTTCATCAATCACAGTCATTACGGCCAGTTCATGAACCTCTCGATGGGCGCGGCGCTGGCCTTGCTCTTGGTGCTGCTGCACGAGGCCCTCGCCGGCCAGCGTGTGACCCCGCGCGATGTCCTTGCCTTTCTCCAGTCGCACGAAGCCCGGACGGCCAAACTGCTGATGGCCATGATCGTCCTCGGGGCCGCCACGGTCTTCGTCTCGCTGACGCGGGGCGGGATGATCAGCATGCTGATCGCGACGGTCCTGACGGCGCTGCTGGTCGGCGCGCACGCGTCGCTGCGCAGTCGCGGCTGGCTCATCGTCCTGCTGGCCCTGGGCGTCTTTGCCTGTGTGCTGTGGGTGGGTTTCGATCAGGTGTACGATCGCCTGGCCTCCTTGCGCGATATCGAGTTGGCCGAAGGCGGCCGCTGGCAGATCGTGCGGGACATCGGTTCCATCTGGGCCAAATTCCCGATCTTCGGCACCGGACTCGGCACGCACGCCGTGATCTTTCCCGTGTTCGATACGTCCAACATCGCGGCCCTGGCGGCGCATGCGGAGAACGAGTATGCCCAGACGGCTGAAGAGATGGGCCTGATCGGCTTTCTCGCACTGCTGACGTTTGCGGCGCTGGTCTGGGGCAGCTATGCCCGTCAGGTACGCGGCCGTGCGGTGCCGATCCATCCAGCGGTCTACGGTCTGGGTTTCGGCCTGGCCGCCGTCGCCATCCACAGCTTCAGCGATTTCGGTCAACACCTGCCCGCCAACGCGACGCTGACGGCGACGCTGTGCGGTCTCCTGCTGGCCTGGGGTCGGCGAACGCCGCAAGCGCGTTGGGCGTCGCATCGGTGGGGCAAACGCGCTGCGTTGCTGGCGGTTCTGGTCCTGACGGCCGGGGGGGCGGTCTGGGCCTTGGCCGGCGCCAATCGGGCCCGGGTCGCGGAGGCGCATTGGGACGAGGTCCGCTGGGCCGCGGACCGTCTCGCAGACGAGACCTGGCAGAGCAGTCAGCGGACGTACGAACGCCTCTTCGCCGAAGGGGCGGCCGCGGTCGCGGCCGAGCCGGACAACATCGAATACCCCCATCAACTCGGCATCTACAAGTGGCTGTCCCTGACGCCCTTTATCGATCCGAACACCGACGAACTGGCCCCGCAGGCCCTGCCCTGGGCCCGCCAGATTGTCGCCGAATTGCACGAAGCTCGGCCCCTGTGTCCGACGTTCGGGGCGCTCTATTGCGTCGCCGGGGAAATCGAAACCTTTGCCCTGAACGATCCCAACGGCCCCGAGCATATTCGTCAGGGCTACCGCCTGGCGCCCAACAGTGC
>Ga0272443_10004353_pt1 | contig 15508 bp, 11 predicted proteins | sample SSMAcet12_FD_193581 | JGI IMG/M metagenome (GOLD analysis project Ga0272443, IMG submission 193581) | Marine sediment archaeal communities from Little Sippewissett salt marsh, Falmouth, MA, United States - SSM-Acet-12 | ecosystem: Environmental > Aquatic > Marine > Wetlands > Sediment ...
CATCAATATCTGCGGATCTGGACATCCGTGCTGCTATTTGGAAACATTGATCCCGATTGCTCCCATGGATCATCGTATAAAGATTGTAGGGCCAATCCCCCTGTGGCCTTCTCTGGTAACAGTGGGTGACTTCTTTAAAATCAGCCAGAATTTTCCCTACCTTATCTATCCGTTGATCAGGCACAACCCAGGCAACCATGGCGTTTGAGCTAAATCCTGCCTCCTGATGCCGCAACGTTGCCCCGAAGCGTCTGATAATCCCTCGCTTTTTCAAGTCCTTAATCCGTGCAATAAACTGGGCTTCAGTGAGCCCAATTCGATCAGCCAGTATTGCAAATGGCCTCGGATCGACAGGCAGATCCCCCTGAATAAGACGAATAACCTTTTTATCAATTTTATCTATCATAAAGATACCTTAACCTGTTTCGCACTGTCTCGTATCAGGAATTATATAATTACTGCAAAACCCCTATGGCACGGCTATTTTGATTGTTGCATCCGGCTCAAGGCATAAGGCATAAAGCGAAAGGCATAAGAGATGCAAAAAAAGTTGGCTTTTTCTTTTCCTTAAGCCTGTTTCCAAATTTTCAACGTGAAATATCGGATCGCATCTCCCTTGTCAAGCTAGATATTTATTGCAATGACGGGCCTATTGGTATATGAGACACCTATATAAAGATAGAGGTCCCGATCATGTATGCCTTCCAGAAGATCGTAGAGAAGCGAATTAAAAATGCCGAGAAGAGGGGAGAGTTTGACGACCTCCCGGGGAGCGGGGAACCGCTTTTGCTTGAAGATGACAGTCAAATCCCCGAGGACCTTCGTCTAGCCTATAAAATATTGAAAAATGCGGATTGTCTTCCGCCTGAACTGGAATTGAAAAAAGAGATCAGGAAAATGGAAGATATGCTTGTAGATATTACCGATGAAAAAGAGAAGTACAGACAAATCAAAAGGATCAATTACAAAATCACCCAGTTAAATATGATGGGAAAGAAATCTCCACTGATGGAGGAGACAGAGATTTACTATGGTAAGCTGGTTAGAAAATTGGCGCAGAAGTGATTATTAATCCGGATGAATTTTGACATTTTGCAGGAATTTTGATTAGTTGTAAGACCATAACCACCCTTTAGAGACCTGATAAGAGGAAACCCAGCCGATGGACATGAAACGGGATTATTATGAGGATGTCCAGCTCTTTAGCTCCGGCGTCGTGGTATTTTGGTTCATAACCCTGTTGGTATTCCTTGCCCTGTTTCCCTTTCTGTTTAAAAACTACCATGTCTACATGGCCAATTATATGGCCATAAATATCATTGTGGCCATCGGTCTGAATTTGCTTGTGGGGTACACGGGACAGATATCTCTTGGGCATGCCGGATTTTTTGCCCTCGGCGCCTATGGAACAATCATATTCATGACCAAAGTGCATCTCCCTTTTATTCTGGCGCTTCCTGTTTCGGCCTTTTCCGCTGCCCTATTTGGGTTTCTTTTAGGGCTCCCGGCCCTTCGTCTGGAGGGGCCTTATCTTTCAATTGCAACGCTTGGATTCGGACTCACCATCACGCAGGTAATCGGAAGGATAGAATTCTTCGGTGGAAGGCAAGGGTTACATACCCCCGACCTGACCATAGGCCCATGGCATCTGGAGTCAGACAAAGATTTTTATTATCTATTGATGATTATTACCGTATTGTTGACTCTGGCTGCCCGCAATCTGATCAAAACCAAGGTCGGCCGGGCCTTTATTGCCATCCGGGATGCAGATGTAGCCGCCGAGACCATGGGCGTGAACCTGACCTTTTATAAGACATTGGCCTTTGCGATCAGCGCCTTTTACACGGGTATTGCTGGCGGGCTTTTTGCTTTTGTTCTTCGATTTATTGAGCCTGAAATATTTACTTTGATGATGTCTATTATATTCCTGGCAATGGTTGTGGTTGGAGGATTAGGCTCCATCATGGGCTCAATTGCAGGCGCCTGTCTGCTAAGCTGGCTGGATTTGAGTTTGCGCAACATCCTCAGTATTCCGTACCTCGGTGAGTGGCTGGAGGCTTTGTCTAAGAGCTTTTTCTCCATTACCGGTGTGTCCAATATCCAATATATCATATACGGGCTGATCATGGTCCTGATTATGCTGTTTGAGCCCCTGGGAATTTACGGATTCTGGATCCGTACTAAAATCTACTGGAAGACCTGGCCGTTTTAATAGGGGTGTCTTGTTTGCCGGGTGAGTCCATATCGGCTAAAAGCGTACGTTTTTAAATTGGCCTGGGCGTATTTTTTAAAGAACTCATAAGGTGCCCATATGCTTGATTTTTTACAAATGGTTGTCAGTGGTATTGCGGTGGGAAGTTCTTACGCTCTGATGGGTCTGGCCATGGTGATTATTTATAAGACCTCGGAGGTGGTCAATTTTGCTCAGGGTGAAATGGCACTGATTTCCACCTTTCTCACCTATATGGTCCTTGAATACTACGGGTTCCCTTTTATTGTGGCATTCCCCGGAGCCCTGATCTTTTCTGTCATCCTGGGGTTCATTTTAGAGTTTGGTGTCTTGAGACGGGCGAAAGAACCCAACATATTGGGGATGATCATTATCACTATCGGTTTGGAGATGATCCTGCTAGGATTTGTCTCCTGGAAATTCGGGGCAGATCCAAAGACCATGCCTTTTCCTATCTCCCCCTATGACAGCGTTACTATCGGACAGGTATTTGTCAGTTCCCTGGAGGTTTTGACTTTTGTTGTCACATTGACTGTCATGATGATCCTTTTCCTGTTCCTTAAATATTCCAAGCTGGGGGTGGCCATGAAGGCCACGCAGCAAAATCAGATGGCCGCTAGATTACAGGGAATCCGGACCAACCGCATACTGATGATCACCTGGGGTATTTCCTCTCTGGTTGGGTGTCTGGCAGGGCTTCTCATTTCGCCTACGACCATGCAGCCGTTTATGATGTGGGACCCCATGCTCAAGGGGTTTGCCGGAGCCGTGATGGGGGGAATGACCTCGCTTCCCGGTTCGGTGTTCGGCGCTTATGCCATCGGTATTATTGAGAATCTTTTTGGCGGGTATGTGTCAATCGAATTTAAATCGGTTGTTGCCTTTGTCATTATCGTCCTGGTGCTGTGCCTAAAACCCAGTGGGCTATTTGCCCGTCACTATGTAAAGAAGGTGTAAGGATTGATGATGAATTTTAGGGCATTTTTCAATAGGCAGTAAAAGCATTGATCTTTAAGTAAAGGAGGAATCTATGAAAAAGCGAAGTTTTTTGATTTTGGTGTCAGTGATGTTTATTGTCTCGGGTTTTGGCTTTAGCGCCATTGCAGAAGAGGGCGTCACGGACACGGAGATTCATATCGGGCAATGGGGCCCCCAGACCGGTCCTGCAGCCCCGTGGGGTTCTGTGGCCCGGGGAACGGATGCACTCTTTAAGATGATCAACGCAGAGGGGGGTATCCATGGCCGAAAGGTCATCCACCATATGTTTGATGATGGGTATAATCCGGCCAAAACGAAGGCTGGCGTGAAACAACTTCAGGAGGGTACAGGGATGTTTGCCTGGGTATCCGGGGTGGGCACTGCTCCCGGTCTCGCGGTGAAGGATTATCTCATGGACAGGAAAATCCCCTGGATCGGGCCTTCTGCAGGATCGCTTCACTGGATCACACCTCCTCAGAAATATCTTTTTGGTGTTTATCCCTTGTATTATATCGAAGCCAAGGCACTTTGCGAATATGCGGTGAAAAAGATGGGAAAAAAGCGCATCGCCATAGCTTATCAGAATGATGACTACGGGAAGAACGGTGTCAAAGGTGCTGAAATAGAATTAGCAAAGCACGGTCTGAAGCTGGTAGCGACGGTTCCCGTGGAAAAGGCAGACACTGACATGAAGCCCCATGTCATGCTGTTGAAAAAGGCCATGGCAGATGCGGTCCTTTTATGGGTTACGCCTACCCATGCTGTCCGTATTGTCGGGACCAGTAAGGCCATGAAGTTTGCACCCCAATGGATGAGCACGAGCACCTGTTCGGACTTCCCCCTGATGTTCAAGATCAGCAAGGGATTGTGGAAGGGTGTTGTGGCCGCCACTTTTGGTGAGCTCCTTGATTCAGACAATGCCCTGATGCAGAAATACAAAAAGGACGCCTATGGCAAGTTTGCCGCAAAGGGTGAAAGGTGGGGTCTTTTCTATTTTGCTGGTATTGTGTTTGCCGAGCCACTGGTAGAGGGCCTCAAGCGTTGCGGCCGGGACCTGACACGGGAGCGCCTGGTAAAAGAGATGGAAGGAATCACAAATTTCAGGGGAATTGGCCCGAAGATCAGCTACAAACCCCTTGACCTCAACGACCCCTATGGCTCCAGACAGGGTGGAAAAGAGACCTTCCTGGTTGAGTGTCTGGAAGGTGGAAAATTTAAGAAATTGAGCGACTGGATGGAAGTTGAGTATCCGTAAGCGAACAAACATCCGATAACTGGAGGTTGGAAGTCCTTTTGTCTTCCAACCTCCAGAGAAATTCAATCTTTGGGGAGCCATTCACTTCCTTTGTATTTTTTTGATATTGTAGAGCCCCACAGTCCTTTTGCCGTCCAGCACCAACCGATGACGTGGTTGAGTTTCATTTGAATCGATTTTGGCTGTGCTTTTATAAACGACCCGATGAAATGGAGTAAATCTATTTGACTTTTTTCAAAGTTGACAACCTGTCCATCACATTTGGAGGTCTGGAGGCCCTTAAAAATATAACATTCGAGGTCCGAAAGGGCACCATATTCTCCATCATTGGTCCAAATGGCGCAGGGAAAACGACTCTTTTTAACTGTGTTAACGGGATCTATCGTCCCGGTACCGGCCGCATTATTTTCAAGGACAGGGAGATTCAGGGGATGAAGCCGGATCGGATTGCGAGGCGGGGTATTGCCCGTACATTTCAGAACATCGAACTCTTTACATATATGAATACGATGGAAAACCTGATGTTAGGGCGGCATATCTTTATGAAAACCGGCCTTTTACGGGGCGCATTGATGTGGGGAAAACGGTCCTTTGCAGGCCGTGAAGAGGTCGTGCATCGGCAAAAAGTGGAGCAGATCATTGATTTCCTGGATTTGCAATCTGTGAGAGAAAAACTGGTGGGAGGGCTCCCATACGGCACGCAAAAGCAGGTAGAACTGGGCAGAGCCCTGGCACTTGAGCCCGAACTGCTCCTCCTTGATGAACCCTCTGCGGGCATGAATTCCGAAGAAAAGCAGGATATGATATTCTGGGTCAAGGATATTCAGGATGACCTGGGGGTTACGATACTGCTAATTGAACATGATATGAAGATGGTTATGGATATCTCAGATCGCGTTCTGGCAATTAATTTCGGTAAACCCATCATAGAAGGAACGCCTTCCGAAGTCCAGCATCACCCTGAGGTCCTGAAGGCGTACCTCGGAGAGGATGAAGACATTGGGCACGCTGCTTGACATAAAAAACATAGAGACTTTCTATGTCTTGATATATGCCTTGCGGGGTGTGTCACTCACCGTGGATGAAGGCACGATCACCGCCATCCTTGGAAACAACGGGGCAGGGAAATCGACGATTTTGAAGACGGTGATGGGTCTTTTGGATGATCAGCCGGACAAAGGTACCATTGAATTCATGGGTAAGCGCATTGATGGCAAAGACACTGAAGTGATTGTTAGAATGGGTCTTTCATATGTGCCTGAAGGTAGGGAGGTATTTGAAGAACTCAGTGTCAGGGAAAATCTCCTCATGGGAGCGTATATAAGAAAGGATCGGACGGCCATTAAAAAAGATTTCGAACAGATATACCAGTATTTTCCTGTCCTTGAACATCGAGAAGACCAGTGGGCCGGAACCCTTTCAGGGGGGGAACAGCAGATGTTAGCCATGGGGCGGGCATTAATGAACCGGCCAAAACTTCTTTTTTTAGATGAACCGTCCCTGGGCCTCTCGCCTCTCTTGGTAAGAGAGATATTCAGCATCATTAAGTCCATTAATGACGCGGGGGTAACCATTCTGCTGGTGGAACAGAACGCCCGCATGGCCTTAGGTATTTCCGATGTTGGACTGATATTGGAGAATGGCCGGTTTGTCATGAAAGGAAAATCCAGCGAACTGATGAAAGACAAGGATGTCAGGGAGTTTTATATGGGGATTAAATCCGAAGAATCCGCAAAGGGGTACCAGCGCTGGAAGCGAAAGAAGCGGTGGAGATAAGATATGGGTTCGAAGCCGGAGATCAGGGGAGTAGCTCCAGAAATGACCCATCAAACCGTACCACGGCTTTTCAGACAGACTGCCAAAAAAAAAGGCGACCAGGTAGCCATGCGCAAAAAGGAGTATGGCCTCTGGCATGATATTACGTGGAGCGATTATTATATGCAGGTCAAATATATAGGCTCCGCCCTCATATCCATGGGACTTGGCAGGGGAGATTGTGTCTCCATTATAGGGGATAATTGTCCCGAATGGGTGATTATTGATATGGGTGTGCAATGTGCGGGCGGGGTGGCGGTTGGCGTTTATTCCACCAATGCCTGGCCACAGGTAGCGTATGTGGTGGAAAATTCTGAATCCAAGTTTTTCTTTGTGGAAAACGAAGAGCAGCTTGATAAATGGCTTAATTTCAGGGATAAGGCCCCCCAGTTGAAAAAAGTCATTGTATGGGATTTGGAAGGGCTCAGACATTTCAATGATCCCATGGTCATGACCTATGCGGAATTCCTGGATGCTGGCCGGGAGGTCATTGAAAAAGCACCCGACCATATTGAGAAACGAATGGATGATGTTGAATCAGATGATGTTTCCATGCTGATTTACACGTCAGGTACGACCGGACCGCCCAAGGGAGCCATGCTGACTCACAGAAATGTGACATGGATGGGGGATGCCATAACCAAGGATAACCCCATGCATGAAACAGATGAAGTGATGTCATTTCTTCCGCTCTGCCATGTATTTGAACAGCTCTTCACCGTATACGGTCAACTCACCCACGGTTATACCGTGAATTTCATAGAGAGCTTGGACACAGTGACAGACAATATGAGGGAAATATCCCCAACAGTAGGATATGCGGTTCCCCGTATATGGGAAAAATACCTCTCTGCGGTTTATATCAGGATGTCAGACGCTACCTGGTTTAAAAAACTTGTTTTTGGCCTTGCTCTGAAGGTAGGGAACCAGCGCGCAACCCTGAGGATGAATTTCAAGCAGGTTCCCTTCTATATCGAGGGGCTCTATCAACTGGCCTATTTTGTGGTTTTTCGAAAACTTAAAGAACGGCTTGGGTTTGATCGGATGCGAATGGCCTATTCAGGCGCTGCTCCCATATCGCCTGATGTCCTCCATTTTTTTCAGTCTATCGGTGTCAACCTCATGGAGGGCTACGGCCAGACAGAAGGTACGGGGGTGACCTGTGTTTCCAGGGCAGGGAAAGTAAAGTTCGGGACGGTAGGTCCACCCCTTTCCGGGACAGAGGTAAAGATCGCTGAAGATGGTGAAATATTAGTAAGATCCCCCAGTGTATTCAAGGGATATTACAAAAATCCAGAGGCCACTGAGGAAACCCTGAAGGGGGGTTGGCTCTACTCTGGTGATGTGGGGGAGCTTGATGAGGACGGATATCTGAAGATCACGGACCGGAAAAAGGACATTATTGTCACTGCCGGCGGCAAAAATATTACCCCGCAATACATCGAAAACAAATTGAAATTCAGCCCGTATATTAATGACGCCGTGGTAATAGGGGATAAACGAAAATTTATCAGCTGTTTGATCATGATTGATGAGGACAACGTGGTAAAATATGCTCAGGATAACAAAATCCAATTTTCCACTTACAAAGACCTGACCCAGAGTCCAGAGATCATAAAATTGATCCAGGGGGAAATGGACAGCGTGAATGAGACACTTTCGCGGGTGGAGCAGGTCAAGAAGTTCACCATCCTGCCAAAAAAACTCTATGAGGAGGATGGAGAGGTGACGCCGACCATGAAGGTCAAGAGAACATATGTAAATAAGGCATTCGGGGATCTTATAGAAGCGATGTATAAGAGACCTAAGATTTAGGGAACCATTGATCCTTGAACCTGAGGAATTACAAATAGCATTTGTAAAAAAACTAAAGGAGGTCAGACAATGAAAAAAATAAAATATTTCACAACCACATTGTATCCTAATGGTGGGTTGTTTTTGTTAATCGTGATTTTTATGTTTGCAGGTTGCGCTACGGCCAAAAAAGAATTTAACCCTGACATAACAGGGCCTCAGATGATTGTCGAACCTGAAACCATCCGGCTTGGCGTGGCAAAACTGAAGGGGACCGAGATCATTTTCAGGGGCAAGGGGTTTGAACCGGATGATTCGGTTTTTGTTCAATTGTTAGGGGTGGCGAAAGAAGGTGAACGTGTTGACATTCCCATTGCTGATGGAAATGTGGATCAAAAAGGGTCATTCACCGCCAAAGTTGGCATCATTGCCAAAGTCACCGATCTTTTGAGGGCCGAAGTTGGTATGAATGATAAAATGGAAAACATTATCATTATCACCCAACCACCAATCCCTGAAGGCGTATATACCGCCAGGGCTGTGAGCATGAAATCCGACAATAAGGCGGAATGCAAGCTCACCATAGAAGGCCCCTGCCTGATGGACAAGACCATGGACTGGATTGGCGGGTTGATGGGAAAAATTAAAAAAAAGTAAGTGAGGATTAGATGATTATTTATGAAAAAGCCCCTCGAAATTCGAGGGGCTTTTTGTTAGAAATGTTCCAGCAGCCGTCGCGGCAGGTTATCAAAAGCGCCATTGGACATGATTAGAATCACATCACCTGTCTCAGCTTTATTCACCAGCGCCTCTATCAACTGATTTGTTTCCGGAAAATAGAACGCCTCAAGCCCTTTTTCCCCGAGATCCTTTACCAGACGTTGAGAGGAAAATCGTTCAGACGGTGGAATATTCTGCATCAAAGGCGGCTCAGGTATCATGACAATATCTGCCTTTTTAAAAGACGGGGTATATTGGTCCTGAAAGATGTTTCGTCTGCTTGAATTGGATCTTGGTTCAAAGACGGCAATTAATCGGCGGTCCCTGTGCTTTTCCTTTACCGCTTCCACGGTCTCTCTGACCGCGGTGGGATGATGGGCAAAATCATCCAAAATCAGAATTCCCTGCTTCTCACCTATGATTTCCTGTCTCCGCCTGACGCCTTTAAACCCTTTCACTGCTTCAGAAAGGGCAGGGCGAGGGATCTTTAAAAAGTCGGCCAAAACAACGGCGGATAAGAGGTTGGAAATATTATGACGCCCATACAGGGGCGTGGAAAGTGAGATATATTTTTTCCCCGCCTTAAGGATTGTGAGACGGGTAGTGTCCTCTTGAACTGCAATGTCGGCCGCACTCCATAACCCGTTTTTCGAAAGGCCGTAAGTGGCCACAGGACACTTTGCCCGCGTGATTTCTGCAGTTATGGTCGAATCATCGCCGTTTGCAATAAGCAGTCCTTCGGGCGGTATGATGTCAATGAGTTTTCGAAAGCTCTCTATCACATGGTTGAGATCACGATAGATGTCTGCGTGATCAAACTCTATGCTGGTAAGAATGGTAACCCACGGGTTGTAGTGTAAAAATTTGGGTCCTTTATCAAAAAAGGCCGTATCGTATTCGTCGCCCTCTATGACAAAACAGGGGCCCTTTCCCAGATTGAAATTTGCCTGGAAATTATTCGGGATTCCGCCGATCATAAAACAAGGGTCCATACCGGCTTTTTTCAGAATCCATGCCACCAGAGCAGACGTGGTTGTCTTACCGTGTGTTCCGCTGACTACAATGGAGCGTTTCTCCTTCATTGCGAAATGCCTCAGTGCCTGAGGGAAGGAGAGGTAGGGAAGTCTGAGATTGGCAAGCTCCAATGCCTCAGGGTTTTGTCTTGTGATGACATTCCCGACAATCACCAGATCGGGCACAGGATGAAGGTTGTCTGGCCTGTAACCCTCAAGGACTGGAATAGACAAAGTTTCCAGAAAATGACTCATGGGTGGATAGATATTCTGATCTGAACCCGACACCACAAACGACTTGTGTTTTAGCATGCCTGCCAAAGAGGCCATACCGGTCCCACAAATACCCATCAGGTGGATGTGGTGTAAATTTTCGGGGACCCGGTTGAGTGCCGGCGATAGATTTATGGGAATCTCCTGTTTTGGGTCTTGAATCAAGATAAAAAGATCTCCTATAGTAACCGTTCATAGGTTAAAGGTTCAACGTTCAGGGTTAAGGACACAGAGGATTTAGGGCACAAAACCTGTAACTTGCTGATGGTTTTTTCATAAATACACATTTCAAATGCACTCCATGAACGAAAATGGAACCTTGACCTTTTGAATCCCTGAACCTTTGAACCTGTGAACGATTATGAAATAAATTTATAGATACCAAAATTTTCTTGCCAAATATTTTTTTTATGAGTATCATATAAAATTCAAATTTTGCAATTCGCTCTCCTGCCATTTTGAGATGGTGGGCAGGGCTTTAAAGGAGATCCCAAGATGGCAAAGGTTTGTGAAATCTGTGGTAAAAAACCTGTGGTTGGATACAATATCAGTCATGCCCATAACAAAACCAAAAAACGATGGTACCCCAATCTTCAAAGGGTGAGATGTATTCAAAATGGTCAGACAAAAAGAATAAGGGTCTGCACGAGCTGTATCAAGTCCGGTCGTGTTGTTAAATCCTGAAATGTTTATGGTAATCACTTACCAGCCCTGCAATGGCGAAAAATCAGAGACCCGAACCAGAAGCGGCAGATTCCATTCACGCCTTGACGTAGGAGATCATCCGGGAATGGCTGTTTTCCGTTCACTCTCCAATACCCGCCTATAGTCTTTCCACAATCAAAACATTTTTTATCTTTTTTATGGCCCCCATAATATCCTGGAGTTGATTATAATCTTCCACCTCAATGGTAAAAAGGGAAATCCCCTTTTTGTCAACCGTCGTTTTAACCTGTGCTTCTATAATATTGGCATCTTTTTGTGTCAAAATAGAGCTGATATCAGAGAGAACACCCTTCCGTTCCACGCTGGTCACTTTTATCTTCGCAAGATAGGTGTCTTCTTTGGAGGCTTGCCAGGATATCTCCACCAATCTTTCGGGATCCGCGTTAAGAACGTGACTGCAATCCCGCTGGTGAACAGTAACACCTCGCCCTCGGGTGATGAATCCAATGACAGGTTCACCGGGTAAGGGATGGCAGCAATTCGCAAAACGGATCAACATGTCGCTTACGCCTTTAACGACAATGCCATGGTCTCCTTTTCGTCGTTTGAAACGGCCAACCATTTTACCCACAAGACCGGGGGGTCTTTCGTCTTTGATTCCCAGCTTGGGCTTGAGACGCCCGATCACCTGTTTGGGTGAAATCTTGCCGAACCCGATTTGAGCTATCAGGTCTTCCAGCGAATGGAAGGAAAAATCTTTTGCAATGGATCGGATCTGTTCATTTTTCATAATATTGGGCAGTTTAAGGTGCTCCCGCTCAATGGCTTTCTCCAGGAGGTTTTTGCCTAAGGCAATGCTTTCGCTCCTTTCCTGATTCCTTATCCATTGTCTGATTTTTGTCTTTGCGCGAGGGGTTTTTACGAATTCAAGCCAGTCTTTGCTTGGATGTTGCTTCGGAGAGGTTATGATTTCTACGGTTTGTCCGTTTCTCAGTTGATATCTGAGCGGAACCATTTTCCGGTTGATTCTCGCTCCAATGCATTTTTCTCCCACCTCCGAATGAATACTGTAGGCAAAATCCACGGGAGTGGCGCCTCTCGGGAATGCCTTTACATCGCCTCTTGGAGTGAATACATAAACTTCATCAGGGAAAAGATCCATTCTGACGGTTTCTAAAAATTCCGCAGGATCTTTGAGGTTTTGTTGCCACTCTAGGAGCTGTCGTAGCCACATAAATTGTTTTTCATCGGTCTTGTTAGCCGTAGCCCCTTCTTTATATTTCCAGTGGGCTGCAATACCATCTTCAGCGACCTTATCCATATCCCATGTCCGAATTTGAACCTCCATCCTTTGCCCTATGGGGCCGATTACCGTCGTGTGGAGCGACTGATACATATTTGCCTTTGGCACAGATATATAATCCTTAAATCTCCCCTGCACGGGTTTCCACATTGAGTGGATATGACCCAGGACCTCATAGCACTCTTTGATGCCGCTGACGATAACCCGGAAAGCCAACACATCGTATACCTGATTAACGGTGAGCCCCTGGTCCAGCATCTTTTTGTAGATACTGTAAAAGTGTTTGTCTCTGCCTTTTATGGTGGCCGGAATTTTGAACGCTTCAAGTTTTTTTGAGAGCAGTTCTATAACCCTTTTGATAAATTCTTCCCGTTTGTCCCGTGTCTGTGCGACTTCGTTTTTAATGTCCCGGTAGATCTTTGGCTCAAGATAATAAAGACACAGGTCCTCCAGACTGGATTTGATCCACTGAATGCCCATTCTCCCCGCCAGGGGGGCATAGATATCCTCGGTTTCTGCTGCAATCGACCTCTGCTTTTCCGGTGGCTGGAAACCCAAGGTACGCATATTGTGTAACCGATCAGCCAGCTTGACGAGAATGACACGAATATCTGATGACATGGCAAGAATCATCTTGCGGACATTTTCTGCCTGACGTTGCTGGCGGCTGGTAAACTGCATTCTACTGATTTTTGTGACACCTTCGACGATGTTGGCCGTTTCCTCGCCAAAGAGGTGCTGGATTTCATCAAGTTCGGCTTCGGTATCCTCCAGCGTGTCGTGGAGGAGCCCGGCCGCAATACAGATGACATCCATTTTCATTTTGGTGAGAATGAAGGCGACCTCGAGTGGGTGCGACAGATAAGGTTCACCGGAGAGTCGAATCTGTCCCTGGTGGACCTTGGCTGAATAAACATATGCCTTTTCAACCAACTCTAAATTGGCCTTTGGATGATAGTTGAGGATTTGTGAGGTGATATCATTTAAGCGAATCATAGAGGGCTTTCACTTTTTCCCTGATAATAGCTGAGGCATCCTTGGCAGGAACGTTTAACCTATCAGGTTCGGAACGCAGTTTTATTTCAATATTGCCTTCTTTGAGGCCCTTGAGCCCCACAATGACCCGTAAAGGGGTGCCAAGAAGATCGGCGTCCTTAAATTTGACCCCTGCCCGTTCGTCTCTGTCGTCAAGAAGGACGTCAATTTCATGATTCAAAAGCTCTGTATAAATTTTTTCCGCTGTTTCAATGACAGCAGACTCGTGCATCTGCAGCGGCAAAAGGGTCACTTCAAAAGGAGAAATCGGGATGGGGAAAATAATGCCATCCTTATCATGATTCTGTTCAATTGCAGCTGCAACGGTTCTCCCAACGCCTATGCCGTAACACCCCATGATAATGGGCATCTCCTTTCCCTGTTCGTCAAGAAAGAGCGCTTTAAGGGCCTTGCTGTATTTTGTTCCCAACTTAAAGATGTGACCGACTTCGATGCCTCGACCAAACTGTATTTCCCCGCCGCACCTGGGGCATGTGTCTTGGGATGAGATCATCCGAAGATCACCGAATTTTTCTACTTCAAAGTCTCTTCCTAAGTTCACGTTCGTGATATGGACATCCTTTTTGTTACCCCCCGTAACGAAATTCTTCATCCCTCTGACGGCATTATCAGCCACCATTCTTGCTTTTAGACCGATGGGTCCTGCAAAACCCATTGGCGCACCGGTTGTCTCTTCTACCAGGGATACGTCTGCCAGTTCAACGACCTGTGCGCCAAGAAAATTTTTGAGTTTTACCTCATTGATTTCGTGGTCACCTCTGACCAGGGCGGCAACAACCTCACCATCGGCGACAAAGATAAGTGTTTTTAAAAGTTGGTCCGGTGAAATACTGAGAAAGGAAGTCAATTCTTCAATGGTTTTTATGTCCGGGGTGTCAACCGATTCGAGCGTGTTCATATCATCACTGTTGGTCTCATGTGGGACATGGGGCGTCATCACCTCCGCCCGTTCAAGATTAGCAGCATAAGGGCAGTTGACGCAATTTATGGTCTGATCCTCTCCTGTATCTGCAAGAACCATAAACTCATGGGAGTAACTTCCACCGATGGAACCTGAATCCGCCTCCACGGACCTGAATCTTAGACCACACCTTTCAAATATTCTGGTATAGGCATCACGCATGATCTCGTAGCTGTGGTTAGCGCTGTCTTCGTCTACGTCAAAACTGTAGGCGTCCTTCATGATAAATTCGCGTCCACGCATGAGGCCGAATCTGGGCCGAATCTCATCCCTGAACTTGGTTTGAATCTGGTAAAGGTTGATGGGCATCTGTTTGTATGAATGGATCTCTCTTCTCACAAGGTCGGTGATGACTTCTTCGTGGGTGGGACCGAAGCAGACATCACGGTTATGACGATCTTTAAATCTTAAAAGCTCACGGCCATAATGATCCCATCGGCCACTCTCCTGCCAGAGCTCCCCGGGCTGAACGGCAGGCATCAGGGTCTCTATGGCGCCGGCACGGTTCATCTCCTCTCTGATGATATTTTCCACTTTTTTGATGGACCTGAGACCTGCGGGGAGATAGGTGTAAATGCCGGAAGTGAGTTTTCTAATCATGCCTGCCCTGATCATTAGCTGATGACTGATAATTTCTGCGTCCGAGGGGATCTCTTTATATGTGGGAATGAAATATTTAGAATAGCGCATAGTTGGAATTTTTCTCCGATTCTCATCTTCCGCCGGATGCGGAGGGTAATGGGTTACAGGTGTTAGTGCCTGAACGAAAACTAGGCATTTTTTCCAAGATTAAGGAAGGCGAAAATTATAACCACAGCAATACATTGAGTATTTCGAGGATTTATCCGCCTCTGGCGGGTTATAATTTGAGCCTGACGCAGAGATTGGGAAAGATAACAGTTTTCGATCGGGCAATAGTTGACTATTGTCTTTTATCGATTTTCTTACTGCTCAACCAACGTCTTGACTTCACTGATCAGGACTTCCGCCAGATCATGCTCGGGGATTTTTTTTATCACCTCACCTTTTTTAAACAAAATTCCCTGTCCTCTGCCGCCTGCAATGCCAATGTCAGCCTCTTTGGCCTCGCCCGGACCATTCACCACACAACCCATTATAGCAACCTTTGGAGAGGCCTGAATACAGGACAGGGCCCTTTCCACCGTATCAACGAGCCCAAAAAGGTCTATTTCAGTCCGGCCACAGGTAGGACAGGAGATGATTTCGGGGCCTCGATATCTGAGGTCTAATGCCCTTAGGATTTCATAGGCGACCCTGACTTCATCAACCGGGTCCCGGGTCAGAGAAACGCGGAACGTATCGCCAATCCCTTTGGCCAGCAGGAGGCCAATACCGATAGCACTTTTCACGGTGCCGGATATGAGTGTACCGGCCTCTGTCACGCCAAGATGTAAAGGGTAGTCTACCCTCTCACTCAGGCGTT
>Ga0272443_10004354_pt1 | contig 15507 bp, 15 predicted proteins | sample SSMAcet12_FD_193581 | JGI IMG/M metagenome (GOLD analysis project Ga0272443, IMG submission 193581) | Marine sediment archaeal communities from Little Sippewissett salt marsh, Falmouth, MA, United States - SSM-Acet-12 | ecosystem: Environmental > Aquatic > Marine > Wetlands > Sediment ...
CCGCCGCACGGCTCGCTTCATCGATCGCCTCGCTTCGGGAAAGCCTGCCATGCCCGGACGAAGTCAAAAGCGCGATTCCGAGCCAGGTCACGACGATTCACCGTCTGCTCGGGACACTGCCCGGTTCGACCAGCTTTCGCCACAACGAGCGCAACCCGCTGCTGTGCGACGCCGTGATCGTCGATGAAGCCTCTATGGTTGATCTGCCGCTCATGACCGCGCTCGTCACGGCGCTTCCGCTGCACGCCCGGCTCATCCTCATTGGCGACCGCGACCAGCTCGCCTCGGTCGAAGCCGGGGCGGTGCTCGGAGACATCTGCCGCGTCGCCGGATCGCCCGGCTCTGCAATCGCCGGATGTGTCACCGTGCTCGACCGCAACTACCGTTTCGGCGACGGCTCCGGCATCGCCGCCCTCAGCCGTGCCGTCAACGCTGGCGACGACAGTGAAGCTCTCCGCCTGCTTGCCGACTCTGGTAGCAGCATCGCCCTCGAAGCTACGCCGACGCGCGAAACGATCAAAAAGCGCCTCGCCACCCCGGTGCTCGAAGGCTTCCGCCCCTGCCTCGAAGCCGAAACGCCCGCCGAAGCTCTGCGCCGCTTCGACCGCTTCCGCATCCTCACCGCCCTGCGCGAAGGGCCGTGGGGAGCCGCCGGCATGAACCACGCCGCCGAAACCCTGCTCCACGAAGCCGGACTCATCCGCCGCGACACGCCGTTCTATCGGGGCCGCCCCGTGCTCGTCACCGAAAACGACTACACCCACAAACTTTTCAACGGCGACACCGGCATCATCCTCCCCGACCCCGAAACCGGCAACCTCCGAGCCTTCTTCGCCGCTCCCGACGGCACGATCCGCGCCATTCCTCCGGAGTTCCTGCCCAGGCACGAAACCGCTTTCGCCATGACCGTCCACAAAAGCCAGGGATCGGAGTTTGACAGGGTTTTGATGGTTTTGCCGCCAGAGGATTCTGTTTTGCTGACGAGGGAATTGATTTATACGGGGATTACGCGGGCGAAGCAATTGGTTACGATCTGGAGTGACGAGACTGTTTTTTCGGCGGCGGTGAAGCGGCAGACGGAGAGAAGGAGCGGGTTGAGGGAGAGGCTTTTTTAGAAATATTTTTTCATATTAATTATGATGATTTTGAGGTAAAAATTTAATTGTAGTTGACCGTTACACTCTATGTTATTGGTTTTTCTTGAGCGCTACTTATAGCTTACACAAAAATTATTTCAGCATAATATGTCTACAATCAAGCTTTCGGAAGATTTGTTGGAAAAATTGCGTCCGCTTGAAAATGCGCTTCAGAAGGCTGTTGCTCAACAAGATTCAGATAGAGCAACTGAACTTGCTGGATGTATTCAAGATTTGTTTAATGGTAATCGCAATCATCATAGACTTTTGCGAGCAAAATTGTGGGCATATGAGGCATGTGTTAATGATAATCGTTTGACTTTCGCCGAATCGGGTTTGATTGGTGTTCGTAAAAAAGCAAATTTAAATACTCGATTGTATCTTGAGGCAAGCGGTTTGCTTGCCGTCACATATCTTCGGCAGAAAAAAATTGATGATGCTAAAAAACTTATTCGTGATGTTATTCGAAATGTAAATAATATTACTTCAGATATTACACGAAATCAGTTTCAAAAGCGATTTATAGAACGTATTGAAGAAGAGTGTATTTTTGCTGAACTTGTTGGTTTTGATGATTCACCATTAAATGAAAAAGAAGTTGAGGAAAAAGCTATTTTTCTTATTCAGCGACATAATGATGAAGAGATATATCAGTTTATAGGAAAAAGTGTTCCCTTGGTTGGTATTCGATTGTTGACTGATGTAAGAAATTATTCCATAAAACAGTTACCTGCTTCTGATAGGAAATTGCTGCCATCTCCAGAAAAAGCGCAAGACCCGGTAAATATTGGTCGGACTACTTTTGCGTTATTAAGAAGAATTGCATGGAAAACTTTTTGTAAGACAGATAGTCCTATATATAAATTATGGTCAAAAAAAGTGCCAAAAGTTTTTAATGATGGTTATTTTGTTGCTGCCGTTGTTACTACTATGAATGATTATCGAATTGGAGTGCCGATGATTGCAAGTGGTTTAGCAGCGCTTGCAATGAAGTATACGGCAGAAGAGTTTTGTAGAATAGCTAAACCAAAGGGGATTATGATTGATAGAAAAGATCGATCATTATAGTGTTTATTTTTTTACTTGTAATTTACAAAATGCATAACCAATAATGCGTGCGGGAGAGCGAATATAAATTTTTTGATGCTAAAGATTATTTTCCCCTTTACTTTATCTGTATGACAACGTAAATACATAAAAATTACCAAACTTACTCCTTGTTGCCCGGCTTGCTAACTAAACGCGTAGATTCCGCATGAACATCCGATTCGTTCGTCTGCTTCGCTTTATCTGGGCGTTGCCTTGCACCATGCTTGCGGTTATTCCTGGAGTTGTGACCCTTTTGCTTGGCGGGAGCGTTCGACGGGTTGGTCATACCGTTGAAGTTGGGGTTCGGCACAGTCAGGAACAGGTGCCGCGCTGGATCAGCAAGTGCCCTTTTGGGGCCGTCACTCTCGGCCATGTGATCATCGGCCAGAGTCATGAACTTCTCGCTGTTTTGCGTCCGCATGAGCAGGTTCACGTCAGACAGTGCGAATTGTTCGGCCCTTTTTTCCTTATTGCATACCCGCTGGCGAGTCTTTGGGCACTTTTTCGGGGACGTAAACCTTACGAGGAGAACGCCTTCGAGCTTCACGCCGTGCGGGAATCCGGTTGTACCGAAAAGATGTCAGCAATAACGTAGAGAGGCCGTTAAGTAAAAAAATGGATTAATGAAAAAAATCGGTATCGTAGTATTGCATTCAACGCCCAGAGCTGAGCAGGCAGGTTTTAAGCAGCAGAGGTAATTCAAACACCAACTCTTGTAGAAAATGGCAACACTTTATTTGATCGTCGCGCTTGTCATTGCGGTTATTGCGGTGCTGTTTGCGTTGCAAAACTCGATGCTTGTCACCATCTCCTTTTTAAGCTGGGAGATTTCCGGATCACTTTCACTGGTTTTGTTAGCTACCCTCGCTATCGGCGTGCTGATTGGTTTGCTCGTACTTGCCCCTTCGGCGCTCAAAAAGACCTTCAAGGCTTCGAGTCAGCGTAAACGAATCAACGCGCTCGAACATGAAGTGAGTGAACACAAGGCCAAAGTCGCCGAACTACAGAGACCTGTCCCGACGCCCTCATTGCCCGAAACACCGCAGCCATCGCAATCATCGAAAGAAGAAGGGGATTGGGACTAACGTAATGATGAAAAGTCTCAATGACTCCTTGTGGTGGTTCAGAATTGAGCGGATGGAGATTTTTAAAAACAGGGGCGGGAATAAATAAAAAATCGGCGGTGATGAACATAAGATTGCATCATCACCGCCGATAGCTCGTTTATAAGGATAAGTCAACGGAAATCCGTTGAAACCTTAATGGCTCAGTACCTTGACGAAGAACGCTCTTCGCGGGGTTTTGCCTCGTTGACCTTGATGTTTCTGGAGCCAAGCTTGCTCTCGTTCAAAGACGAAATGGCCTCATTCGCTTCTTCGTCGTTTGTCATTTCGACAAAGCCAAAACCTTTGGAACGTCCGGAGAATTTGTCCATAATGACGCTTGCTTTGGCGACATCACCAAATTCGCTGAAAGCATCACGAAGATCGGTTTCAGTGATTTCGTAATCAAGATTGCCGATGTAAATATTCATAGTTGTGTACAGTAATAGTGCTTTTTATCAAAGAGATGAGCCGACAAATAAAAAAAAGCACAAATTACTTGAGAGCGTACAGGCCAACGCTTGACCCGTGATCACAATCTAATTTTATATCTGAGATAAAAAAAATAAATCATAAAATATTTTCAACACCAGCGTTATTACGCCTATACAGTAAATTGAAATAACGTGCGAGAATTATTTTTCCCAAACAGGAAGCCCTTCAATGAAGGGCTTCCTGTTTTTTTCGAACCACCAATCTATTCGCCTTCACCGACCGGCTCGGGGCCTGTGCCGAGAAAGCCACGGTTTTGGGCGAAATAGACGTTGATTGGTTTTTCGTTCCTGAGTACATCAAGCACACTCTGGAACATGGTTGATGGCATGTGCATTCTGATGATGCCTGCACTTACGTAATCATTTTCAAACTTCATTCCAGGATCGTTGAATCTGATCCAGGCAACAGCTTTGCCACTGGCATCGTTCAACTGGATCTGCGCACGGTTAGTCTGGTAACCGTCAGGTCCGCCATAGAACAGAACCGTGTATGATGTTACTGCAGGCATACCTACCTCCTTTTCTGGTTCAGAGAAGATCTTTTCAATGAACAACGTATTAGATTTTGGCTAAAGCTTTACCCTGTTGCTTGCGCTGCTGGCCGTAGGCGTTGGCGGCGAGCATGGCGTGCAGAACCTTTTTTGGCGTGACGGTTCCGGCTTCGTTCTGGATGCATTCACCCGGAGCGCAAGCCTTTTCGGCAGCAGGCATCAGTTTTGCGGCATCGGCATTTTCGAGGCCGATGTCGGCAAGCGTGGTCGACAGCCCGACCGTCTCGCAGAAGCCGTACACGGTGTCGATTTCAGCCGGATCGGCATCGGTGAGGTGCAGTCCCGCAAGCGTGCCGAACGCCACCTTTTCGCCGTGATAATAGCGGTGCGTTTCAGGCAGCGCTGTGAGTCCGTTATGAATCGAATGCGCACTGGCCAGTCCGCCGCTTTCGAAACCGATGCCGCTCAACAGAATGTTGGTTTCGACGATGTGCTCCAGCGCGGTCGTGATTACCTCCCGTTCAGCTGCGATGCGGGCCGCATTTCCGTACTTGAGCAGTGTGTCGTAACAAAGCCGTGCAAGGCTGAGGCCGGTCAGGGTGCTGAGTCCGCCGCACGAATTCGGGGAGTGCGTTGCGCTGCATGAGCGCGCTTCGAACCATGTCGCCAGCGCGTCGCCCATGCCAGCTACGAGGAACCGGGCGGGTGCCTTGGAGATAATGTTCAGATCCACCAGCACCGCCGCCGGATTCGATTTCTGATACGCGACCGATTCGAACGCGCCATCGTCGGAATAGACCACGGCGCAACCGCTGCATGGAGCATCGGTTGATGCGATGGTCGGTACGATGATGACCGGAACGCCAGCTCGATCAGCAGCTATCTTGGCTGCGTCGATCGTTTTGCCGCCACCCATGCCCACCAGCACGTCGCATTTCTGCTCACGGATCACTTTTTCCAGCCTCGAAAGCTCGGTTTCCGAGCACTCGCCATGAAACTGTTCGGTATTCAGCAGTCCGCTTTGAATATCCAATCTGCTTTCCGGAAGGATTGTTTCCAGCACCGTCGGCGATCCGAGCAGCAAGCCATGGTGGCCGAATGAGCGGATCAGCTCAGGCAGCTCGTCGAGCGCGCCTGCGCCCTGAATATATTTCCCCGGAAAAAAGACTTTGTTCAGCATAGGTGGATATGATTGAAGACAGATTACGTGGCTGTCTTCGAATGTTTAGGATCGTGTAAAGTACACAAGTTGAATTGCTTGCGAAAGACGGGTTTGTTCGTTGGTGTGGGGGGAGGTAAAGAGCTTTACAGAGCAAAGCGCTGCTCTAATCAGAAAAACAAAGCAAAAAGAACCGGTGACATCGTCGAAAAACCAACGTTCATCAAACAACAGGGGCATTTACTGGAACAACTTCATACTGGCATTATGCCTCAGTCGCAGTGATGGAGAAGGGGAGTGATTGTGGAATCTCAACCCAGAGGTCGGCCACAGATTTTGCAGAAGCAGGCGTCTTTGTCGTGTTTGGTGGATTCGCAGCAGGAAACCTCTTTTTTGTTTCCAGCCTCGATTTTTTCGTGCATTGCAGCCATTTCAGCGCTGACGATGCCGGTCGGAACGGCGATGATGCTGTAGCCGACGATCATGAGCAGTGAGGCGAGGGTACGCCCGAGCACGGTCTGCGGGTAGATGTCGCCATAGCCGACCGTCGTGATGGTGACGATTGCCCAATATACCCCTTTGGGGATGCTGGTGAAGCCGCTCTCTTCACCCTCGATAAGGTACATGAGCGCCCCGATAATGCTCACTGTTACCAGAACGAAGAAAAGGAAGAAGACAATTTTGCGGCTTGAGGCGATCAGTGAGGCTTTGACGAACTCGGCTTCCTGGACGAACTTGACCAGTTTAAGCAATCGGAAGATTCGGAGCACCCGGAAAAAGCGGATGACAAGCAGGTATTGGGTGCCGGGCACGAAGATGCTGAAATAGGTTGGCAGAATCGCCAGCAGGTCGATGATGCCATAAAAGCTGAAGATGTATCGCGCTCTGGAATCCGAAGCGTAAATCCTGATCAGATATTCAACGGTGAAGAGTATCGTAAAGAACCATTCGAGTCCGTACAGCAGCTCGCCATAACCGATGCGAATCGAGCTGACCGTATCGAGCATCACAGCCGTTACGCTCAGCAGGATAGCCACAATCAATACCAGATCGAACGCTTTGGCGGGAATCGTATCGTAATCGAAGATGATGTGGTGCAGTTTCTGCCGCAAGTTCTTTCTGGATGTCATGTCGGGGCGTTTTTTCTTGTTTCGACCGGAGCGGATCGATGTTCAGAGGAAAATATACGATAGCCCGGTCTTGATATGAAACCAATGCTCTGCTATCTGGAAACGCAGCCAGAAAAAGTGATTTTTTGAAAAGATTTGCGAACGATGGCTTTATTCAGGGCGTTAAGTGTTATCTTAAGGCCGTTAATTTCCCGTTAATCTGAAAACATAGGAGCATTTTTATGTCAATGTTCAGAAAGTCGATGACCGCTCTCGCGTTAACTCTTGCCCTTCTTTTTTCGTTTGGCACATCGGTCAATACTGCCTCAGCCGAACCACAGGCTACTGTGCAGAGCAGCAATAAAGGCTTATTCGTGATCGTCACCTCGGACGATTCCATGGCGCAGATGATGGCAATGGTGCTGTCAACCCAGACCCTCAATCAGGGGCGTTCCGTTCGCGTGCTGCTTTGCGGCGAGGCTGGCGGGCTTGCCCTGAAAGGCAGCCAGGAAAAGATGTTCAAGCCGCTCAACAAGTCACCCCAGATGCTGCTCAAAGGGCTGATCGCCAAAGGCGTCAAAGTCGAGGTTTGCCCGCTTTATCTTCCTAACACAGGCAAGCAGCCGTCGGATCTTATCGCTGGTGTTGCCGTTGCCAAACCGCCGGTTATTGCTGCTGCGATGGCTGAAGAGGGCATCAAGCTGTTGACGTACTGATCCTCTCGGATAATTTTTTCAGGGCGCTTTTTCGTGATGGGCTTTGCTGCCGGTCAGAAAACGCGCCCTTTATGTTTCCCGCGCAAACAGCTCTGGCAGCACGCGTCCGGCTTTGCCCCGAATGGTTTGGTGATAGCTGGTTGCGCCCGACGGCTCGGGGTTGATTTCAATGCAATAGGCTCCGGATTGCCGGGCAAGTTCGGGAAATCCCGCTGCTGGCCATACGGTTCCCGAGGTGCCGATACTGATGAACAGAGCGCACGATGCGAGGATTTCCAAGGCTTGCTGCATCACGACTTCATCGAGCATGTCGCCGAACCAGGTGATCGCGGGACGGAGCCAGCAGCCACAGTCGCATCGTAACGTTTTGTACTCTCGCCCGAAATCTTCTTTCAGTGTTCCACACTCCTCGCATCGCAATCGCCACAAGCTTCCGTGCAGTTCGATGACCTTTTTCGAGCCCGCGCGCTGGTGCATACCATCGATGTTCTGCGTAATCACGAAAGCCCCCGGCATTCCGGCGATTACCCTGTGCCCCTCGTGTGGCTCGCAATCGAGCACCGCCTGACGTCGCAGTTCATGAAAGCGCAACACATTTTCGGGCTGGCGCTCGAAGGCTTCCTGGCAGGCATACTCCTCATAGTCGTACTGGCTCCAGAAGCCTCCTTTGCCCCGATAGGTGGGAATGCCGCTTTCGGCGGACATGCCTGCACCGGTAAAGAAGACAATTCGCTGATATGCTGTCGGGTTGATCTTTTTCATCGGTTGATCGGTTCTCGATTATTGTCAGAACATTGTTGCAATGCATAGTGCTAAAATACAGGTTTACGATGATTTGAGCTTTTCCTGACGTTTTTTCATTGCTTGATGAGCTGTTCAAGAAGGCGGGTGGGGATGAGGGGGAAGTGATTTGTCGCCCAAGCGTAACCTTCGCAATGGGATGAATTCTGCATAATCGGGAAATAATTGTATATTAAAAAATTATCGGTATCTGAAAATTGTTATCCATAACAAACGGGAGTTACTATGCTTAAAGAAGCTGCTGTTGTTACCGGAGGTGCGCTTATGTTTCCTCCGCTTGGAGTTGCCGTTGTTTCCTGTGGTGTGTCGGGATTGCTTGTTGCCGGGGCTGGTATGTTTTTCGCCAATACCATGATGAAGGAGCGTCATGCCGCTGTGGCACAGCCCGGAATTGCTCCCGAGCACGTCAGTCTGGAAGATCAGTTGCACGATCCATTCTCTTCCAACGATTGAGCTGTAATCGTCTGCTTTATGATGATGCAAAGGCTGAATTGTAAAAGATAAAAAACACAGGGATCTGTTTGATTTTTTGGTTATTCGAAAACAATATGACTATATCCGTATCTCTCTCTCCATAGTATTGTATATAGAAATACTATAAATTAATTATCAGAGGTTTCCATAAATATGGTGTTGTTCGAATAATGAATATTTTAATTTTTTAAATCGGATAAAGAAAAGAAATAGTACTTTTTATCTCTTAGTGATCAACCATAAAAATCACTACCCCACATGAAAAAAAGCATCATCCAGATCATTGCTCTACCGTTGTATCTGATTTTTATGACCCTCAGTGCGTTCAGCGATGAAAAGCCGGAAGGCATTGACTATTTAGAGCTATCGGCAGGATTGACATCAATTTCAGGAGATAAAGCCCCGTTATTGATGTGGATAAATCAGAATGGTCGCATTCCAGTTGACAGCGGTACAGAATATCTACGTCTTCGTGTAGGTAAGGAAAAGGATGATCTCGAAGACTTGGACTGGATTTATGGAATAGACGTAACTGCGCAGACCGAAGGCAATGACCACATAATGTTCACAGATGGTTATGCTGGAATTGCCTCTGAAAAGATCAAAATCTGGGTAGGGAAAAAATCTGAACTTATCGGGCTTGTCGACCAAGAGTTGAGTTCGGGATCAGAAATTTACAGCCGTAATGCTCCGACTATTCCTAAAGTCGTCATTTCAACGAATGGTTATGTTCAGGTTAGTGATAAGATTGCCATTAACGCTTACCTCGGACATGGATGGCTTGGTAACAAACGTTATGTCAAAGACGCTTACTTGCATCAAAAATATCTTTATTTGAGATATGGTGACACGGCCCCTGATAAAGGCTGGAGTTTCTATACGGGGATTCATCATGTTGTTGTCTGGGGAGGGACAAACAGGGTTACGGGTATAAAGAATCCTTCTGGATTGGATGATTTTGCAAGAGTATTTTTAGGGCTCAATGGGGATGACAGCAGTCTCGCGAGTGAAAGAGAAAACGCCCTCGGCGACCACCGCGGTTCTATTGAGTTCGCTGTGCAGCTCAAAAATACAGATAATGATTGGTTTTTTTATGCACAAACCATGTTTGAAGATAGTAGTGGCCTGCTATTCATTATACCTGGCGATATTCTGCTGGGCACTTCATATATCAGCAAGAAAAGTAATAACATTTTTCAGCGCTTCAACATTGAATATCTTGACACAAGATTCAGTGGTTTTTCACCTCATGATAAGTCTGATCCAGAATACGAAGAAGATAATTATTTCAAAAACTCTATCTACAAATCGGGATGGAGTTATAAGGGCTTTGCCATAGGCACCCCCTTTATCAGATTTGTGCCTGGTACTGATTATATCTACACTGTCCAAAACAGAATCAGGAGCATGAATGCAAGCGCTGCAATGCATTTTAGCAATCTCGTTAATCCCGTTTTCCGCTTCGCTTACATTGAAAATTATGGCAGTTTCAGTGCCCCTCTTGAGAATCCTGAAAGTCTTTATGCCGCTGACCTTGTCAATGTTTCCCATCTTTCAAACGATTGGGTCATTACTCAGCAAGTCAGCTGGGATACTGAAAATGATTTCGGAGTAGGTTTTGGTGTAACAAAGAAAGTATTTTGACTGTGATAGGCAAGCATGGGCTTGCAGATTTAGTTGTAGGTTTGCGCGGTAAAGAGAAGTTCAAAATGTGTTTCAAGTAATTTGAATTCAAGGGCTGCGCTATTGAGCACAGCCCTTCGGAAAGTAGATTCATCATCCTTTAACGACAGCCACAAGCTCGGGAAGGAATGATTCGAACGTTCTCCATCCGGCCATGACCGGGCGGTTGCGGAAATAGTCTGCGTTCATGTCGCCAAGGCGCAGGGCAGCACCCATTTCGACGTAGTTATTGGCCGTCTCTTCGGGAATGCCGACAGCCAGCATTTCGTCAAGTTCTTCACTATCGGTGCGCTCGACCCACACGAGATCGGGCTTGTTCGTCGCCTTGCCGATCAGCTCGACAATTTCGGCTGGAGTTTTTTCGTCGCTGGCGATGTAGCTGAAGCCTCTGCCGATGTGGTATTTATCCTTTAGAGCTTTGGCGGCGTGCTCGGCGATATCGGCCGGGTGGACCAGCACCATCTTGACGTCAGGGCCGTAGTTGCCGCTCATGACGCCTTTCTGCTTGATCTCCTGAACGCTGTCCAGGAAGTTGGTGTAAAAGTAGCCCGGACGAAGGTGCCGTACATTTACCCCACTCATGGCATCCATCGCAAGCTCTACTTTCGCGAGAGCGCTGACCGGACCGCATTTGTCGACCAGGTGCGCACCGATGCTGCTGAGGTTGACGACCTGTTTCACGCCAGAGGCTTTGATTGCGCTGATGTAATTGTTGCCAATCGAAACGATCCAGGCTTTCCAGTCATTGCCTTCGTACTGCGGAGGAATCATGGTGAACACCGCATCCGCTCCCCGGAACGTTTCGGTCAGGAACTGGACATCTGCGACAGTGCCGATAGCCGCTTTAGCACCGAGCGCTTCAATCTGTTTTGTTGTTTCAACATGGCTGCTGATGACGGTTACCGAATGCCCCTCTTTGCAGAGTTGCGTGACCAGCGGTTTGCCAATGTGGCCCAGTGAACCGGTAATAACGTAATGCATAGTGGTTGTTTTTATGTTTCGACACCTGAGCGGCTTCCGGCTCGGGCATCATGGTTGCCGTAATTCCTGATCTTCTATAATTAAGATCAACCCAATCAAGCATTTAAACGGTTCCTGACGGGCTTTTTTCATGAACAGGCAAATTTTGTTCGCCTCTTATAAAAAGATATGATTCAATTCTGTTTTTTGCGAACTTGGAAAGAAGCTAACTGATGATACAACAAGCTTTACAAGCTGATTTTGCAGTTTTCGTCAACTGATTACAGGAGCAGCACCCATGAAGTTCGATCTCAAGCAGTTCAGATATGACGGAAGCGGGAAGCTCCGTCTCGACAAACGCCCGACCCGCATCAAGCCGGTCTATGACTCGAAAGATGAGTACAAGGAGATGCTTGCCGATCACGTCGATCAGTTGAGCGCCATCCAGAATATTCTTTACGCCGACAATCGCTACGCCTTGCTGCTGATTTTTCAGGCAATGGATGCGGCAGGAAAGGACAGCGCCATCAAGCATGTGATGTCGGGCGTGAATCCACAGGGGTGCCAGGTGCACAGCTTCAAGCACCCGTCGATCATGGAGCTTGAACACGATTTTCTCTGGCGCACCAATTGCGGGCTTCCCGAACGTGGACGCATCGGCATTTTTAACCGCTCCTATTACGAAGAGGTGCTGATCGTGCGTGTGCATCCCGAAATTCTCAAAAGCCAGAATATCCCTGATGAACTGACCAACCATGGCAAGGTTTGGGAACATCGCTATCGATCGATTGTCAATCAGGAACAGCATCTGCATTTGAACGGCACCCGTATCCTTAAATTCTATCTGCACTTGTCGAAAGAGGAGCAGCGCCTGCGTTTTCTTGAACGCATCGATAATCCCGAGAAGAACTGGAAGTTCAGCGTGGCCGATCTCGAAGAACGGAAGTTCTGGGATCAGTACATGGAGGCCTACGAAGCCTGCATCGAGGGCACCAGCACCAAAGATGCACCCTGGTACATCATTCCTGCTGATGACAAAAAGAACGCCCGTTTGTTCGTTTCCAGCATTGTGCTCGAAACGCTCGAAGGCTTGAAGCTGACCTATCCCGAAACCAGTCCCGAACGGCACAAGGAGCTGCTCGATATCCGCAAGCGTCTCGAAAATCCGGAAAACGGGAAGGGATGATTGAGAATGGATAATGAAAAATGGGAGGAGGATAGCTATTGGACGGGCAGAAATCGGCCAATTTCTTAGGGGCGAACCTGTGTGCTCGCCCTGTTTTTTCTATTGAGATTCAGATTTACCTGTAAAAGGGCAACTGCAAGGGTTGCCCCTACAGCAAGAGCCTCACGGTTTATCAGATCGGCCAGTCACAAAAAAAGCTGCCCTAGAAAAAAATCAGGGCAGCTTTTTTCATTAGTTCATTATCAACTGTCAACTACTCTTCAACCTCTTCCCAGCCGGTGATCATCGCTTTGATGTTGGAGGTCAGCGTGTGGCCGGTGGTGGTCATGTAAATGTGCATCACCACGAACCCGATCAGCAGGTAAGCCAGAAGCGTGTGCAGCCAGGCGATGGGGCCGAGCCAGTTCGCAGGCATACCCATGGCGACCAGTTCATTGAAGTAGTAGTAGACAAACCCGACGATGATCTGCATCGGTAAACCGATGAGCGTCAGCAGCAGGTAGGTGATGCGCTGCAACGGGTTGAGACGCGAAATCTCGTTTTTCTTGAACGGGTGGGGCTCGTTCTTGAAAATCCCGATCATGTAGTAGCGCACCTGCATCATGATCTTTTCGAGCAGGTTGCCTTCGGTAAGGTACTGACGGAAGTCACCAGTGGTGATATACCAGAAAAAGGCGAGGAAAATGAAACCAAGCAGACCGAACGCCAGAGCGTTGTGCAGCTTGCAGGCCAGTTCGTAATCGATCCCGAGGAACAGGCCATGCACCTCCAGACCGGTAAACAGGAGTCCGAGGATGATGATGGCCTGCATCCAATGCCAGAAGCGCTGGAAGCGTGCATAGAGATAGACCCTTCTCATTCGTGTCCTCCTTTTCCGATATTCCGGTTGCTGATATACCGCATGACGCTATGCACTGAAACGCCGACAACCGATCCCACAATAACGATGAGACCTATAATCTCCACAACGGGATTGGCGTCGCGTCCCGGCATATAGATTCCGCAGAGCTTATCGAGACGGCCGTGTCGGGCGTGACATTCCGCACAGGCGAGCGCATCCTCTTTGGGGGCAACCATGTGGTTGATCGGCCAGTACATTTCGGTCTCAACGAAGCCGTATTTGCCGCTGTAGTCCATCCCGGCATTCTTCATGCCAACCTCGATGGACTTGCCCCAGTCGAAGTCCGACCAGTAGGCTCCCGAGCCTTTTGGGCCGAAGAGTTTCGGCTTGACAAATCGCTTCAGCTCGGCGTCGTATGGCTGTTTACCACGATGCACTTTGAAGGGCCAGATTCTCGACCTGCTGTCCGTGCAACTGCCGTCCGGGTGGTTGATCTGGACGACCTTTTTGTCGTCGATGGTGTTCATGAAGGTTATCTGGTTCATGTTGCCGTTGAACCAGCGATACTCGGGGGCGACGTTTTTAGCCCATTTGAATTCACCCTTTTTGGTGACGTATGAGGGCATCCCCGTCGAATCCTTTTTGGTGATTTCTTTGCCCTCCTTGTCTTTTATTCCTGCCTTCGACCAGTCCCACCACATCTTGGTAGCTCGCTCCTTGGCGATATACGGAATATGGCAGGTCTGGCAGGCGACGCGCGCGATGTGGTCGTTCAGCTTTTTGTTTTTCTTGTGCGGCTCCAGACCGTGGCACGAACTGCACGTGGCAGGGAAGTCATCCGGCAGGGGATAGTCGAAGCCGTGTGCGTCGCTGGCATGAGGCGTGTAGCGGCTGCCCGGCACCTGGTGGCCGGTGGTCTTATGGCAGTCGATACAGGTCATGTTGAGCTGATCTTTGCCGGAAGCCATGTGCACGTCGAGTGATTCGGAAGGGTGCACCATCGAATTGTCCAAGTCACCATGCTTGACCGCATCCGCACCGCCGCCTTCGAAATGGCACTGCCCGCAGTTGTGGCGATCGGGGTTCTGGATGTGCTGCGCAACATAAGCAAGATCGACCTTCGGCCAGACCTTGCCTTCGACCTTGGTCTCCTTATAAGCCGGATGGCCAGCACCGGGCGGCAGTTTTTTGTAGGTTGCCGTGCCGTCGTGGCAGACCAGGCAATCGACCTGCTCCTGGCTGGCGAAATCGAAGCTGTTGTCCTTCCAGCCGTAGCCGACGTGGCAGGAGGTGCAGCGTGGTTCGTTACCTTTGACCGAGATGCAGAAGTTGTTGACTACATGACGCTTGCCGAGCATCTTGCCATCCTTCATCGGGACCTCCCAGGTCCAGTGCTTGGTGTGCATCACCTGTTTGGCCGCCTCGGTATGGCACTCAAGGCACGCTTTGGTCACTTCAGGACCGCTTTTAAAGTCCCTCTGCAACTGCTTGAACTTGGTGTGGTCTGCCGTTGAAAGCGACAGAGAGTCGAGATGCTGATGGAACTCCACAGCCGGAAGCTGGGTGTAGAAAAGAAAGGAGGAAATTATCACCGGAACGAACCGGCCTATCAGCGAGAGTTTCATAAGCGGCTGAGGGTTAAGTTGCTGATAGAAGAGTTGGCTTAGCTGTAATAATACGGATAACTTTTTTGATTATAAATAGTTAACAATCGTATATCCTTGTTTGTGTGATGAAATGCAGTCCGATGTATGAATAAGCTCATCCTAAGAAGCCGAAAGCTGTTGATATGGGGAAAAAACTCATCCGGCTCAATATCTGATGATCAGTTACCACATTTGAAGTCATAACTTCTTTCAAAAGCTCTGGCTATAAACCTGCATCATGAATTCTTGCTGCGGTATTATACTTTTCAGCTGTATTGGGTAGTGTAAAGAGTAGTACTCCTTTGCAGTCTTCACTGCTGAAACTCGAATCTACTGATCCCCTACAATCCATGTAACAAAGTCCATAATATGTATTCATAAGTATCTCGCCGAACAGTTATCTTTCAAAGAAGAGATAACACCGGGAGGGAATTATGAACGCCGAAACGAAGGTCATCAAGCACAAATTATCAGTCCTGGAATTGGCCGAAACGTTGGGCAACGTTTCGGCTGCATGTCGTCAACGAGGCGTGTCACGAACCCAGTTCTACGACTACAAACGGCGGTTCCAGACTCATGGCATAAAAGGCCTGCGAGACCTACCGCCTATCGCCAAGCA
>Ga0272443_10004355_pt1 | contig 15503 bp, 12 predicted proteins | sample SSMAcet12_FD_193581 | JGI IMG/M metagenome (GOLD analysis project Ga0272443, IMG submission 193581) | Marine sediment archaeal communities from Little Sippewissett salt marsh, Falmouth, MA, United States - SSM-Acet-12 | ecosystem: Environmental > Aquatic > Marine > Wetlands > Sediment ...
TGGCTCTATCGGCGGCCCGGCGGCCCGGCTGGGAAAAGAGTGCATCACCAGCGCCGAAGTGGTCGAGTTTGCCGAACTCGGCATGGAGGCGATCTACAAGATCACCGTCCAGGATTTTCCGGCCTTCATCCTCGTCGACGACAAGGGAAACGACTTCTTCGACGGTCTCTTGTAACCAGGGAAGGAGCAATCAGCGATGAAGATTGAAAAGGTCCTGTTCAACACCCGCTTTCGGGAGCTTGCGTTCAGCGCGCTGGAAGCGATCCTCGAACTGAAAAAGGCCGGTCTCAAGGAGATCGTCCTGACCTACATCATCCCGAGAGAGGAGGTGGCCTTCGTGCCTTACGGCGGCTACCTGAAAGACGAAGAGGAGCGCCTGAAAGAAACCGCCAGCCTGCGCTTCGATCAGTGGCGGGAAACCATCGAAGAACAGGGCATCCAAACCCGGATTCGGATCGAAACGGGGATGCGCAACGCCAAGCTGCTTCAAATCGCCGAAGAGGAAAACGTCGACCTGATCGTGACCGGACGCAAGAAGCGCACGATATTTGAAAAGGTCTATGTCGCCGAGCACATTCTCGACCTGCTGCGCCGCAGCCAGACGCCGATATTGATGGAAAAGTACATGGTTCAATTCGAATGGAACGGCGAAGTGCTGACCCGGATCAACGACCATATCTTCAGACGGCCCCTGCTGGCGACCGACTGGTCGACCCCTTCTGAAAATGCGCTAGAATTTCTGAGCGGATTCAAAGGGCTGGCGGAAAAAGTCATCGTGGTTCACGTGATCGGCGCCAAACTTTCCAAAGGTCTGACCAAGGCCGCCCTGAAGAGACTGGAGACCGAAAGCAAGAAAAGACTGGACGCTTACTGCCGCCGATTGAACGAAATCGGACTGGAGGCGACTTCTGATCTGTCCATCGGCAAGACGGCGGCCGAAGTCATCCGCCTGTCCCGGGAACGCCGGGCCACCATGATCGCCATGGGCAGAACCGGCAAGGACTGGTTCAAGGAATACTGGCTCGGCGGGGTGTCCCACCGGGTGGCGGAACATTCCGAACTTCCGGTGCTTCTGGTGCCGTAACTTGGCAAAGGTTCGGCGTCCTGCCTGAGTGATCAATGCTGGTCCTTCAAACGAATGCCATGACACCTCAAGATCACAAAAGCACCGTTTCCGTCGTCAGCGTTATCGCTGATGCTATCGGGGAATCTCACTTCATTGAAAGCAGTGCAGCCTTTGCCACCGTGGATTTTGCTCCACCCGCGCCTCCTCTGGAGATTTGTGAGCCGAGGCAGGCCGAGTCGTTTTTCATCATTCGAATTCCTGTCGGCTGGTTCGGCGACTGGCACCCAGCGCCGGCCCGTCAGGCCATGTGCTTTTTATCCGGAGAGTTTTCCGTGGAAGTAAGCGACGGGGAGATACGGCGGTTCGGCCCGGGGGCCCTGCTTCTTCTTGAGGACCTATCCGGGAAAGGCCACCGTACCCGCCTGTTGAACCGAACGCCGGCCCTGATTGCCGTAACTCGGCTTTCGGATGAAAAATGATGTCGGCGCTATCGATAATATGCTGAGTTGATGAATCATCTATTCAGTGAATCCCCAATAGACGCATTTTTCGGTACAGAAGTGTGCGATGAATTTCAAGGGCCTCTGCGGCTTTGGTCTTGTTCCCTTCGGCTTTTTTCAGGGCGTCTTCAATGGCAAATCTTTCCGCGCGTTTGAGGTACTTGGCCAGGGTGGTTTTCTTGCGCCGCTCGGGAATCGGTACCGTCTGAAGCAGGTAGTCCGGAAGGTGACGTTCCTCGATCGCCTCCAGATCGTGGGTGTAAAGAATTCGCTGAAGCACATGAAGCAGTTCTCTTCCATTTCCGGGCCAGTCGTAGGCGAGAAGCCGCCGTTCGGCCCCCTCTCGAATCCGTATTCCCTTGCCTGCCGGGCCTCGGATCGTCTGCTGGATCAAATAATAGGCCAAGGGCAGGATGTCTTCCCGCCGTTTGCGCAGTGGAGGGATTTCAATCGGAAGGCCGCTGATCCGGTAGTATAGATCCCGCCGAAACTGCCCGTTTTTCATGAGACGGCCCAAATTTTGGTTGGTGGCTGCAATCACACGGAAATCGGAGGTTTGCAGCGCAGTCCCTCCGATCCTGTCGAACTCCTTGAGCTCCAGAACGCGAAGCAGCTTCGGTTGAATGTCCAACGGCATATCTCCGATTTCATCTAAAAACATGGTTCCCATGTTTGCGATTTCAAATTTGCCGGGCTTGCCGCGGGGATCGGCACCGGTAAAAGACCCTTTCTCGTAACCGAAGAGTTCGGCCTCGAGAAGATCCCGGGGCATTGCTGCACAGTTTACCCTGACAAAAGGGTAGGGGCTGCGGGGGCTCGCGTGGTGAATGGCCTGGGCGAAGAGTTCTTTGCCGGTTCCGGATTCGCCTGTAATCAGGACGGGGAGGTCGTTTGACGCCGCATGCCGCGCTTCGTTGTGCACCTGCCGGATGCTTTCACTGTCGCCGATGATGTGCTCGAACCTGTAGCGGGTCGCATGAAGCGCGGACAGTTCCTTTTGAAACCGCTGCAGCTTGCTTTCCAGAAAGGCCACTTTCTCGGCCAGGGTCGTTGCGGTGGTGGCCGAGTCGAACAGCACCAGGCCCAGCACCGCTTCGACCCTTCCATTTTTCTTGATGGGAACCCGGTGAACCAGAAAGCCGGTATCCTTGAATTTATGGGGATAGTTGATTTCGGCGATGCCGGTTTTGGCCACGACGTGAAGGCGGCTGTTGGCGATGACTTCGGTGGCGTGCTTTCCGATGGAATCTTCGATATCGATGTTCATGAACCGGGCATAGGTTTCGTTTATATAGATAAGAAGGCCATCGGCATCGGAGACGATGATGCCGATCTGCATGTTATCCAACAGCCGCTTGAAAAAATCACCCTCGGGGTGCTTGTTGGGTGTCGCCTTTTTGTTCATGGCTTTTTCCATCTTCTTGATTCATTTACCACGAGTGGCGACGGCCTTCAAAGCTCATAAATTTTCAGAACCAGATCCCATTGTAAGGACGCGGTCAGAGCTGCGGGGATCTTCCCGTCTTGCGGGAAGATCCCCGCAGCCCTCGTATCGACCGTAAATTTATACATAAACCCGAATATTTTTCGGATCCGTCAACGACCTGATCAATCAACCATGATACCGTCTAGCCAATCCTGCGCATCGTGGTGACACAGTTGGTGGCGGCAGATCCGCCCACATTGAACACGACACCGACTTCCGGCTCCTTTTTCTCCGGCGCCATGCCGATCGGTTCTCCTACGAGCTGCTTGTAGACCAGCGCGTGCATGGAACAGCCGGTGGCGCCCACCGGGTGACCTTTTGATTTGAGTCCCCCCGAAAGGTTGACCGGGCATTTGTCTGCTGCGGTGAACCTGCCTTCGAGGTAGTCCCATCCGGCCCGGCCGTCTTGGGACAGTCCCAAAGCTTCTGTGGTTAGCAACTGGTTGATCGAAAAACAGTCGTGCACCTCGGCGAGATCGACCTCGTCGATCGTGATTCCAGCCTCTTCAAATGACCGCTTGACCGCGACCTTGCCGGCGATCAGTTCGTGCATGTTCGGCCTCACACTTTCGGCGAGGCGCTCGGTGGCCATGCCGATGCCGGCCAGTTCCACGACGCGGGAGCTGATATTTCGGGCCTCTTCTGTCGGGGCCAGAACTACGGCCGCAGCTCCGTCGGAGATCAGGGAGCAGTCGTGGAGCCGAAGCGGCGGTGCGATTTGCGGGTTTCCCCCCTTGCCCTCCTCGGGGAGGTTCAGAATCGCTTCGGCGGTGAACAGCTTCATCCGATCCGGTGGGCTTCCCTTGCTGAAATGGGCCAGGGGATTTTCCATCCCGTTGCGGTAGGACAGGGCCGAAACGGCGGCAAACATCTTCCTAAGTTCCTCGGGGCTGAACCGGTAGTGGGCCATGTACCCTTTGGCGTACTCGGCAAAAAGACCCGGGAAGGTCATGCCCCGGGCTCCTTCTTCGGGCCAGAAGGAAGAGCATGCTAAGGCGTGCGTCACTTCGGGAGTGGACAGCAGGCTCATTTTTTCGACACCGATGACCAGCACCCGCTTGAACCGGCCCGATTCTATGCCGTAGACGGCGTTGTACAAAGCCACCGAAGAAGAGGCGCAGGCCCCCTCGGTTCGAGTGGTGGGGACGAAGCGCAGGGATTCCGGCGCGACCTCCAGGCCCAACGGCCCTACGTGCTCCTGGTTGATGAATATCGACGGTGAGCACGAGCCGATCCAAATCCCGTCGATCTCTTCGGCGGAGAGACCTGCATCCTCCAGCGCTCCCTTGCCGGCTTCTGCGATGAGGTCATAAAATGACTTGGTGTCGCGGACCTCGCCGGTCTCCCGGTTCCTTTCCACAAACGCGCCAAACTTGGTGTTGTAGGCGCCGATCATGCTGATGTTGCTCATCGTGTCTCCTTGCAAAGAATATGGTTATTCGTATGATATATCTTAAATAGGCCTAATAGCGGATCGGTTCAAGATCGACCGTTTCAAAGGTTCGTAGGCTGGCTCTCTGGGCCTTGGCATATATCTCGGAGCCCAGCGCTCTGCTGCTTTTTATCCCTTCGATCCCAGGCGAAGGCCCCCGTGAATGTAGTAGACATCGCCTGCCAGGGCCTCGTTTCGATATATTTCCATCACCAGAGATGCCACTTCTTCCGGATCGATGAGTCTTCCGATGGGCACGTTTTCGAGAATCTTATCCAGCGCCCTTGGGTTCATTCCTTCCAAAATGGGCGTGGCAACATAGCCGGGAGCCACCGCCGCACATCGGATCCGGTCGGCGACGCCTCGTCGGAAAAACTCCGCCGTGATCACCTTGGGCATGACCGAAATCCCCGCCTTGGTGGCGGAATAGTTGATCTGGCCTGCAGTTCCGAGGGAACCGGTGGAAGAGACCAGGCAGATCAGACCCCGGCAGCCCAGGTTGATCATTTGCTCTGTGCATTCCCGGACAGTGAGGAACACGCCGGTCAGGTTCACGTCGACCACCGATGTGAACTGCTTCAGGGACATTTTCCCCCGGACCTTTCCAGTTTCTCGGTCCGGTGCCAGGAGAAGACCGTCTCTGATGATGCCGGCAAACGGGGCCACCAGATGAATCCCCCCGAACGCCTCCACGGCCGCAATTGCCAGTCGTTCGTTGTCCTCCTCCTTTGTTACATCGCAGGCGACCGCAACCGCGTCCCCACCGATTTCTTCAGCCGCATTTTCCAGTGCGGCACCCGGCAGGTCCCCGATGACGACCTTGCCGCCCGAAGCTGCCCAATACTTGGCTGTGACCAGACCAATGCCGCTGGCACCGCCGGTGATCACGGCTACCGCACCTCGAATCTCGAGCATCGTTTCATCCCCCGCGAATTCTTATGGTTGGGGTAATCCATGGTGAAAGACGACTCCGACGCTAGAAAGCAAAACCTGTGCCGCGGACGGAAGGCATCTTTCTTGCAACACAAGTGGCGTGCATGCTGTCCGAAACCTGGTCCTTCCCGTCGAACCAAGGAGATTGTTGCCATGAGGTTTCTTATCGGAAAGCATTGTTTGCCAGCGGCGTATTGTCCAGCTCCCACCGCGTCTTTCCCGTGCAGCCGAAATTCCCCCCATGGGACCGGCATGGTATTCGTCCACGTGCTGGAAGGCTCCGGCCATGCTGATTCTGGCGGCTGCTGGCAAAGGCATGGATTAATGATCGAATGTAGCATTTATACTACACTTGACCCTATGTCATCATTTTTCGGGGAATCTCAGCCACAGGAGGGATCATGAATCTTGGAACCATATTCAGACGGCATGCCCGGTACCGACCAGACCGCCTCGCAGTGGTCTTCGGCGACCGGCGGTTGACCCACCGGGAGTTCAATGCAGAGATCAACCGGACGGCCAACGCCATGCAGGCGCTGGGAATCGGCAAAGGGGCAAAGGTGGCGACGGTGCTGCCCAACTGCTTGGAGTTGCTGGAGGTATATTGGGCAGTCGCCAAAATCGGGGCCGTGGTTGTGCCGATGAGCACCCTGTTGATGGAAGGTGCCCTCCGGTCGCTGCTCAATGACTCGGATGCGGAAATGGTGATTTCCACCGAGGCATTTGCAGACACCCTCGAATCGCTTAAACCTGATCTTCCTCAAATCCCCCCCGACCGGTATTTGCTCATCGATTCTGGGGGAAGGAAGGGCTTTCAGAATTATCATGTCCTCAAGGAAAAGGCCGGTGATCAGGAGCCGGAAGGGATCGTCGTCGAACCCGACGACCCGTTCAACATCATGTACAGCAGCGGCACCACCGGAATGCCGAAGGGAATCGTCCACACCCACGCCATCCGGATTGCCTACGGCACTTCTTTTGCCGCCGCCTACCGGATGACGCCGGAATGCGTCACCATGCACGCGGGCGCCATCGTGTTCAACGGTGCGTTCGTCGATTTGATGCCCACGGTGTTCCAAGGCGGTACCTATGTGCTGCTTTCCCATTTCGACCCCGTCGATTACATCGAGACCATCGCCAGAGAAAAGGTCACCCATGTGATGATGGTGCCGGCCCAAATCGTGGCCGTGCTGAACGCTCCCAATTTCGATCCGGACAAGCTCTCCTCGCTGGAAATGATACTTGCATTGGGCGCCCCGCTTCATCTCCGGCACAAGGAGACCCTCAACAGTCTGCTTCCCGGGCGCTTTTATGAACTGTACGGGCTCACCGAAGGCTTTGTAACGGTCCTCGACAAAAACGACTACAAGAAAAAGCCCAAATCGGTGGGCGCCCCCCTTCCGCTGTTTGAGATGAAGATCCTCGGTGAAGACGGCAGGGAGCTGCCGGCTGGCGAAGTAGGGGAAATTTGCGGTAACGGGCCCATTCTGATGCCCGAATACTACAAACGCCCGGATTTGACCGAAAAGGCGATCGTAGACGGCTGGCTTCATTCCGGGGACCTCGGATATGTCGATGAGGACGGCTATCTTTATCTGGTGGATCGGAAAAAGGATATGATCATCTCCGGCGGGGTGAACGTCTATCCGCGGGACATCGAAGAGGTGGTCGTCCAACATCCGGCTGTTGTCGAGGCGGCGGTGTTCGGCGTCGCCCATGACAAGTGGGGGGAGACGCCTGTTGCTGCGGTGACCCTGACCGAGGCGGGTGCGGTCACCGGCGAAGCCCTCAAAGAGTGGATCAACCAGCGGGTGGGGGCCAAGTTCCAGCGGGTGTCGGCGGTCAAGGTGCTGGATGATTTTCCGAGAAATGTCGCCGGAAAAACCCTCAAGCGGGAGCTCCGGGAACGGTTTGCCCCGGATTGAAGCCGGATCCTTCTCGCCCCGGTGTGAAGCAAAAGAGTCATATGTATCAACCGATCTACACAAGTTGGGCGGACTTTTTTCTGGATTATGCGCCAGTGTAAGGCGTTAGGCGGGGCAGTGGGGGGATCTTCCCGGCTTCGGGGAAGATCCCCCCACTGCACTCATGTCAACCTTATAATTGTGCATAGGCCCGGTTTTTTTTAATTCTCCGTCGATCCGGCCCTGGGGCGACCACTATAGAAGTACCGGATAGGGTCGAATTTCTCAGCAACGAAACGGGGAAAATGTAGTTCTACGAGCCTGGCAAGCTGATCCTGACCTTGGCGCTGTTCGATGCCGTATCCCCCGGCAAGGCAGACGCCTGGTGCGGGGTGTAGGGAAGCCGGCCCGTCAGGTTTCCGGCGGGGAGATGTGTATCGCACCAACGGGAACGGATAGAAACCCTTCACTTGAAAATGACGTGTGGGATATAGGTGATGATCGGCGGAATGAAAATGCAGATCATGACGCCAACTGCTTGCAGGGCAATGAACGGCAGGACGCCTTTGTAAATATCCATCATCTCGTACTTTCCGGCTGGGGCGGCCCCGGCAAAATAGAAAAGCGCGTAACCGAAAGGCGGTGTCAGAAACGACGTCTGCAGAACAATGCAAATGAGCATCGAGAACCAGAGGGGATCGAAACCGAGCTCCATGCAGATCGGCATGTACACCGGTAGGCAGACAAGAAGGATGGCCACCCAGTCGATGAACATCCCGAGCACAAAGATGGCAAAAAGCATGATGAACATGACCATGGCCGGATGAAGTTCCCCGCCGATGAGAAGATCGGTGATGACATCGCCCCCGCCAACAAAGAGAAATGTGGCGCTGAAGAGGTTGCCGAAAAGGACGAGAATCATGACCATAGATGTGGTCTTGAGGGTCGCCTTGCAAGATTCGAAGATGACCATCCAGTTGAGGTTGCCGCGGGCGATTGCCAGTATGGCCGCCCCCAAAACCCCCACCCCCGCCGCTTCAGAAGGTGTAGCGATGCCAGCGAGGATGGTCCCCATGACCGCAAAAATCAGAACGAGCGGAGGGATCATGGACTTTATCACCATCCACATTTTTTGCTGGGCAGAATACCCGGAGGCTTCCTCCCTGCTGATAGCAGGGCCGTAGGTAGGCTTCACCTGACAGGTGGTGAACACATAAACCATATAGAGCATCGCCAGAAGCAGCCCCGGCAGAATGGCGGCAGCAAAAAGGGCGCCGACGGAGGTTTCTTTCAACCCCGTCAAACCGCCAAAGACAACGAGCATGATGCTTGGCGGGATCAGGATGCCGAGTGTGCCTCCTGAACAGATCAAACCAGCGGTCAGTTTTTTATTGTAGCCTTTTTCAAGCAGTTTTGGGCCGGCAAGCAGGGCCATTCCAACGACCGATGCGCCAACGATCCCCGTGGTGGCGGCCAGTATGACGCAAACGAAGATGACGGCCAGGCCGAGCCCGCCCTTTATCTTTCCCATGACCACGTAGAGGGCTTCGAACAGGGCGTCCGAGATTTTAGCGCGATCCAGCAGTTGCGCCATCAGGATGAATAAGGGAACCGCCACGAGCACGAAATTGTTCATGGTGCCCCAAGCGTTGTTGATATAAAAACCGAGGAGACCGTCAACATTGAACCCGTTTTCGATCAACCCATAGATCACAGCGGTCCCAGCAAGTGAATAGGCCAAGGGAAGTCCGAGCACGATGAATACAATAAGCGTGGCAAACATTCCGATGGTTAAAAATTCAGGACTCATATCATCCTCTCAGCGCGTCGCTTGTTTTTGACCGAAGATTAAAAAGCGTTTGATCAAGTTGGAAAGGACTTCAAGGAAGAGGAAGGTAAATCCCAGGGCCATAAACAGCTTCACCGGCCAGATCGGCGGAGCCCATGCCGATGAGAGGCGTTCCAGGATCTTGGTAGAGGTGATCGCATTGTCCCACGCCCAGATGCCAAGGAGCGTTACGAGGGGGAGCGTTACGCAAATCGTCAGGATGATATAAAGGACATCCTGTATTTTTTTGGGCAATCTGCTGCTGAAGATATCCACCCTGACGTGACCGTCGAAGTATTCCGTATACCCATATCCCATGACAAAGTGCACACCGTAGATGAAGGTCGTGAGCTCCAGACTCCAAATCGTCGGGGCGTTAAAAAAATAACGCCTGATGACCTCGTAGCACACCATCACGACAAGGACGGCCATCAGAAGAGACGATACTTCCGCCTGTTTTACCACAATCTTGTCGATTATTTTGGTAAGCGTCTTCATCATGGATCATTCTCCTGTTCGTACCTCGTGACATAGATGACCGGCATGGAATTGCACGCAAAAGGATCTGTATTGTGGGGTCTTGGGGAGGAATGCCGGTGCACCGTTTACTACCATTTCTGAATCGGATAGGGAAGTTTCCTGCCGGATTCGCTCCGACCGGCGAATCCGGCAGGTCACTTTCAAGGGGTTTTTCTTTCGCCTTCAGGTCCTATTCGTGCAGCTTCCCTTTTACGACCTCATCAAGCGGCCAAGGGGTGCAGCCGGCCCTGGCAGCACGCCAATCGGCAAAGTCCTTCTTCAAGGCTTCCTGAGATTCAAGCAGCCGCTTGCAGTCCGGGCACCGATCTTTTACTTTTTCCAAATAGGCTTGCGTCGTCTTGGCGAAATCAGTGATGGTTTCGTCATCCATCATGACAATTTCAGATCGCTCCTTAAAGCGGCGGATGGCTTCTGCGTTGAGGTTGTTGATCCAGCTGTAGCTCCAGAGCTGGGTCTCCTTGGCGGCCGTGTCGATGATCCATTTCAGGTCATCGGCGAGTTTGTCATAGGACTGCTTGTTGAAAAAGAAGGCGAACTGGCAGGCGGTTTGATGAACGCCCGGCTGAACGATGTATTTGGTGACCTCGTCAAATCCCATTGGCCAATTGACCGCCGGGGACGAGAATTCCGCTGCATCCAGGACACCGGTCTGCAGGGAGAGGTAGACTTCGCCGCCCGGGGTGGCGACTCCGGAGGCACCCAGCTCGTTGAGGATATCCAGGTACCAGCCCCAGGTTCTGACCTTCATCCCCTTGAAATCCTCCATCTTCGACGCGCGCCGGTTGGAATTGAGTCCCATTTCCTGGCCGACCTGCCCACCGGGCAGGGCAAAAAGGTTGTATTGGCCATAAAGGTCCTGCATCTCCTTCAAGCCGCCCCGCTCATAGAGCCAAATATTGTAAAGTTCGGCGTCCAGTCCGTAGGGGACGGAACCAAAGGCGATAAAGGCCTCATTTTTGCCTTTCCAGTAACCGGGCCAGTCGTGACCAGCATCAAAGGAGCCCTTGCTGACCGCATCGAAAATTTCCATTGCGGGGACGAGTTCACCGGCTGAAAAGGCCTTGATGTCCAGGCGGCCGCCCGAAGCCAGGCGGACAGTATCGCAGAAATGGACGGCCATGTCATAGAACAGCAGGCCTTTGGACCAGGGAAGAACCATTTTCCAGCGATGTTTTTCTGTGCTCGTGTCGACTTTTAAGCGCTTCACTTGTTCAATTCTGTCGTCTGCGCCAAATTTCTGCCGGTCTGATTTTTTCTTTTGGTCCGCAGCCAACGCCATGTTGGCGACGAACAAAAAAATGACCGCTAAAATGGCTGCTGCCTTGAAGCCTCTTTTCATGATTCTTCCTCCCTTTGAGTTTCTAAACGAACGTTGGGGTTGCATTTCACCCGTCCCCTTTTTGATACGCTTTGCCGCCCCGGCTGCAGTGCCGATGTTCAATGCCGAGGGCCGAAAGCGGTTCCTCTGCTGATCGAGGTCGTGCATCAATAGGTGAGTACCATCCCCCCGTCAAAAAGCAGGTCACCCCCGACCAGGTATTTTGCAAAGCGCGAAAATCCATATATAAACAGGTTCCCCACTTCCACCGGGGACATCATTTCCTTGACCCGGGATTTTCCCATCATCACATCGGTGACGACCGCCTCTTCGGAAATACCACGCTGTTTCGCCTGAGACGGGATCTGGTTCAGGGCAAGGGGGGTTTTGACAAAGCCGGTGCTGACGGTAAACGAGCGCACTTTTCCTTCGCCCTCGGCCGAAATCGACTGGGCCAGGGCGCGCAGCCCGAATTTGGTGATGTTGTAGACCGGTTTGTTGCGGGTGCAGATGTGGGCGTGAATCGAGGCCATCTGGCCGATGGCCCCGGTGCCGTCTTCGCTGTTTTTCATATAGGGGATCGCCAGCTTCGAGAGGTAAAACGGGGCCCGAAGCATGACCCGCTGCATGAGATCGTATTTTTCCATGGGGAAGTTTTCCACGGAATCAATGTGCTGCAGCCCGGCGATATTGGCCAAAAACCGGATTTGCCCCACCTTGGCGGCCTCTTGCACGGCCGCTTCGATGTCTTCGTCTTGGGTGAGATCGGTTTTGATAAACATCATCTGGCCGCCCATCTCTCTGGCCATCTCCTGGGTCTTTTTGCCTTCTTCTTCGTTGATGTCGATACCAACGGTCATCAGCCCGTTGGCAGCGGCCACTATCGAGGCGGCCCGTCCGATACCGGTGCCGGCGCCGCTGACGATGCAGACGTTTTCCGAGGTGAAGCGATCATCTTCCAAGGAAAGAATCTGGTCTCGGGTAATCTTTGGCTCCTTGATCTCCATGTCACTCCTCCAGTCGGTTGGCACGTTCGGGAATCGAGAAGGGCATTCAGAAGTTGAGAATCATTTAAAATCTATCATTGCAAAATTGGGACCAGCCGCCGAGCGCTGCCCTGAAACCGGGCAAGACGCGGTGCATTGTTCATCTCGTATGAAAGTATCCCAAAATGGCATAGCTTCATTCTTGATCAAGCTGGTCGGCTATCGCCAAAAAATTCCAATAGAATTCTTCAATGCAAACCTTGAACCTGGAACCTGGAACGCCGCGCCAGCGGCGGGGCTCGTATCCGGCGATATGGATTCAAACGGTGAATATGTCGCGGCAGGGCAGAAAAAACGTCGACATTTATGCGGAAAAACTGTATCTAAAATTATACATGTATTAATTTAGATACACTCAAACAACCTGATTCGGTAAGCCCGGGAGGCGCCATGGAAAGCGACTGCCAAAGAGAGTTGGAGACGCTTCGCAGCCAAATTGAAAACTATCGCCTGATTTTTGACAGCATTTACAACGGCGTGATGGTCACCGATGCCGAAGGCTTCATCACTCATTTCAACAAGCCCTATGGAAAATTTCTCGGCATGGATCCGGAAAAACAGATCGGCCGTCACTGCACCGAGGCCGTGGAAAACAGCCGGATGCACATCGTGGCCAAGACCGGCCGCGCGGAGATCAACCAGAGCCATGAAATCATGGGGCAGCGTATGGTGGTACAGCGGATTCCGATACGAAAAAACGGGCGGGTGGTCGCCGTCTTCGGGCAGGTCATGTTCAAGGATATCCGGGATGTTCGAAAGCTGGCAGACCGCCTGTCTCTGCTCGAGTCGAAGGTCAAGCTCTACGAGGAGGAACTGCTTTCGCTTCGTTCCACTCGCTATACCTTTGACAGCATCCTCGGTGAAAGTGAGAGCCTCCGCCACCTGAAAAAAGAGGCGTTGAAGGCCTCTGCAAATTCTTTTGCTGTGCTGGTCACCGGAGAGAGCGGGACCGGCAAGGAGCTCTTTGCCCAGGCCATCCACCATGCCAGCCCGCGGAAAATTCATCCCTTCGTCCGGATCAACTGCGCCGCGATTCCAAAAGATCTCCTTGAGTCCGAACTTTTCGGATACGAGAAAGGGGCATTTACGGGCGCCAATTCCAGCGGCAAGCCTGGAAAATTCGAGCTTGCAAACCGGGGAACCATTTTTCTAGACGAGATCGGCGACCTTCCGTTGGAGATGCAGCCGAAGCTGCTAAGAGTATTAGAAGATAAAGAGTTCGAGCGGGTCGGCGGTACCTCCCCGATCCGCTCCGATTTTAGGCTGATTGCCGCCACCAATCAGAACCTGGAGGAGCTGATGGCCGAAGGCCGCTTCCGCAGGGATCTGTTTTACCGATTGAGCGTGATCCCCTTGCGCATTCCACCGCTTCGCCAGCGTCGGGAGGACATCCTGCCGATTGCCCGAAGTATTCTAAGGCGGCTCGAAGACGAGGCCAACCTGAACAGAATCAAGCTCTTGCCGGCCGCAAAAAAGGTGTTCACCTTGTATGATTGGCCCGGCAACGTACGGGAGCTTTCCAACGTGCTGGAACGCACCGTGGCCGGGTTGCAGGATCAGCGGATTCGGCCTTCGGATCTGCCCTTTTACGTGTGCCGGGGGACAGAGGACCAGGACCTCTGCCGGGAGGCCAGTTTTCGAAGCGCCCAGGCCCGGGCGGAAAAGTCGGCCATCGGTCGTGCCCTTGCCGACGCCGACTACAACAAGGCCAAAGCGGCCCGGATACTGGGGATCCACCGGACCCTGCTTTACAAAAAGATGAAAAAATACGATATCCCCCTCATCCCCGAATAACGGGGCCGCTGCCTCAGGCAGCCGTTTTTTTGTTCGGGGCGGTTTCAATCCAGTGGCGTCTGCTTTAAATACATCTCCACCAATATCGGGATACCCATGGATGAAAACATGACGGCGATGTATCTGGTGAAATGGTTTTTTGCGCTTTCCCCCATGGGGGTGGTGCTGGTGCTGATGATCTGGTTCAACTGGAGCGGTGGCCGGGCCGGGGCCGCCGGCTGGATCGCGGCGCTGATCGTTTCCGTCCTTCTTTTCGGGGCCCACCCCCGGCTGCTGGCATATTCCCAGATGCGGGGCGTTCTTTTGTCCCTGAATGTGCTCTACATCATCTGGCCGGCCCTGCTGCTTTACAACGTCGTCAACGAAACCGGGGCCATCGAGGCCATCGGCGCAGGAATCCAGCGTTTCAGCGGGGACAAAACCATCCAGCTGCTGATTTTCGGCTGGGTGTTTTCCTCGTTTCTCCAAGGGGTGGCCGGCTACGGGGTGCCCATTGCCGTGGCGGCTCCCCTTCTGGTCGGCCTCGGGTTTTCGCCGGTGGTGGCTGTCGCGGTTCCGGCCATTGGACATTGCTGGTCGGTGACGTTCGGATCCATGGCCGCGTCGTTTCAGGCCATGATCGCCGTCACCGGCCTGGAAGCCGATTTTCTGGCCCCCTGGTCGGGCATTTATCTGGGGCTGGCAGCGTATCTGTGCGGACTTTTTGCGGTGCACGTCTACGGCGGCTGGAAAACGGTGCGCCATAGCCTGGTAGCCCTGTTGACGGTGGGCACCACCATGGCCGGCACCCAATACCTCCTGGTCACCACCGGAATGTGGACCCTGGGCGGATTCGGCGCCAGTCTGGCCGGGATGATCGCCTGCCTGGCGGTTTCCCGCCTCAGGATTTACAATAGGACCGAAACACCGGACATTTCCTTGCGCATGGGAATCGGCTGGGCCCTGTCGGCCTATTTGATCCTGATTGCCATCGTCTCGGCCGGGGTGATGGTCCCGACGCTGAAAGGCTTTTTGGGCCAGGTGAAATTGTCGGTGTTTTTTCCGGAAATTGTGTCCCGCACCGGGTGGGTGGTGCCGGCCGGCAGCGGAAGCGCGATCAATGTGTTCGGACACGGCGGCGCCCTTTTGGTATATGCGTCGGCGGTCAGCTACCTGGTGTATCGCGCCGGGGGGTTTTACCAGACCGGCGCGTTGAAGCAGATACTGGCCCGAACCGTTTCAAGCGGCGTTCCCACCAGCCTGGGAATCGTCAGCATGGTGGGCTTTGCCCTGATCATGGACCACTGCGGCATGATCTACCTTCTGGCAGAAGGGATCAGCCGCGCGTTTGGAAGCGTCTATCCCTTTTTTGCGCCCTGGATCGGCCTGCTGGGGGCGTTCATGACCGGCAGCAACACCAATTCCAATGTGGTTTTCGGCGTGTTGCAGCAGCAGACCGCCGATCTGACCGGCTTGAGCGCGGCGGTTATCCTGGCGGCCCAGACCACCGGCGGCGCACTGGGAAGCATGATTGCGCCGGCCAAGATCCTGGTGGGGTGTTCCACCATCGGACTGGCCGGCAGGGAAGGGCCTGTGCTGCGGGCGACCCTGAAATACGGCCTGGTCATCACCGCCTTTTTCGGTGTGTTTACGATGCTGGCGGTGTTGATATAGGGA
>Ga0272443_10004356_pt1 | contig 15503 bp, 10 predicted proteins | sample SSMAcet12_FD_193581 | JGI IMG/M metagenome (GOLD analysis project Ga0272443, IMG submission 193581) | Marine sediment archaeal communities from Little Sippewissett salt marsh, Falmouth, MA, United States - SSM-Acet-12 | ecosystem: Environmental > Aquatic > Marine > Wetlands > Sediment ...
CGCATGCTTCAGCGTGTCCTGAATCCGATTAAATCAGCCATTACGAAACAGGTGGAAATGTGACCGCGAGAAATTTTCTGGGGACATTGTTCATCCTGGGGGCGGGACTCGCTGCAGGGTATTTTGCGGCAAAGCAGGTTGCCGGTGTCCTGGGGATCAGCTACCGGGAGAAGGAACTGCCCGATCCCGGCCAGGTGACCTACATGCCCGGCGCAGATTCCATCCTGCTTCCGCTCCGGATCGTGGACATGGGAGGGGTGGGAATTGTTCCCGATACGGCTGGCTGGGGAGCCGATTACTCGCATCACCAGCGTTTTTTTGAAAAGGTATGGCAGGTGGCGCCCCCTTTCACGGATACCTCCCAATTCAGGCAGGAATATGAAAAGTTCGATCGCTTCACAGCGAAGATGGGCGCTTACGGATACAATGCCGTCGCCATGCCGTGGTTCCTCGAATGTGTCAATTTTGACCTGGTGGACAACGGACGGCAGGTATATGGTACGAAGAGTGTCTACAGGGACCGGCATGATACGCTGAGCAGGCGCTTTGCCGAATTGATGAGGGTGGCGGCGGACCATGGAATGAAAAGCTACCTGTGGACCGATATGGTGGCGCTGACCCCGCCCCTGACCGAATATTTCAACCGCACATTCGGATCGGTGGATACGGAAAACCCGGACTTCTGGCAGGTCTACGGGAAGGCCGCGGAAGAAGTCTTCGAAAAATTCCCCCACCTGGAAGGGATCATCCTCCGCATCGGAGAGGCCGGCTCCATCTATAACACGCAGGGCTGGGATTATACAAGTGAGCTCAGCGTGAGGACCGGCAAAGCGGTCCGGTTGATGCTGGAGGCTTTCCTGGATGCTGCCGAAAAACATGACAGGAACATCATCTTCCGCACCTGGTCGGTGGGGGTGGGCGAGATCGGGGACATGCATACGAATCCCGAAACATACAAACGCATCCTGGAGGAGGTGCGATCCGACCGCCTGGTGGTTTCCACCAAATACTGCGCCGGGGATTTCTACAGCTGGCTTGAGCTGAATCCCACCCTGCTGCAGGGCACACACCGACGGATCGCAGAATTCCAGGTGAAGCGGGAATACGAGGGATTCGGTTCCCTGCCCAACTACCTGGCGCCCGTGCATCAGAAAGCCCTGCAGACTTTCGTGGAAAAGAATCCCCGCATGGAAGGTGCCTGGGTGTGGACACAATACGGAGGCCCCCTGAGGGCGGGCCCCATGATCATCTATCCGTTTCACGGCTTCAATGTGATCAACGAGATGAATGCCTATGCCACGGGGCGCCTGCTCGTGGATCCTTACGAACATGCGGACACCATTGCGACCCGCTGGATCATGGATTATTTCGGGGACGATCCCCTCCTGGTGGCCAATCTGACGGAAGCATTTCGCATTTCCCCCGAAATTATACGCACAGGCCTTTATATCAGTGATTTTGCCAGATATGACGTAAGGGCACTGGGGCTTGAACCCCCGCCCATGCTCTGGATCTTCGAATGGGATATCCTGGGTGCATCCAGCGCCGTTTTCAGCAACATCTACTTCATTACCCGGGCTCGAATGGCGGAGGTGGTTGACGAGGGTTTCCGGGCGGTGAGGGAGGCCGTGGTCATGAAGGATCTCCTGCTGGAGGCGAAGGATCGGGTGACCACCCACCGGGAAGAATACGAGATGCTCATCGGGGCCGCCGAATATGAGATCGAACTGCTCCGCCTGCTGGCCTATTACAGGCAGTTTTTCATGAATTATTACAGGTGGATCGAAAAGGGAGATCCGCGGGCGGAGACTGCTTACAAACTGGCCATGGGACAGTTCAGCGCGGTGAGGTCGTTTCACCGGGAGAAATATGCCGGGGATCTGAATACACTGGGAATGGACTTCGAAGAGGTTGATGCCGGAATGACGGTTGCCGGGCGAACCCCTCTGTCCGTGGCCGGCGCCAGGATATTCCTGGCCGTTGCGTTGTTCCTCCTGCTCATGGGGATCCCGCGGTTCATCAGGGACAGGGGGCACCGGAAGTTTGCCGCCACCCTCTTTTTCGATGCCCTGTTCCGTCCGCGATCCATCAGCGACCTGAACGCCTACCACGGCACCGGCCAGGTGGCATTGATATTGCTCCTCCTGTACCTGCTGGCGCTGGTCTCTTTCTCCTCGTTTGCCTCCCTGCTGTTCCCCCTGTGTATTGGCGCACTGGGGCTGCTGGTTGCCATTGTGCTGTCGCTATTGTTCGGTTCCGGGAGGAACTTCCCGAAGATCCTGGTGACGGTGATGGCCCCGAAGATCATGGTCATGACGCTGGTCACGGGGGTGGTGGCCGTCAGGGGACCGCAGGTATTCTGGTACCTGTTCTGGGTCTCGGATCTCTTCAGGCTGCTCTTCCTTTCCCTTTTTGTGATGCTCCTGTTCAGGAAGTTCCAGATCTATGTGATCGCGGGACGGAAATGGATGCGGAGGAACGGGATGGCTTCGGCGGGAATGGTCCTGATGGCACTGGGGCTCCAGTTGCTGATGGCGGGATTGCTCCTGTTCATATTCGGATTGGAGGAAAGCCTGACGGCCATGAACAACGACCTGCTCGTCCTTCCCGGCGGCTTGTCCAAGATCCTGGGGATCACCACCCACCTGGGGATCCCGCCGGTCCTGCCATGGTGGATCGTCATCCTGGGCGGGGGAATGATCATCCCGGGTTTTCTGCTTTTCATTCCGAACCGCAGAAGAATGTCTTAAATTTGTTTATTATTTTAGCGTGATCAGTTTCACAGAAGTATCGCATTAAGGCAGTTTGATAAATACCGGAACAGACATGACAGGAATTCGTAAAGGGATGTACATCGGCATACCGCTGTTGCTGCTGGCTGCCGTTGTGGTGATCGTTTTTGTCCCCTTTGCTTCCAAATCATCACAGGACGAGGAGGTGCGGATCGGGGAAGCGGAGATCGGGCGGGTCATCAGGTCCTTTCCAGGTCAGGGAGTGGTGGAACCCCAGAGCGAGGTGATCATCCTGAGCCCTGCTTCGAGCATCATCAAGGAGATCCTTAAGGAGGTGGGAAGCCACGTGGATGCCGGGGAACCGATCATCATCCTGGATCCGACCCCCATCCAGAACGAGATTGACAATATCCGGGACCAGCTGGAGGTCAAGCAGAACGCGCTGCACAAAAACCAGCTGAATGCAAGGAGCGTCAAGGTGGACCTGGATTACAACGTGCAGGTGAAGAACCTGGCGATCGCTTCCCTGAAATCCGAGCTGGCCGACCAGGAGCAACTGCTCGAGGTGGGCGGGATCTCTCCTGCCCGGTTCGAGAAGACGAAGCAGGAGCTGGAACTGGCCGAAAAGGATCTGATCATGCTGAAGGAGAAGAATTCCATCAGGCTGCAGCAGCTGGAAGCCGACGAGCAGGGACTCCGCCTTCAGATCGAAATGCAGGAGAAGGAACTGGCAGCCATGGAGCAGGCGCTGAGCAAAATGATCATCCGGGCTCCCTCTGCCGGGATCATATTGTCCATCAGGGGAAAGGTGGGTGAGAAGGTGAACTCGGACCGGCTTCTTGTGGAGATGTCCGATTTGACCAATTTTAAAGTGCAGGGAACCGTGGAAGATGATTTTTCCGAGGATGTGAAGACGGGGACCCGGGTATATGTGAACATCGACGCCGAAAAGCTTCCCGGGGTGGTGGGTACCGTGAGCCCGGTGATCCGGGACCGGATGATCGAGTTTGATGTCCACCTCCGGGAGAGCAACCATTACAAGCTGAGGCCGAATCTGAATGTGGACCTGGAGATCGTGAGGGCTGAAAGGGACAGTGTTCTGAGGATCCCCAACGGTCCGGTCATCGGTAGGGGGAATGACCATTCGGTCTATGTGCTGAGAAACGGGAAGGCGGAATTGCGGCAGATAAAAACCGGACTGAAAACTGAAGAATATGTGGAAATTGTGGAAGGCCTCAGGGAAGGGGAACAGGTGGTCCTGTCAGCTGTTTCTTCCCCGGAGGAAATCGCGGAACTGGACTTTTAGATGGAGGCTGAAGGGCAACCGGGCCCTCTATGCAGTGTTGCTGTCGCTGCCTGCGGGTCTTTTCGCCCAGGACTCCACGCTGCTTTCCCTGAGCCTGAGAAATGTGGTGGATCTGGCCATCAATCAGTCATCTGCGGTAAAGTATGTGCAGAACCGTGATGTGAATTACTACTGGCGGTGGAAAAACCACCAGACCCGGTTCAGGCCCCAGCTCACCCTGTCGGGCGATCTTCCGGATTTTGAGAACCAGACCAAGCCCATTGTGCAACCCGACGGGAGCATCGTGTTCAACAAAGTGACCCAGCTGGAAACCAGTGCACAGGTTGCCCTGAGCCAGCCCATCCCCGTAATGGGTGCATATGTGTACGCGGCTTCAGGGCTTGTGCGGCTGCAGGATTTCAACAACAACACCACGGGTTTTTCGGGCTATCCGGTGAGTATCGGGATCACCCAGCCGCTTTTTGCCTTCAACTGGATGAAATGGACCAGAATGACCGAACCCCTGGTCTACGAAGAGGCCCAGAAAAATTTCATAGAGTCCATTGAGGAGATCTCTTACGAAGCCACATCCAGGTTCTTCCGGTACCTGAGGATCCAGACCAATTATGCCCTGGCCGAAAGCAATCTGAGGAACAGCAGGGATAACCTGCGGATCGCAAGCGTCCGGCAGGATCTGGGCACCATTTCGGAAAATGATTTTGCCAGGATCCAGCTGTCTGTTTTCAATGCCCAGAAGGCACTCAACAATGCGCGGATCGACCTGAAGAACGCCGATTACGAACTGAAGCGGTACATCGGACTGGACCAGAACCAGCAGATCGAGCTCATCATCCCCCTGGATATGTTCCTGTTCAAAGTGGATCCTGTGAAGGCACTGGAAGAGGCCCTGGAGAACCGGAAAGAAACACCCGAATTCGAGCGGCGGCTGATCCAGGCAGAGCGGGACCTGACCCAGGCAAAAAGGAACAGCGGCCTGAGCGCCACCCTGAACATGAGTTACGGGGTGTCCAACAGTGCCGACATGCTTGGAGGCGTGTATGAAAATCCTGACCAGCAGCAGAACGTCAGTCTTTCCCTCAGCATCCCGATCCTGGACTGGGGAAGGAGTGAGTCGCAGGTGAGACTTGCGGAGTCGCAGCGGGAACTGGTCATCTACGATGTGGAGCAGGACCGGCAGGATTTCGAACGAAGGGTGGTGGTGATGGTCGAGCAGTTCAACCTGATCAGGGACCAGATCGAGACGGCCGAAGCTGCCGACAGGGTGGCCGAGGAAGGATACCTGATCGCACTGAAGAAGTTCCAGAACGGGGAGATCAGCATTACCGATCTGAACATTTCACTGGCCGAACGGGAAGCAGCCAAACGGGATTATATCAGTTCCCTCGAGAATTACTGGGAATCCTATTACCTCCTGCGGGAGGTGACCCTGTACGACTTTGAACTGAAGCAGAAGATCTTCTATGACAATCCGATGTTGGATTAGAGTCAGGAGTCATTAGTCAGGAGTCATTAGTCAGGAGTCATTAGTCGGGAATGCACTTGTTGCCGTAATATTCCAGGAGCAGCGGATCGCGGATTTCCCCCGTGTCCGTGACGGCTCCCTCGCAGCGGAAGAATTCCAGTCCGACGGAGAGAATGTCCCGGAGGCCCGCCTCATCAAAAAAAGCTTCATCCAGGAGGTTTTCGGGGATCGCGTTCCGCAGCTGCCGGGCAGCATCGATCATTCCTGCGATTTGTTCATGAGACCATTTCCGCTGCTCGCTGCCGGCACCGGAAAGGATCAGCCTGGCCACGAAGTGGTGGGGCAGGATCTTCAGGTTCTGTTTCACGGGTTGAAAACATTGTTCCAGCGTGGGGGCAGGCCCCCTGAGTGAAATGGGATCCCCCAGCACGCAGTAAATGGGCGTGTTTTTCTCCAGGAACTCCCGGATCATGGGGAAACCGCTTCGTGTCTCATACCCGGGCCTGAAAGCGGCATACCGGTCATCACCGTGCTGCATGTCATGAAACAGACTGGAGGGGGGTAAATAATAACCCTCCCGGCAGGCCCGGATGAGCTGCGATGCCTCCGGGACCAGGGTGAATGTGAGCGAGACCGGCACAATGAAAATCTCCCTGCGGTCTTTCAGGGAGTCCTGTGCCTGCAGGGCGCTCTTGAATACCCTCCTGATCCGGGCCTCTCCCGTCTTGCCTGAGTATGAGCGGCCTCCTTCCGGATAGATCAGGGTGTCCACCCCTTCGGAGAGCATGTGTTTCAGGTATTCATTGAAAAGCCTGGTATATCCTGCGCGGTAGTTTCTTGTGCTCCTGAAGGGATCCGGGGAGGTGAAACGGGTGTCCATGATCTGCCTGTCCAGCAGGCAGCTGTTCACAAGGGGCATCAGGTAGGATGACCTTCTCCGGGCCAGGGTGTTCCAGGCGATGAACATGGGCTGGGGCAGGCGGAGCAGTTTTGCCACCCAGGAGATCACCATGGAATCAATGTGGGCCTGGTGATTGGGGAAATAGAACAGCACCCCTTCCTTTGAAGCCTTTACCACATCATGCAGGGTATGTTCCCGGGCCCCCTTCAGGATCACGGAACGGTAGATGTGCCTGTGGAACCTGTACCTGCTCCAAAGCGAATACTGGAAGAAGAACAGCTTTGAGAAATTGGCCGAGAGCTTTTTCAGGTCCTTCCCGAACAGCCGGGCTGCTTCCGGGTCCCCCGGGTACTCCGAATCCAGGAATTGTTCCCTGAACCTGGAGAATACTTCTCTCCGGACCCGCCCACGGTGATACCTGATCTTCTTGACCCTCCTGTGTACGCTCATGTACCGCAGCAATTATTGGCCAAAGATAGAGATTTAAAAAGGACGATATCGAAGGATATCTATGGAACTGTGGGAAGGGAATTGTAAATTTGGGTTTTCTCAAACGTAAAAATTCTTTTAATGCCAAAGCTCCAAATCAAGCATCTCGAAGACTGCAGGTATGCCTGCGTATCACTCGGCGAAGTCATGCTCCGCCTGGATCCCGGGGAAAACCGGATCAGTTCGGCCCGTCAGTTCAGGGTCTGGGAAGGCGGGGGAGAATACAATGTATCCAGGGGGCTCCGGAAATGTTTCGGCCTGCCCACAGCAGTGGTCACCGCATTTGCAGATAACGCGGTGGGCCGGCTGGTGGAGGATTTCATCATGCAGGGCGGCGTGGGGGTGGATCACATCAGGTGGGTCCCCTACGACGGGATCGGGCGGACCGTCAGGAACGGACTGAACTTTACCGAAAGGGGGTACGGGATCAGGGGCGCCCTGGGCGTGTCGGACAGGGGCAACACTGCAGCCAGCCAGCTGAAGAAGGGAGACATCCCCTGGGATGAAATATTCGGCACGCTCGGATCCCAGTGGTTCCACACGGGGGGCATCTTTGCGGCCCTTTCGGAGAGCACCCCCGAAGTGATCGAAGAGGCCATGGTCTCCGCCAGGAAGCACGGCACGGTAATCTCCTATGATCTGAATTACAGGCCCTCCCTCTGGAAAGCCATCGGGGGGATCGAAAAGGCCAGGGAGGTGAACCGCAGGCTGGCCCCTTATGTGGATGTGATGATCGGGAACGAGGAGGATTTTACAGCCGGGCTCGGCTTTAAGGTGGAAGGCGTGGATGAGAACCTGTCGAATCTGGAGACGGACAGCTATAAGAAGATGATCCTCAATGTCATCAGGACCTTTCCCAATTTCAGGATGATCGCCACCACCCTCCGCACCGTGAAGACGGCAACCGTCAATTCCTGGGGCGGTATCTGTTACTATGACGGGGATTTTTACGAGGCCACCCACCGCCCGGATCTGGAGATCCTAGACCGGGTGGGAGGAGGGGACAGCTTCGCGTCGGGACTCATCTACGGGATGATGACCACCGGAGATCCCCGGGAGGCGGTTGAATACGGTGCTGCGCACGGGGCGCTGGCCATGACCACACCGGGCGATACCAGCATGGCCACCCTGGCAGAAGTGGAAAAGGTGAAAGGGGGCGGATCCGCCAGGGTTGTCCGCTGATCCCGTTTCCCGGATCACAGAGAGATTCAAGTTAAACATCAATAAATTCAAGCAAAATGGAATTACGAAAGGATGCAAAATATGCAATGGTGGTCCCCACCAGCATGGGGATACGGATCACGCCCGTGAACGGGCAGCCGGTCCACAGCAGCGACATGTTCAAGATGCAGGTTACCAGTGCCGAGTCCAACGTGGGCAGTGTTTCATCCTACCTGGGACTGCCGGTGAAGGTGCTTACCACATTTGTGAAGGGGAGTCCCATCGCCCGGATGATCAAGGACAACCTGGCCGGACGGCACATGGATTTCGAGGGAGCGGAAGTAGCCCAGGGGGGACCCTGGGGATACAGGCACCAGATCAATATCGCCGACCGGGGTTACGGGTCACGGGGCCCCCGGGTGCAGAACGACCGGGCGGGGGAAGTGGGGAGGAACCTGAACGTGAAGGATTTTGACCTGGACCGTATTTTCGGAAGTGAAGGGGCGCAGATCGTACACATGTCGGGACTCATCGCGGCGCTTTCGCCGGACACCGGACAGTTCTGCCTGGAGCTGGCCCGGTCGGCGAAGAAATACGGCACCCGGATCTCGTTCGATCTGAATTACAGGGCTTCCTTCTGGAAAGGAAGGGAAAAGGAGCTGCACGGGATCTTCACCGAGATCGCATCCGTTTCCGATGTACTCATCGGCAATGAAGAGGATTTTCAGCTCTGCCTGGGCATCGAGGGTCCGGATGCCGGCGGAAAGGACCTTTCAACGAAGATAGACGGGTTCAAGGGGATGATCGACAGGGCGCATAAAACCTTTCCCGGCACCTCCGTGTTCGCCACCACCCTCCGTGAAGTGGTCAGCACCAACCAGCATATGTGGGGAGCCATCTTGTGGGAAAACGGGAACTGGCACGTGGTGGAGCCGAGGGACATCTATGTGTTCGACCGCATCGGCGGGGGGGACGGTTTTGTGGCAGGGATGCTGTATGCCATTCTGAAGGGATGGGACCCCGGGAAATGGATCCGGTTCGGCTGGGCCAGCGGTGCGCTGGTCACCACCCTGGAGACAGATTATGCACAGCCGGCCGATGAAGAACAGATCTGGAGCATCTGGGAAGGGAACGCCAGGGTCAGGAGGTAGTCCGGGCTCCCGCCGGCCACTCTTCGGTGCAGATGAATAAAGCGATCAACACGGACCCGTACCTGGTCGATGAATCGGCCATCCTGGATCCCCCGCGGGGTTTTTTCGGCAGACTGAGATTTCTGGGACCGGGATTCATCCTTTCTGCATCGGTGGTCGGATCCGGAGAACTGATCGCCACCACCACCCTGGGCGCCAAAGCAGGTTTCGTGACCCTCTGGGTCATCCTGGTGAGCTGTCTGGTTAAAATCACCCTTCAGCTGGAATTCGGACGGCAATCCATCATCAGGGGCATTTCGGCCATGCAGATGATGAACCGGCTTCCGGGTCCGCGGTTCGGCAAAAGCAGGGCCAGCTGGGGAGTCTGGGCCTGGCTGGTGTTGTGGGTTTTCAAGCCGCTGCAGCTGGGCGGGATCATCGGAGGGGTTGCCATGATCCTTCACATGGCCTTTCCGCCTGTATCTGTGGGCGGCTGGACCATCCTGACAGCCATCGTGGTCATCACCATCATGCTCTTCGGCTATTACGGGCTGGTAGAAAAGATCTCCCTGTTTTTCATGGGTTTTTTCGTGCTCTTCACCATCCTGGCGCTTGTGATGGTTCAGCGAACTGCCTTTTCCATCACGCTGGCCGATCTGGGCGGTGGGCTTTCCTTCAGACTTCCGGCAGGAACGGTGGGCTTTGCACTGGCTGCATTCGGCCTGACGGGGGTGGGCGGGGATGAGATCCTGTCCTACAACTACTGGTGCATTGAGAAAGGGTATGCCAGGTTTTCCGGACCCAGCAGGAAAGATCCTGTATGGAGCGCGCGGGCCAGCGGGTGGATCCGCGTGATGTACCTGGATGCATTCCTGTCCATGATCGTTTACACCATCGTCACCGCCGCTTTTTTTGTGCTCGGGGCGGCCATCCTTCACAGGCGGGGGGAAATCCCGGAAGGGTATGAAATGATCGAGACCCTTTCCAGGATCTACACTGAATCGGTGGGACCCGCTGCAAAGAATATTTTCCTGGCAGGTTCCTTCGTGGTCCTTTTTTCCACCCTCTTCGCGGCCCTGGCCATCCGCACCAGGGTCTTCTCGGACCTGTTCGGTGTGGTGAGATGGATCGACTTCAGCGACCTGCGGGTGCGGTTGCGGACCATCCGGATCCTGGCCGTCGTATTCCCGGTGCTGTGGACCATCGCTTTCCTGGTGGTGAAACTCCCGGTGCTGATGGTCACCATTGGCGGCATCGCCACATTCGTCATGCTGGTGATCGTGGTGGTTGCGGGCTTTTACTTCAGGTTCGGAGCAAAGGACCAGCTTCTGAGGCCGGGGAAACTTTACAACCTGGCCCTTGTGGTCAGCTGCATTGCGATCGTTCTGGTGGGGATCTACGGGGTGGTCCGCCTGTTCTGAGCGTTTGTCCCCCCGCCGGATAGACGGCCGTCAAAGTCACTGCGGCTGGTTTCCGGCTCCAGCGGGAATTTCACCGGCACCCGGTCACGTGCCGACCGGTAAACGGCCGTAAAAAGCTCCACGGTTTTGCGTCCATCCTCCCCGGTGACCAGCGGATCCCGCCCGGTTTCCAGCGCATCCAGGAACTCTTCGATCTGCAGCCGGATGAAATGGACCATCGGGTCGATCCGGTCGAACAGCTCCTGGTCCTCCCTGATGAATCCCTCCAGCATCTTCTCTTCTCCGGAGACGGTCCACAGGTCGTTTACCGGGGGCTCGGCAATGGGGGTCATGCCTGCGATGAACATGGAACCTCCTTCCGTCTGTACACCCACCGTGGCCCCGTTTTCCCCGTGAACATGGATCTTCCCGTAGATGCCCGGCTTCTGGCAGTTGGAAAGAATGATGTTCCCCAGGGCGCCGCTCCTGAACCTGATAATGGCCAGGGCTGTATCCTCCACTTCGATATATGGATGGTTCAGGTTTTCCCATATTCCGAACAGTTCTTCCGCCGGTCCCATCAACCAGCTCAGCAGGTCCAGCTGGTGCGGGGCCTGGTTGACCATCACCCCGCCTCCTTCCATGTTCCAAGAGCCCCTCCACGGATCCGAGCGGTAATATGCTTCATCCCGCCAGCCGAGCATCTGGACCGTGCCCAGGACAGGCTTCCCGATCTTTCCTTCATCAATGGCTCTTTTGACGCGCAGGGTGGGAGGGTACCAGCGGCGCTGGCTCACCACTCCCAGCTTCAGGCCTGCCTTTGCGGCCGCTGCGATCATGTCATCGCAATCCCGGAGCGTGGAAGCCAGGGGCTTTTCCACCAGGAGGTGTGCCCCGGCCTCCAGGGCCTTCAGGGCCGGATCAAGGTGGTTGGGATGGGGTGTGCAGATGATCACCAGGTCAAGGTTCTCTTCCCTGACCATTTCGCCCACATCATCATAGGGACTGGCCCCGTAAAGGGAGGCGAAGCTGATGGCACGTGACAGGGACCTGGAGCTGACCCCGGAAAGGACGGCGTTCCCGATCTCCCCGATCGCCTTTGCATGAAGGTGGGCCACTTTTCCGGGTCCCGCGATGCCTATCCTGTACTCCTTCACTTTTCTTTCCTTCAGGTTAATATCAGCGGATGTACTGGTTGACGATGGCTTCATAAAGCTCCTGTTTCCCGGAAAGCTGTTCCGGATGGCCCAGCGTGGAAGCCAGCTCCTTCAGTTCTTCGAGCGACATCTCCCCTTTCTCGAACCTCGCACCCGGTCCCGAGTCAAAAGAGGCGTACCGCTCAGCCCTCATCTTCCGGTAGGGTGAATTTTCCAGGATATCCAGGGTGATCTCGAAAGCCCTGGCAAATGCATCCATTCCCGCAATGTGCGCGATGAAAATGTCTTCCAGGTCGGTGCTGTTCCTGCGGGTTTTTGCATCGAAATTGATGCCTCCGGATTTGAATCCCCCTGCTTCCAGGATCACCAGCATGGCCTCCACCAGTTCGTACAGGTCAATGGGAAACTGGTCGGTGTCCCAGCCGTTCTGGTAATCCCCCCTGTTCGCATCAATGCTGCAGAAGAGGTCATTGTCAACTGCTACCTGCAGTTCATGCTGGAAGGTGTGTCCGGCCAGGGTGGCGTGGTTCACCTCGATATTCAGTTTAAAATCCCCTTCAAGGCCGTATTTGTTCAGGAATCCCACCACCGTGGCCGTATCGTAGTCATACTGGTGCTTGGTGGGTTCCATGGGCTTGGGTTCGACAAGGAACGGACCGTTGAATCCGTTGCTGCGGGCATAATCCTTGGCCATGTGAAGAAACTGGGCCAGGTGTTCCTGCTCACGCTTCATCCGGGTGTTCAGCAATGTCATGTACCCTTCACGGCCTCCCCAGAAAACATAGTTCTCCCCGCCCAGTGCGATGGTGGCGTCCAGGGCATTCTTCACCTGGGTGGCCACCCAGGGCAGCACTTTGAAATCCGGATTGGTGGCCGCCCCGTTCATGTACCTCGGGTTGCTGAAAACATTGGCGGTCCCCCACAACAGTTTGACACCCGAATCGGCCATTTTCTGCCTGGCGTATTCCACCATGGCGGAGAGGTTGGATTCGTATTCCCTTACCGAATCCCCTTCGGCAACCAGGTCCACATCGTGGAAGCAATAATAGGGGACGCCCAGTTTGGTGATGAACTCGAACGCCGCATCCATCTTGTCCCTTGCCCTGTCCAGGTCGGTTTTGCCCCTGTCCCACGGAAAATCCTTTGTACCCGGACCGAACGGATCCAGTCCCGTTCCGCAGAAGGTGTGCCAGTAGGCAACGGCGAAGCGCAGATGTTCCTTCATGGTCTTGCCGGCAATCACCTTGTTTTCGTCATAGAATTTGAAGGCCAGCGGATTGTCCGATTTCCTTCCTTCAAATTTGATCCTCCCGATTCCCGGGAAATACTCTTTGTTTCCTTTTAAATATTCCATTTTCTTGAAATTTTATGGTTCCGATTGATGTTCCAGGCATTCTGCGAGTACCTCCGACCAGCGCTGGTAGGCTTCCTGGTAATTGCCCGTGTGTTTTTCATCGGGCTCCACCACCAGCATTTTGTTAAGGTTCTCAAAAGCTTCCTCAAAAGAGCTGAACGTACCCGATCCGATCCCGGCTCCGTTGGCGGCACCGACGGAACCATCCGTATCGTAAAGCTCGATGGTGGCACCGGAGATTCCGGCCAGGGTATCCCTGAAAACGGGGCTCAGGAACATGTTTGAGAGTCCTGCCCGGATCACCCTGGGATGGATCCCGATCTCCTTCATGATCTGTATTCCGTAATGCATGGCAAACACGACCCCTTCCTGTGCAGCCCTGACCAGGTGCGGCGATCCGTGTATATTGAAGTTAATGTTCCGGACCGTACCGCCCACATTGAGATTTCCCAGCATGCGTTCTGCCCCGTTGCCGAAAGGTAGCATGATCAGGCCCGCTGATCCCACGGGCGCTTCCATGGCGAGGTCGTTCAGCGCGGGATAATTCATTTCCTGAGCGGAAAGATGCTGCTTGAGCCATGAATACTGGATCCCGGACCCGTTGATGCACAGCAAAACGCCCAGGCGGTTCATCTCCTGGCTGTGGTTCACATGGGCGAATGTGTTCACCCGGCTCCGGGGATCATACTTCACCTCGTCGCTCACCCCGTATACCACTCCCGAAGTGCCGGCGGTGGCCGCGATCTCTCCCGGATTCAGCACATTCAGCGAAAATGCATTGTTCGGCTGGTCGCCCGCCCTGTAGGAGATCTGTATGCCGGGAACCAGCCCCAGTTCCTCCGCGGCCTTGGCTGACAGCCGTCCCTGCTCTGAGAAGGTGGGGACGATCTCCGGGATCAGGTGTCGGTGGATGCCATAATATTCCAGCAGAAAATCTGCAACGGAATTATTCTTAAAATCCCACATAATGCCTTCCGAAAGCCCTGAGATGGTGGTATTGATCTCGCCCGTCATCCTCATGGCGATGTAATCACCGGGAAGCATGATCTTGTAGGCTTTTTCATAGATCCCGGGCTCATTCATGATCACCCAGCTCAGCTTTGATGCGGTAAAATTTCCCGGTGAGTTGAGCAGGTGGGCAAGGCACTTTTCTTCCCCGATGGTCTGCATGGCGTGTTCCCCGAAGGGAACCGCCCTGCTGTCGCACCAGATGATGGAGGGACGCAGCAATTGATGCTTCTTGTCAACCATTACCAGTCCGTGCATCTGGTATGAGATGCCGATGGCTCCGATGGCCGAAGGGTCGATTTCGGCTGACTGCAGCACATCGGTGGTGGCCAGGATCAGGTTGGACCACCATTGCTCCGGATCCTGCTCCGCCCAGCCTGCCCTGGGGGCATCGATTTTCATCTCCTTCTTGGGATGAAAGGCAGTTGCTGCACAACGTCCCGTATCCGCATCCACCAGACTCGCCTTTACCGAGGAACTTCCGACATCATAGCCCAGTAAGTACATAAGAAATTGAAATTTACCGGTTAAAAATTGAATCCGATGTAATCCTTTTTTTCACGCGCATATGTGTTTCTGTCAAACCAGTAATAATGAGCTGGTTTGTGAGGCACCCCTGCCTGTTTTTCATCAAGCTGGACCAGGTACGTGGTACCGAGCACTTTTTTCCTGAAGTTGCGGTTATCAAGCTTGCAGTTCAGGATGACCTCATAAAGTGTTTGCAACTGCCTGATTGTGAATTTGTCAGGCAGGAGTTCAAAACCCACCGGTTCGTTCCGCAGCGCCTCCTGAAGATATTTCAGTCCTTTAAGGATGATCTCATGATGGTCAAATGCCAGCGCAGGAATATGGTTGATATTGGTCCACCTTGCGTTGTTCTTAATGGCAAAATCCCGGTTGCTCTCCGAAATGTTGATCAGGGCATAGTATGCGGTGGTGACCACCCGGTGTATTCTCTGACCGGTCGTTTCCAGCAGCCAGTCGAGATCGATCTTCCTGGCGATCCTGTTCGGATGGCCGAACACTTCGAACTGCCTCAGGTAGATGTCATGAAGCCCGGTCAGTTCCTCCAGGGTACGGGAAGCAGCATGGTCCAGGTGCTCATCAGGGGAGATGAAATCTCCGGGCAGCTTGTGGTCGCGCCTGCGCAGACCTTTTTCATCGGTATATTCCCTTTCAATAAGCAACACTTTCAGCTGGTTTGTACTGAATCCGAAGATCACACAATCCACTGAGATATGGGGATTGATGGATCTGGCTGTGCTTTTTTTGCCAGGCAGGCGGGTATCCCTCATGCAGCGAATGTATGAAACAAAACGATGAAAAGCAAAGTTAACGTAAAGAATACGCTTACTGCCGGGGATCACGGTTCGGAAGCAGGCAATACGACGGTAAAGGTGGAG
>Ga0272443_10004357_pt1 | contig 15502 bp, 8 predicted proteins | sample SSMAcet12_FD_193581 | JGI IMG/M metagenome (GOLD analysis project Ga0272443, IMG submission 193581) | Marine sediment archaeal communities from Little Sippewissett salt marsh, Falmouth, MA, United States - SSM-Acet-12 | ecosystem: Environmental > Aquatic > Marine > Wetlands > Sediment ...
CTCACACGTCCACCCGTATTCTCATCGTAGGTCAGCATCTGCTCGGGCGACACTTCAGTACTTGAGAAGTATTGTCCATCAAGAGCATAGGAATTAAGACGATGAGCTAGGATGATCTCCTGTGCCTCTTCGAGCTCTTCGATGCTCGGCAGGTGCCAGTCATCGCAGCCGTGCAGGTCAAGTCTGGAAATAAGTGATGCCGCATATGAATCAGTCACATCATCTCCTGTTCCTGAAGTGTACGCTCCCGTGCCCATCGCCTCATACGCCGCCTGCGTGTTCAGTGTTCCTGTACCGAGGAGCTCACTGGTTCCCACGCTCTGAGGAATCCCCCCTGAGGGGCGGTAATAGCCTGCAATAAACCGATCAAGGGTTGCAGAGTCCCTATAGCCAGTCTGTGAGGAATCACTGACGATAGTGCCGCCCGAGAGGAGACGCAGATCATTCGGAGCGACTTCGATAAACCGGTCACACGGGAGGGAAAAGACAGTGTTACCTGAGCTGTCCTGTATCCTCAGGTCTGAAATGGAACCGCTGAACGGCTGGCGGGAGGAAGGGTAATCGCTTCCGATGCGATGTGTCCTCGGTCCCTGGTTGAGGTTGATATCGTAAACCGGACCGGAACCGAGTGCGCTGTGTACCGGAATGCTTCGGAGAGTAGTTCCGTCGGCCGTGGTGTCATCGACATACAGGGAGAAATCACTTCCTGTGCGGACAAATCTGAGATATATCCACCTGCTCTGTCTCACATCGTAGTCGAACCGGACATCTTTCAGCCCGCCGTCCCAATAGATTCGCGGCATACCGCTGGTGTAGACCTCCCAGGCCATGACGTGCGTGTTATACCCACCGTCGGCGTAGTTTCCCATGAGGACACCCACCCGCTCATTATTGTGGTTTTCATCAACCCAGATGCGCACCTCAAAGATATCGGGAACGACATCAATGAGACTGCCGAGTTCAGCATAGCTGTCACCAGGAAACGAGAGGGCTGACACACCGTCGATGCTCTGCCGCACCGCACTGTGTATCGTTCCCTGATAGGTACCTGTTCCATCCTGCAGGGAATCAGAGGGATAGACATGGGTGATGATCCCGCCTGCCGGTCCGATGTCCCCTACCGTGTAGGAATCTATGGGGTAGCTAAGCGTGAGATCGGTGACGGTACCGCCAAGAATGCGGAAGAACTCGAGCCTGCTTCCGAAGAACCTTTCACAGGAGGAGGGGTCTCCGTCGCTCAAGAGCGTCTGTATCCGGTACCAGCCTGAGGGGAGAGAGAGCAGCGGCTGTGAATGGGCATCGTAGATTCCGGTTGCCACCGTGGTTCCCTCCTCGTCACTCACGGTGATCTGCTGCTGAGCATCCTTGATCAGTCCCGACTCTCCGGTGATCGCGGTAGTGATGCGCAGTGTTCCCTCTCCGCTGAGTGGAACCAGAGAAGCGGTTACGGCGGTCACACCGCCGCGGGTGACTATCACATCCAGAGAACCGCTGTGAAGCTCTGCGATGATGAGACCGCCTGCGTTCTTGCCGGTGACACTCAGGGTCCAGATACCGGCACTCAGTCCGTCGATCGTGATTTCACTGTCAGTTTCCTTCTGAATCTCGCTTATGACCGTACGTCCATCCTTCTCCATCGTAATCGTGTAGCTTGCAATCGTCATGTCGGCCGGTTCGGTATTGATGGTCCGTGTCTCTCGAGTGTCGCTGAAGGTAAGCACCACTGTTCCCGTCCGGACCCTATCGAGCGAGCAGGAGAGGAGGAGAACAAGAAGGAGAATCAGGGCCCCGGCACCTGCAAGGGAACTCTGTCGAACGGTGTGTCGCTTCATATCTCTGTCCTTATCTAGAATGATCGTGTTGCGCGTACACGCAGCTGAGTTGAATTATCTGCTGCGGCACTCCATCCAACGTACTTCCCGTAATAGGTGCTCGTGGCTGAGCAGGTCCGCGAGGACCAGTAGGAAGCACCTGAGTCCAGGTTCCCGATACCCGTTCGCATGAGGTTTTCAATCATAGAGGACATCTGTTGCTGGGAAGGAAGCGCCCAGTCATCAAACCCGTTATACTCAAGGATATTGCATACGTTTGCTGCATAGGCCTCAGTGGTCTCAGACCCGGTCTCTGCAGTGTAGGCCTCACTTCCCATCGCGGAGACGAGAGCAAGGGTGTTATTCATCGCAGACTGTCGGAACGGTTCTGTTGTGACCTGGACATTCTCTCCCTCGGGACTCTCCCGGTAGTACCCGAAGATGATATCAGGATCTCCTGTTGCATACCCTTCGTGCGTGATATCACAGGTCACGGTGAGGGGATCTTCACTGAGAATGACGATATCGTACGGGGCAGCTTCAAGGTATGTCCACGGATAAAAATCGCCCGGATCCTGATAGAACACAAACCCGCCGGCGATTCCTCTATCCCCGATCTCATAGGCCGGAAGGATGGTGAGTTCCTTCTGTGCACCGTTGATCACATCACCTTCACGCACTGCCACGGTCACGGTATGGGCGCCGTGGTCGGTGAATACCTGCTGGAAGGAACTGCCGGTTGCGCCTGTCACAGGTCCGGCATCGACGTACCACTGGTACTCGGCTGTATCCGAAGTGTAGGTTGACTGGAAGGTCTGTGTGTGGCCGGTGAAGTAGAGAGAGTCCTTGGTCACATGAGTGACGGACAGGTCAGTCAGGCTCTCCTGCATCTGTTCCGTGAAGGTCCACCCGGCAGTGCCGGTTTCAAGCATTGCATCAGTGATCGTTATCTCCCCCTGTGTTCCTTCCGCGTCGTCAGGTACGACCCGGGCGAAGTCGATGCGGCGGTAATACGCGAAGGCATCTCCCTCGGAGGAATCGGGAACTTCCAGCACCGTGCGGATCTGGTACCAGCCCGGTGAGAGACCGGTGAAGGTGTGGGAGTGAGCGGCAGTACTCAGCACAGCTTCGAGAGGCTCAACAGCAGGCACACTGGACTCATACACGTCGCTGAACTCATTGAAGGAAGTGATACTGACTGTGAGGAGCGGCTCGTGTGTGATGAGATCCCCCTCGAGCGGCCAGTTGACCGTAAGGCTCAGGGAGCCGCTGCCGTCGGTGCGGGGCACGATAGGCGCCTGAAGGTGTTTCACTTCCCCTCTGGAGAGGGTCACTGTCCTGCTGTACTCTCCGTTTCCGTTGTCCGACAGATGTCCTATCACCTGCCCTGAGGCGGTCTGTGTGATCTCATCCCATCCGTTGAAGGCATCGATCTTTACGGTCCACTGCCCTGTGCTGAGTGCTTCGAAGGTTACTGAACCTCCTGGGGAGGTCTCCTGTATCAGCGAAGTCTCGCCACTGGTCAGGGTGATACGGTAGCCGGCGATATCCATCGGGATCGAGGGCTGAAAGAGGGAGCGTGAAGACTCGTCAATATGGATCACCAGGTCAGCATGCCCGGACAGGACCGCATCATCACAGGCTGTGACAGTAAGAAAGATAAGCAGGAGCGTGCAGGTGAGCATCACATTGCCCACCACCGTTCTCCTGCTTCCTCCTGTCTCCGTTTCTCTACATCTCATCGTCTCGTATGTCCCTTCTCTATCGTGTGGAACCCGGTCTTCCCCAGCAATGCTGTCGTATCAGCGGTTCTCCTGTGCGGCTGTCCGGTAGATGACCGATGGAGATACACGCCCCAGCCTGCACTCGCAGAGCAGGGCTTACGTGTGAGTGAGCTGTTGCGCACCTGTTACAGAATTATTTCCTCAACGGTTATTTCAGTCGATGCGTAGCCGAAGTTCACACCATTATCTCCACTGTCTTTCTCATACACCATGACGGTCAGGGTATACTGTCCAGCCTCAGTCAACGTGAAAGTCTCCTCGCTGGAGGCATCAACGATACTGAGCAGTTCACCGTTCAGGTACCACTCATAGCTCAGTGAGTTGCCCATGGCAGGCTGGTCGGCAGCAACCACAAACGTTGCCGGCTGGTCTATATAAAGAGTTGACGGGGGATTGGTGAAGGAAACATCAAGCAGGTCCATCTCTTCGCTGATCGACAGGTTAAGACTACCGGTCAGGAAGCTCGTACTGTCAGTGATGGTAAAGGTCCCTGTCGTGACTTTCCCGGTGATAATGCTACGGTACGGTGAGTATTCGGCAACGATACGGACGATACCCATACGCTCCAGCATGGTGACACCGGGATTCTCTGCCCCGCTTCCACTCTTTATAGCCGCCGTCACCTGATAGTACCCAACGGGAAGTGCATCAAAGGTGATGTTTGAGCTGTGTGCCGAGACATCTGAAACCGTCCTGGTCTGCTCAGTCACACTGAGGGAATCCACTGTCCAGGGGACTGTGTCATAGTGCTCTTTCGACCCGTTCATCTGGGAGACGGTCACCTGAACATCGGGGGTGCCCAGACTGGCAGCGAAATCCTCGAATCCTGAGCCCTCTTCTGCAAGGGCACTCCAATCAACAGCAACCTCCAGAGCTCCGACCTCAGCCGATCCCTCACCGTCATCAACAACGGGCACAAGAACAGCATCGTCACTGCCGATGGTCGTCACTTCACCTTTGGTAATGGTAAAAGGCCTGTACCTGAACGTCTCCTCACCGGAGCCTCGCTCATCCAGGTAGGCGATAATCTCTCCGGGGTCTCCACTTGTCCCGCTGTCGTTATATCCGAACACCTCAAGCACATAACTGCCCGGACTGAGGGCCTCAATAACAATGGAGTCATTGGTTTTGGCAACAGTCGTATCAGTTACCAGAGTCGCGGGATCCAGGTCGTTCAGCTGATAGACAAGGACCTGATAGTAGGAGATACCCATATCGAGACCGTCGGTGGTATCGAAGATATTTCTGGTGACCTCATCTCTCAGATTGACAACAAGAGTTCCTGTCTGATCACTCTCAACAGCACAGCCTGAGAGGGACAGCATCAGAGCCGCACATACCAGTGCAAGGACCGTGAATACGCTCAGCTTTCTCATAGGTTTCTCCTTTTACAGCTTCAGGGATGGAGGTAGAGGCCATACGGCATTCCCTGCCTACCAGTGCTCAGTATAATTGAGCGGGAAGGGAGAAACATACTATCGCATCCGATAGTTTTACATCAGCTGATTCAGGAAAGTCGTCCGGACCGCCTCGGTACGGTTGGACACACCGAGTTTTCTGTACAGCGCATTCAGGTGCTTTCTCACCGTTACCTCGGCCACTGAGAGAGTATCTGCGATGTCCTGGTTGCTCAGGCCCTCGCACAGATGGCGGAGAACCTCCTTCTCCCGTCTGGTGAGCCGAATCTGTTCCTCACGGGGTGAACGGTCAAAGGAGGATACACGTTTCATCACCTGCAGAACGCCTGACAGGTAGGTACTGTAGGATTCGTCCGTCGGATCCTCCTCCTGTTCCTGTACAAGCCGTTCGACCGGAAGAGTGAGGGTTGCTCCGTATTCAGCGAAGATGGAGATCAGGTTGTCCTGCCATCCCGTATGCAGGGCATCGAGGAGAACCTTTTTCGCTTCCTCCTTCTCCCCGATCGCGTAGAGTGCCGAGGAGTGCAGCAGAATTCCGTGGAGAATACCGAGCTGATTGGAAAAGAGGGTGCACTGGCGCATGATATGAGGGATGTAGGCAAGGAGACGGACGTGCTGAGCTGTGGTGAGCAGGTATCTGCCGTAGACCACGGCGATGAACCCGTATGCCTGATACAGCACCTGATAGTTCTTCACTTCGCAGCCGCTGATCCAGGTCTCGATGTGAGGCTCCCTGTCACAGAGGGCTGAGAGGTAAGCACAGGAGAGGTCAATCTGTCCACGTACGATAGGATTCTCCGTCCGTTCAGTCAGACGGGAAAGCTCCTTCCGGATTGCTTTCACCCGTTCCCGCTCACTCCTCATATAGGCGATACGGCCTCGGGTGAACAGAGCCGCTGCGACGATTTCCTCCTGCCGATCAAGATCCCCCTGATGATACGCATACAGCGCTCCCTCTTCAGCTGTTTTCAGGTCCCCGGTTTCCAGAGAGTACTCTGCCTGCAGCAGGTTGTCGAACCCGGTTCCGCATCCTCTGGAGAGGGTGTGGTACAGATGAAACAGGTCACGCAGGGTGGACACACTCTTGTGGAAGGTTCCCCCCTCGCGGACATACAGGAACAGGATATGGGGTGAGCCGAAGGTGATGACCTTCTGCGGGTTGGCGATGAGGCTGGGACCTTTCAGGAGGCGCAGCGCACGATCCATCAGACGGTGCATGCCCTTGATATCGTTGAAGCAGGCATAAGACTCGATCAGGGCAAGTTCCCCCCGGATCTGCTTCTGTGCACTGTCGGTCAGCGAGGAGCGCCCCATGATGGCATACAGTTCCTGAATCTGACGTGAAGCAAGCTCGGCATCGATGTTGGTCATCATGAACCCGATATACTTCAGCCAGACATAGATGTAATGTTCCAGTGTCTTTCTGGGAATCCGGGAAAAGAGACGAACGAAAAAATCGGGATACTGCTCAAGGAGCACTGCATCCGGAAGCACCTCGAGACGGCTCATGATCTGTTCATAATCCTGTGCATCTATGAGCGCTTTATAGCCGGGCAGGTGCAGGCCTCTGTCAAGGTAGAAGGCTCCTGCGGCAGAGAATAGTTCTCTGCGCGCCCTCTCCGCCTCAGGCACACTCATCGCGGCAAGCTCCTGCTCATAGACGCCGCTGAGAACTCTCTTCAGCATGGGATGCATCCGGTACATCCCTGTTATCACATCAACAGAGATAAACGAATGCCCCGATGCCAGAAGGAACAACTCCTGCCGCGTTACACTCTGCCGCATCAGGATGGAGGCAAGCTCCGCATCGAACAGCTCCACTGTGCTGAGAAGGGAAAGGAGGTTCAGCTGCCTTTTACTGAAGGAGACCAGCTCACGTTCTCTGAGAAACAGATAGGGTCGGTGGGAAAAAAGAACCGTACCGTGGGTGAGGTACATCTCGATACCATCGACAACAGCGGGAAACCAGCCCTCACTCTCGGCCAAGAGCCGCTTCACCTCGCTTCTGGGAGGCGACAGGTCTCTCCAGACCAGGTAGTCGCCAAGCTCTTCCTCCGTGAGCGCAAAGTCCTGAGCACACAGGAAGAGCGTGTCGCTCACATCCGCCATGGAATGGTCAAGGGTGGTGGGAAAGGTTCGCGAGGAAACGATAAGATGGATTCCCGGTGGTCCGGAGTGTGCAATATACCCGATCAAGGTATTGAAATCAGCATCCTCCAGGTCCTGATAGTCATCGAGGATGATATAGAGTTCTCTTCCCCTGCAGGTACGTACCGTCGAGGTGACCCACTCTATGCATTGCCGATGAGATCGAGGTGCCTGTAATGTGCTCGGACTCAGATACTCCCCGTCGATACAGAGGTTCTGATGAAGCACAGACCAGATCGTCCAGCTCTCCCCGCCATACGGTTGTGAATGCGGACAGGAGCAGGAGATAAAGAAGCTGAGTGCATCCGTGTGAGAGCGACGGAAGGAATCGTAGAAGCAGGTCAGGGCAGTGGTCTTGCCGTATCCTGTACCTGCAGTGATCAAGGTGAGCGGAAGTCTGAGTTTGACTGAACGGGACAGAAGTTTCGCGATCCTCGCCCGTTTCATAACCTTTCCTCCAGAACCTACCTGCACAAACAACCTCCAAAAGCCATAGGAATACCTGATTCACCCATCCTAGCATAAAATGCCATTTTTGCAGTGACAAACCTCTCATTTTCTTCACCTTTCTCCCTTCAGCCCACCCTCACCTTATCCACCCTGCGCAGGAAACGGCCCGCCAAAGAGGTGATTCAATGAAGAGAACTGCCCGAGGCACAAGGTGCCGGGTGACAGATAGGAGTGCCGTTCATACCGTTTCAGGTGATGACCGATGGCAGAGATCCCGGAGTGGACGGAATACAGCGTTTTTTTCCTTCGCCACGGACGTCTTTGTGGTATACTGGCTCAGAAACAGCCCAGATATAATGAAAAAGGGAACGTTCACGTGATGCATACAGCCCCCGCTTTAACGGCTAAACCACATATCTCCGCCATCTGCAGCCGGCTTTCCGATATTGTCCGGAAACTGCATCTTCCTGTATGGGTATTCAACTACAGCAGGGCCCTGCTGATGGAGGTTCCTGTACTTTCGGTAGCGCTGGATACCTGCACTGTCAGACCTGCGGGCATCCATGATCTCCCATTACTGGCGACGTGCAGACAGATGGAGGATACTGACAAGGGTATCGACCTGTTCACTGCAAGGATCAATAGAGGCTGTACGTGCTATCTCATCTTCGACGAGAGCACCTCCCTTCTCGGCTATGCCTGGGTGGCAGAGACCGTGAATGTGTTCGAGGATGATGACAGGATCGCATTGACCTGCTCGTATGAACAGGCCTATATCTTCGACACATTCCTCCACCCCGCGGCACGGGGCAGAGGTCTGTACAGAAAGCTGATCGCACAGCTGCAGGATGACATGGCGCTGAAGGGAAAACGAAAGTTCTATGTCCTCGTGGACTACAGGAATGAAATAAGTATCAGGGCACATCAGAAGCTTGGCGCCACGACAGTGGAGGATATCAGGTACACCGCGCTGTTCGGTATCTGCCGATATGCAAGCAGCAACCGGAACGAGCTCAGAAAATCCCTGCGCCGATTCCATTCAAATCATCCGATGCATTCTCTTACTCTCAGACCGCAGGATCCCCGGCGGTTCACTCTCGCAGTTCTGGCGGTCAATGATGAGAAGGACTGGCAGTCGGTGAGTGCGCGTCTTGAGGCGTGTGACCTGTCAGGAAGCGAGACAGAGACTCCCTTCAATCATCCATCGGTCGTGAAGGTATGGTGGGAGCAGGATATCAGAGGGAAAGAAGAGCTGTTCCTTCTCGAGGTGATCGACACGGAGAGTTCGCTCACAGCAGCGTACGGGTTTTTCCATCTCTACACGGACACGAAGCGGTTCGGCAGCCCGAGAACGCTTTCAGCTTTCAATGATATCTACTTCATGCACAGCACACTGCTTGCCTGTCAGAAAGGACTGCAGGCGGCTGATGTGATCAGGTTCCTTTCTTCAGGGAAACAGATACAGCGCATCAGGAAGGAAACATCGGCAGATGTGATCATCTGGCACCGCCTTCCTCCAAGACAGTTGCCCGCACTCCCTGAAAGCAGCTTTTCCCGCTGGACTACGCTGTTCGAAACCTCCTATCCGGTTCTTGACGGGGCAGTCACGAACTCTCCATTGGAAAGCGACATCGCGAGACACACCCTGCGGGATCTGAAAAAACAGGCCCGGAGATTACACAACAGGTTCAACCACGAACCCCGGACCAGCTGTTTCCGTCTGGGGTCCCTTGATACCCAGCAGCAGGATACTCTCCTGGCTCGGTTTTTCACGCTGTTCGCCACCAGCTGGCAGCGCCAGTGGATGAGCGAGAGCAGCAGTGTCGACCTCACACTGTTCGAGAAGAAACTGACTGGCTATACACGCCAATGGGCTGACAGGGATTATGTCACTATCTACATCACCCATATCGGAGATGTAGATATGAGTTATCTCTTCACACTGCAGAAAGGACACTACTGCTGGTGTCTTCTTATCGGGTATGACCCACAGTATAAATCCTACTCTCCGGGTAAGAGAGTCCTCATCGACATGCTCAAAGACACATGGTCAGAGGGGATCAGAGAATACTATCTCGGCGGTAATGTAGTGGGATGGAAGAGTGAGTGGCTGACATCAGAGCAGCCTCTGCACACACTGGAGCTGTGGCTCAGCCGTCCTCTGGCACTGATACATTCTCTGAAGCGTCTCTCGTCAAGGACCTCAGGCTGACTTGCGAACTCTGAAAACCTATGGAGGTGTCGCTCAGGCCATCTCAGAAGGCTCTCACAGCCCTCACAAGGAACAGCTCCGTCTTCTCTATTTTCCCCTGGACGCCTTCACTGAAACCCTGGGCCCAGGCAAAATTTTCATCGAATTCGCTGGAGCTCCAATAGCCGAAACCCGCTTTCTGCAGCGTTCCCAGATCCTTCTGCGCAAGGGACCAGAAAACGAGGTCAAGTTCTTCCAGCGAAGGAAGGAACCAGTCATCATAGCCTCCGACACTCAGGTCATCACAGTAGGTGGCTGCCTGGGGTCTCAGCGGGAGCTCTCCTACTGTTTCTGCGATCCTTTCGGTGTTGCTTCTACCTTCTCCGATACCGGAAGAAGTGACGCCCAGCTCAGTACCATGCGATCCCCACTGCAAAGCAGCTTCGCTTTCAACAGGAGATAATTCCAGATACCGCCAGCCGTCGCTGTACTGTCCCTTGTCATAGAAGACCAGACCGCCTGCAGGGCCCGTATCCCCCACAGTATAGGTAACCTTTGCTTCTTCCGGCTCGCCCGTGACCTCTGTGGAGACAGTCTGACAACCTGAGAGCAGCAGAGCGGACATCAGGAGAACAAGAAGCAGGAAATATCTGAAATGAGTATCCTTCACGGCAAATTCCTTATTCTTCATACTTGTATGTGGTGCTGATGATGTTCGAATAGATCATATATCCGCCCCGTTCACGTTCCTTGACCGCAAACGTTGCAATCTCGGCAAGCCTGATAAGCGTATTGACTTCGTCACTGTGCTCAGGGTAGAGGGAGATGCCGATGGATACCGAGGCCTTGATTTCCGTATCATTGACAGTGAACGGTTCGTTGAACACAAGGGAGATCTTTTTTGCAACAGCGAGCACATCACGGCGGAACCTCAGTCCGTTGAGAAGCACGATGAACTTGTCCCCTCCCAGCCGGGCGACCAGGTCGCTCTTTCGCACCTGCTCCTTGATTCTTCCTGCGATCAGCTGGAGCAGCCGGTCTCCGACCTTATGCGTGTACCGTTCGTTGATATCGGTGAATCTGTCCACATTGACGATAAGAAAGGCGACGATATCCTCGGTGTAGCGGGCCTGCGAGATCGTCATTTTCGCCTGATCGTGGAAGAAATTCCTGTTGGGAACACCGGTAAGAATATCCTGAGTCACAAGGAATGAGAGTTTATCTTCGAGTTTTTTCTGGTATGTGATATTTTCGATCGAGCCATCATAGTACGCCACTTCCTTGTTCTCATTGTACACGGCCCGTGCATTATCTCTCACCCAGATCGTCTCTCCGTCATACGGTTCGATCTCGTAGATCAGTCCACGTATGAAACGATCCCTGCCGATGATCTCCTTCCACACCCGGTGCTGATCGGGATCCTTGAACAGCGAGAAATAATTCTCCCGGCGCAGGACAGCGAGGTTCGGGGCTCTGAGGATATTCACCAGCGTACGGTTTATATCGAGGAAATTCCCCTCAGAGTCAATACGGTACAGCCCCGAGGGAACGCTGTCGAACAGTGAACAGCCTTCACCTGTCGTCGAGACCATCCGCTCCAGATGATTGGATGTAATCTCAGCGGTATCTTCCGACACCTTGATCTCATTGAGGTCCCTGAGAATGGAATTCAGAGCATGCTGAGCACTCGTCATGTGCAGTCCCTGAATCTTCATTTTATCATGCTCTATCACCGGAGTCTCTTTCTCACTTATCACGAGGATGTATCTGAAAGAGCCGACTTCCAGAAGGATCTTGATCATCTTCTCTACCGTGTAGAAGTCTTCCATGTCGTTAGAGAGGATCGCGGCATCGTACCGTTTGTTCTTCGCTGCTGACAGACCTTCCACCATCGAGTGGACACATGAGATATTCGAGAGGTTCTCTTGTAGAAGCTTCTCCAATTCCGATGTAAGGGGTGTCACTTCCGTGATATAGATTGCATGAATCGAGTCTCTCATAAAACCTCGCAACAGATGGGTTGAGTCCATTATCCTCTCACACAAGTGCCTATGTCAATGATATTCACCTCGGAATATACATCAACTATAGTCATATGTTAAAATAGTGTAGAAATGGGTACTTCGATAGCGTATACTGTCCCCATGAATGGCCCTGCACATATCGTACACATACCGAGAAGATTTGTGGTCTCACACTGGGGAGGATCTGAAACCTTCGTTGCGGAAGTTTCCAGACGCCTGATCAGAGACAGCTACGAGGTGAGTATCTTCACGTCAAAGGCCCTGTCTGATGAATCGCATGAGCTGTATGAGGACATTCCGATACGCAGATTCTCGTACTTCTATCCCTATGCAGGGCTGCCGTCGAATGTGAAGGCGCTGTTGGATCAGAAAGCGGGCAACCTTTTCTCCTTTTCTCTTCTGAGGGCTCTTCTTTTCAAGAAAAAGCTTGACCTGATTCATCTGCACACAGGTAAGCGGATGGGAGGCATCGGGCGTTTCTGTGCCCGAATTCGGCATATCCCCTACATCATCTCACTGCACGGGGGGAACCTTGCCGTTCCCGAGGATGAGAGGGAAACATGGGTTGAGCCTACCAAGGGGTTTTTCGAATGGGGGAAGCTCCTGGGCATGCTCGTCGGATCGAGACGTGTCCTGGCGGATGCTTCGGCAATCATCTGCGTCGGAAAGGATGAATATGATGCGATGGTCACTCAGTACCCTGAAACGTATATCGAGTATCTTCCCAACGGAGTCGATATCGAACGGTTCAGAACCGGCGACGGGAAGGCCTTCAGAGACAGATACAACATCCCTCATGACCGCTTTGTCTGTCTGACGATGGCGCGACTCGATGTTCAGAAGAACCAGCTGGGGCTGATCAGGCAGCTCCCCCTCCTCCTTGAAAAGAACCCGGCGATCCATCTGCTGCTTATCGGTCCTGCCACAAACCGCGAGTATGCGGACTCTCTGGGGAAGGAAGCAGACCGGCTCGGTATTGCCGATCATATCACGATCATCGAAGGGCTTCCCTATCAGGGACAGCCCCTGGTGGATGCCTATAAGGCCTCCTCCTGCTTTGTCCTTCCCTCCCTGCATGAACCCTTCGGTATGGTTGTGCTCGAAGCTTGGGCGAACAGCCTTCCTGTTGCCGTTTCCAAGCGCGGAGGACTGGCGGCACTTGTCACACAGGACACAACGGGTCTCTTCTTCGACCCTGAATCCGAAGCGGATGAAGAAAACTCCATCGCCTCAGTCATCGCCCGCCTCTCTCTCGACAGGGACCTCGCAAAGGCACTCGGAGAGGCCGGTAACAAGGAAGCTGTAGCATCATACAGCTGGGACAGTATCACAGCACGGCTGGAGACGATATATCAGAGGGTATATGAACATTCTATTCGTTAATACGACAGGAGGCTTCTTCGGAGGAGTCGAACAGAATATCGCCCTGGCGGCACAGGGCCTCGCAGAGCGGGGACACCGCTGCTATTTCGTGTGCAGAACCAGATCGATGATCGATCAGGAAAGGTTCGATTCCCTTTTTGTACAATCCTGGGAACTGTCATCCATATCGATTGAGCAGATCCTTTCGGAAGTTGATATCGATGTCTTCTACGTGCATAAATTTGAGCCTGTGGAGGAGCTGATCGACGCCAGAGGTGCAAGAAAGATCGTCAGGATGGTCCATGATCATGACCTCTACTGTCCACGGCGACATAAGTACTATGCCTTTTCCCGGAAAATCTGCACCCGCAGGTGCTCGCTTATATGCTATGGTGACCTTGCCTTCCTCGAACGGGGGGACGGTGCCTTCAAGTTCGTCTCCATCAGGAAAAAAATCAGGGAGATGAAAAAGAATTATGAGATAGACACACTGCTCGTCGGCAGCTCCTACATGAAGAAGGAACTTGAACGGAATAATTTCGATCCACAGAAGATCCAGCTGTTACCGCCGTGTGTGCAGGACAATCCCCGTCCTCTTCAACCGTTTCCACAGAGCCCTTCGATACTCTATGTGGGACAGATGATCAAAGGCAAAGGAGTCGATATCCTCCTCGAAGCGTACCGTCTCCTGTGTGAGAGACATGAGTTCACTGTCCCCCCTCCCCTTCACCTCATCGGACGGGGCAATGAGGAGGACTCCCTTCGCCGCAGCGCAGAAGCATCGGGCATCCTCTCTTCGGTGACCTTCCATGGATGGATCGCCCATGATGATCTGGCATCCTGCTATGACGAAGCCACAGTAGTAGTCGTTCCCTCCAGATGGCCCGAACCGTTCGGTATGGTGGGAGTGGAGGCGATGCTGAGAGAGAGGCCCGTTATAGCGAGCGATGTCGGAGGAATCCCTGACTGGCTGAAGGATGGAGAGAACGGAATAACAGTCCCCCCACGTGATGCCGAGGCTCTCTATCAGGCGCTGCTGTCCCTTGTTACCGATGGTGATACGGCAAAAAATATGGGAAAAGCGGGTAGGATTCTGGCTGAGACACTGTTTCCCTACGAGACCTATATAGATAATCTAGAACATCAATTGGAGAAGTGAACATGATACGAATTGGGTGTCCCAGTTTTGGAACAGATTGCGGCCGATCAGGGATCGGGTCATATTTCAGAGAACTGCTTGATCGTTTTGACGATGATTCACTTCGTGAGGAGTTCACCTTCGAGCTGATAGGCCCACAGGAAGACAGGGATTATTATCTGAAGGGAAAGAAGAATATCCTCTACTATCAGGTTGAGGGAGCGGACAACTCTCCCATGCAGAACTTCTTCTGGAATCAGATCTCCCTGCCGAAAATCTGCAGGGAGAGAGGCTATGACCTGCTGTTCCTGCCCGCTGCGAACCGAAGGCTGTGCGGGAAGATCTCCTGCCCGACTGTCGGTACCGTTCATGATCTGGCGACACTCCATATAAAAAACAAGTACGATTTCGCTCATGCTGTGTTCAACAGGAAGATCCTCCCCTACCTGACACGGAAACTGTCTCACGTGCTCACCGTCAGTGAGTTCTCGAAACAGGATATCATCCGTTTCGCACGGGTGGAACCGGAGAAGATCACGGTGACCCACCTAGGGGTGGATCACCGAGCATTCAGCCCTGCAGAGGATAAAAGTAAGATCTCCTCATGGGCGAAGGATACGTTCGGTATCGATGCTCCCTATATCCTCTATATCTCACGGCTTGAACACCCCGGAAAAAACCATGTGAATCTGATCAAGGCCTTCTCGCTGTTCAGAGATGAGATCAAGGATGAGTACCAGCTGGTACTTCCCGGCCCTGACAGGGAAAGAGCCGAAGAGATCCATGCGGCGGCAGAGGCATCATCGTACAGCTCGTCCATAAAATTCCTCGGATTCATTGACGGCAAAGATGTCCCTGACCTGTACCGCGGAGCCTCCCTGTTCGTCCTCCCCTCCTATTTTGAGGGGTTCGGCCTTCCCGTTCTGGAGGCGATGGCGTGCGGAGTCCCGACCATTACGAGCGATGCCGCATCGCTTCCGGAGGTGAGCGGCTCTCTGAGTTCCCATTTCAACCCCGATTCACCCGTTGAGATGAAGGAGGCGATGCTTGAGGTGCTCAAAGATGAGAAGAAGCGGAAGGCTCTGGCAGAAGACGGGCTCAGATGGGCACAGGGCTTCACCTGGGAGCGGACAGTGGAACAGACTCTGGAGGTCTTCAGAAAAACAATACAGGAGT
>Ga0272443_10004358_pt1 | contig 15501 bp, 9 predicted proteins | sample SSMAcet12_FD_193581 | JGI IMG/M metagenome (GOLD analysis project Ga0272443, IMG submission 193581) | Marine sediment archaeal communities from Little Sippewissett salt marsh, Falmouth, MA, United States - SSM-Acet-12 | ecosystem: Environmental > Aquatic > Marine > Wetlands > Sediment ...
TGCCCCGTCTCCGATCGTTACACCTTTCAGTATCGTCACTCCTGCTCCGATCCAGACGTTACGTCCTATAGTCACACTTTGATTTACCCCATCATGAGATTCATGATAGCTCAAACCTGGTCTGTCCTTCAAATGATCGCCGGCCATGATGCAGACATTCGGGCCGATAAGTGTGTCGTCCCCTATCCTAATCTTGACCTTATCAGCGCTTAGAATTGCATTTGCCACGATATGTACATTATTACCTATGGAGATATTACGATACCTTGGGATATAGGATGTTACGGGATCATAAGTGGACCCCTTCCCGTATGAGTCGAAGAAATGCTTGAGAATGTTTCTGAGGATGACCCTTTTTACACCCCTTAGAAGATCATACGGATTCATCATTCGGAACCACCTCCAATATTGGTTTCTCCATTGAATCGCTAATCATACCCGTTATTCCCGGAATTAATATTGACAGTTTTATTAATGAAAAATTTCCGGGGGATTGGATAAAAAACTAGCCACCTTCTTCTTACCTTCAATATCCCGAAACACCCTCTCGGCCTTTTCCATGGAAATTTTGAGTGCCTCTGATAGGTCATGCGCGGAATATCCGTTTTCATACGCGAAAAGTGAGAGGTCCATCATCTCAAACGGAAGTGAGAAATAGAATTCCTCCTGACTCTGCGGCAGGGAATAAGTATCGGTCGTCGGTGGCCTCGAAAGTATCTCGTCTGGGAGCTCATAGTATCTACCTAGCACGTAAACCTGCTTTTTGTACAGATGTGCAATAGGTTTAATGTCGGCTGCCCCATCCCCGTTCTTCACAAAGAACCCCAGATCATACTCCAATTTGTTGGGTGTCCCGACCACGGCATAGTTCAAACGATCCGCGTGGTAGTATTCCATCATCTTCCTCGATCTCTGTTTGAAATTTGATGAAGCCACTACTTGATGATACGATCTGAAATTCATCCGTTTCCTGATCAGGTTCCCTTCATTATCCTGAACAACGATACTTGATATGCTTAGCCTGTCCGATTCCAGGACATTTGGTAGAACAACCTTGGATCCCCATGTGTCCCTGAATTCCTTAATTGTCATCCTGATAGCATCGTTCCTCCTTCGATAACAACCAGCCCCATCCAGGATCGGTGTGATATCCTCCTTTATCGCCTCTATCTCAAGATGATCCGCGATCAATTTCCCGAGGGTGTTGGTCTCAATATCACACTCCTTCTCAGGTGTGAACAGACCGAGGACATTATCCTTTCCCAGCGCATTAACACATATCGCAGCTGAAACCGAGCTGTCTATTCCCCCAGATAGACCGATCACAACACCCTTCTTCCTGAAAGTACCGAAAACGGTTTGCTTGACCCATTTTTCAACTTCTCTAGCTACCTTATCCGGTTCTATGTCGAGCATATGATACGACAACTTATCGATTGTCATAGATACATCTCCGTTCAATCCAAAAGATTTGGAGGCATTATCCTAAGATGGTCGGTAGTATTGTATTTCGAGTTGAAGTCCCTGTAAACTCTAACGACCTGTTTTTCCTCCAGGTCCAAGACATCACATACTTGATCCATGAGGACCTTGTTCTCCCATGAATATAAAAGTAAGTCCACTAGGTCATATGGTATCTTGAAGAAGAACTCTTCATCCCCTACATGGGAGTTGAATGTATCGGGGGACGGTAATCTTTTCAGTATATTATCCGGAACACCAAGAACTCGACCGATCTGATAGACCTGGGATTTGTACAGATGCGCAAGGGGTTCCAGATCTACACCGCCATCACCATACTTCACGAAAAAACCCTGCATCATCTCAGGGCGGTTGGTGGTGCCGCAAACAAAGCGGTTCATATTCTCAGCTCTGTGATAAAGGGTCATCATCCTTGTCCTCTGCTTGCTGTCGGTGGCTGCAATTATCCCGTTCAGGTCTCTCTTTTTCAGCCTCGACCTGAATACATCCTTCTCACCATCGTCGATTATCAGGGAGAAAAAATTGAAAGTATCGCGGTCCATGAGACCATCGGGTAGAGTTATCTTGATCCTGTGATATGAAGGGTCATATTCGGGATAGATTTCTGAGATTATCCTGTCCCTCATCTGATAAGTGCCGAATGCTTCCAGCACGGGAGTTATTTCCACCTCCTCGTATTCAATTCCCATTTTCTCCGCATGTTCGATGGCGAATTCCCTGCTTATCGGATTCGATTCTCTCTCGGGCATGATCAGGCCAAATACCTTTTTTTCCCCTAGTGATGCAACGGATAAGGCAGAGGCAACAGCTGAATCTATACCCCCGCTCAGGCCGACTACCACACCATCTTTTTTATTCTTTCTCACAGTCTCTGCGATGAAAGATATTATCTTCTCTATCTCATCCTCCACATCGATGTCGAGCTGGCTCCTTGAGAAATTCATGATCTACCCACCTGTCAAACCCTTTTTCCTCAGTACGAAGGATACGATCTTGTTGAACGAATCCAGATTATCAGGAACGACCTCCTCATCCTCGATAACGATCGAGAAATTCTCCTCAAGAAAGTCGATCAACTCCAGAACACCGGTCGAATCGATCACACCGTTTTCAAAAAACGATAGATCGTCATCTATTATCATATCCCCTTCGAGTGATAGGAAGTTATTTTCAAAAAACTCCTTCACCTTTCTCATGATATCTTTTTCATCTATTCCCATGGATACACCTCCGTTAAAAAATTTTCTTCAATAATACCGTTAATGTAAACATTTTCATTAATCTCCTGGCATTTTCCACTGTGGAGGAACTTTACTCCATAACCTTATTTCAACCATTTCTTGGGCTCGGTTAATTCCTTGTGTTCAATAAATTTTTTTCCTTTGGTAGAATCTTTTCAGGATCAATACACTTGAATATGAAATGCGATCTTTAAAAAAATATCAGACCAATGGGACTTTAGAGCCAAATTCAATATCTGAATATTTGTATCCTCTGACAAGCCTCTCAAAAGTTGAGAAACCTCTATGATCGGATCTTAACTTTTTCCTAGCATTACCCCAGTTATCCAAGAATTCTATGCCAATATTTTAACCATCGATCTACACCCTTTGTATTTTTAAAACAGGTGATAGCATCAGAGCTGGAATCACCATCCCTATCCTCACAGTGACACTTGATAGACACTCAGTTCAGTAATGATGACAATAAGACCCTATACAGCTATGGCCACTTCAATATTCACCCTTAGTATAAATTTTGTTCCGTTTGAATTACTTTGCTTGACACTTATTCATGATTATTCAGGTCTATTAAATTCCTTGATATTCAGATATTCATATTCACCCCTGTGGGGGCGGTTAATTGACATCTGCTTGAGAAAAATTCTTGTTAGAGGGTAATAAATTTGTACTTTGGTCCATGGTCTTAATTGAGAGTATATAAAGAGATCACCAATATATTTCAGTTAAAGATTCTTCGATTAATGAGATCCAGAAAATATCAGCTAACCTCATATCTCTAATTTTTCTCATCATTCTCAAGGTTGTTTGTCAGTACTTTGATCCTTTTTTTGATCTTTATACTAGCCTCTTGCGAAACCCCCTTTTTATCTTGTCGTGAGTTAGGCAGCAACTTCCGCTTAACCACTTTTTTTAATAAAAATGGTGGAAGCCTATAAGGTATTTGAATAACTGGATTATCTGCCGAATAGCCTTTGTCTGACCCTAATTCAATATCATCTGAATCGAAAGGCTCTAAGTCCGGGATCTCGTTGAACGAACGGATCGATTTTACCAGAATGGGAGCTGATTTCTCGACATCCTCAACATTCTGTCCCTTCTTTGTCACCGAAGAAGAATTGACCTCATTATTCATTACCTCGATCCTGATTCTTCTCCTGTTGACAATTCCGTTGATCTCAGAATATTGAGGTTCGTCATCGAAGGATGGGTCAAAGGATTTATCCCTCTTGAATTGTAACAGGCTCTCCTTTTTCATCATCACGTTATTTTTTTTAATTGCGGTTTTCAAGGGTGCATTTCCGATCTTGAATTTATACTTTGACAATAATAATTTTCGTAAAATCAACAGCTTCAGTTCCGAATCAAATGATTCCAGTTCGTATGGATCAATCAATCCATCCTTCAAAATTTTTCTCAAAATATTATCTAGGTCCACAAACTTTATCGGTAGAGAATGAGAAAGATCATCAATGATCTGTTTATAGTAAGTTACTTTCAATAAAAACGCAATTTGACCAATCTCGAAATCATATCCTGAAAAATCCAAGATTTCCTTAAGATCACTCATCTCCTTTTTACTATACATAGACAGATTGGAGTTCAGTAGAACTGCATTGTTCTTTTGAATGATCATATTGACTATTTCAGGATATTTACATATAAAATTATTTAATAAAATTATGATATCTTTTGGAAGTATATTATATGTGTTGCGAATCTTTCTGATCCTGTTTTCATTTTCCTTCTCATATATTGATAATCTTTTCAATATCCTCTCATCTGCATCTTTCCTGATGCTGTTATGAATCAATGTAAATTTAGATGCACAATCAATGGAACAGAAATAATAGTCATTGTTCCTTATCTTGTAGGATAATATACCTGTATTCTTTATATCATGGAGAAAACATTTGGTGCATCCATTGGTATGACAGGTAGCACATGTTAACGGATCATAGCTCTTGACAAATATACTATATTTATCGATATTTGAGCCGCATTTTGGACATTTTAACTCCATCACCAATACCTCTTACCCGAAGATTGTTATTGTATATTTTGATATTATATATAAATTACCATAGTACTATAATTACCGAAATCTGAGAGGTGCTCCCGTAGAATAAAAAGTTGCTTTATAAATCCTCGGAAGATTTTTATTCCAGCTTGTCTAAATGATCCGAATCAACGGAAAAACATGCCAACATATCTATTAGGGAGATGTCACTGAACCTACACTCCTTTACCCGATTTTTGGTTCATTAAGGATGGATCATACAATAAGCAGTGGGTCCAAAACTCCCGTCCTCTGGAGACGATCGCTGTACATTATCAGAGCCTGAACGTTGAACATTGTCACCCACGAGTTGGGATTTTTCATCTCATTTCCCAGGTCACCGTATCCATAGATGAAAGCCCCATCCTCCCTTGGGTCCCTGGAATCCCTTTGGAAGAAAAGCATCCTTTCAACTGTCCTTTGGAGGTCCTCATCCCGGACCTCAAGTCCCTTTCCCTCTCCCAGGATCTGGAGCCTTAACATCTGCGCGTTTATATCGTTCCTCTCACTCCTCGTGAACTCCCCGTCCTTCAGATTCCTGGGAAATCCTCCGGTTTCGTTCCTGGTTCTCATTCCCCATTCTATACCCCTGAGGGCCCCCTCCACGAACCGGTTATTCTCCAAGATCGAACCTACTGTGAGGAGACCTTCGCAGCTGTAGGAGTGTGGATGAAGATGCGTCGAATTGTCGAACCTGTTGGTTACGAACCTGCCGTTATCCCTCTGGAACCCCAGGCTCCAGCTGCAGATCCTCTCGGCAGCATCGAGATATCTATCATCCTCGGTAAGTTGGTATAGATTGACGAGTCCGATCGCGATCTTTGCCTGGAAGGACCCCTTCTGCGATGACCATTTGTCCATTTCGGGTTCTATCAGCGGTCTCTCCTCTTCGAAGATGTACCGGGCTCTGACGGAACCGTCCTCCCCTACCATCTTTGTGACGAGAAACTCCCCTATCGATACGGCAAATGCGAGGATGTCGTCCCTACCTGTTATCCTGTACAGTGAACACAGGCCGTTGAGTATCATACCGTTGTCGTAGGAGCAGATCCTCCTTGGTTCGAAGATACCCTTTATGAGGTCATACCTGCAATAACAACCACCTATCTCCTCGTTGAATGCCTGATCGACCAGCCATTCGAAGGAGGATAGCGCCCGGTCGATATATTGCCCGTCACCCAGTTTATGGTGCAGATAGGTCAGGAAAGTGAGCCCGTAACCAGTCACTTCCGAATAGGCATAGGCGTACCTTCCTTCGGATGGTATGTAATATGAATTGATACTTCCCGCGATGTTCCGGGACCCTCCATTGCCATTTATTATTCCCGATCCCATGAACCATCTAACACCTTTCTCGATGCCTGAGTCGATCCTGTCAAGGTTCATATTCAACCCCTGTCTTCCATACGAGGAACTCTCCCATGGCCAGGTAATCTATATCGGTATTCAAGAGACAGTTTATCGCTTCTTCCGGTTTGCAGATGATGGGCTCACCCTTGATGTTGAAGGAGGTGTTGAGTATGACCGGGTGTCCGGACAGTTTTCCGAACTCATCTATTAACTCCCAGTACTTCGGATTCGTTCTTCTGCTTACCTCCTGAGGTCTGACGGTATTGTCAATATGGACCACCGCAGGCAGCAGTTCGTCCACACCCTCCCTGGCGTCGGCCGCCAGTATCATGAACTGGGACGGGTACTTGATATCGAAATAGTCCTTTGCCCTCTCTTCCGTGACAGACGGACAGAAAGGTCTCCACATCTCCCTGAACTTTACCCGTGAATTCACCTTGTCCTTTGCCTTCGGATCGATGGGATTTGACAGTATCGATCTGTTTCCCAGTGCTCTTGCACCCCCCTCCATGCGCCCCTGGAACCATGCCACGATCATAGAATCGTTTATTAGTTTTGCGACCTCTTTGGAGATATTGTCAAGTCTCTTGTATTTCAGCTGATTGGAGTGTCTTTCCAGTCTGTCCTGTATGTACTCGTTTGAGAATTCGGGTCCGTAATAGATGTGGTCCATAACGGACCTTATGTCCTGACCGTCCTCCTTTGCCGCCATCAGAGCAGCTCCTATCGAGATCCCGTTGTCCCCGCTTGGGGGTATGATGAACAGGTTCTCCACGAAATCCTGTTTGGCAAGGACCCCGTTGGCCTTGCAGTTCATGAACGTGCCACCGGCAAGACAGAAGTTCTTCGATCCGGTGATCCTGTAGGTTTTTCTGGCCATCAACAATATGGCCTCCTCGAGAAGGTTTTGGGCTTGGTAAGCCATGTCCTTTTGATACTTGCTGTATTCGTATCCTGGATAGGCCTGGACCGGTTTACCGAAGAGTTCAATTATCTTCTTGGGAAAACCGATGTACTGCTCATCCTTCTCCCCGTAGAATACCTCGGGGTTCATGAAGTAATCCTCATCCTCTATGGTGATGATCTCCTCCAATTTACTCCGTATCTGGCAATCGTGCTCTCCGTAGGCGGCAAGACCCATCGTCTTGCCCTCGCCGTCATGTGGTCTGAAGCCCAAAAACTTTGTCATGAGGGTGTAGAACCAACCCAGTGAATGGGGAATATCCTTCTGGAAAAGTTTCTTGATCTCATCCCCATCCGCATACCAGAGCACCGTGCAGTCCTCCTCTCCGTGTCCATCCATGGTCAGTATGTTGGCTTCGTGCATCCCGGAGAGGAAATAAGCGGAATAGGCATGACACAGGTGGTGCGGGTAAAACCTGATGGGAGGTAGGTTTTCTCCCAGATTGTTCACTATCTCCCTCTTGAGTTCGCTTGACCTGTATTTGAGCAATTTGTCCTCCTGCCATTTGATGGAGTCAGTTGCCTTGATGCGGTACTCCCAGAAGGACCTGTGGAAGAACTCCTTCATGTAATCCGAATCGTACTTTTTTGCATCCCACCCCACCGCTATTGATTCGAGGTCGGAGACTTCTATCCCCTCCGCTTCCATGCAGTACTCGATCGACATGATGGGGAATTCGTTCTCGGCGTGTTTTACCCTTATGAACCTCTCCTCCTCCGCAAAGCAGACTATCTTGCCGTTTTTGACCAAGCAGGCACTGGGGTTCTTTCCTTTGAAGAGGAGCCCCAGGTGGTATCTATCCTTGCTCTGTTTCATTTTTTCCACAATCCTATATTTAGTTTAAGATATCTAGTATTCGACATTATTACCTATCATATTACCCTTCAAGAGTTATTCTGGTCGTCTGTATCCATTCCTCGAAGGGATCCTTTCCCTTCCTGATGTTATCGAGGAATTCTATCAGTTCCTCTCGGTGCCCTTTTTCAGTCTTGAGCCTGTCCTTATAGGTCGATACCTTACCGTTGCTGATAATCCTGAGGGATCTGAAATCCTTTATCTCCACCAGGGAGTTCTCAGAATAGACCTCGATCAGTTCTTTTGATTCTGAGGGATCCGAGATCGTGTTGTATGTGATCGAGGCGGTGGAGCCGTCCTCGAACCTCAGTATCATCTGTATGTTCTCCATTCTCTGCTTCTGTGACATTGACCTGTGTGATACGGGGAAATAATGCCAGTCCTTTATGGGGGATCCGACCATGTAAAAGCAGTAATCTATGAAATGGCACAGTTCGGTTTTAAACCTGCTCCCACCTTCCTTATCCTCGTATATCCAATGGTTGTCCGGCAGATGTTCGGCATTGATCCTGTACATGATCATCATGGGTCCCTGTCGATTATTGAAGTGGTCCTTCACCCTCTTCGTTATTGGGGCATATCTTCTGTTGAAACCGACCTGGATGACCCGATCCGGATACAGGTTATGTGTCTCAATAAGCGATTCCAGCTCCTTCATCTCGATAGCCATGGGCTTCTCGACGAACACATGCTTATTCGATTCAAGCGCCTCGATCGCAATAGGTGCATGAAGCGAGTTTCTCGTAGCGATTATTACGGCATCCACCCTGTCATCCCTGAGGACCTCCTTGTAATCCGTGGTGGCGTATTCGAAACCGAAATTCTCACCAGCGGACCTCGATGAGATACCGGTCGAAGCACAAAGTCCTATCAGATCGACACCTTCCACTTTGGATAGTGAGGGTAGTAAAACCGAGGTCGCAAACGATCCAGCCCCGATCATACCGATCCCTATTCTGTTCTTTTCCAGAGGTTTCGGACCTTTCAGTGCTACCTTTCTGTTGATCTTACCCTCCAGCGGGTATTTCAGCAGGATACCTATATAGGGTTCTTTTTTCTCTCCCGTGATCATCTCATACGCTTCAGGGGACCTGCCGATTTCGAACTCGTGTGTTGTTATCCCCGATAGGTCGATACTCCCGTCCGCAATGAGGTCCAGGAACGCTTCCATGTTCCTCCCTTCCGTCCATCTCACATAACCGATCGGATAGTCCACACCCTGTTCCTCGTAGATCGGGTCGTACCTTCCTGGCCCGTATGAACAAGATACGACGAACTCAAGTTCCTTCTGGAAGAAGATATCCCTTGGGATCTCCATTCCGACAACTCCCACAAGGACCACCCTGCCCTTTTTTCTGGATATCTCACCGGCCAATACAAGGGGTTCATTGGATTCGGTCGCCGCTGTGATGATAACAGCATCGGCACCGTTTCCCCCGGTGAAGGATAGTACCTGTTCGACTATAGTAGATCGGGAGCCAAGACCGCCAGCATCCATGCCGTTCTTTTTTCCAAGTTCGACCTTCGCTTCATCTATATCGATACCGAAGGTCCTGCATCCTGCAGCCTTGAGTATCTGAACGGTGATCTGTCCTATCAAACCCAGCCCGATAACGACCGCATTATCCCCAAGCCCTGCTCTTGAATTCCTCACCCCCTGCATCGCTATCGAGCCGATGGTGGTATAGGCGGCATCCTTCATCGAGACGCCGTCCGGAACCTTTACCACGAGGTTCTTGGGTGCGAATATAACTTCTGAATGATGAGCGTAGGTATTTCCCCCGCATGCCACCCTGTCACCGATCTCGAACGGTACCCCCTCCGATCTCTCTATCACCTCCCCGGCGCAGGAGTACCCGAGCGGTATGGGTTTTTTCAGGGTTCCCATCGCAGCCTGGTAAGCGGTCAATACCCCCTGCTTTTTGGCGATGTTAAGGACCTTCTTGAAGAGGTCCGGCTTCATCTGGGCCTTTTTCAAATACGAGGAACTTGCCAATTTCAGTGTGGAGAGTTCCGTACCAGCGCTTATGGCCGAAAAATGGTTCTTGACAAGAACACCTCCGTCTTTGATTACTGGTGTGGGAACCTCTTCGGTTGAGACCTTTCCGCTTTTCAGGTTCAGGAACAGTTGTTTCAAGTTATTTCCCCCTTTCAGATAATGGGTGACTATCAAAGGTTTTAAGAGCGCTTTTCACATGTCAACAGAATATAATACGGAATTCGAAGGGCCCCTTCCAAACATTGATGGTGTGGCTAGAATGGTGGGAAGGGGCCCTTCTTTCAGCTTTAGGTTTGTAAGAATTCTTATGGCCTATCCGATAAGTTCAAGGGCCTTCTTTTCGCTGATGCCTATCTCATCCACTGCGATCCGCCTTATGTCCTCGATATCTATTCCCCAGGAGAGCTCGAGCTCCTGCTTCAGGGCCAGTTCTCTTTCCATTGTACCGTAGTTGATCATCTTATGGTAGCCAAAACAGGCTTTGGTACACCCGTACAACTTTAGGTAACAGTAGTTGATGAGGGGGGTAAGAGTACAGTCGATCCTCCACGTGGAGACCGTACTATCGGGTTTCTTCCAGTTCAGTTCCTCATTGATGACCTTTTTAATCTTTTCCCGGTCCCAGCCGAGGTAATCGTATATGTATATCTGATCAATTTTCGGGTCCTTGAGGGTGGGTGACCTCCTGTAGTAGAATGGATTCCCCTCAACCGGGAACTCGGTCCTCTGCAGGAGAAAGTAGTATTCATAAAGGAGATTGTGAATGTTCTTCTTTTTCTTGAAATCCCCCTTCAGATGCCTGTTGACCCTTTCGGAGATGTCGGTGGTCTTTTCCCCTCTCGTACCTCCCCATATGATCGCTGGAATATTTCTCTTTTTGACCTCTCTGAAAACGGCACTCCGGTAACCATACGAACAGGCTCTGCATACGCCGAACATTTCCTTTTCCGTGGAACACAGCATGTTCTGTTTGACCACTTTCTTTGCGATATCCCTCTTGGAACGTATCACGACAAGATCCACGTCCAGGATCCTGGAGGCACTTTCCATGTTGCTTTTAGCATATGATGTCTGGAATTCATTATCATAGTTAACGGCAAGGACATTTAAGCCGTATACCTTCCTGGCAAGATACAGTGCATATGTACTATCCCTGCCCCCGCTTAATGGAACAACCGCATCATATTTGGATCCAATTCTTCTTATACGGTCGAATCTCCCTTTCAGTTCAACCTCCGTGAGATCCACATCCTCACTTTTAAAATCACGGCAATGATTGCACACACCCTCCTCATCGAATTCAATACCGGGGAGGGTTTCAGGGAAAATACATCGGGTGCACCGTTTCATATTATCACTTGAGCTCGAATATGATCTACTTTCGGGTTAAATCCGCAATCCTAACCTGCTAATGGTCATGTTCGATCGTATTATTATACTATTCGAGTAGCGTGGGAATAATTGGGCTCTATAGCTTGATCCAATCCAATTGGATATCAGGGAGTTCCATTACCTAGAACCTTTACATTGAAACCCGCCTTTTTCCACCTTTCATGGTCAAGGAAATTCCTCGTATCAAGCAGGTTCTTGTGCCTTACCAGGAGGCGTTTGGGGTCCACCTCTTTAAACCAATCGTGGTCTGTGGACAGTATGATGCAGTCGGAATCCTCAAGTGCCTTTTCGAATTCGTTCTCGGAATTGGGATCATCCATTATCATGGGATCGAAGAGGGAGACGTTTATCCCCTCGCTTTCTGCTATCTTTCGGACCTTGAATGTGGGGCTTTCCCTTGTATCATCGACGTTTCCTTTGTATGCCATACCCAGTATGGTTATCTTTGGGCTGTCCCATTCCGGCCATCCGGATGATGTGATCAACTCCTTTGCCAGTTTGACCACCTGGATGGGCATGTAGTCGTTTATCTCCCTTGCCAGGGTTACGATCTTCGATTTGGAGGATTTCTCCACCATGAACCATGGATCTATGGCTATACAATGGCCACCAACTCCGGGACCCGGCTTCAATATATTTACCCTTGGATGCAGATTGGCCAGATCGATGGCCTCCCAGACATCTATCCCGATCTCCTCAGAGATGAGTGCGAATTCATTTGCCAGAGCGATGTTGATGTCCCTGTAGGTGTTCTCCATCAGCTTTATGAACTCGGCTGTTGTCACATCCGTCCTGAGCAGTCTTCCCTTCACGAATGAGCTGTATAGGTCCACCGTTATCTGGGTCGACCTGTCGTCCATCCCCCCTATGATCCTGTCGTTGTGGATCATCTCGTGGAGCGTCTGACCGGGAATGGCCCTCTCAGGGCAGTGGGAATAATAGAAGGAGCAAACGCCTGCCCTCTTCAGGATCGGAATGACGAAATTCCGGGAAGTTCCAGGGGGTACCGTGGATTCGAGGATGATCAGGTCCTCCTCTTTGATCTTCTCAGCGATCAATTTGGTTGCTTCCCTTATGGAATTGAGGTCCGCTATCTTGATCTCCTTGTCAAGGGGGGTAGGTACAGCAATTACATAGCAGTCACTTTCTTCGATGTGGTCCGAGAATTTGATACTGCCCCTAACCTCCTCAAATAATTCATCCAGACCATTTTCCTCGAATGGCAATATGCCATCGTTGAGGTTTCTTATCTTGTTCTTATCGATGTCCATTCCGCATACATCATGCCCGCTGGAAGCCAATAACAGAGCGTTCGGCAGACCGATATAACCTAATCCGATCACTGTGATCTTCATTCCCATACCTCTTGATCTTTGATCCGTGCTTTTGAATAATTTCTAAAGGAAAAGCGGTGGTAAGGTGTACTTCCCCCGGTCTAATGCTTTATTTTCATTTGGGTTTTTTCCTTTCGTCTTTGTGATGTGATAGCCCACCCTCGTGGATCCTTCCCCTGTCTATCCCGTATTCCAATACCTCGCCATAGGGAGAATACCTGGTATTCCTGAAATCGGTATATTTGTCTTTTGCGAATTCAGGTCTTTCCTTTACGATCCTTTCCTTCAATACAGGCCCTTTCAACGCCTCTTTTCTCTCCCTGGTCTTTATCACCGCGATTATCGAGATCAGTACAAGTAGGATGAATAGGGCGATTATCGATAAGATATAGGGTAAAAGGTATACCTCATCTTCCTTCCCTTTTTCGATGGGGGTCTCTTCATTTGCTGGGACCTCGCTTTGAAGCACCCGGACCGTTGCATTGGAGAAAAGGTAGACACCCCTGAAATTCACAAGGGCGATAATACGGCAGGAACAGTTCCCGGAGGAGGTGAAGCCCCCTCTGTCCGTTATCCTTCCCATACTGTTATTTACAAACCAGTGTATTGTTAAAAAATCATTGTTTATTATATTGCCGTATTGGTCAAATGCTGCGATGGTGAAGTTCAACCTCTGGTCCGACCGAATGGTACTGTTCAAAGGAGTGATCTCAACACTGGTCAGGACAACTTTCTCATCCAGGTTGAAAATGTTCACTTCGAGCGTCTGGGATTGTAAAACCCGGTTCATACTGTTGTCGTAGCCATTGATGGATAAGGTATGGCCACCGTTGGAATGGGAAAAGGTGTTCCATGCGTAGGAGATCAGGATGTACTTTTCATCTATAGTGGTCATGTGGTCCTGATTGAGGAGATATCTATCCTCCCCATCTATGGAAATGAAATATTTTGAGATGCTCTCCTGGGTATTGATTATGGCGAGTACGTTAACGAATCCATTCACTTGGGATCCGTCGTAGGGTTCGATTATGGTCAATTTATTGGCCTTGATGATCTCCTCCTGGAGGATCTCCTCTCTGTATATGGTGGAGTTGAACAGTGAGGAGAAAATATCGTTTTCACTGGAATCCACGGAATAATACTGATAATACAATGTACCCTCGGAAATCTGGGGAGAGATCTTTTCCGAGGTGTAATTGCCGTTATTGTACGTTAGTGGGGCAGTGAGGTGCGTTCCTTCTTCCCCGAACCAGTATTCCACCTCGGCTTCTAAGATCTCAACGTTATCCAGTATCTTTACCCGGAAAGAGAACTCCTGATTGTCCAGAATGATGCCCGGTGTGTAATCCGTTATCGACGAGGGGGGGTCATCATCGAATACCTCGACATCCCTTTTGGTCGAAGTTTTTAAATTTCCACCCTCGTCACGTGCGGTGAACCTGTAGAAGATGGTATCAGTCGAGTCCTTGAATGTGGAGATCGACCGGGTGTAAGAATCCCCGGTGTATGTCATTGATTTTGTTGTTGCCTCTCCGCCCTCTTTCCAGTACTCCACATTCACACTTTTTATTCCGATATTATCCGAGGCCACTATGGAAAATTTAAGTTCATTTCCTGTTCCCGCCCTGGATGGAGTGGTATCGGTGGTCAGCTGTGGGGGGTCGTTATCGAATACGTCGAAAGATAGTGTCCTGGTTGTATACCAATTGCCCTTGTTGTCCGCTACAGAGAAGCGGTATTCCATACCGCCGATATAATCCTCCTCGAGGTTCAGTGTCAGGGAGTATATACCATTGGACTTATCGCCGCTTTTGATCTCCATTGATCTGTTCAGGACGGTCTGGTTATCCGTTTTCCAGTATTCCAGGTAGACCTCAGATATCTCCTCATCATCCATGGCCGCTACCTGGAATGTGAAGGGATCTCCCGTGTAACCCTCGGTCATGAGCATCTCACCGAAAGCAAGTGGTTTATCATCAAGAAGCAGTTCTATGCTTCTTTGGCTTTCCGATATGGTGTCCTCGAATGTCAGCATTCCTGCCTCATCCGTGGATAACCTCCCTATCCCGATGCCATTTACCAAGGCGTTGTAATCAGTGGATGGAAGCAGTCCGGAGACCATGTATTCCATTTCCATTCCCAGTTTGCTCCATCTCTCGCTCCAGACCTTGAGCTGGTTCCCTGTCTCGTTCCATTTGGTTACGGTCAGGTCAACTACCTGATCATTGACATCAGCAGATGTCCATCCGCTGATCGGAGCGATCGTTATACCTACGAATTGCGATGGAGAGGAATGCTGAGTGTATCTGTACTTTCCGTCGGAGTAAACCCTTACCTGGTTACCCACGGGTAGAGGATCAGTCCCAATCTCGAAGGGAGGTTGATATTCAACAGCCCCGATATCAGGTGTACCGTAGATGGGATTTCCGAATGCATCCGAGGTCCTGCCCAAGCCGGGAATCGATGTCCCCGTATCGATCAGCGGGGAGGTTGCCCTGAGGGTATAGTTACCTCCCGCCCTATCCGAGAAACCTGGATCGATCTCCTTGTCGTTGGTCCCCTGGGAGAATTCGGACCGGAGAGTGGACAAGCCGAACTTATATCCGCTAGGATGCGTCGTCGGATGGTAGTAGTTGAACATTGCCGAGCCGTCCGGATCGTAGTAGCAGTTGTGGTCGATATCGTATTCGTCCGATCCGGGTGAGAGGTGCCAGAACATCATGCACTCGCTCATCTGATTGTTGCTTGAGGTGAATATGTTGTTCTTGATCTGTACGTTCCTGATCATGTGGTTCTGGTCGTCCAGGGAGATCAGGTCCGAATTG
>Ga0272443_10004359_pt1 | contig 15494 bp, 11 predicted proteins | sample SSMAcet12_FD_193581 | JGI IMG/M metagenome (GOLD analysis project Ga0272443, IMG submission 193581) | Marine sediment archaeal communities from Little Sippewissett salt marsh, Falmouth, MA, United States - SSM-Acet-12 | ecosystem: Environmental > Aquatic > Marine > Wetlands > Sediment ...
TCATCGCCGTCAGCGTCGTCGCGATGGCGATCAGCATGCCGATAGCCGAGACGAGGTTGCCCTTGCGGGCCGTGCGCGGCGAACTGAGCATTTTCAGCCCGAACACGAAGAAGATCGAAGCGACGATATAGCAGAGGCCGCGAAGCAGGGTCAAATTCATCGCTTACCTCCGTCTTTGTCTTTGCTCTTGAACATCTCCAGCATGCGGTCGGTGACGAGATAGCCGCCCACGACGTTGATCATGGCAAACGCCACGGCCAGCGTGGCCAGCACGGTCACCACCGTGCTACTATCGGCTCGTCCCGAAGCGATCAACGCGCCGACGATGGTGATTCCGGAGATGGCGTTCGATCCCGACATCAGCGGCGTATGCAACTGCGACGGGACCTTCTTGATCAGTTCGACGCCCAGAAACATCGCCAGCACGAAGACAAAGAACAGCAGCGGCATGGTCGTGGCGTTCAATTCCATCGTTATGCTCCTTCTGCGATCGCGGTACGGATCGCTTCGTTGACAATCTCACCGTCATGGGTGATCAGGCAGCCCTGCAGGATTTCGTCGTCGCGCTTCAGCTCGAAGCGTTTGGCCTCCTTGTCCCAGAAGTGTTCCACGAGATTGTAGAGATTGCTCGAAAACATCTGGCTGGCCGCCAGGGGAACACGACGTTGCAGCTCCGGATAGCCGATGATCGTCACGCTGTTTCGTTCGATTTCTTTTCCCAGTTCGGATGCTTCAACGTTGCCACCGGTCTCCACGGCCAGGTCGACCACAGTGCTGCCCGGTTTCATGCCGTCCAGCATGGCATTGGTTACGATCAGCGGCGCCTTACGGCCGAACACCTTGGCTGTGGTGACGACGACGTCGGATTGGGCGCATTGTTTGGCCATCGCGGCCCTTTGTTTGTCGAGTTGTTCTTCGGTCAATTTCTTGGCGTAACCGTCCTTGGTCTGACCGGTCTGGCCCAGATCGATCTTCAGCGGTTTGGCGCCCAGAGAGAGAATCTGCTCCTGGGCCTCGGGACGCACGTCGAAAGCATCGACCCGGGCCCCCAGGCGTTTGGCCGTGGCGATGGCCTGGAGACCAGCGACGCCGGCCCCGATGACGAACACTCGCGCCGGCGGGATCGTGCCGGCCGGGGTCATCATCATCGGGAAAATCCGCTGCTGATGAGACGCCGCCAGGAGGACCGCGACGTAACCGGCCAGATTGGCCTGCGAACTCAGCACATCCATCTTCTGCGCGATGGTCGTCCGCGGGATCATCTCCAGACTGATGCCGCTGACCTTGCGAGCGGCCAGCGCTTTGACAGCCTCTGTGTCATGGAAGGGGTCCATGAGGCTGACGTGAATGCACCCGGCAGCCAGGTGCCGAATCTCCTCGGGCCCAGGGACGCTGAGCCGCAAGACCATCTCGGCCCCGGCCAGCGATTTCTCGCGCCGGCTCGAAATCCGGGCCCCGACCTGTTCATAGGCCTGGTCGGCGAGCCCCAGCGACTGTCCGAGGCCCGCTTCCACTTCAACCTCGGCCCCCAATTTCACCAGTTTGTCTATTTCGGTCGGCAGCATCGGCGCCCGCGTCTCGTCCGGGGCGGGCTCTTTCGGGACAAACAGCTTCATTGATGCTCGGCTCCTTATCTGCTTCCGCGCTTATCACACCCGGCGGGCGCGTCCGTCGGTCTGCACAGTCACCATTGGTTCTGGTTCTACCGTCGAGGGCCCCGGTGAGTGCGTGCCGATTGCGAATAAACCCAAAAAACCGGGGGTTTTCCGCCGCGTGCGATATGGGGTCCGGCAGCGTGGCTTCCCAGTCCACGCGTCGCAGTTCGATTGACCGGCACGCTTGGTTTGGCCCTTGCAGGCCCGGCCTTCGCTCGGTATCTTCCTGAGAATTGCGAAGTCACGCTACGATCAGGGAACAAAAGCCATGGGCGACATTCAGGACAGACTACGGGCCTTTCCACGACAACGCCGATCGCTGTTGCCGACACCGGTGCAGAGGCTGGATTTTCTCGCGGACGAGTACGGCGTTGAGATCTACTGCAAACGGGACGATCTGACCGGTTTCGGATTCGGGGGCAACAAGACGCGGAAGCTGGACTTCCTGATTGCCGACGCGCTGGGCGGCGGATGTGACACGCTGATCGCGATCGGTGCCAACCAGTCGAATTTCTGCCGGATGGCGGCCGCTTATGGGGTGGCCAGTGGCATGGAGGTGCATCTGGTGCTTGGGGGCCGGGAGCCTGAGAATCCCACAGGCAATTTGCGGGTGGACCATTTGCTCGGCGTGACGTGCCATCACATCGACTCAACTGACTGGGATCGCTGGGCCGAGGAGGCCGAGCGTCTCGAGAGCGACCTGACGGCCCAGGGCAAGAAGGTCTATCGCATGCCGGTGGGGGGCTCGACGGCATGCGGGGCCTTGGGCTATGTCGATGCCTTTGCCGAGATTCTCGCCGACCAGGAGCGGCTGGGTCTGGAATTCGAGGCGATTATCCACGCCTCGTCTTCAGCCGGGACCCAGGCGGGATTGGTGGTCGGACAGGCACTGACGGGATGGCCCGGGAAGATTATCGGCATCAGTGTGGCCAAGCCGCAGGCGGTGCAGCAGCAGGATGTACTCGATCTGGCCTACGCAACGGCTGGCGAACTTGGGACTCGTGTGGAGCCATCAGGTGTTGTGGTGGACGATGGCTACCTGGGCTCGGGATACGCGGCCCGGACGCCCGGCTGCGAAGAGGCGGTGGCGTTGTTCGCCCGGCGGGCGGGCATCTTCCTGGACTACGTCTACAGTGGCAAGGCCGCCGCGGCCCTGATCGATTACCTGCGCGAGAGCCGTTTCGAGCGCGGCGCCCCGGTGCTCTTGATCCACACTGGCGGGAATATCGAGTTGTTCGAATGATACGGGGTCGGGTTCGGCCTGGCCGTGCTCCCGGACACTGGACTCAGCCAGGGATTCGACCACAAAAATAGGTCCGGAGCAACCGGGGGGACGCGGCTCCGGACCAGAGTGAGTTGCCTGCAAGAGTGCGAGCAGGCAATCAGAGTTTGCCGTTCTCACTATCGGCCGCTCGCTCAGACATCTGTAGATCGAAGACGCGAGAAATGGTATACTGAGACAAATTACGTAGTTTCCACAATCCTCGAGGTTTGGGCGATTCCGGACCTTCGGAGGTATCTTCCGGAAGCTGCAAGATCGGCCCGACCGCCGGCCGTGCCCGGACGGGCGGGGTCAGGAGCGGTTTTGATGGCGGAGGTGTTTCATGTCGACGAGGCTGGGGCGGTCTTTGGGAGGCATCCGAAAACTCGTTCTCGTGTTGCTGGTGTTCTCTGTCGGTGCCGGAGCCAGTGGTGCGGCCCGTTCCGAGGGGGTCGCGAAACCGGGTCTCCTGCCGTCGGGCCGCAAGACGCCGGCTCGCGCCCGGAAACCGGCTTGCGCTCCGTGCCGTGACGCTGCCGCTTCAGAAGTCAGTGTGTTGCGCCGACACTTCGCCGAGATCGAGGCGACACTGAGCGACGAGCTGACCCTTGAGATGTTGAGCGCGCTGCCGAAGGCTCCCGGCAGTGTGATGAAGATTCTGGACGGAGGCAAGCGGGTCCGGGCCCAACTGGATGCCGTGACGGTGGGCGATCTGCTCGAAAAGGGAGCGTCTCTGACGGTTCGACGGGACTTCATGTTGGTGGCGAAATCGGGCTGGGTGGCGGGGGCCGCCGAGTCGACGGGCAAGGGATTTATCGAGTGTTCGGGACCGATGATGGAAGGCCGCAACGAGGCCTACTTCCCCATTCCCGAAGGCGATTGGACCTACAGTGAGATCGCCTTCAACGACGCCCCGGAGGACGCGCAGGTCACTTGCATTGATGTTCATTACGAGATCGTTCATCCCCGTGTCAGCGATCTGGTGGTCGACTTGACCGATGAGGACCTCTCGGTTGAATACCGGCTGTGGAACCACCAGGAGGCGGAGGCCGAGAACCTGAGCCGCACGGTGACCGGGATCACCGCCTTTGCAGGACTGCCGGCTAACCAGGCCTGGACGCTATGGGCTCAGGATGAAGCATACGGGCAAACCGGACACATCGACGATTGGTGGATCAAGGTCTACTACGTGGCTTGCCCGGACGATGGGGCGTGTGCGGGGCCCTCCACCGGGGGCAGCAACAGTGCGGACCACTGGATCCCCTTCTACGACTGGACCTACAGCGATATCTCCATCAGTGGCGTGGCCCAGCCGGCCTACGTGACCTGCGTGGATGTGCACTACGAGATACGACACACCTTTGTAAGCGACCTGCTGGTCAATCTGAGCAACGCGGATTTGTCCCGTGGATACCGGCTATGGGATTACGAAGGCTGGGCGGCCGTCAACATTGACGAGACCGCCGTCGGCATCGAAGCCTTTGCCGGCGAACCCGTCAATCAGATCTGGACGTTGTGGGCGCGGGACGATGTCTTTGGCGATGACGGATACATCGACAGTTGGTGGATCAAGATCTACTACCAGTCTGAGCCGGTGGTCGTTCCCCACGATTTCTGCGAGAATGCCATTCCGATCGAGAACGGAGTTCCTTACAGCAGCACGACGGCCGGCGCCACGGGCGACACAGAGACTACCTGTGCTCAGGCCGATTATGCGGATGTCTGGCACGTTTACACGGCGCCGCATACGGCCCTGGCGACCGTGACGTTGACGTGCACCACGTTCGATACGACGCTGGCGGTTTTCGACGGCTGTGGCGGCCGGGAATTGGTGTGCAACGATGACACGTGCAGCTCGACGGACTCGAAGGTGACGCTCTTGATGACCGAGGGAACGGAGTATCGGATTCGGGTCGCCGGCTACAGCGAGGAGATGGGGCGCTACACGCTGATGGTGAGTCAGAATTTCGCCGCATCTCCAGCCGAGCCCAATCAGCCGCATCCCGCCGACGGTGCACCTGACGTTGCGACCGATGCGGTGTTGGCCTGGAACGGTTGGACCGAACCGGTCAGGCCCGCGGTCCTGAGCCAGGTCACTGGGACGCTGGTCAAGCAAGGGAAGGTCATCTACGGCCAGGATGATCGCATCGACGATTACGCCGTGAATGATCCTGCTCTACGGGCGGCCGGCGATGCCACCGTCATCTTCGTCGACTGGGCGGAGCTGGTGGACAATGGTGACGGGACCTACGCCTTGCCGGCGGAGACCTTTGCCGAGCGGTACGCCAGACAGGATCCGCTTTGGACGGGCAACGCGCTCTGTGCGGACGAGCCGTTTCGCGACCAGCCGGTCCCGGGATGGTGCACCGGCGTGCTCGTGGCCCCCGACCTCGTCGTGACGGCGGGCCACTGCATGGTCTGTGACATTCCCTCCAACACGGCGGTGGTGTTTGGCTTTGTCATGCTCGACGATCTGACTCCCGTTCTCAACGTTCGCGCTGAAGATGTCTACCGCTGCACCGACTATGTGGGGCACCAGGATGGCGATGCCGACTGGTCGCTCATCCGGCTGGAACGTCCGGTAATGAATCACGCTGCTGTGCCGATGCGCCGGGCCGGAAAGGTAGCGGATGGCCAATCCTTGTTAGTCATCGGGTATCCGTATGGGCTGCCCCGCAAGTACGATGCCGGTGGCCAGGTGCGGGACAACGCGCCGCTGGCGTACTTTCAGGCCAATCTCGATACCTACAGCGCCAGTTCCGGCTCACCGGTGTTCAACCTCGATTCAATGGTGGTCGAGGGGTTCCTGGCCAGTGGCAACGACGACTTTGTCGAAGATGCCGGTGCCGGATGCGATCGTTCCAACGTGTGCCCCGAAACCGGGTGTCCCGAGTGGGAGTCCATCACGCGAGCCACGCTCTTCAGTTCGGCGGTGCCTTCATTTGATGTGTACCTGGGGACCGACCCGGAACAGTTGCAGATCGTTGGTGCCGATGTGGTGAGCCCCTGGTTGGAGGTTGGGACGTTGGAGCCGGCGACGCGGTACTACTGGCGCATCGCCGCGAAAAATGCCTCAGGCGAAACGGTTGGACCGGTCTGGTCGTTTACGACGCAGTAGCGATGCCGTGGTCTCTGTGACAAGGTCCGGCCTAGCCCGGTCGACCGCCGCAGCCCCCGGAACGCGAGCGTTTCATCGGCGGGACCACCTGAACCAGGAGGGTGCCGACGTCGCTCTTGGGCAGACCCACGACAGGGTCATCCGTCGCCTCCAGGACGATCGCGGTCGTGGTGAGTTGTCTCGGTCGCCAGAGGAGCGTGTACGAGGTGATTCTCGGCTTGTTGATGAGCTTGAGGCCTTCAGGACCTTCGACGATCTTGACCTTGACGGTGTCGCCGTCGGGATCGCACCAGGTTCGGGTGTGTACCAGTGACTCTCCCACCTCGATCTGGAGCCAGCCGAGCAGCTTGCCCTTGACCATGTTGGGATCAACCGGGAAGGGACAATCCTCGATATGGGGATAATCCGGTTCCGGGCAGGGATTGTTGGTGCCGATCAACAACGGCAACACCACCATCAGGCTCATCAGCGTACGTAACATCGTCTCTCAGACCTAGGATCGTTTCAGCAGATGATCGTCATAGACTGATGCACCAGATAGTGCAATTGGGCTTGTATGTCAAGCAGCACGTGACGGTTTGTCACGGCAGATGGGTTTTGAAAGGCCAGCCGTACTTCTCGAATCGCCCACCCTCGGCATTGGCGTAGTCCGCGCGGTTGTCTACGGTCCCCAAGCCCGAGCGAACCTTCTCGACATGGGCGTCCACGAAAACCGCGTTGGATGTTCCGCCGTTCCAGTCGCTGCGCTTGGCGCCGTGGAACGTTCCGAACCAGTCGCGTCCATCCGGACACAGCGCGTTGTCGTTAAGCACGTTGGGACAGCCGGGCCTGGTCCACATGTTCTCCTCGGCAAAGAAGAACACCTTGTCCTTGGAACGGGTGATCTCGCTCTGCTTCAACACGCCGCCACCGGCGGCGCCCGACTTCGAGCCCAGGTAGGCATTCATACTGTAGCTGTAGTATGGATCGATAGGGATGGAGGGATCGTGGCTGGGATGGCGCTGGCCTTCGGTCTTGGCGACCGTGTTGAACGTGGGGCAAAGGTGGATCTTGTCATCCTTCAGATACGGCCAGAACGGGCCATCGGCGGGATACCGCGGATCGTGCCACCGGCAATAGCGCTCGTACCCGCTCACCGGGGCCTCGGTCTTGACCAGCGACGTCCAGGCGCTGGGATAGCGGCCGTCGGAGTCGTCCAGGTACATCACCTGGGCGATCCCATACTGGCGCAGATTGCCCCGGCAGACCATCTCCTGGGCCTGCTCCTTGACGCGTTGGAGGGCGGGCATCATGATCGCCAACAGAATCGCAATGATGGCAATGACGACCAGTAGTTCGATCAACGTAAAGGCGTGTCTTCTCGGATTCATCGCGTGCCTCCTTTTCTCAAATGCCCGTGGCATCAAGCCGGCAACACTGTCCCAGAACTGACCTATGCGTTAGATATGATGGTCACATTGTACTGCTGTCGCACGGCGGTGAGCAAATCTTTTCCGCGGCATCACCGTTCTCCTGGACCAAAATCAGTCCGGAACAATCCGGAATCCTGGCCGACGAGGCCCGTGGCAAGGCCGTCTATTTCGGACGGCTGGCGGCGCCAGGTTGCCCCGTTTCGTCCGGCTGGGAGTCGACGTATTTCGCCAGGGCGTTCCCCGCTGGCAGGACGTCGATCGACTCGATGGCCGTCAGGCGACCGAGCAGGCGATCCAGATAGGTGGAGCGCATCGGCCCCCATCCTTCGTCGTCGAGACCGTGGGTATTGAAGATGAGCCAGCCTGTGGGGAGGGCGAGCAGTTTCTCGATTTCCCGGTCGACGGCCTGTTCGCAGTTGCCCGGTCCGAAGCTGGTGCAGGTCAGTTTCACCTGCCCCGGGTGCGGGCAGCGGTTGATGGCCCCTCCACCGGTGCGGAAGGCACGCACCCGGCCGGTCAGCCACTTTTCCAATTCCGGCGTCGAGGCATTGTAGGCGAAGTTGTATACCGCCTTCTTCGGATCGAACCCCTTAAGATGTTCGGCGAACACGTCCAGGCAGCGCATGATCAGATCCGTGGCTTCGTCAAAGGGCACCTGCCGCAGATTCGTGTGCCGATAGGTGTGAGGCATGATCTCATGGCCGCGCTGCTTTAGTTCGTTCCAGAGGGCGAAACCCCCACGCGCCGAACCGGCAATGTATTCACCGGGCGGTTGAAAGCTCTTTTCGTGCCCGGTTGCGATCACGTTCAGACAGGCAGACAATTTGTGCTTTTCGTAGATCTCGGCAATGCGGCGGAACGATTTTCTAAAGCCATCATCGAAACTGAGCGTGACGATGTGCCGCTTCTTCACCGCCTCGTCTGCGCCGGCGCGTTGCGGCCAAGACAGGGGCCTCATTACCGCGGCCGTTCCCGCCGCGGCCAGGAAGGTACGCCGCGTCTGCAGCATTCGTTGCTCCCTAACTCACATGGCTATTGGGTCTTTCCCATACGCGCGATCATAATCCCGATCGTGCGGCACCGCAAGACAACACCTGTGGAGTTGTGTCAGAGCAGCGTAAAGGAAGGGACGGCCGCACCCGATTCGGGCCCGGCCGTCCGGAGACGGCATGGTCCTGTATGAGACCGTTTGGCTGAAAAGATCAGCCTTACGGGGTAACCAACTGCTGCTGATTCGTGGTCGCATAGCCCCAGAAGAACGTCGTGGCGGCACCGAAGAATGACTGGGTGTAGCTCCGATTGTTGATATTGACGTAGGCGGTCTGCCTGGCGGTGTTGCCCGCAGCGACACCACCGCTGCCAAGGTAGACGCCCTGCGCCGCTCTTTGCTCGGCGGCCGCCGTCGAGGTGTTGTTCTGACGGGCAACGCCATAGACACCGGCCGTGCTGGTTCCTGCCATGTGGCCCGCCTGGGTTTGCTGGCTCTGCCAGATGGCTGCCGGGGCTACGGTTGACATGAGCAGGACGACGACCGTGGTGAACACCATTGTCTTGTACATCTCTCGGACTCCTTTCTCTCAAGAGTTGTCTGAATTCTACAGGACTCTACCGTTCTGTGGCCGGGAAGACCGACATCTGTCTTCGGCGCCGAGGCATTGTTGCAGACGCTCTCGCAAAGGCCCGAAATAGGCGCCGGGTCCAGGGTGGCCATTGTCCCTCCAACTTCCGCGATCATTGCAGTGCTCTTATGCGACTGACAACGATCTTCGTCGTGCGGTGATGCAGGACGTGATCTGTTCAGCGCTGCGTCAAAGAAACGCAGAGAAGCAGACGGCTGCGCCCGTGTCGGCCGCAGCCGTCCGGAGACTGCATGGTCCTGTGGGGTGCCAATTGACGAGCAACAGGAATTCTACGGCCAAAGCACCGATTGCTGATTCGTGCCGGCTCCGCCCCAGAAGAACGTTGCAGCGGCGCCGAGGAAGGACTGTGTGGTGCTTCGATTGTTGACGTTGGAAATAGCGTTTTGCGTGGATCCCTGACCTGCACCAACTCCGCCCCAGCCAAGCCATACACCCTGGCCCGCCGCCTGGCTCCCGGCCGCGGTCGAGGTGTTGTTCTGCCGGGCGGTGCCCCAGACGCCGATGGTGGCGGTCCCTGCCACGTGGCCTGCCTGCGTTTGTTGGTTCTGCCAGATGGCGGCCGGTGCTACGGTTGACATGACCAATACGGCAATCACTGTGAATACCATTGTCTTATACATCTCTCTGACTCCTTTCTCTCTCAACTACTCTCCGAGCTTTACAGGACCCTGCCGTTCTGTGACCTATACGGGTTGACCTCTGATCGTGCTTCGGCTTGAGCGATAGAAGCTTCTATAAGGATGGGCGTCGCCACGCCAGGTCGGGATGCGCCGCTGCGCGGCCATCGCGCCACCGCGGGTGACTTGCTGCTTCGAACTGTTACGGTGACCGGCTCGCATGTGGCCATCCATGACCCAATATCAAGCTGCATCTCTGAGTGTGGCCTTGGCTCCGAGCCAAGGAGAGTCACTCGTTATTAATCGCACCCTATACGAGGGGGGCGACCGAAGGTTTCTGTAATAACGGCGTATTCGATGTCGTCATTTCTGATGAACGTGATGCTGTCACTGTTGGTTTCTTGAACGATCCTCCCTGCGGCATATCCGGTCGCTCGAACAGCCTGTAGCGCTAGGGAATACTTTGTGACGTCGTCACCACGACCTCGGAGTCGGCCCAAGCGTCGCCCTCGCCCGAAACGGCACTGGCGTGCGAGGCTGAGACGTAGACACTCTGCGTTCCCGGACCGGTCGACTCGGATGAGACCGTGTAGCTGCTCTGTGCGCCGGCCGGCGCTTCGGATTTCTCCGTGGCTTCCGATTCCGGATAGCCGAGAACGATCAGCAGGTCCGGGGCCCACCAAAGGAGCAGCGCCGTGACTTTCGGCCCCAGATAGCCGGCATCTCCGTCCCCGTCGGGGCGTGCAGGATCCGGGTCGGCAACCCCAATCGATGACATCGCGAGAACCACAGCAGCGATGAACGCACCTCTCCTGATCATCTTCCGCTCTCCTTTCCATCCCTGTCTGTCGCTGGCCCACACGCGACGGCCTTTTTTGTTGTCTGGCACCGCGTCAGGGCACACCACCAGCACAAGCCGAATACGCACACGCGACACCATACCAAAACGGATCACACCGCCTTCTTACGCTGCGCGTCTCGTCCCGACTTCCAGATCTATTGATGTTGTTACTTCACCTGCTCTCACCCTGACTCTCGGTGGCGCCGTTCGAGGAACTCCACAGTCACCTCTCGTCAGGATGAATGATGCAATTCTAGAAAACTGTCTATACGATAGAGTGTCAAAAAAAAGCGGTCAATTGTGGTGACTACCTATTTTGCTGTCATCATTTCTGATGAATGCGCCCGCGGCTCCAATCGCGGAGTCGCTTGAGTCGAGCGAGACCTTGCGCGTAATAGGCGTCATTGAGAGAGGCCAGGTGACTCTGCCAGAGGGAGTGACGTGCCGATTCCCAATGGTCGGGCAGGCGGACAAGATTCATGGCCGCCATGGTTCGGCAGAGGGCGTCGGCGGTGAGCTGATGCCCCGAGACGGTCGGGTGCACATGATCCAGGAGCCATTGGTCACCGGGGATGCCGTCGTCCGTTTGCGCTTCAATCAGGGCCTGGATATCGACCAGAGGCAGCTCGTGTCGGAGGGCCACGTCGTGGATCACATCGCGCATCGGCTCGAGGATGCGCAAGGGGCAGATGTCTTCATCCTTCGCACGCACGAACCAGTGCTTTGCCTCGTTCCACTGACCGATATGCTCGTGGCAGGTCCCGATCAGAAAGAGGAGCTGCGCGTATCGAGGGTCAAGTGTTGCGGCTTGTTCGAGGAGGTTGATCTTCCGGTGGGTATCCGTCCAGTCCAGACGGCGGGCTCGCGCCCAGAGATCGTGAAGCTGTTGCCTGTCATGCTCGGACATATCTCTGCGCAATTCGGACTTGAACGGCGGGCAGTCTTTCAGGTTGACGACGGGATTCGCCAGAATCACCGGGACCTGAGCGTCTTGAGCCGTGCGGGCCATGGCGTCCAGGTTATGGCGAAAGTGGGCAATGACGTTCCGCCGCCACACGGGATCGCGTTGATACGATGCCAATCCCTCGGCCAGGTCGAGTTTGGTCCGAACTTCGGCGGGCATGACCGTTGCGCCTGCGCGCCGGCGCCGGGCCAGCCAGCGATCGGCCAGGGCGTAGCTGCGCAGCCTCAACATGACGCGGTGCAGACGGATCAAAACGCGCGGCATCTCCTTGATGTGGGCATACGTCCGAGCTTCCAGGAATTCGTTGTGTCCGGTATAGAGGACGAAGAGATCGGGCTGGTACCCCAGCAGTTCGTGCATGATGGGCATGAGGCGATAGGTCGCGTAAGAGATCCCGCCGCAGTTGATGACCTCCCAGTTCGTTTCGGGCTGGGCCGCCTTCAGGTTCAGTTGCAGCCACGTTGTGAACGACGTCTCGACCGAGTAGGGCCTTCCCTGGACGGTCGATCCCCCCAGGCAGAAGATGCGAAATGTCCCGGGCTGCTTGTGGGCTGGGAAACTCTGGCGGCGAAAGGCGATCAGACGTTCGGCGGCCGTCTCAAAACGGTTGCCGTTTGGGTCGAGAACGAACAGTGCAGGCATGTCACGAAAGGAAACATAGGGATCGTCCGGACGCGCAGGAGGGGCCGCAATGCAGAGTCTCAGCACCAGTTCGACGGCCACGAGCGGAGAAAGAACCACCAGGACAGCCGCGAGGTGAAAGGCCAGGTGACGCCACCTGCTGCGCCGCTGCCCCGGTTTGCCCTGGTTTTGACCTTCAGCCATTGTCCTCGCTCATGTTCGAATCGGATTTCAATGCATTGCCACGGTCCGGGCTCGTTCGCCGCGGCGTGGCCGCTCTGACCTCGCGGCCGACAGGATATCATGGTTACCGAGAGAATTCGAGGGGCAAAAACCCCCGCGGAAACGCCTCAACAGGCCCTATGGCCGTCTCAACCGGCGGCAGGGCAGTGGTTATCCGTATTGCCAGTAGGGAATTCCTCTTGCGGATTTCGCCCACAATCTGGTATAAATACAATAGGATGAGGGTTGTGGAGTCGGCGCGGCTGTTAGCGGTGTCGCTCCGGTGTGGTTTCGCGGGGCAGGGTTTTGTGTCAGGAGTGGGAATGCGATGCACGGTCTGTGCGTTGTTCTACCGATTCTTGAGTCCACAGCGGGCCTTTTTGCACGAATTGGCCGGCAGCCGTGCCTCTTCCCCAGCAACAAAGTACGCATTTGGCATCCGTCCTCAGTACTACGGAGGCTCCCGGTCCGTTCCGGGATCACGGAGATGTGGAGATAAATGCGCCGACTGTTGGCGCCGAGCCAAGCGGTCCTCCGGTGACAGGTGTCGCCGGACGGCAACTATGCATGCTTGAAAGGAGGAAGAAGTATGGGTACGAGACTCACCTGTTTGTTTGCGACGCTCTTGATGTTGCTTGCGGTCGGTACCACGCAGGCCGAGTTGGTCAGTCACTGGACATTTGAGGATGGTTCAGGTACACAAGTGACCGATGTGGTCGGTGGCAACCATGGTACCACCGAGGGCAATCCCACCTGGATCGAAGGTGTCTACGGTGGCGCCATGGAGTTCCACGGCACGGGCTCCGCTGACTTTGGAGGAGACCGCATCGACTGCGGCAACGACGCCAGTCTGGACATCGGCAATGAGTTGTCCCTGGCCATGTGGATTCGACCGGACGCCGACGGCCCGGAAGACGCGGGCATGGAAACGGCGCCGATGTGCAAGGCGGACAGCGGTGCGAGCCCCAGTTGGTGCTTCCAGGTTCGCTACGGCTGGGGTGGCCCTGAGCCCACCATGGCGTTCACGTTCAACACCTCGCCTCGGGCCTGGGCCTTTGTGGGCCAGAACCTGGAGCAAGGCGAGTGGTGCCATATCGCCTGCACCTATGAGGGCTCGACACTGACGTGCTATCTCAACGGTGAAGAGACCGACTCGACCGCCATGGGCGCCGTGACGAACAGCCCGGCGTCGGTGTTGATTGGTTCGGATGGCTGGGGCTCCGATTGGATCGGCGGCATCGACGATGTCCGCTATTACAGCAACTTCCTGACGGCCGACGAAATCGTTGAGGTGATGCTGGACGGCGCTGGGCCGGAACTTGCGGATGATCCCAACCCCGAGAACGAGGCAACCGACGTGTCTCGCGATGTGACCTTCAGTTGGTTGGCTGGCGAATTCGCTGCGACGCACGATGTTTATCTTGGCACGGTGTTCGATGATGTCAACGATGCGAGTCGGGCCGACTCGAAGGACGTCCTGGCCAGTCAGGATGAGGCCGCAGCGAGCTATGACCCCGGGCGTCTGGAATTCGGCCAGACCTACTTCTGGCGGGTCGACGAAGTCAACGCAGCCCCCGACAGCACGATCTTCAAGGGTCTCGTCTGGAGCTTCACCACCGAACCGCTGGCCTACCCGATCGAGGGTGTTGTCGCGACCAGCACGATAGCGTCGGACGCCGGAGCAGGGCCGGAGAATATCGTGAACGGTTCTGGCCTGAATGAGAGCGGTCAGCATTCGACGAGCGCCACCGACATGTGGCTCGGTGTTGCCGGCGGAGTCGATCCGATCCAGGTCCAGTTCGAGTTCGATACCGTGTACAAACTGCACGAAATGCTCGTGTGGAACTACAACAGTGAGTTCGAACGCGTGCTTGGTTTCGGGCTCAAGGATGTGACGGTCGAATACTCCACCGATGGCGCCGAGTGGATCAGTCTGGGCGACGCGGAACTGGTGCAGGCCACGGGCCGTGCCGATTACACGGCGAATACCGCCGTGGATATGCAGGGTGTGGCCGCGCAATACGTCCGGTTGACCGTCAACAGTGCCTTCGGTGTGCTGGGTCAATACGGTCTTAGCGAGGTTCGCTTCCTCGCCATTCCGGTCCAGGCCCGACTGCCCGAGCCGGCGGCCGACGCGAACGAAGTGGCGGTCGATGCGGTGTTGACCTGGCGGGCCGGACGTGAGGCCGCTTCGCACGAGGTCTATCTCAGCAGCGACGCGCAGGCTGTGGCCGACGGCACGGCGCCGGTCGAGACCGTGGCGCAAGACAGCTATGCTCCGGATGGTCTGTTGTTTGGAAATTCGTATTCCTGGAAGGTCGTTGAGGTCAACGAGGCCGAGGCGATCAGCGCGTGGGCAGGTCCTGTGTGGGGCTTCACCGTAGAGGAGTACGGCTTGATTGAAGGCTTCGAGGCCTACGACGACGAAGAAAATCGGATCTACGACACCTGGATTGACGGCTGGGTCAATGAGACCGGTTCAACCGTTGGTTACCTCGAGGAGCCCTTCGCCGAGCGGACGATTGTCAATAGCGGCGATCAGTCGATGCCGCTCCGGTACGACAACGCCGAGGCACCGTTCTATTCGGAGGCTTCGCGCACCTGGGCGAGCGCTCAGGACTGGACGGCCGGTGGGGCCAAGTTGCTCCAAGTGTACTTCTATGGTCAGGCCACCAATACGGCCGCGCCTCTCTATGTCGCGGTTGAGGACAGCGCCGGCCACGTCGCGGTCGTAACGCACACGGACCCGAATGCGGCCGTGACCGAGGCCTGGCAGGGCTGGACCATTTCGATGAGCACGCTGACGGATGCCGGCGTGAACGTGACTGCGGTCAAGACGATGTACATCGGCTTGGGCGACCGTGCCAACCCCACGGCTGGTGGAGTAGGCATGATCTTCATTGACGACATCGGCTTCGGCACACCGTTGGCCTACTACAAGAAGGCAGACGTCACCGGTGCCGGTGATGCGGTGCAGGGTGTGCCCAACGATGGCGACTGGCCCGGCGCCGAGACACCCAATCTGGCAATCGATGACGATGCCGCCACGAAGTACCTGCACTTCAAAGGCGACTTCGATCCGGACGCCGGGCCTACCGGTATCCAGGTGACGCCGGCGGTGGGCGCTTCGATCGTCACGGAAT
>Ga0272443_10004360_pt1 | contig 15493 bp, 15 predicted proteins | sample SSMAcet12_FD_193581 | JGI IMG/M metagenome (GOLD analysis project Ga0272443, IMG submission 193581) | Marine sediment archaeal communities from Little Sippewissett salt marsh, Falmouth, MA, United States - SSM-Acet-12 | ecosystem: Environmental > Aquatic > Marine > Wetlands > Sediment ...
CTCATTAGCGACAGATATCTTTCTAGCTTTTAATCTTAACGAAATTAAGACATATTGTTTTCCATAAAGTATGGATACATGCAAACGAGGGTATGAGTATCCTTTTTATTTTCAATACCCCCAATTATTTAAGCATTATAACTTCTAAGAAGACTGTATTTTTTTTACCATAAACCAAACGTCGGGTGAAAGAGATATGGGAGATAAAGAAAATAAATACGGATTATGTTTCTCTGAAAAAATTAATAATGCTTATATAGTATCGGAAGAATGTAGGCAAAATAAGAGAGAGGTAGAGAAGAAGGTCGATTCCCAAGCTGGTAGGAGACTAGGGAGTAAAGGTAGATAATAGAAAAGTTATAGGAATAGTTTCCAAAAGAAACATTCCTCTGGTTACCTACCCTATGGAAACTTCCCTACCCTATCACGTTCTCCACTACCTCTCTCACAAACTATATCTGCTAATGGTTTTTAATATTTACCACACAAAATATGAAAAGGAAAAAAAGGATGATCATCCTTTGATATTTGTGTTATATGCTTCGATGTTTGTCACATATATATTAAATACATAGAAAGAGAATAAATAGGCAAATAGGGTAAGGGCGAGGTCTTTATTACCACACCCTTTTTTTGCTTTCCTCCCCTACCCTTTGCCTCCATTTTTTTTCTCTGAATAAATCATTTATCTATAAAATATTTTATCTATGAGGTATATTTCCCTTAATGAAAATATAAATGGATTCTAGGGATTAAAAAAAAATTATCAAAAATCTTACAATTTAAGTAAATATATAGCATATATAGGCTATATAGTATATGTACATAAAATAATTATATATATATAGATATAATTTGACCGGTGACTTATATATGAAAATAAATAATGCGATAAAAAAGATACCAGTACTAATGTTAGCTATAGGCCTAACAGTAATATTTACTGGTTGTATCGATAACAGCGGAAAGCCAACACTTACACAAACGGGGTCAAGCACCGTCCTACCCCTTGCAATTGCATGGGCAGAAGAATTTGAGGGTGCAGATATTTCCGTGTCCGGAGGCGGATCTAGCCATGGTTTAAATGCCCTCCTTTTAGGGGAAACAGACCTTGGCGATGCCAGCAGGCTGATGAAAGGATCAGATTATGATAAAGTGGGTGGAAACGCCGGGGATGTAAACCCAGATGGAACAGCAAACGCACCTGCTGCCACTGGTGTCTGGCCAGAAAAATGGATAGTGGCATACGACGTTTTGGCAATAGTAATCAATAATGACAATGATTGGGCTACCCAACTAAATTATAGCCAACTGTACACGATATTCACAGACGACAACCCTGCAGACTATTGGGATGAAGTACCGGGACTCACAAATGCTCCACATCAAAAAATCGAAATATATGCCCCGGATGAGGCAAGTGGCACCTACGACTTCTTTTTTGAAGAAATAATCCCGCAATGGGGAAAGAACGACCAGCAAGCCAACCCCCGACTGGATTCCGGAGATGGCGTCTATCACCCAAGTGCAGATGATAATGTCATCCTAAATGCAATACGGGACAGAACATACGCAATCGGATACTTCGGATTTGCCTATTACAAAGAAAACCCCTCTGCAGTACACACAGTATGGATAGCAGACGAAGGAAATAATTACCAAGAACCCTCACTTACCAATGTTGCCAACTACCCCATGGCTCGTCCTCTACACATCTACACAGATGGTATCCCCGAACAAGAGGACATTATAAACGAATACCTACGGTATGTACTCAGTGAAAAAGGACAAGCACTTGTCTCCGAAGTCGGCTATGTCCGGCTAAGCCTTGTAAGCCAAAACCTTTTGACAAGCCAACTTGCAAAACTGTAAAAAAAAATTGTTGATTTATCCACATTCATCAAAACAAAGAAAAAAATGAAAAAAAGGGGAGGACAAGTTGGTAAAAAAAAATAAAGAAACCAAACAATTCAGAGTACGACTTCGTCTAAATGAAAAAATAATTGTCGTATTACTCTTTGCCGCTGCAAGCGCTGCCATTGCATTCAGTGGCGCAATTCTGTATACGCTTGTAGACGGCTCTTTTTCCTTTTTTACTGACCCAAAAGTAGATATCATCGAATTTTTCCTTGGGGACAAATGGATTCCAACTGGTAATAACCCTAGTTTTGGGATATTACCACTACTCTCCGGCACAATATTGATTGCAGGGGGAGCAGTAGTAATTGGAACGCCTCTCGGGGTTGCAGCCGCACTGTATCTATCAGAATTTGCAAGCCATCGAATACGCTCAATAGTTAAACCCATCATAGAAATATTAGCAGGTATCCCCTCAATTGTCTACGGATTTTTTGCCCTCATGCTCATTGCCCCTATTTTTAGAGAATACTTTGGCGCAGATTATTTTAATGCAGCAAGCGCAATAGTTGTAATTGCCATCATGATTTTACCTATAGTTATCAGTATCTCTGATGACGCCCTGAAGGCTGTTCCAAACCATATGAGAAAGGCAAGCTTTGGCCTCGGCGCCACAAGATGGGAAACCGCAACAAAAATTGTTATGCCAGCTGCTTCTAGCGGCATTATCGCTTCTTCGCTACTGGGGCTTGCCCGTGCAATTGGGGAGACAATGGTCGTATTGCTAGTTGCCGGCAGTGTTGCAAATTTTACATTTAATCCTTTCAATGAAGTCATGACCATGTCTGCTTTTATTGCAAAAGTAGCCACAGGTGATATTCCCCCAGGACCGGCTGTTTCAGCTGCCTTTGCCGTTGGATTAGTTCTATTTATCATCACTTATATTATTAATATGATTGCTGCAAGGATAGTACTGAGAATAAAAACTGGCGGAAGTTTATACGCAAAAAAAGGAGACAGGAGGAATATTGTTGCACGACAATATATAAAATTTATCCAAGCTAGTACATATTTTCTATTTAGAATTAGAGACACTCTCCATAACTTTAAAAACAGGGTGTACAAGGCAAAAGCGTTAACTTTGGAACGTCGATATTTAAAACAAAGAATAGGCAAAGTTGTTGTAGGGGGAAGCATAATTATTGCTATAGTTTTTTTAATAATTCTTCTCTTTGACATCTTTTCTCGAGGTATCGAAGGGATTTCCTGGACTTTTTTTACTTCATATCCATCCCGATTCCCATCTAAAGCCGGTATCTACCCAGTAATATTGGGATCACTTTATCTGATGTTTCTCACAGTCCTTTTTTCTGCACCGTTAGGGGTTGGGGCAGCAGTCTATTTAAATGAGTTTGCGCGGGATACAAAATATACACGATTCCTGCGACGGCTTATCCAAAATCTTGCAGGAGTCCCTTCCATTGTTTTTGGGCTAATGGGTTTAGCAATTTTTGTCCGCTTGTTTAATTTGGAGTATAGTTTGTTATCAGGAAGCCTTATCCTCACAATAATGGTTTTACCCATTATCATTGTTGCCTCAGAGGAAGCATTAAAATCTGTCCCGCAAAGTTTTCGAGAAGCTGCTCGAGGATTAGGGGCAACAAAATGGCAATCAGTGCGTCATCATGTCTTACCCAATGCATTATCCGGTACCCTCACAGGTATCATTCTTGCAATATCACGTGCCATTGGGGAAACCGCACCAATTCTGTTTATCGTTGCTTTTTTTGCAAAAACTGCACCGTCAAGTATTATGGATGGATTTTTGGCTCTTCCATCCCAAATTTTTTATTGGTCAACGCATCCGCAAACTGAGTTTCACACGCTTGCAGCAAGTACCATCATTGTTTTGCTTATGATTCTTTTTGCTATGAATGCCGTGGCTATAACAATTAGGTACCGTTCTCAAGCAAGGAGGGATTGGTAATAGATAGTTCAAAAGAAGGAAGACGTGAAAGTTGTGTTGAGGAATGAAATGTTAACTAAAAAAACTAATGGAGATGACATATCGGTAAGAAATGTGAACGTGTTTTATGGTTCTAATCATGCGGTTAAGGATATATCGATGGATATTAAAAAAAGGAGTGTAACTGCCTTTATAGGTCCTAGTGGTTGCGGAAAAACGACTCTTCTACGGGTTTTTAATCGGATGAATGATGAGATTATTGGTTGTCGAACAGAGGGATCAATTATACTAAATGGGGTTGATATACTTGATAAAAAAGTTGACCCTGTGGCCCTTCGTAGTAAGGTAGGTATGGTGTTTCAGAAACCGAATCCTTTCCCAAAATCTATTTTTGAAAATATTGCTTATGGCCCAAAGATACATGGCATCAGGAGCAAAGGGGAATTAAAAGAGATAGTGGAAAATAGTTTAAAAAAAGCAGCTATCTGGGAAGAGGTCTCAGATAGATTAGATGAATCAGCTATGGGGCTTTCAGGTGGGCAGCAACAACGGTTATGTATTGCTCGTGCTTTAGCCATTGAGCCGGAGATTATTCTTATGGATGAGCCTTGTTCAGCACTTGATCCAATTGCAACAGCAAAGATTGAGGATCTTATCAATGAACTGAAGTTGAGATATACGGTGCTTATTGTCACTCATAATATGCAACAGGCAGCACGGGTAAGTGATTATACGGGATTTATGTATTTAGGAAAATTAATTGAAATGGGGAAAACAAAACAAATATTTGAGAACCCAACTGAGGAATTAACCGAGAACTATTTGACTGGTAGGTTTGGATAGGTGAAAAAAAATGGTTGAAAAGTTTCATGAGGAGTTAGAAGATTTAAAAAAAGATGTTTTGAAAATGGGGCAGCTCGCCACAAAAATGCTAAAGACATCTATAGAGGGGTTAAAAAACCAGGATTTTAAAAAAGCGGAGTGGGTGAACACTCAGAAAAACAAAATAGCTGAAATGGATGAAAAAAATGAGGAAAAGGCAATGCGTCTTATTGCTCTTTATCAACCAATGGCCAAGGACATGAGGACAATTGCATGTTGCCTAAAAATGATTACATATCTTGCCCGTATAGGACGTTATGGAAAAGATATCGCAAATGTGGCAATAGAGATTGCACCAGATAAACCTGTTGCAAAATTGGTAAGCATCCCTTATATGAATGATCTCGTGTGCGGCATGATATCTGATACATTAAACGCTTTTAAAAAAGAGGATTCATCCCTTATAAAGAATTTATCAGACAGAGACGATGACATTGACTCTCTAAGATATTCAATATTTAGGGAGTGTCTCACTTATATGATGGAGGATCCCAAAAAAATAAACAGATGTGCACATTATATGATGATAGCCCGTTATTTGGAAAGATGTGCTGATCATGCATGCAAAATGGCTGAAAAAATACATTATATGATAACAGGTGAAAGAATTGAGATCAAATAAAAAGGATGATTTTTGCAGACTCTTCATATAAGTAGCACAATAAATCCACTCTATCAAACTGCAAAAAAAAATACAAATCAGTGAAGATATGAAGCTTACCCTGGTTTTAGATAATAATGGCATCACCAAAAGTAAAAGCCTTGACACTAAAAAGATACTATATAAAAAAAAATAAATATATATAGAAAAAATAAATATAAATAGAATGAATGAATTGCCTAAATTAATGGAAACACGTAAGATTCAGATAACTGGTGGGTCAACCTATATCGTTTCACTTCCCAAAAAATGGGTCAAAAAAGCAGGAATTAAAAACGGAGATTATATCATCCTTAACCCCCAGGCAGATGGTACACTTCTCATTAATCCAAAACTAAAAAATGGAAGTGAGAAACCCAAAAAATCAATTAATATTGAATATGATGAAACTGAAAAAATGACCAGGAAATTTATTGCTGCATATCTTTCAGGCTATGACATTATCGAATTTCGATCAAAAAATCGTCTTACGCCACCTGTAAGACAAAGAATCAGGGATCTATCACATTATGTCATTGGACCAGAAATTATTGATGAAACCATGACTAGTATGACGGTGCAAGATCTCATTGATGTCGGTGAATTTTCCCTAAAAAAGGGGTTGCGCCGCATGCATATCATAACAAGAGAGATGTATAATGATGCCATTACCTCCCTAAAAGAAAAAGACAAACAACTTGCAAAGGATGTGGAGTCTCGAGATGACGAGGTTGATAAATTGTACTGGATGATTGCAAAACAATATAATCTCATCATTCAAGACGTTTTTTTCGCAGAAAAAATGGGATTTACACCTGTCGGCGCCTTGAGTTATCTACTTATTGCCCGTGCAATTGAAAGAATCGCGGATCATGCAAAAAAACTGGCATCTAATGTAGAAAATATTCACACAAACAATAAAATCATTTATAATATTGTTGAAGTCAGTACAAAAATTGGTGCTATTCTTGATGCCGCCATGAATGCATTCTATGCTAAAAGATTTGAAGAGGCAAATGAGGTTGTAAACGCGGCAAAGAAAATATCTAGGAACATAGATAAAATCAGGCATGCCCTAATGGAAATTAAAGAAGATACATTGGAAACTGTATCATTTGCTTATATAATTGATAGTCTTGAACGAATACGTTCCTATGCCTTAGATATTGCGGAAACTTCGATAAATCAGCAATTTGCCAAAAAACAATAATCACATGCAGCTAAGAGAAATAAAAACTGCTAAAATATGATAAATATCGAAAGATAGAAGGAACAATAGGAAAGATGGAAAGAAAAGCATTATAGTCATATGAAATCAAAAAAGTAGAGTACACCAGAAGGAACATACTAATGTATACAACAACAAAAAGAAAAAAATGGTGTGAAAACTGTATTACACCAATAGTTTAAATTGTGGGGACAGTAATCATGCTGAAAGGATGTATATCTTATGAAGATGAACATCTGTACAAATTTTTTTTAAGGGGTCTCTAGGTGATGAAAAAATCTTTAGAAAAATGATGTGAACACAAACAGAATGAGAATCTATGGAATTTTGGAAAAGAATGCGTGGCAACAATTACTTACCATACCACAGGTATTGCAAAATCTAAAAAAGAGACACTTATTATTTTGTTCTCTCAATTGCATATGATGCAATTGTGGATAATCTATTTTTAGCTGTGCTTTCCTGCAAAATGTCAAGTGAGGCACATGCCTGGGATACAAATGTAGAAGCCTGTGAGCTGGCATATTCAATAGACCCTGTTTTTTTCAGAAGAGAGATAACAGATTGAATATCTTTTTTGTTAGCTGATTTATTTCCAAAGATACGAGAAAATATTTTTTTATCCTTACTTGTAAGATAAGGGAGAGCATGAATATATACCAGGGTTTTTTTTCCTTCCCGTATATCACTTCCAAGGGGCTTACCGAGAGTATCATCTCCTACTAGATCCAGGCAATCATCCCAAATTTGAAAAGCTAAACCTAGGTTTTTCCCGTAGTGACGTAATGCATCTGCTTCTATCTTGTCTGCCCCGCCAATAAGAGCACCTCCATAGGTGGCATACTCAAACATTTTCGCAGTTTTTTTTTCAATCATTTCCATAAAATCGTTTTCACTGACATCATCTCTATATTCAAAATCCATATCGAGTTGTTGACCCTCACATATTTCTTGTGTCATGCATGAAAGATTACGGGTAAGGATAGTGAGGATTGAATCTGTAACCGGTGTTTGGGATGCTACCTCGAATGCCTTAGCAAACAATGCATCTCCTGCAAGGATGGCGGTATCCTCTCCAAAGAGGGCATGCACAGCCGGGAGCCCCCGGCGTTCCTCGTCATGATCCATAAGATCATCATGTATAAGGGTGAAGGTATGGATAAGTTCCAATGCGATACCATAGGGAACCGTATCACTGGGGGCACCCCCTACGGCTTCACAAGAAAGAGATGATAACAGGGGACGGAGGCGTTTCCCACCGGCTGAGGGAAGATGGTTGATTGCCTGATATAATTTTTTAGGTTTGCCATCTGGTAGATACGTTAATAGGGAATCCGTGAAGCATTTTGCTTCTGTCTTTATCCATTTTTTTATATCCATAGTTCTTGTTCTTTAAGAATTTCTATATTTTTTGACCCGGTTAAAAACATGGCTGTTTTAAGCTCTTTGAGACATATGGCGATTTCTTGATCGACATCATTTTTAAGCAAGACAGAAGCCATCCCTGCTGCTGAGGCACCCAACGCTAGAGCCTTTGCAACATCCAATCCATTCCGGACACCCCCTGTTGCAATAACAGGGAGTGTATCACCACAGACCTCGTATACATCAAGAAGGGAAAAGGGTGTGGGTATACCCCAGTCCCAAAAGGTATGGCCCAGACGACTCTGTACCGCATCCCCTCTCTTTTGTGCCCGGTAGGCCTCAATGGCTGCAAAAGATGCTCCACCCCGTCCACCAACATCAATTCCCTTGATGCCAATAGAACAGATTTTTTTAGCTACTTCAGAGGATATTCCCGCCCCGGTTTCTTTGACAATGACAGGTGTGGAAAGAGACGTACAGATTTTTTTTATTCCCTCTAGGCATCCATGAGCATTTCTTTCTCCTTCCACTTGGACAGATTCCTGGAGAAAATTTAGATGGATGGCTAACACATCGGCATCTATCATTTCCACTGCCTTTTCTGCTTTCTCAAGCGGGTCTTTCCATTCAATGAGCTGAGGGGCACCAAGATTCGCTATCTTTAAGGGGATATCATAGTTTTTAATAACTGAATAGGTATCCACAAGTGAGGGGTCCTCAAGTCCTGCCCGTTGTGAGCCGACACCCATCCCAATATGATATTTTTCTGCCACCTGGGCAAACTTTTCATTGATTTTTTTTGCCTTTGAGAACCCGCCTGTCATTCCCGCCATGATTACGGGTGCATCCATTTTTTTGCCAAATAGTCGTATTGAAAGATCAATATCATCAATATTGACATTGGGTAAAGCGTTATGAATAAAATGGAAATCATCCCAGTGATTATAACTAGACTCAGTTTGCTCCTCCAGAACAATTTCCAAGTGATCCTTTTTTCTTTTTTGCATGGTTGTCATATCTTTACCCCCTGATACGTGTTCCTGCTGCATTTCCCTTGATGGCATTCAGCAGGCATTGCGGCTTTCGACCATTGATGATGTCTACCTCTATTCCTCTTTTGACCATGTCCTTTATTTCCTTGATTTTGCCAGCCATACCCTGGGTGACATCTGTATGGGAACTGCCTCTTAGAGCAACTTTTTCTACTTCCTTTAATGTGGTATCTGTAAGAATTTTTGTCGTGTCCCCAGGATCTGGAAAAATACCATCGACATCAGTAACAAATATTGCTTTCTTTGGGTTTAATTCAAGGGCTATTTTTTTCATGAGGAAATCACCGGAATAAATAGTGATATTATTGTCTCTTAAAACAACATCCCCAAAAGTTACGGGAGTGAAACCAAATTCCACAATTCGGCTAAAGAGATCTGTACCAAAAAATGAATTAAAAAAGAGGAATGGAGAAAGGGAAACAGCAGGAATACCTACATCAAGCAATGTGTGTATCACCATACCATTAAGATCCCGTACAGATTGATGGGTCTGGGCGGCTCCCTTCACTTTTTCATCCTTTGTGCCTCCAGAAAAACCCTGGTCTAAATGGTATTTTTTTGCCAGAGGATGGCCAAAGGAACCGGCTCCATGGACCAATACGTATCGATCCCCTGCGGTAACCAGATCTTGACATAAGTTTCTAGTTATCTCTGCATTAAAATGATAAGGAATAGCCTTGTTGGTAATAACGGAACCCCCTAATTTTATGATAACGGTCTTCACTGTCAGGGAATTAACACCGGAATTAAAAGGTTTTCCCACCAAATTCTACTGTTCCTTTATCAGCATCAACAATGAGCCTGTCACCCGTTTTTATTGCAGTGATATCAATCCCGTCAATTGTGGGTATTCCCGCGAGGATAGAGCCTGTTGCCACTATTGTTTCTGTTTCCCTGTTAATAATTGCCTTGGGTGCTACACCATTCTTTTTTAATCCATAAAGAACATATGATCCCACCGTGGATCCTTTCCCCTGGGGAAAAACTAGAATTTTGTCCTTGACACATTTTCCTTCAAGTTCATGTCCTTTTTCTATGACAATTCCGGTAGTGACATCTATGCCCCCATAAAAACTAACAGGTTCCTGGGATACCAATGCAAATCCCTGGGTTTTACCAGGGGAAATAGTTCGTCCCCTCATGATATTAGTTCCTTGAGCAAAGAATCTATGTTCCCATAGACAACATTTTGTTTACAAAATCCAGGGAGGTACTGTGCAGCCTTTGCCGAGTTTACGGCAGTGGTTGAATACCCCATCTTTTCTAGAGGGGAGACAACCATGCATGTATCAGCTACAATTTTACCGCCCGCTTTTTCAATGATGGATGTCAAACCCATCCTATCCACGATTTCTTTCATGGCTCGTGAGGTACATATCCAGACAGGTTTTTTTAATTTTTTTCCCTCAACTTTCCCAGCCAGATCGATTATCTCCCGAAGCGAGGAATGTGGACATCCAAAAATTATGATATCTGGGTTGCTGCCTTGATTAAGCAACTCATAGCTCTCCTTTATGTCTTTTTGAGTAATAGATATTTTTTCCAGGCCCTTGACATCCATGAAAGGGGATTCAGGGGTAATATCTTTGATGTGGTAAAGAGCAACCGCTCCAGAAGCAGCCATGGCTGCACCCAATGATTTTAAATGATCAGTCGTTGCCTCAGTTACACCAGTAAAATAGGGAACCTTGCTTTTTACCTGTTTTCCCACTAAATGTCCTAGGGCACCAAAATCAGCAAGGGTGCTAATATGTGCCTTCACCTCTATGACCACCTCAGGGGTACGGTTGTCGGTAAGATGCAAACCATAATTAGGTGTGAGGCCGCAAAGAGCAGCGGCTAGTGCAGAAGGGCCGCCCTCTCGGTTAGTCCGTGCTCCAATAACAGAATTAGCAAATGAAACAGCAGATGACTCAGACCATGCAAGATGCTCACCAAACCGGGGAAGATTGCCTATAAGATAGGGGGTACAGGTTGCTGTGGGAACAATACCCATCTCTTTGAAAGCTGTAATAATTCGAAGTTGCTTTTGGGAAAAATCACGGGGGAAACCCAAGAGATCCCATGCCTCAAGATCCATCCCTGCAGGATTAAGAAAGGTGAGAACCTGAACCCGTGCTCCCTTTCGAGCTAGATCTTCAAGAAACTCTAACCCGGGATCACCAATTGACTTATAGGAGACACCTGCAACTTGAACAGAGCCAATGGGAATCATTTTATCTGCTTTGTAGATATCCCCTAACCGGGTAAGTAAGCGGAACATTCGTTGTAATATTTCTCCTTTTTCTCCATTAAGAATCTGTTCTTGTTTCCTTGTTAGGTACATATTACCTCGGTTGAAAATGATATAAATATATTAACTTATTACCTTTGCCCTTAATCAAGCATTACCTTACTAGAATAAAAGGGAAAGTTCTTTGCATCCCAAAAGATGAAAAATATAGCTACAAAAGTATAAATTAATGTGTGTCTAGGTGAAAATGGAGAGGGATTATATGGAAATACAGGAAGAAAATAATTTCATACTGGCTAAATTTAGCAAGGGAAACATTATTAAAAATTTATCAGTTTTAATGGAGAAGAGATGTTTTGATTCAGCTCTTGTTATTTCAGGTATAGGAATGCTGAAAAACATCACCATTGGCTATTTTAATGGAGAGGACTATGTTAAGGAACAGATTAAAGATCCTGTAGAATTAGTCTCTTTGCAAGGAAACATTTCCCGGATGCAGAAAACAAATGAGGTGGTGTGCCATCTCCATGTGGCTGTTGCTGACCAAAACCATCATCTCACGGGAGGACATCTTATTGATGGAGAAGTAATGGTGGTTAATGAAATAGTTCTAAAAAAACTGGATAGTGTTAGGATTAGAAGAAAAAAAAACCAACAGGGTTTACTTGAGATGAACCTTTATAAAAAATAATCAAACAGGATAATGCAGGCAGGGGAAGAAACCGGGCTTCAGTAAAACACATCTACAATTACATATGTTTTACAATGTGTATATGAGAGAAAAAAAGCGAACCTAGAAGCTTCTACATGAAAATAACAGAGTTTTTATGAAGAATTGGTTACTTCTTCTTGTATCATGAAGCCTCTTTTACGGGCTTCATTGACGATGATTTTTCCTGGCACAATTGATTCTACAGGTATAGCTCCAGATGGCAGTTTTCCTTGGGCTGCAAGGATAGCTAGAATGGACGTGTGCCAACCAGTGACCCGTTGCATGGCCATAAAGCCAGTGTGGTGGTCATAATAATCCATGAGTTCAATAGTAGCCATGGCTGGTTTTTCCCTGTTGAAACCCCGGCAATGTATCCTGATAAGGGCAATGTCTTGGATTACTGTTTGGATAATTTTTGGTTCCAGTAGGGCATGGAATAGGTCCCGTGGAATAATTTGATTTTCCCCCATAGTGATGGGGATAGGGCTTAGCAATCCAAGATCTGAAAAGGCTTTAAAGGAGGCATAGTGTCCAGGATATCGAAGAGTTTTATTTTCAAGAGTGGTTAGTATCCCCTGAAATGTCCAGGGCATAGTTGACAAGCCCCCTGAGGTCACAAAGGCCTCCAGTTGTCCAACGGGGGAGAAATCTATTTTTTCATATCCAGTAAAACAGGGTACTTCAACCACTTTTCCTTTTCTTAGGAAATAGGCATGTCCATAATATTCATTTGTTAATCCGCCAATGTTAAAGGATAAAAGATAGTTCCACGGGGGGGATGGTTTTTGCGGTAAGCCTCCATCCCATATAAGGACATCAGTGGGGGTATCAAGTAATGACATGGCATAGGTGGCCAGAGAGATATTCATACCCGGACCCATACCACAATCAGGGACAATGGTGATGCCCCGATCCTTGGCTTCCTTATCTCTTTGTAATTGCTGCCGAACAATGTGTGTATTTCCCCCCATGTCAAACATATTAATTCCCTGGGCAAGGGCAACATCAGTGATACCTGGATTAAAGGTGTAGGGGACAGCACTTATCAAGGTTGTGACTCCCGAAAGGGCTTTGGTAAGCTGGGAGATATTTGAAACATCTACTGCAATAGAAGAGATCAGTGAGGAATCCAGTAAAGAATTGAGATGATCTTTGGCCCCCTGTAATTTCTCCGTATTTTTATCAATAAGGATAAGACCATCGGGTTTCCCAAATTTTGCTAAGTCATAGGCTGCTGCAATACCCTGACGACCAGCCCCAATAACGGCATAGCATTTTGTCATCCATTTGCCCCCTATAATAAATTATGGGTTCCTCCCTGATGATTGATCAATCCAGATAGTCATTGGCATTGATTGTCAAAGGTGGTTCTGGTTTTTTAAATTTTTTTGGATCTTGGCCCATTGGGATGGTGAGATCAAAGCCGATTTTGGCAGTTAGTTGTGTTTCAAGATCTGAGGAGGGATCAAGGGAAGAACCTTTCTCTTTTTTAATAACCATATCTTTGTCCCCCTGGAATCGAGTCGCCATGGCCCATTCAACCTCATGAGGATCATGAATATTTATATCATCATCAACAACAAAGACATGTTTCATTGATTTATGTCCCCTGAATGCAGCCTCTATCGCCTTTTTTCCATCTTCAGGATGACGTTTGGTGATACCCACCACACCATGAAGCCAAGAACAACCACCGGGTGTTATGAATACATCATTGCACTGGCACACTTGACTGACTTCATTATAAATCGTTGGCTCTCGCGGCATTCCCATCAATACTTTATGCTCAAGACCACCGGGGAGGAGAGCATGAAAAACCGGTTTTTCCTTGACATATATCTTTTTTATTTGTGCTACTTGTTGCTGCCTGACAATATCTGGTGTTTCGGTTAAGTCCAGGAAAGGACCCTCTTCATGTTTTTCTCCTGTCATTTCAGCAATCATCACTATCTCGGACTGGGGAACCCTGTGTCCATCGATCTCAATAAGGGGTTCTTGTAGTAATGCATTTGCTATGCTTAGTTCACTAACCTGAATAGATGTTGATACCGCTGAGGCCAGTAAAACCGGGATGGAATTACCAATACAGATGGCAAATTCCTGTAATCCCCGGGCGAGATATTCATGGAAGTGACGCGGAAGAATTCTCATGACGATTGTATCGTTCCCAATTACCATTAATCGATGATAGGAGGCGTTTAACCCATAATCGGCGTCATTTGCAACAATGACTGCAGAGGCAATATAGGGTCCTCCGTCAAAGGGATAATAAGTTAAAATAGGAAGGTTTGATAAATCTGGAGAAATCTTATGATAATTTTTTGCCTGAGAAACAATGGGATCTTTGGGATGAGAAATCGCCTGTGAAAGATGAGGGATAATGTCTTCTTTTTTTATTTGCAATCCTAGTGCAACTAGTTCCCGCGTGGAACATATATTTCCCACAACAGGCATTGAAAAACCTTTTACTTTTTCAAAATAAAGAGGAATACCATCGAGTTGCTTTAATAGTGTAGCGATTTCATATTGAACGTCCACTTCTTTGTGAATCGTCTTTATCATATCTTTTTTATTTAGTTCCTTAATATATTCTCGTAGATTCATTTAAACACCAATCCGGGTTTTTATGGTATAAAAGCCTTCACGAGTAATGGCTCGTGCTACTTTTTCCTGAAGATCCTTTCCAGGGGTGAGAGCCACCATATAGCCCCCTAGTCCTCCTCCTGTTAATTTTGCTCCAAAGGCTCCTGTTTCCCGGGCTACTTGTACCAAAAAATCCAGGTTTTTATTGGAAACAGCTATCTTTTGAAGGAGAGTATGATTTTCGTCCATACATTCCCCTATCTGTGTAAGATTCTGTGACTGGAGGGCATCTCTTGCCTTCTCAACAACTTCTTCTGCCTGGGTAAAAAATTGTGCATAGAGATGAGGATTTTTCTCTTTGGATCGGCGAACATTTTGTACAGCTAATTTTGTATTGGCAACCATACCGGTATTCCCCATGACAATCTCCAGGGGGGACTGTATCTTTAATCGTTTTATGACATCCGGATTATCTTTCTTAAACCAGATAAGGCCTCCATAGGTAGCAGCTGTGTTATCTACCCCTGACGGGGAGCCATGATATCCCTTTTCTCCCTCAAAAGCTATGGCATTAATCTCTTCTTCGGTAAGCTGCATATGGAATTCTTCATTTATAGCCCGGGCAATTGCAACACATGAGGCTGCACTGGCACCAATACCGCTGGCTGCTACCAGTTTACCCCCCAGGGTAATTTTCAGGTGTTGCTCTTCTTTTTTCATTTTTTTTAATATCCGGGAGAGGGATTCTATTTGGTGTTTCTTTTTTTCCTCTTTGTATCCTTTTGTGGCAGGTCTTTGATCATCAAGTATAACACCATTTTTTTCCTGTTTTGTAACCACCGCTGTTGTCTCTAGATCAATTGCTGAAACAATGGAAGGTATGCCATAGACCACAAAATGTTCATTGAATAGAATGACTTTTCCAAACCCATTTCCTTTTCCCATAGGAAAACCTGTATTATCTATATGGGAACC
>Ga0272443_10004361_pt1 | contig 15491 bp, 18 predicted proteins | sample SSMAcet12_FD_193581 | JGI IMG/M metagenome (GOLD analysis project Ga0272443, IMG submission 193581) | Marine sediment archaeal communities from Little Sippewissett salt marsh, Falmouth, MA, United States - SSM-Acet-12 | ecosystem: Environmental > Aquatic > Marine > Wetlands > Sediment ...
GTTCCCGCGCCATCGAGGGCCTTTTTGTCGAGGGAGGACCCATTCACGCGAATATGGCGTAACTCCTTGCTGTGTAATCCTTTATGCCCAGTCTCATTTCTTTGTCTCATTGGACTGTCTCATTTGGCTGTCTCATTCCGTCTCAAATGTGCCATTTAATGGCACTCCGCTATTGTAAGCCCTTATTTGATAACACCTTGCGTCAGTCTCATTATCCGTCTCATTTGAGACAGCCCAAAAATTGCCGTGTCTCGTCTCAGTCTCATTCCTATAGGAATGAGACGAGTGAGACGGTGAGACTAAACCAGCACATCCAGGCTCATTCCATCCTCGGTCACAGCGACGTTTCGCGCATCCTGCAGAGCTCGCAGTGTGCGATACCTCGTTGCCCTCGCCATGCCTGCGGCTTCACACTCTGTATGCCAATCCTGAACGCTAACTTGCCCGCTATTCTGGGACGCCAGCTGCCGTGCGATGGACAATCCGAGCTCCTGCCACCGGCCGCGTGTTCCTGACGGCTTGATGGCCACCACCTGTGCGACGAGCGCGGACGTCTCGGCGTCCAGCACGTTGAGGGCGGCTGACGTCACGGGAATGCCTTGATCGTCCGTCATGCCCGGCAGGTCTACGCTCTCGAGCTGCATGGCCAGCGGGGCGGGCAGCTCGGCGTCTTTCATTTTCGTGGCCGTCACCAGCAGCTTGCCGTCTTCGGCCTTCTCGACGCGGTATTCCGCGTCCAGGGCCGCCTTGAGCGCAGACGCACCGCGCCCGCGTGTCTTGTCTCCGTGGCCCGCGTGGTGGACCACGAGGACGGCGCACCCGTACTGCTGACGAATCTGATCGCAGGCCGTCACGAACCGGCTCATGTCTTTCGTCGCGTTCTCGTCACCACCGCCGAAGTTCCGGGCGAGGGTATCGAGCACGATCAGCGCGGGCGGTTCGCCAAGTTCCCGGATCTTGGCATCCGTGGCGGCGACGAGTTCCGCGAGGCGATCGGGATCGGATAGCGCGATGGCCTGGCCGACATAGAACGGCGCCGTACCCAATGGGATCTCGTGGTACTGTTCCCATGCGTGGATGCGGCGTGCGAACCCGTGCCGCCCTTCGCCCGCAACGTAAAACACCGGTGCTTGGGCAACCTGTTTGCCGCGCCACGGCGTCCCGGTTGCGATGCGGCACGCCCAGTCGAGCGCGAGGAAGGTTTTTCCGGAACCGGGATCTCCGAAAATGAGTGCGAACGTGTCGCGCTCGAGAATCCCGCGCAGGAGCCAGTCGGGCGGGCGGCAGACGAGCTCGTCGCGCCGGACCCATTCGTAGGCCAGAGGTGGGTTTTCGTTCGCTGTGTCGGCCGGCTTTGGCCCACCAACCTTCGCAATGGCCGAGATATCCAAGTCGGACGCGCTGTCCGCCGGAGGATCGCCACCGAAGCCGCGTTCTCGCAGAGAGCGGGCAGCCTGTTCGTAATCGCCGCCGCAGGTCAGCAGCGCATACACGGCGAAAGGCGCGTAAGCCTGGTTCGGCTCGAAGGGGGAAGCGTTGGAGCTGAACACGTAGAAGACGCTGTCTTTCAATGTTGCAGACCAGCCGGAATCTTTGCCGGGGCGTCGCCAGTACTCGTTGCCGTCGGTGCCCTTGCGGCCCGGGACGCAGACCCATCCATGCTCTTGGAGGATGGCGCGCACATCGCCACGCGCGTTGTAGTCATCGCCGGGGCGTTCGCCGTTGGCCACGTGGCGGCCACAGGGCGACGCTGTGGCGTTCTCTTGCGGGCCGGCGTACGTGTGGGCGTTCTCTGGCGCAGGGGCGGCCGTGTGCGAATTGTCCGCCGAACCTGGCGGATGTGAGGCAGACAGGCCGACTTGTCCAAATTCTCGGCCGGGTTCGGCAGTTGTCTGCGGAGAATGTCCGTTGTCCGACGGACAATCGCCGTTATGCGAATTGTCGGCCGAGCGCTCGCCTTGTCCGACCGATGATGCACTTCTCTGGCGGACATCGCCGTTGTGCGACGGACCATTGACCACGGGCGGCATATGCTCGTTCAGTTCCCATGCCGCCCGGAGCAATACATCGCGTTCGGCGTCACTGAACACCGGCGGCGCGCACAGGTCGCCCTGGATCAGCTCGTAACCGGCCGTCGGTGTGCACAGGAACAGCCCACCCTCGCCGCGGGTTTCGATGAGGGTGATGATCTTGTAACGAGGTTCCTCGTCGCCTATGGCGGTTACGTCGATCCGCCGCTGCGCAAGTTTCAGGTTCCCGCAGATGGGCGACTCGCACCGGTAGAGCACGTGGTAGCCACCCGACGGCGTTTTCTGCACGACCAGCCTGTCGCGCAGTTCGGGCGGGATGCGGTCCCACCACTTTGAAAACAGCTCGCCGCCCGCGTCGAAATCGATGCACTCGAGATGGCCCGACGCCCGGCCGCAGAGGAGGCAGACGGCGTCGTAACGATTCGCCCGCCAGGCACGCAGCTCGGCCGCCGTGGGCATCCGTGTCTGGAACTGCTTCCACCGGCCGACGGCTGGTCGTTTCTCGGCCCGGCGCGCGGGCAGTGCGCAGAGTCCGGCCGCAAGGTACGCCTCGGCGGCGTTGGCGAGTTGTGATACGACCTGGGGCAATGAACAATCTCCGAAACCGGTTTCAGTTGAGACTCGCCCAAGACGGCGGCATCGATTTTCCACGGCAGCGGTAAAGCAGATCGACCCACTGCTCTTCAGTAAGTGAGCTCGGCTCCCCATGGATCGCGCGTGCGTGATTGTTCAGTGGCGAGACGTACCATCTGGAAAAGTCGTCGGCGTATCGCACCACGAACACGGGCAGTGCGGCACGGTCGGCCAGGTCGACCAGAGCCCGAAGGCTCGGGTGTCCGGTATGGACCGGCGCGGCGTCCTCGTGCTTGTATTCGACGAGCGCGACCGCCTTGCCCACGTCGTACTCGAGCATCAGGAAGTCGAGGTCGAGTGCCGGACAGTCGTATCCCCATTGACGGTGCCGTGCGCTGATCCGCTCATCACGCCAGCCCGTGCGCTCTTCACGAACCTGCATCATCGCACTGCTCCTGTGCAAGGCGTTCCTCGGCGGTGGAAATAGCGTCGGGGTCGACATCGATCCCGATGAACCGCCGGCCCATACGCACGGCCACGACGCCCGTGGTCCCGGCACCCAGAAACGGATCGAGAATCAGGTCGCCCGGGTCGGTGAACCGGTCGACGACGTCGGCCATTCCGCCCTCCGACTGGCCCCAGTGGTGGTAGCGCTTGTCGTTGGTGTCACTGCGGCACACATCACCGACCCACTCGCCCTCGTACGTCCCCTTGGTGAACCACAGCAGGGGCTTCCAGAACGTGTTGACCCGCCGTGTCCAAAGCTGCGCCGCCTGGCCGCCCGGCGTCAGGTAGGCCAGTGTCCAGTGGTAGGTCAGTTTTTCGGAGAGCCGATCGATAACCTGCGGCAGGTAGGACTGGCCGACCATGACCACCATCGAGCCACCAGGGGCGAGGGCATGGTCTGCGAGCCGGGCGAGGTGGTCGTAGAGTTCGAGGTACTGTTTCGGGTAGGGCGGGTCTGTGATGATCCAGTCGACGGAGCCGGCCTCGATGTGGTGCGCGGCGTCGGCGACATCGGCGGTGATCAGACGGTAGCGATCGCCACCAGGCTGGGGGCGGGCGGTCTTGCGTGCGGCCCGCTGCCGTTTCTGCTCGGCCTTGCGCAGAGTGCCATAGACTTTATCGATCGACAGCTTGCTCTTGCCACGCCGCAGATACTCCTTCGTCTTTTCGTCCGCGTGCGTAGCGATGTAGTCGGCCTTTGCGATCGTGTCGTGCGACACGCCGGCCATCCGAGCAAGAACGTGATCTGTCTTAGAAACCGGTCCAGATATCTGGACCGGTTTTTCCTCACCCTTTTTCGGCCGTCCACCGGTACGCTGCGCCGCCTGCTCGGCGATCAGTGGTTTGAGCTTCAGCGCCAACTCGGCCCGCTGGTAATGTGTGAGGTTCCGCCGGCTGAACTGGTGCTCGATAATCCACCGTTTTGCGTCGTCGCGACAGTCGAAACTCAGCGGCCGCGTCGGGTAGTCGATCCCGTGCCGGTCGCAGATTACCTTGCGGTGATGGCCGTCGAGCAGGATGCCCTGCTCGGCCCATACGACCAGCGGGTCGAGGCACCCGTCGCGTAAGAGGCTCTCTTCCAGGCCGAAACGTTCCTCATCCGTCAATGGCGGGACCAGGCCTTGGAATTCCCTGTCCACGATGATCTCGCGATCCGTTACGCCAACCATCGCCACTCATCCTTCCCGGCGGCCGCACATCGCCGCCCCAAGGTGTCTTCGAAACTGCCAGAACATGCGCAATGCCTGACGCGGAACGGCGAACCGTTCGGGCGGGTCTTCCTTCTGCTTGGCGTGCGAGCGGTGCGCCTCGCAAATGACCTCTGTCAGTTCCTCCTCATTGATCGCCAGCGTCGCGTCGAGCAGCTCGCCCACGCGATGGGCAAGCGCATCCATCTGTTTCGGAGCCGGGCTCTCTGTGGCTGGCGCATCCTGAGGTCTGGGTCGATAGACGATCTCTTGACCAGCGATCAAAACGGCACCTCCTCTGGCGCAGGTGGCCAATCCGAATCGGCCGGTTCCTCGTCACGTTCATCGCAACCCGCCTCGCGGTAGTCGGGCCTGGCCCCGAGCCGATAGGCGACGATCCGATCGAACTTCTCGCCGGCGACCGAGCGAACCTTGATCCGTTGCGTCACGCACAACGCGCCGTCGTTGGCCAGGGCGACGGCCTCCTCGGCTGTATCCGGTACGGGCATGTGCGAGCGCTGCTGCCACCATCCTTCGGCCTTGGCGCGCGCGTAACCGTCGTGCTCGACACAGATCCACTCGCTGCAGAACTTGTTGAAGGCGACTTGGTAATCGACGCGCATCGAACGCGGATGGCCCTCCGGCGCGTCGCGCTTCTGGTGGACGCTGTAAAAGATCTCCGTCACGTCGTATTCGGTCTCGGTGACCTCGCCGGAAAGGATGCCCTCGGTCGACGCCTGCCCGTCATGGCGTTCGCGTTGGGGCGGGGGGAACTCGTACCCGCACTCCGGACAGAGGGTGTAGGCCGCATGGATCACCGCCCGGCATTGCGGACACTCCCGCGCCGGCGCGGGGCCATTGCCGTTGGCACGTTCCTTGATCCGCAGATCGTCCACCGGCCCGTGTCGCAGGATGTTGGAGCCGAAATCCAGGACGAGCGTGTCGGTTTTGCTGGGATCGATCCGGAAGCCCCGCCCGACCATCTGGTAATAGAGCCCCGGCGAGTTCGTCGGGCGCAACAGCGCGATGCAGTCGATGTTCGGCGCGTCGAAACCGGTCGTCAGCACATTGACGTTGACGAGGTACTTGAGGTCGCCACTGCGGAAGCGCTTCAGAGTGTCGGCCCGATCGAACGGCAGCGTATCGCCGCAGACGAAACCGCACTCCTTCTGGTATTCGCCCAGGACGCGCTGCACATGCAGGGCGTGCTGGACACCGGCTGCGAAGATCAAGACCGAATGTCGGTCCTGCGTGTAATCGATGATCTCGCGGCAGGCGGATCGCACGAGCGAGTCGTCGTCCATAAGCGTTTCGACCTCGCCGGCGATGAACTCCCCGCCGCGGATGTGCAAACCTGACGTGTCCACCTTGCGGCGACCCGCCTTGGACCGCAGCGGACACAGGTAGCCCTGCACGATTAGCTCGCGCACGCCGATCTCGTAACAGATGTGGTTGAGCAGGTTGTCCGGCCCGCAGATCATGCCCGTTGTCATGCGGTACGGCGTCGCGGTCAGGCCGATCAGCCGCACGTTCGGGTTGACGACTCGTGCGTCGGCAAGGAAGGTGCGATACATCCCCTCGCCGTCAGGCGGGAGCATGTGAGCCTCGTCTATCAGGACCAGATCATAAGGTCCTAATTCGGCCGCCCGCTTGTACACCGACTGGATGCCCGCCACGATGATCGCGTGTTCGGTGTCGCGACTGCCCAGGCCAGCCGAGTAAACGCCGATCTGGTTCCAGAGGTCCGGCGCCATCGTGTGCAGCTTGTCAGCCGCCTGCTCGAGTAGTTCCTTGACGTGCGCGAGGATCAGGATGCGACCGTTCCAGCGCTGCACGGCGTCCCGGCAGATCGTCGCCATGACCGGCGTCTTGCCCCCGGCCGTCGGGATAACCACGCAGGGATTGTCATCCCGCAAACGCAGGTGTTCATAAACGGCGCTGACTGCTTCCGTCTGGTATGGTCGTAACATTATCGGCGGGCGGGCCTCGGTCATAAGGCCACCTCCCGCCCGTCTAGCGGGGCTTGCCTCCAATCGTGCCGATACGTATAATTGTGGCGAGGTTGCACGTACAGAATCAGGAGCCAGCCGATGCCCAAACTGACACTCAGCATCGACGAGGAAGTCATCGACCAGGCCAAGCGGATTGCCGAAAAGCGGGGTACCAGCGTCTCGGCTATGTTCACGCAGTTTGTGAAAGCGATCGCCAAGCGGCCATCGCGACGCAACCGCCCATCGGGACCGCTCACCCGCAAAGCGATCGGGCTGGTGAAGCTTCCCAAGAACAAGACCGACCGTGCGTTGATCGAGGAAGCGCTGGCTGAAAGGTATGGCCGGTGATCAAGCGCGTTCTGGTCGATATCAACGTTCTGCTCGACGTGCTCGCCAAACGCGAGCCGTTCCTCGCTAGTGCCGTCGAGATCTGGTCCGCAGTGGAAATCGGGCGGATTCAAGGGCTTGTCTCGGCCGACAGTTTCAGCACCCTCTATTACCTTTTGCGCCGCGCCTCGAATCACCGTACCGCGTTGCGCGCCCTGCGACTGATCCGAGACGTCTTCGAGATCGTGCCCCTGGACGATCAGCTCATCCACCAGGCGCTGGATTCGCCGATGGGTGATTTCGAGGATGCGATCCAATACGTCAGCGCATTGCGCAGTGGGGCCGACTGCGTCGTGACGCGCGATCTTGATCACTTCCGGGGCATCGAACTGCCCGTTCTCGCTCCGGATGCCTTCCTTGCCTCTCTGGCAAACCAGTAACAGCAACCCGTCCGGCTGTGTGATCCAGTCCTTGGTTGGTGTGCACTGTGTCATACCGACACCTCCACCCCGTCCGGCAGGTTGCAGCCCTTGGCCATCACTCGTCCCCCGCGACCATGGCAGCCGTTCGTGCGTAACCGGCGATGTCGACGAGGTTGTCGCGTTTGTGGCGGTTGGCCTGGCGCGACAGCTTGATGGCGATCATGCAGAGCGGAATGTCCGCCGACGTGATGGTTGCCTCCTCGCGCAGCTTGGGCCGCAGAATCCCAGTCCACATCGCGGCCGCGCGCGCGAAATCTTCGCGCGGATGGCCGTAGTCCGCGTGGCGGCAGCCGTCCGTCAGCCGCTGGGCTTCGGCCAGGATGTTTTCAGGCTGGGCATTCTCAGATGCGGGCGTATCCGACTCGGGTGTTTGCTGCATCGGCAGGTCGCTATTTTGCGACCGGTTCTCGGCCGCCATTTCCGGATGGACGAGGAGGAACACCGGGTTGGGTGCACGGACCATCGGTGCCAGGGTCGCGATGTCGATGACCATCAGCTTCAACTCGCGGGCGATAAGGTATTCCAGCTTCGCGCCGCGCGATTTCTCCCAGCCGGGCAACATGGCGATCGCATTGCAGCGCGTCAGGGCAGCGATGTCGGCTCGTAGATACGTCTCGCGCGGCAGGTCCGTGCGTCCGTTGAAATTCTCGGCCGGGTTCACCACGTCCCAGTCGGCTAGACGCAGGCGTTCGGCAGCGGTATGGAAGGCCGGGAAATTATGGTGCGTGTAGCCCGTCATCGGGCCGGACAGGTAGATGCGCCTTTGGGGGAGCTCAGTTGTCATGGTGCGCCTCCAGCTCCGTCGGCAGCGGAAAGTATTCCGCGGAGACACCGTAGAGTCGGCCCGGGTTTTCGCCTCGGCACCAGGCAATCAATGCGCGCTGAATCTTGGCATAGCGCTGCATTCGTACTGGAAACGAGTAGTCACGGTTCTCTTGCAGGTATTGCCGAAGCAACACCACGACGCTCTCCTCGTCGGAGGTAACGATTCCCGTGGTGAGCTGCCGGCAGAAGTTCTTGAGCATTCTGAGGTCCAGCGTGTAGTAGGCCCGGGCGATGACCCCGCGAGTGGTGGCGGTGTTAATGCCCCGTGCGTTTGAGAGTGTGGGCAGATGCGTCAGGGCGAACTCGATGGCATCGTGATGCAGATGCAGGGCTTTCGAGGTCTCGGCCGGAGACAGGGAGGGCGGGCTACCGAATCCTCCGAGCATCGCGCGCAGCACGGCCAGCCGGCTTCTGCTGACCTCGCCATTGGTGCCGGCGATGTTGAGGATATCATTCATCGACCGCGACTTACCGCAGTCGATTGCCATCATGGCCTCTGGCGGGATGTTGTGCCACACATAGAATTCGATAGGTATGTCCGCCTCGGCAACGGCCCACAATCGATGCTGCCCGTCGAGCAACGTACCGTCGGGAGCGAAAGCGATCCCCGCGTGAGTGAGTACCCATTTTCCGTCAGTCATGTCGCGTGCGAAGCGCCGGACCAGGGTTTCCGAGAGCGGACGATTGTTGGTGTTGACCGTTTCCAGCCATTTCAGGGCCAGGCCGGGGGTCACGATCATACGCTTGCATACCGGTTCGCTGTCCGATCGGAGTTGTCGCGATGCGATCATGCTTCACCTTCTTTCTGGAGATAGGCGGTCAAAGAATCGATCAACCGACGCGCGTAGTCCTCACCCATGGCCGACACGATGGCCCGTGCGCCATGGGACGGATCGTGGGGGAGGTTGATATGGGTCTGGGCCAGCGCGGGGCGCGGCTGGCGGACGGGTTTCATGGCGGTGGTCGAAATGCCGCCGCGTTTGGGTTTCCGCTTGGTGCGGCCGATTCTCGAGGTGTTCATCGTGCGACCATCCGATGTCTTGCGGACCGAAGCACTTTGCATTTGCATAGTGCTTCGGGTTGAGACAACGGTGTGGGGGCTCACATGGCACCGACCGGCGATTGCCCGATCTGACCACGGTCTGCCATCGTCGTCATGACTGACCTTGGGGTCTTCCAGCAGCGTCAGGACGGCTTTGCGTTTGTCAGCGTTCGTGCGACGCAGGCCATGACCGGCGTTCGCCCCGACCGAGTAGAGGATGGCATCGCGCTGCGTTCCGTGGTGGACCTCGGCCAGAACGTACTCACAACCGATCCTCTTGTTGGCCCAGTAGCGGTGGAATCCGTCGGCCAGCCAGTAGTTCGTGTCGTCAAAAAATACCGTCACGGGCGGGAGGTCCGTGCCCGTGCTGTAAAGTTCGGCGTACTCGGCCACGACCTGCTCTTCGATGGTCACGCGCGGTTGCGTGCCACCGTCGATGCGGATCTGGTCGAGCTTGAGTGTTGTGGTTTCAGTTTTCATCGAAATTCTCACCTCCGTGAGATGCCAGAAGCTGGCCGCACAACAGGCAGCGTCGCAGCGGCAGCGGCTCGATCGATACCACGATCTTTCCGTCGGGCAGCACCGAGCGGCGCTGGACTGCCAGCAGGTCGATCTGGCTGTCGTCCTCGTAGATGCCCGCATGCGCGAGCGCGTCCTGCGTGCTTTTCAGTAAGTTGTCGAGATCGCGACGCCGACGGTCCGGGGGGAACGCGTCCATCGCCAGGGCGATGCGTCCGCCGGCAGGCGGTTTGCGCGGCCCGTTGCCGGCCAGGAGGGCGCAGATGGCCTTGCGGTATATCCGGCCCTCCCGGCTGATCAACGTGCGCGGCCCGACACGCCGGTAGTAATGGTTGACACTCGGTGGCCATGGAAGAGTCAATTGCATCAGGCCACCTTTGCCCTGGCGCGCTTACACGCCATGAGGATCTCGTCAACTTGATTGCGGGGTTCCTCCTGCTCGCGACGCCACCGGAGAAAGTTCTTCCACTCCGATTTCGCTTTCGGACGGCTGTTAAACTCCCGTCGGCATTGGGGGTCCCTCGTCCAGATCAACCCGTCAAAGGGTTCGTTGCTCGTCCAGTACCCCAGGTTCAAATCGCGAATACAGTAGAAGGTGCGTTCCACTTTGCCGTCGCAGGTTTCGACTATCTTTACAATGCGTTCATTGAATTGGTTCTCTGCGCGATCCATGATCAACAACTCCTTATCGTTTCCACGGAGGTGTGGTGTCGTTCGACGGCGCCTGCTGTGGCTGACCGTCGGCCGCCGACTTCGGTTCGTAACCCTTGACCTCGTTGGCCAGCTCGTCGGTGTCTTTGCGCTTTTTGAGCTTGACCGTGATCACCAGCGGAATGTTGTGCAGCTCGACACTGTCGCGCGGTTGCATGACGTTGACTGCCCGGCAGATCGCCGACAGCTCGCCGCGCGCGATCTTGACAGCCGTCGCATTGGAGTTCTGCAGGTTCAGCCTGGACCACAGCACCCGGTTGCGGTACTCGCCATCCAGGATGGTAAACGTCAGCTGGAGGTAGCTGCCGCTCCCGTTTTTCGTGGGTTTCATTTCCGAGGCCGTGATCGCTGCCAGATATTTGCCTGCCGGCAGCGGCTCGAACGTGGCGGGTTCCACTTCACTTGCATTGAATCCATCAAGACTCGGCATGGGTCAGTCCTCCTTGCTGGGGGTGGGGGTGTCGCCGTTGACCAGGGCCGCCATGAGGGCCGGCCACGAAAGAGGAAGTTCGGCCGGCAGGTTGTACCGGTTCTTCGCGACGCAGGTCGGGCCACCGACACAGCGCAAAATGCGCTCGCCGCCGTCCTTGCCCAGGCCTGCGGCGACGGTGCGGGCCCGTCCGAAACCAGAATCCGCTGTTTTCGTGATGATCTTCCGCGTGGCGAACAGGACGGCGTCGACCCATTCGGTGAGCAGCGCCGTCGCGTGTTTGTTGAGGCGTGGCGAATAGCGGTCGTAAGCCTCGGAATCGGGATCGTTGAACTTTTCGACCTTCGCGTGGGCCAGCAGGATCACGCACATGCCACGCTGGTTGCGGAGCGCGTTCAGGTGGTCGAGGACACGACGCCAGTATGTGATCGCGTGCACGTACCCTTTCCCATAGCCGCCATCGACTTTCTCGATGCTCGGCGCGCCGTATTGCTTGCAGAGCGCATCCCAGATCAGACGTTCCAGCCAGTCGACCGAGTCGAGCACAACCGTTCCGTAGTCATGCTCCTCGTGGAGCAAAACCTGGAGCGCCGCCTCAACGTCGGCAAGTTTGTCGGCCAGCGGGAAACTCGCGCACTCGATCTGGTCGAGCCCGTCCTCGGTCGGGACGAAGATCGGGCTCGGCGCCTGGGCGGCGGTGGTCGATTTGCCCACACCTTCTGTTCCGTAAATCATCAGCCGGGGCGGCGTGTGGCGTCGGCCGGTGTGGATTCGTTCAAGTAGTGACATTGCATGTCCCTTATCCATGTGGTTACCGATGACGTTCCGAAGTCCGGGTTCGCTGGCCAGCGATTAGCGGGGGCGGGACTCGAACCCGCTCTGTCCGGCTCATGAGGCCGGCGTGCATCCCTTGCACGTCCCCGCATCAAAGCGCCCGGGGGGTGGCCGTCGCGCATGTGGGACTCGCCACAAGCCGCCCGGGCGCGGGATAGGTTCAACACAGTTCCAATATGCGGACCGTCTCGTAGCCCGTGGTCCACATGTCGGTTTCGCGTGCTTGCTGAAGACGCCGGATCGCTGCCTCGTTTTCCTTCCGCGCGATCGTCAGGGTGTCGTCCGACACGCGCCAGACGCCGCAGCGGAATGGTTCCTGTTTTTCGACGGCGATCAGGTAGACAGGTACGTGCACGCTGATGACTTGCGCGAGAACCGACTGATAGAACGCGACCTGGTGGTGGTAGCGCCGGCGGCGTGCGTCCGCCTCGAACCAGGTGAGGTCAGCCACCGTCTTGAGATCGACGATCCCACGATGCGGATGCACCCAATCGAGCCGTGCCTGGCACAGCGTTTCGCAATATTCCGTTCGCACCACGCCCTCGGCTCGGCCGTAGAGCAGCAGGTCGACCGCTTCACTGTTCTGCGCCACGCCGGAGGCTATCTGCTCGATGAGCTCAATGTTTTCATGCGACAGGACAGGCCTGCCCTGGACCTCGGCCCACTCGGCAAACGCCTTCGTGCCGGACCCGAAGGGTTTTTGCGTGCGTGGATTGATCGGCCCGCCGAGGGCGAACTCGGCCTCGTAGACATCGCGGCCTTCGAGCACGCGTGTGTGTGTTGCCCGACCAACCAGCAGGGCTGGCGTATCTCCGTCCTGGATCAGGCCGAGCTGTTTCTTGCGATAGAGCCACGGGCAGGCCATGAAATCGAGCAGCTGGTGGCTCGTCAGGTACCGGCCCTTCTGGGCGTGGTACTGCTCGGCCGATTCGGCTTCGAGAACGTTCAGGTCGATGCTCAAATCCATAACTTCGCTCATAGAAATGTCTCCGATGCGGTTTGCCCTGGGCCGCCTATTCGTTACTTACCCGGCGCGAGGGCGAACTGTCGGAAAAAATAATCACAGCAGGTAATCGCAGAGCGCATTGGCCTCGAACGCTTCACGTAACCGTGCAAGATGGTTTTCGTAGAATGTGCTGCGCGGGATACCCAGCTCGCGTGCAACCCGTTTGATGGGATAAATCTTGAGCAGTTCCGCCACGCGGCGCAGGTCGGGCGGTAGGGCGGCCAGCACGGTTTCGATGTCCAGGTGAAGCCCTGTACGCTCCTCGGTAGGTCGCGTGTACTTGCCCGTGCGGCTGTCTTGATCGTCCTGGCTGATGGTGGCCAGTCGTTCCACAGGCTCGTATTCGCCCGCGTCAACCTGGTCGTTGAGCGAACACTCTTCGCGCCGGTGGTCGCGCATCTCCGCCTGGCGGTCGCGGAGAAGATTGCAGATTTTCCGCTCGACCACGCGGGCGACGAACGTGTTGTAGGTCGCCTTGGCCGGGTCGAACTTCGGCAGGCGCCTCAGCAAGGTGGCAATCAGATCCTGTCGGATATCGGCCAAGTCGTTCTGTGTGTAGCCCGCCTTGCCGACGAGTTGCAGTGCCTTGTGGTGGATGAGTTTGAGTGCGTAGTCGTTCGGTTCGGATCGCTTCGGATGGGTGTCCATTGAGACCTCCCGTTGGCCGGGAGGCGTCGTGTGGGTGCCAACCGAAGCGGTGACCACATGCAAAGGAGGCGCTGCAGGATTGCCGCTTTGCGGCACCCACAACGCCTCCACTTTGTGGCCGGTTAGTTGTCAGGTACTCGTACTCTGGATCACAGTAGGGGGGCCGATTCCCGTTGCTCAGGCCAGCACCTCCTCGACAGTCATCTTGAACGGCAGGCCGTGCAGAACCTCGATCGTCACGCACGCGTCGTCCGGGACGTGGCTCAGCGTCGCCAGCAGGGCGACGTGCTCGCGCCGAAGCGCGAAGTCCGACAGGGACGACGCGAAGGGCGCCCCGCTCGGGCTGCCGACCAGTTTCACCGTGCGCACCGTTCGGCAGCGACGGGTCAGGTCGGGCTCACCGGCCCGGGTCTGGAATGTGATTCGGCCGAAGCCGATGCGCTGCAGACGCCGGATCAGCGCTCGGCGCGACGGTGAAATCTGACTGAAACGTCTGTTGCCCGAGCCCGGTGCGATCATGGCAAGCCTCCTTTCATGCCGGGCATCGCGCCGCGCGATGCGGCCCGCATTCTCGCACGAGGGCAGGTGGACATTCGTGGACATAGGTGGACATTTAGGTGGACAAAGGTGGACATAGGTGTACATTTTTTGACGGAGAATCGTCTGGGTGCGCGCAGTAAAAAGCGGGTAGATGACGCGTATCGATCGGTGGTGCAGGATCATAGAGACGTGGATCGGTGGGATGGGTTGTGATCGGTCCAGATTCGGTAGCGACCGTTCGTCTGGTTGGCCATGCCAATGACCTGGGCCCAGTCCGGATCCTGGCGAAGGGCCCGCAGGATGCGCCGCGCGCTCGGCCGAACGAGCTCGAGTGCATCCTTGGTCAGACCGGCTCGGCCCGCATCAAGCAGCCTCGCCACCACCGCCCGCTGGGCATCGGTCAACGGGCGTTTCTCCCGGCCCAGAACGAAACAAGGCCCGCCCGGCCTGCCGAGTTGGATTGCGGACGGCGACGGAACCTTCGGCGAAATCGGAGCCTGCGCGGAGGCGCGCTGCTTGAGAAGGTGCTCCCAGCGTCGCGCGCGGAACGCGAACTGGGCACGCCGCAACGTATCCACTGATGGCGCAGGATCATAGAGCAGGTTGGGTTCCGCGTAGACGTCCAGCTGCGCGATGGCCTCGTCCAGCAGGACCTGCTCGACGAAGGTGAACACGTCCGCCGGCTGGCAAAGGAACGACGGCCGGCCGTCCGACGGGCCGTACTCTTTGATGAACAGGGCACAGAGCGACTGGGCGATCGGCTCGCCTTGGGTTTTGAAGAAGACGGTGGCGGGCGTCGGGCTGGATGCGCCCAACGTCAAGGCAAACAGGTAGATCAGCGCAGATCGGCCTGCGTCGTTCGCCTCCATGCGCGTCCCCTTCACCGCGTCAACGCACGCGGAACACAGTTTTCCGTCTGCTCACGAGAAATGCTGTCGGCCTGCGATCACCTCATGAATGGTGCATAAGTAATTTACACGACAACGATGCGAATTCAACGAAAAAATGGCGCAGAACTGGCGCGGAATTAACGCCGGCGCCGTAACATTCCTCCGCGCCGAATGTTGCCGCCACAAAAAAATTTCATTGACAGCGCGCGGAATTTTCGAGGGAACGATGGACGTAATGCTTCAAGATGTTGGTGCTAGGAAGACGTGGCCGTCACGAATTATCCCGCCAGCTCGTAGCCGGCAGGAGGGCAAAAAAGCATCGCCACCCCTCTTTGCGAGAGGGCCAGACCGATGATGTCCGGAAAGCACCGGGGGAAGAGTTCGCAAGCCGGGTTCAGCAAGGCCAGACTCTCATAACAACTGGCACATCAATCGGGGGCAGATCACCGGTCCTCGGGTCGACGGCCCCAGCCCCGGAACGACCGACGGGCAACAGTCGCGCGGAGTTGCTTACTTGGCCCAGTTGGGGGTCTCGCGGACACCGTACTCCGTTTTGAGGCGGGCCAGATCATTCGTGAGCGCTTCGTGAACCTCGCGGTAGTCGGGATCGACAGTAACGTGCTTCCGGCGGCTGGTCGAGATGCGATTGTGCATTTCCCCGGGATCCTTCTCGAGGTCGTACAGCTCGGTCGTATCCCACACGCCGTGATAGGTGATGTACTTGTAGCGGTCGGTGCGGATACCGAAGACGGTAGGGGTCTCCGGGTAGGCGGCCTCCCAGAAATACTCATAGAGGAATGCCGTTCGCCAGGGCTGCTGCCGGTCATTCGGGAGCGTCAGAAAGGAACGCCCCTGCATCGTCTCCGGCACTTCCAGACCGCCTGCCTCGAGCAGGGTTGGAGCGACGTCCACATTGAGGACCAGTCGATCGACGACCTGATTGCCTTCG
>Ga0272443_10004362_pt1 | contig 15490 bp, 10 predicted proteins | sample SSMAcet12_FD_193581 | JGI IMG/M metagenome (GOLD analysis project Ga0272443, IMG submission 193581) | Marine sediment archaeal communities from Little Sippewissett salt marsh, Falmouth, MA, United States - SSM-Acet-12 | ecosystem: Environmental > Aquatic > Marine > Wetlands > Sediment ...
GAAGCGTGTTATTGACCGTCTATCCAGCCATGATCCAATTACCAGTCAAATCGCAACGATTTTTGAAGCGATTCATTGTTTGGTTGAATTACCGGCGCAAGAAAAGGCTCGTGAAATGGGATTAAATGAAAATACGATTTCACGATTGAAAGTTGGCTTTAGTTACGAGCAACTAAGGGAAATGGCTTACAATTTCGGCATTTTGAAGAAAAACGATAGCAATGGCGAAACGCTATTATCATTATCTGTTGATATGTTGGTAGATGACGGAATCCAGATACCGATTTTTTATTTTGGTGAAAACGGGTATTATGAAAGGGTTTATCGACATGGAGAAACCGCCTTGAATGATAAGCAGTTCGCCTACGCAATAGCCAAATCATTTAAGTCAATATTTGAAGAATTAAAGGCGAAATATGACAAGGATTATTTAAGGCGTATTTCCTGCGAGAAGTTTGGCGTTATCTGTGTTGAAGAATTAAAAAGGTCAGGACATTTGTCTGCGCTAGCATGGAAATTAGGTAACCCAATTGAGGAGAAATTAAGTCAGGGCTTTCGTTATTTACGCCATGGTAAGGTGCTAAGATTGACCTATTCAGCCAATGAAGACGCCGAACAGTTTCCACTGATGTTCAATCAATGGGGCGTACAAAAGGGTGTTTTCACCGAACCGCCTGTCGGAATCAAATACAATCCCCAATTTTTAAAGATTTTAGAGTCAGATGTCGGTCATGAGCCAATCCTCGAAACAGTAGAGACCATAAGTAAGTTAGCCGGTGTTGCATCACTCTTACTGCAAATAGATATGGAATTAGATAAAGAAAATAAATCCGAATACCTCATAGCATTGACCGCCTGTGCCGATGCCGAAAGTTACCTATGGGCATTGCGTGAGGAATTGGTTATTGTATTTGATCGCAGTAAGACAGATCTACAAACATCATTGTCAATGCTAAAAAATTACCTAGAAAATCCAATGGGCTACCCGAAAGAAAAAGCCGAAAGACTTAAAGATAGATTGGGGCAAGCTCATTCAGCAGCCAACGGAATATTTCATAAAAGTCAACTAAGGTTTAGGTTTCACGAGTTTGTCGAGGATATTGAGAAACATTTTATGGCTTCAGAAGCGAGAGATAAGGCTCTCTACAACTTAACTCTGGGTATATACATAAAGGATCAAAAATTCTCCCGGGATTTTCCGTTATCCAGTGCTATTAGGGATGAAATGCAAAGAATCGAAAACTTCGGGTCGATAAGTACCGTTTTCCTGTCAATCCTCCGAAATACAAGGACATTGGTTGATGATATTTGCTCTTTGAGACTAACAGCGTCAGGAAAACCGGATGGTCGACATGTTAGAAAAATAAAAAACGACTATGATAGTCTCAACAATGAAGTGAACAAATGGAATACATTAATAGAAGAACAATTATCTCAAGGATTAACAGACTGCATAGCTTTAAAGTTAATTAGATTTAGTGATTTGCCTGACTTTTATTTTAAGGAATTTAACGTAAAAGAAATTAAGCAATTGAGTGAAATCTTGTTTACCAATTTAAATAGTAACTTCAGCCTGCTTTACCAGTATCACCTCGATAGATATTCACAAGAAAAATGGGATGTACTTATTCCTCGGCTAAGAAGGACGATTTCTATAACTGAAAACAAGCATACCGGAACGTCTGGCGATGATCAATCTACGGATACTCAGAGCGGTAATACTTTGATTACCAAAAATGGAATTGAACAGGAAGTCAGCGATTGGGAACTTGCGGAAATAATGGATACAGATAAAAGAGATTATGCCATTATCCTTGATGATTTAGCATTTCGGTGCTGGGTATTCGGCGAAGAAGTTGAATTGACACCGATCCCCAGATCAATTATTTCTTGTTTCGCAGAGTCGAAATCAGGTAATACGATTACCTTTGAAAAAATTATGGGTCGGGTACTAGAATATCGAGATGAATATAAAAGGACGATTGAGGAATACGGCGATCTGAGTTCCATTAAGAAACGCTTGCAAGCCCAAATGGAAAAGGTAATTTATAATTTAGGGCCACCGGAGAAAAAACTAAGAAGCGTAATAATCCCCAACCCTGGATTAGGATATAAAATTAACCTCAACGAAAACGAGAAACTGCTGTATATTCACGGAAAAGAATAGGAGCAACTGATAGAAAAAGAACAAATACATTAACAGTGGTGGCAATTATTAAAAGTTGGCATTATCGTATTATATTATACTGCAAAGATCATTTTATTCTTTGATGTTCATTAACTCTTCATTTCTACACTTCGCTAAGCATCGAAATTCTGTCGAATTATCATCCACTTAGTTTCGACAACAAATGGGTGGCCTTCGACGTAAGTTGGATTCCCAAGACATAGTACACTCTTTAAATTGCAGATTGAAAGGAGACAATTTGTAATGAAGAGTAATAAAAACGAAGCGGCAATTGGGAACCAGAAGAATCGCGTTTCCCAAGATTTGCATTCGAATGAAAATAACTCACCGTGTGTATTCGAATGCCGCAGGGCATTAAAGGTCGGAACGTTACCGGCGAAGACTCTGTCCAATATGGCCAGGGCTTTGGAAATGTGGGATATTGTAGAAAGCTGGGATGATTAAGGAGAATGTTGATCGTATGTTAACGTTTTCTAGATCGTTTTCAATTTCTGCGGCCTGTATATTCAGAGATAGGAATCGAGCAATATATTCCAAGTCAACATCTTCTGCCAGAAATTGAAAATGCCCAGTTCTCAAAATTTAACTCCGGAAAGTAACGATGAGTAATCATAATCCTCGCCAGCGGATAAAAAAGGCGTCATCTCGGATAGATGGAAATAATAATTCACTTTCATTCGATACTGAAGAACATTCGGTATTTTACGATACCGGAGATATTGCAACCAAGATAAAATCGACTGCTCCGGTTATCCAGGGCGTCGTATCTCAAGATTCATCTAAAATAATCGGGCAATGTCAAACTTGCCTGAATTTTGCAACCGCTCAAATGTACAACACCTGCTGGAACTGCTCCAAAGTCGTATGTAGTATCTGTGCCAAGATTTTCGAGAAAAATGCAGTTTGCCCATCTTGCCTTCAGATTCTAAAGCGTCGCCGGTGGGTTCTCATCGCCAAAAAAATATTTATCGATCCTTTTGTGGAGCGGATAAAGTAAACGATTATGAAGAAATGGCAAAATAAACAGGTTCCTTGGATTGAATGTGCCAAACGCGGGATTGGGGAGGAACCGATGATAAAAACAGCTCTTCAACAACTATCGATTAATCCCAATGACGCTGAATGCCAAGGCATTATTGATGAGGCAATTTATGCTCATGATGTGCAGGAGATGCTTTATCCGGAACCATTCAGGCGATCAAATCCAAAAAATCCAACCAGCTTGGTTGGACCAATTCGCTTGGGACTGGTAAACCATAGCGGTATTGAATGGGGCATTTCACCGGAAATGCTAACCAAAATGGTAGTTGTATTAGGAAGAACTGGTGGTGGTAAAACTACTGTTATAAAGGCAATTATCAGGGGATTACTTAAAAATCGAACAGCTTCAATTATTATCCCTGATCGAAAACAAGATTTCTATGACCTTCCATTGGATCATGGCTTCCTGTATCTCTTATTGAAGGATTTCAGAGACAATTGGTGCAACCCCCCTGAAGGAGTGGCGCCGCGTCTTTGGTATGATGTATTAGCTGAAATTCTGGCAACATCTCGAGAATTACGAATTGCCGCCCATGATTTATTAGTGGATACTTTAATAGAACTTAGTAAAGCCGTTAAGGCCAATACTAATTTGCCTACCCTCCGCGATGTTTCACGACGACTATTCGAAATTTCTAAAAGAGCTAAAGGAACTAAAAAGGAACAAGCTACTCGGCTGGGATATCGTATTGGTTCCTTATTAAGCATTGTTGGAGACGCAGCAGCTTCTCAGCAGGGTATCGAATGGAGTAAACTAAGCAAGTTTGGTTGGGCATTAAGTCTGGCCGGATTGGCCAGCTCAACCCAAAGTTTATGCATAACCATTTACTTCGCCAAATGTCTGCTTTATCGTATCTGTAATAACCTCCGCAGCGAAAGCCTGAAAACCCTTATTGTTCTCGATGAGGCATCAATGATATTCCCCAAAACAGGCAATAAAAAATCGGCCCTTCTATTGGACTATTTCCAGCAGGCCCGGGCCTTCGGAATCGGTGTCATATTTGCCAGCCAATCAATGAATTTAGCCGACGAAATTTTTGCCAATACAGCCACCAAGATCGCGGTTGGTGGATTTGGACACGGTGGAGATTATGAGGCATTTGCATCGGCGGTAGGTCTTAGTAGACCTCAGCGTGAGTTTATGCGGACAATATCCAGGCCGGGTGCAGCAGTCATCAAAGACCTTCGTTTTCCACATCCATTTACAGTTCAAATTGATCGAGGTAATCAATGAACCGGAAAATAAGCATGCGCGATATTGAACGGATTTCCAAAGAGTCGGCCAGAATCCTATACGGCGCAGATGTGGCAGATCAATCATGTTCGCCAAATACCGAAGATTACGATTCCGTACCAATTCCCCAAATTAGAATGGCAAATTCAGAATTTACAGGACCTTCTGTAATAGATATAGACCAATCAAATCTTCAATTAGCGAATGCATTAAAAATAATTGAAGCTCAAACCAACAATACAACTCCCTTCCTATTCCGCTCAGAGGCTGCCGGCTTGGCTAATATCAAAGGAGCGGCCACTCTGCAGTCGGCGGAAAAAGAAGCTCTAATGGCAAAAGTCATTAAACGTCACGAGATAGCGAAAGCCAAAACGAATATTATCCTCTGGGAAATCACCAAGCGCGGCTATGCAATGATTAAAAGGGAACGCCCAAAATGGAAATCCAAGGGAGATTACAGGCATAAATTTTGTGTATACCGAATCGCTTACAGCTTTGGGCAACAGGGTCTTAGACCAACCTTTGAGTACCGACGCCCAAATGGTAAACTGGTTGATCTGCTATTATCCAAAGATAACGAATCCATTTATGTGGAAATATGCGCCAGTTATCCAGTCGAAAAGGAGCTAGTTAATATTGAGAAAAATCTTGATGGCCCTCCTACGCCGACCGCTATGTACTTTTGTGTTACCGATCGCAAAATGAAAAATAGCCTGAAGCAGGTTCTGCAGGATTTTTCTAGCGGATTTTCGCTGCCCTGCCCAGTTGAAGTAATTCTGGCTGGTGATATTATTGGCCCGCTCGAGGAAATACGATGAAAGCTTTAAAAATCATAACATTATTCCTTGCATGTCGACTCTGCTGGATCTGGATTGACCAATGCGGTGCAGACTTGGGCTTTGGTGAGGCGTTACCTTTCTGCATCGAATGCTCGGGCGGTGCGACCTTTTTACGGCTTATTATATTGGGTACCGGGAGTTATGCCGTATATAGGATTCTTCGGCATCGACCAGAAGATACGCAAGTACGGGATGATGATGTTCCAATGGGTAAAACCTACCTTATTCACTGGCACCGGATAATCTTACTCTTGGCAATAATATTATATCCGCTTTGGATTTGGTGGATAGATACAAACACGTTTATTCCCGGGCCAGAAGCAAATAGTCTAACCAGGACTATCTGTCGTTATGCGGAAGTAAAAGGTACTCTGCTTTGGGTACTGGTAGTAGGATTTGCCACTATGGGATTTAAAATATTGCATCGAAGTTAACGGTCGAATAGACCATACGAATAACCTTTTTATAAGGAGTAAAACAATGTCGGAACAGACAAATACCGGAAAATTTACTTTAACCGGTTTAAAAAGACCGGAAGTAATCAACAGCAAAACCAAACAGCGGATTGTCCTGGTAAGAGATGTCTCCTATTCGATGGATGATGACAACAAAGCTGTTGAGGCCAGCAAGGCTACCCAGGGATTCCTAATGGAACTCGCGCAACCTGAAAACAAAGACGGATTCTATGCTGCCGTTGTCGATTATTCAGAAAATGCCGAAATCGTGGCACCTTTTACCAAAGCAACCGAGTTGCATGGCAAAGTAACCGATATTAAAACCAAGTCATGTACAAATATTACCGCCGGATTGGCTCAAGCGGGTAGGCTTTTGGAACAGGCACCAGAGTCGGTAAACGGTCATGAGCGCTTTTTGAAACCGGTAGTAGTCCTTTTTACAGATGGCGAACACAATACGGGTAAAGAACCATATGACGAAGCAGAGAGGTTGAAGCAAACGGCGGATTTAGTTACAGTCGCCTTTGGTGTCGATGCCGATTTGGATTTATTGCGAAGGGTAGCTAATACGCCGGAGCATTGCTATCGATGCGGAGATGGGCGTGATTTAAGGGCGTTTCTGGCGGCGGTAGGAGAAACTCTAACCAGTTCAATGCAAATAGGTCAAGACGCAACTCAGCCGTTAAGTCAAATTGGATCCGAAAAAGACAATCAAAATAAAAACGAGGAGAAGGGTTAAATGAATTTTAAAGGCGAAATGACTGTCGGTGGTCTTGTCCGGTATAAAGCCAAAAAGCCCTTAAGACAGGATATATTTTCGGAAATAATCCGCCGGAAAGCAATGAATAACGAGTTGGCATTGTCATCGATTTCGCGAACTAATTCGGCCTGGGATATTGGATTCGCCTCACGAAAAGGAAATGTTAGAGAAAGAAATGAAGACTATGGAATAGCCTTTAGGCATCAAAGCCACCAGGTTTTAATAATAGGAGATGGCCTTGGCGGACCAAGTCATGGCGATCTGGCTTCATATTTGGCGGTAGAATCGGCGTGTCACATAATATTACAGAAGCTACACGCAAAAATGAATTCCCTTGAGCTGCAAGAAGTATGTTCCAAAGCGCTTTGGGCGGCTGGTCACGAACTCGCTTGGATGGGTGATAAGCTAAATGTCATACAGACCGGCTTGCGAACAACTTTAATTATCATAATTTCAAATGATAAATATGCTGTCTTAACTTATATAGGAGACGGCGCGGTTTATCATTACAAATCGTTAACGGATTGTCATTCCGTACTTAAGTCACAAAAGGCTATTCCTGGAAATTTATCATTACTCTCAGCATCACTAGGACCAACGGTACACGGAAAACCGCGCTCACGTTTGCTTTATCGGACAGATTCCGACGTTATAATTGTAATGTCCGATGGTATAGCCGACCGAATCATGACAGATGACCGGTCTGGTTATCCTCCGGATTTGATTTCCAACCTCATCCGATTGGCCAGAATAAGAGACGGGAATCTTCAAAAGGCCGCCGAGGAAGCTGTAGAAACATTGACGAAAGAAAAGGATGAAAAAGGTTATCTATGCGATGATAACATTTCTTTGGGATTCATCGGTAATCGTAAAAGCCCGTGAATTTATAAAGGATATGTTCAAGAACAAACCAAAACCAGTGGTGACCAATTCACCATATAGGACCAGTAAACCAAGGGTACTCACCACCGATAATGGCATCAAACTCAGGATCGAGTCATTAATCGGTTCCGGGGGACAAGGCGAAGTATATCGGGCTTTCTTCGATGGAAACGCTGAACCGGTTGCTTTAAAATTATTTTATAGATCACAGTCAACTACTGTTACCAAAGAACGAATCAGGTTTCTGGTCAAGAAACGATTGGATCAAATAGATAGGGGGATCTGTGCACCGTTCGACACTATCACAGGCAATGGCTTGGTTGGTCATATAGCTCCCTTCGCCCACGGCAAAACCCTTCTCGAATTCCTAGAAGAAGGCAGTCTAAGCTATTCCGAGGTTTATGCGGTGGCCTTGCAGATAGTTGATTTGGTCAGAACATTGATCGAGCATGGAATCATACAGGGAGATTTGCAGACTCAAAACATAAAATTGCATAGAACTCGACAAGGAATTGATTTATACATGATTGATTTCGACAATTACAGCGCCGTCGGAGCAAAAAAACCGAGTATGCTCGGTATGACATTATATATAGCACCCGAACTTCGAAAAAAAAGGAAAAATGCAAACAATCAGATTCCTACAGAGTATACTGACCGATTCTCGTTGGGCGTGCTTATGCATGAAGTACTATTACATTTTCATCCGATAGCCGGTTTTGACGAAACTGTCGATGATATTAATGCCTCAATGGTCTCAAACTGGAAATACGATCCATCTCTTCCGAATACACCAAAAAATCCACACGGTTATCCGGTATCAACTCTTAATCCGGAATTGACCGCAATGCTTCGCCGATCATTATCACCGATGCAGCAAAGCAGGCCATCATACAAAGAATGGCAGCAAGCTCTGGAAACTGCATCGGCGAATTTGCTTATTTGTGAAAATTGTGGTATCCCAATGGTAAACTACATGGGCCGAACCAAATGCCCATCTGGCCATCATATTCAACGCCATATCCTGAGATTAGATAGTCATAACGAGATTTATATTTCCGGCATGGTTTCTGTCTTGGGTCGACGTGAATTGGGTGGTAGCAGTGCTATAAGCGGAAACCACATTGTTATCCGTGAAATAGGCTCTCAACTCTATGTGGAGGCCATAGGGATGAACCCAACCTATATCCGGCAAAATGGTTCTTGGCGTAGTTTGGTTCCTAATAAACTAATTCAGTTAAAACCTAACGATCAACTAATGGTGGCCGATAGACCAATACAATACAAAACACTAATGAATGAATAGTTATGTATTTGCCCAATAATAAAGATGAATCGCTTTGGACTATCAATGAACTCGGTAAGTTCTTAAAAGTGAAGGAAAGCGTTATTCGATATTGGGTAAAAACAAATGTCATACCGCATATAAGAATTGGTAAGTATACCAGATTTGACCAGAAGGATATAATGGGCTGGATAAAGCGTCAAAAACCTGTTTCTAAATTAGAAGAAATAAACCGTGATCTTAGAAAAATTATCTAATCCCGGATTTCCCATTTAAATTGGGTTCTAGTATTGAGATACATTATTATATGGCGTATCGAAGGATTTAACGGAATTTGTCTATCATAGGTGGGGGAGCCCAATAAATGATAGCAAATCGCAATGAAGTCATCACATAACCGTCAAGAAACGACTCGGCGAGGCTGATGTTGTAATGAGAACCGACTGTCGTGCGCGCGTTATTGCCACATATAGGAGCGATCGTTCTCTTAATTCGTTTTGTGACCTGTCCGTGGGATTCTCCGCTTCAATGGCTTGACTCAAAGGGACTATCCCATCGTTTGCACCTGCCACAATCACGTGTTCGAATTCCAATCCCTTAACTCTGTGCATGGTTGCAAACCTCAGCCCGTGGGCCTTTCTGTCGTCCGGTGTGCTACGTCTGATCCGATATGACTCGTAACCCCTAGAACACAGAGCTCCTTCGAATTGTGCAAGTAAGTCGTTCGTTCTGGTTACTAAACATATGGAGTTGATAGCCACACCTTGAGTCTTCAGGTTCTTCAGGTGTTCATCGATGGTATCTATCTCAGCAACGAAGCTCTCATTGACGATCAGCTGTGGCTCTGGTCCATGAAGCAATGACTTATAACCCCTTCTATCATCAGTCCCAATATCCAAATCATCAATTGCCTGCCCCTTTAGCAATCGCAACGCCCAATTGCGTGTTTCCTCGGTAGTCCTATAGTTGATACGCAATAGTCTTCCGCGACCAACGATGTTGATACCACAATGGGATAGTACAACTCTGTGCCTGTATATCCTCTGATGGGCATCTCCTGTAATGAATAAGTCATTTGGCAAGCCCTGATCGTTGGCAGGTATCATCTGGCGCAGCAGACGAAACACTTCAGCGCTCATATCCTGGGCTTCATCAAGCACAATTCCTCTATATGGCAGAATGGCTTCGCGTTGTTCTAGCAAATGGTGAGCATCCCTTGCCGCATCAGCAGGCTCTTTGAATCGTCTGTCACTCAACTGCGACCGATACTCCTCAAATACGGTCCACACTTTTGGCCGTTCACGCCTACTCAACCTGCGGCCCCTTCCTAACCTGTTTATCCGCAAATAAGATTCCAGATCTGTGATTCCATGGTGCTGAATTACTTGTTCCCATTCATCTTTATAGAACTGAGGTGACAGCCCAAGAGACTCATCAGCCAGATTCAGCGCATTTTCCCAAAGTGATCGGACCTGTTGATCATACACGATTTCATGTTCATATCCGTTTTGTCTGAGGAAGCGTGCTATCCATGCATCTATATTGATAACTTCAATGTGTTTAAGAGATGTTATTGAGCAAAGTTGTTGTAAATTTGCCTGAATATCTGTAGCTAGATTCCGTGTGAACGTTGTCAGTAGAATCCTATCATCTTTGTTAGGGCAGAAATGCTCTGCAAGCCACTTGGCTCTATGCATCGCAACAACAGTTTTGCCAGTTCCGGCACCACCCAACACACGAACCGGGCCATTGGCTCTCATTTCAACTACTCGTCTCTGAGAAGGATGAAGAAACACTCGCCATAGTTCCAATGGAGCGGCAAGCATCTGACGCAACTCCAGATCGTCTTCGATTAAGGTGAATCTGCGCTGTGAATTCGGTCTCTTAAGAGCGCTTGAGAAGTCGGTTGTGTCGACTTTGCTGTCTGTATCAATGGCGACCAGTTCTTTATATACTTCATCCTGGCTAAATCCTGCGGCCAGCATATATAGTGCCTCGAAAGCCTCTTCAGGAAAGCTCTGAATGGATGCCTCGAGATCCTCCTCAGATTTCAACCGACGTATTACGGGCAACAAGTCACGAGGTACCCCAAGTCGCTCGAGTTCGCGATCACGAAATCGCTCAAAAAGACCGGTTGTGGTGGCTTGCGCTTCTGAATCCGGCGTGCTCTCAGCTTGTGATACATCGATAACCTGCAACGCACCTGTATCAGGATGGATCTTGAATTGCCGCTCTCTTGACCAATTATATGCATCATCGTGCTTATCCACATAAAGTAGCATAAAGACATTACCCTCTTTGGGGCTCAACACTATGGCGCGATATTGTTGGTCTACTCGTACGGATCGGAGATTCGCGTCCTTCGCCCCGTTAATCCTTTCGTAGTTTAGCCCTGACGATGTTGGGTCGCTCTTGAATTTCTCTATAAACTCTCTTACTTTGGCCTGCTTTTGTTTGGAAATCCTTGAGTAAGATTTTAAAAATTCAGCAGATATACCAACTTGAATCGCCTTACCAGTCTTGACCATATTTACTGTTCCTTGTTTCCTATTGGCAGCCCTTCTATCAGGGCTTGAACATTGTTCTGAAGGTTGTCCAGTGAATGAACGAGCCACCCACGCCTATCAAATTGCTCAGAGAAATGTGACTGCTCAGGCAATAGGATCGCGATTTGTGATTTGGGCCAGGCAAGTTCAGCGACAGCCACCACTTCTCCATCATCTCCAGTAAGCTCAAAACCAGACTCCGGCAGCATCTTATGCGCCTTGAACACGAAATCAATCACATTGTGCAGTCGTTTATCCGTAAGGGTAAACAGTTCGGCAATGTTATCATCAAGCTGTTCGCTTTGAGCAAACTCATCTCGGAATACTGGCTCGGCCAAATGACCGTAAATGTTCCGGGAAACACCATTTGTTGTGATGAACCTGGCTTGAGGAATAAATTGCATGAAGTTGAACAGTCGAAGGAATCCGTTCCATACAGCTCGGAATATCTCCGTATTACTAGCTATGTCAGGATCATCAAAGAGTCTGACGGAAAGCTGTAAAAGATGCCTCTCGTCTAAATTCTTCACACTCTTACTTGGCATAGCAGCCAACATGATAATAAGTGGCCTTCCAACTTCGTCTCTCTTGACATATATGTTAGTAAACCATTCGTCCAGTGCTGAAGAAGGGCATTTGGGGATATTCAATTCGTTCCAATTTCTTGACGATTCCAAATCTCGCATAGTGGCATTTATCCATGAATCACTGCCATAACCGAGCTCATCTCTCTTGCCGTTAATCGCCTGCAAAAACGCATAGAAGTGCCACAGCTTCTTCTCAGGTTTGGCGAGATACGTTACGAATGCTTCAAGGCTGTTCATCTTGTGGAACTCAGAGCATGTACTCGTACCAGAATTCGCATCATAAGCGTCTAGCAATCTAGCCAGCGTAGATGGGCTGCGATCCAGGTAATTGTCATAATAATCTCCATTATTGCAACCAAACTGACTTTCAACGTCCTGCCAGGTCAGTGACCACGTCAAGAATTTGCCAGATCTAACAAGGGCCATTCTCTGAGACAGATCTTCAGCAACACGTAGGTTGCTGGCTGCTAGATCGGCATGATACAAGAACCCATCTGTAAACACAGCAACAGGTAATCCCTGATCGCGTTTAACGGGATAGAACACGAAATCAGCCGTAGAAGGGATTGTCACTCCTTTCGATTCGCCAATAACCACCTGTGGTTCGATAGACCACGCTGTCTTATCTAATCTTAAGTGCCAACCTGGTTTACCATTCACTACTTCTTTCGTGAGCACAGCAGGTTTCCCGCCAGGTCGGCTTCGCTGGATAGCTTCAATGAATCGTGCTTCTAGTTCGCTGTCGAGTAGCGTGTTAATGGCAATGTTGCTTACTGTGTCGATTTCAATCAAATGGTCGCGCACAGCAACTATACGTGATAGAAGGCTGATCGCCTCTCGGCGCGAAATCTCAGCCATGTCCCTACTAACTTTGTAAGCATATAGGCATCTATAACAGCCGTCCTTTTCAGGATCATTCTGACATCTACACTCCTTTAAGGCATTAAGTGCATGGGAAATCAGATCCATCATGCTGTTTTCAGTTCGAGAGAGTTCCTTAAGGTAACCAGTGCCGCCGGGGATTCGATCATATAGAACTAAGAATTGTTTTCTTATCCCACTCCCTTCAACCGGTTCCTCTACTACCGTTGTTGCCAAATGATCAATGCCTCCCCTAAACATCTTCTCAAGCCCGAGATACAAGGAAGCGACAAAAGAGTGAAGCTTTACTGGCATGCCTGAAGACGTCACTGGAAGGAGAATACGAATTGCCTCTGAAGAAAACTGGCGATAGAGATAAAGATAGTCGAGGAAAGGCTTGTCCGTAGCCTTGCCATAGTATCTACAGGTAAGAGCATGGCGAAACTCCATGTCTCTATCTGGATCCCAGACTTTTCCACACGACTTGCATACCATGAAGCCGTCAATAGGAACGGATCGCCCCGCGATTTCTATCGTATCACCAAGGCCCGATTGTGACCCGAAATTAACTTCCTTAAAGTCGGCTTTGCGTAGAAATTCATAACCAAAAGGTACCTCTTCAGAATCAATACGATAGGCTTTTTCGATATACTGGGGATCAGCATCAACTAGCATATGCTTATTGTAAAATTGTGGTTCGCGCGAATCGCTTGCATCGTCTACACGGCTCTCCTTATCAGAAGTGCTCGCTTCTACCTGACCCAGTCTTAGCATAGTACGCTTTTGACCCGCATCAGCCCATACCGGGCTGCCACAACGGGGACAACTTGACTTGTGTTTGTTCAGGGCTTCTCTTACGGAATAACTGCAGTTGTCGCAGAAGCGCCAGTCTTCTGGATGCGACAGTTCTATGTTAACTCTATCGATTGTTACCTTTCGGCCATCCGCATAGAACATATTCGCCGGAGCCAATTCATGAATTGCCGTGGCGGCAGGCCTTTGGTACTCATATACTCGCGTGTCGAACTTGCCAAATTGATCAGGGCTGCTCTTCTTTCGGTAGATAACGGAACGCAGAAGAATTCCAGCTTCCGGAAACGCATAGTTGGGGAGTAATCCTTCATCCGTAAAGAAATTGAAAGTGTCCTTATCGTTTATGCTCCTAATAATTCCGTTCAGTGAAGCCTTATCCCTCTTCAGCTCAATGATCTCAGCTTCAGTATTCTGGTCACTCGTCCTTGAGGTCTCTTTAGCTTTTATAGTCCTGTTTATTTGCTGGACGCGACTCCGCAGATTATCTCGTTCTTTCTTTAAGCCATTGATTCTATTCAGTACTTTGTAAATAAGGCTCTCATCTCGATCCGCACTACCCTCAACGAATGCCACAAGTCTCTCTTTTGACACTTCATTTAGCGTGTTCACAAAGAGATCCTGGAAGGTTGAAAGCAGTTTAGTCCGTCGGGATTCGATGAAATCTATCCAATTGAAGGGAAATAGGTCAGTTCTCTTGTCCCTGGATAAACTGTTTAGAACCTGACCAATCCTCCTTGGGAGAGCTGTAATGGGAATCCCACTCTCAGACCATCGATCAAAACAGAACCCAACGAACTGCCTCTCTAAGACAGCCGGAGCATTGAGGAATATCCCAGGTGGCTCAACGGCACCGGCCAGCATATCCTCAGGCTCTTCAAAGAAGTACAGATCATGTGGTCTACCCTCAGCCATGGTGAAGTTGAAGGCATTGCCATCATGTCGCCCGGATCGCCCAATGCGCTGCAGATAATTGGCCTGAGATGGCGGAACTGAGCACAGGAGGACTGTTGACAAATCACCAATATTTATACCCATTTCAAGTGTGGGGGTACATGATAGCAGATTCTCCGAGGCGGGCATGTCCTGGTTGATAAACCGATGTTCTAGTCGCTCTCTTTCCTCGCGCTTTAGTAAGCCAGTGTGCTCTCTGGCAAATATGCGATGCACTTCACCTGACTCATATAATCTTCCATAGTAATCTGTGACTGGCGATTGAAGAGTATAGCGTCCTGGACAGCGGAACCTTCGGCAAGGCATACCTTCCCAATACGTTTTCTCTGAGCTTGGTGCAGACGCCATGTAGCTACAATGATCACATCGGTATTGGTCAACCTCTTTAGCGATTTTGAGTACATCTGGACGGATGCTCCAAACAGAGTGTCCATTGCGATCAGAATGTGAGGCGATTTCACAGTCGACAAGGGATTTAAGAACGATCTTGTATATGGCTTCAGCATAATCAACAATTGCTGGATGCAATTCACCGAGCGAACGCCGCAGCCAGTTTTCATACCAACTCTCGTTGGTGCCAGAGGCCAGTAGTGCATCGAAGCGCGTGCCTTTCTTCGTAGTCAAGAAGATTGGGGTGCGAGAGTGCTTACCAAACTTCGGTAAGAATGGTACTTTGTTTAGCTCATAGTAACCACCCCAGCGCTGCAAATAGGTATTAAGCGCTTCGTCATCTACTGCACCTCGAGTTCTAAGCTGAGTGAGTAAGCCCAGCACAAATGCTGTCACGGCTGGGACATCAAGAGATTTCCAACCGCCAATTTCGTTTTGAAGTTGCTCTACAATCCTGCGGGATACCACATCCAAGACGGCTTTATCGGGATGTGCTATAGAACAGCCGGTTTTTTCGAGAGTCCTACCTATGCGGGATCGAAAACAATATTCGCTGGCGATTTCCCATTCAATACGTCTGTCAACCCATCGCCGCAACTCAGATCCTTTGGTGAGCTTGCCAGTATTCTTGAGTTTCTCGTAGTCTTCATGCCATTCC
>Ga0272443_10004363_pt1 | contig 15487 bp, 13 predicted proteins | sample SSMAcet12_FD_193581 | JGI IMG/M metagenome (GOLD analysis project Ga0272443, IMG submission 193581) | Marine sediment archaeal communities from Little Sippewissett salt marsh, Falmouth, MA, United States - SSM-Acet-12 | ecosystem: Environmental > Aquatic > Marine > Wetlands > Sediment ...
AGCTATTGCAAAAGCAGGCGCTTTGATTGAAGCAATGGAGTATATCCGGCAGTTCCGCGGTAAAATCGTGGTTGTCAAGCTGGGCGGAAGTATCCTCGATGATACCGCTCTGCAAAAAGAGCTGCTGACCGATATCGCCTTTATGTCAACGGTCGGAATGCGGCCGATTATCGTCCATGGCGGCGGCAAGGCCATAACAAGAGCGATGAATCAGGCCGGTATCGAAGCAACATGGGTGCAGGGAAGAAGATATACCGACCAGAGAACTATTACGATAGTAGAGCATACGCTCGTCCATAAAATCAATACTCCCATCTGCGAAATGCTGGAGGAATTAGGATGCGAGCCGATGGGACTGCATTCGCTCAGCAGTTGTGTATTGTTCGCTGAAATGTTGAGACTGGATGGAGAAAACGGCCGAAAACTCGACCTCGGACTTGTCGGAAAAGTCGTGAATATTAACGGCCAACTGCTCAAGAAACTCTGTGCCGACGGAACGATTCCGGTAATCGCTTCTGTTGCAAAGGATAAATCAGGCGGCAAGCTGAATGTCAACGCCGATAGTGCGGCAGGTAAAGTGGCTGCTGAAGTGAAAGCTGAAAAACTTGTTGTTGTAAGTGATACTCATGGAATCAGAAAAGATATTAACGACCCGGAAAGCTGGGTATCGTCTCTGGACGAAAATCAAATTAAGGAAATGATTGATGACGGCATAATCACGGATGCGATGTTTCCGAAGGTCGAAGCGTGTTTAACAGCATTGGAAGCCGGAGTCAAAAAAGCACATATTATTGACGGCAGGATTCCGCATTCATTATTATTGGAAATCTATACTGATAAAGGAATAGGAACACAAATAATTAGGAATTAAACAAATGAGATTTGATTTATCAAAAAACGCGGAAGAAACAAAAGGATCAATGACTACGCAGGAAACTATAGAACTGTTTGAAAAATATGTTATCGCCAATTACGGCCGGTTGCCTCGCGTGATTGTCAAGGGTGAAGGCTGTTACCTTTACGATTCCGATGGCAATAAGATACTTGATATGTTTCCCGGCTGGGCTGTCAGTGCGATAGGGCACTGCCATCCGAAGGTAGTTGAAGCTATACGCAATCAGGCGGGTGAGCTTTTGCACATAGATAATACATTTTACTCCGAACCCCAGGGCAAGCTGGCAAAGCTGCTCAGTGAAAGGGCGTTTGGAGGAAAGTGTTTTTTCTGTAACAGCGGCGCCGAAGCTAATGAAGCTGCGATGAAACTGGCACGTTTATACACTGCTCCTGAAAAATATAAATTCATCACCACCGAAGGAAGTTTTCACGGCCGGACCTTCGCTACATTGACTGCGACCGCTCAGCCGAAACACCATGAAGGCTTGTTGCCTCTGTTGCCCGGTTTTGTATATGTGCCGTTCAATGATGTCTCTGCACTGGAAGCCGCTTTCGACGATGAGGTGGCTGCGGTAATGGTTGAACCGATTCAGGGCGAAGGTGGGATAAATATCCCTGATGAAAATTATCTTGGTGAAATTCGCCGGCTGTGCGATGAAAACGGCGCGGTTATGATTTGCGACGAAGTGACAACAGGAATCGGCAGAACGGGCAAATGGTTCGCGTATCAGCTTTTCGATGTTGAGCCGGATATTATCACTATGGCTAAAGCACTCGGCGGAGGCGTAGCAATTGGTGCCATGATGGCAAAAGAAGAAATCGCCGCCTCGCTTGTCCCCGGAAAACACGCAACGACATTTGGTGGAAGCGCTTTGGTTTGCGCAGCGGCAGTTGCAGTCATTGAAGCTATCGAGGAAGAAAACCTGTTGGAAAATGCAAACCGGCTCGGCAAATACACCATGGAAAAGCTGGAGCAGTTAAAACAAAAACATTCAATTATCGATAGTGTACGTGGAGTCGGTATGATGATTGGAGTCCAGCTAAACGGCCCGGGCGCGGAAATTGTCAATAAGTGTCTTGAAAACGGTTTAAGAATAAACTGTACACAGGGAACCGTCCTGAGATTTATGCTGCCGATGATTGTCACCCAAAGCCAGATCGACCAGGCGATAGAAATTTTTGATAATGTTTTGAGTAGTCTGTAAAACCACAGAGAAATAAAATGGCAGATGAATTAACAGAAAAAATTATCGGCTCAGCTCTTGAAGTTCATCGAGAACTCGGCCCTGGTCTTCTTGAATCGATTTACGAGCAGGCTCTTTGCTATGAATTTGAACTACAGAAAATTAATTATAAAAGACAAGAGCCCGCCGATGTTATCTATAAAAGTAAAATTATCAAAGGTCAGAAAATCGATCTGCTCATCGAGGACGAGGTAGTCGTAGAAGTAAAATCGCTCTCAAAGATGCCGGAAGTTGCGCTGGCACAGACTCTCTCGTATTTAAAAGCGACTAATCTTAAACGAGGCCTGATAATCAACTTCGGAGAGAAACGACTTATCGATGGTATAAAAAGAGTCTCATTATGATAGCTATAGAGTTCACAAAGATTTTAAGTTAAGCCACAGAGAACACAGAGGACACAGAAAAAAATATTAGAAATTTGAGTAATGGTATGGAATTTACATTAGTATATCAAGGCCCATTAAAAGCTAATGGGAGCATACGAGATAAGCAAAATATTCGACGTGAATTTCATAAACAACTTGCTGAATTATGGAAGCAGGAACCGCTTTCCAGTCACATGCAAGATAGTCATATTTTATTGAAGAACATAGTTACAGACGATATGCCACCAAATAACTCAACTTTAGTTATACAAAGGATAAATGATTTTAAGTTTATGCCTCTCGTATCTTCAAAATTGAATTTAATAGCAGAATTGGATATCACTTTTCTCAGACCAGAGACTCCTGGATGTATTGTAACCCAGGGGGGCGATATTGATAACCGTATAAAAACACTTTTTGATGCTTTTCGTATGCCGAAAGAATCAAAAGAAATTCCAAAAGATGACTCTCCCAAGCCAAACGAGAATCCTTTTTACTGTCTTCTTGAAGATGATAATTTGATTACAAAAGTAGCTGTGAAGGCAGACAGATTATTAAAACAATGCAATGATTCCTCCTTTGTAGAATTATTGATTGCTGTCCGAACAAAGGTTACCAAAACGACTTGGGATAATGTAGGTTTAGGATAGAACGAATAAGAATTTTAATATAAGTCTTGTTCTACGATGAAGATGAATGTTAAGTTATGAATAAATAACTTTTAATTTATATCCTCTGTGTTCTCTGTGCCCTCTGTGGCTTAGGAGGTGGAGTAAAAAAAATGAAAGATTTTTTATCAATAATAGATTGTCCTATAGAGTTTCTCAGAGATTTAATCAGGATAAGTATCAGGCTAAAAAGGCTGTATAGTTTCGGCGGCAGTGAGCCTTCTCTTGCCGGGAAAACTTTAGCGATGCTCTTCGAAAAACCGAGTTTGCGAACACGTATCAGTTTCCAGGTTGCAATGACAGACCTCGGCGGTCATCCGATATACGTCAAACCGGAAGATATTGGCGGTATCGGAAAACGTGAGCCGGTAAAGGATATTGCACGCGTTCTAAGCAGATATTGTAACGGCATCATGGCGCGAACCTTCGAGCATAGCACTGTCACCGAGTTGGCCGAATATGCTTCTGTGCCGGTCATTAACGCCCTGACAGACTGGTCGCATCCATGCCAGGCAATGGCTGATGTCCTGACTATCGAAGAGCATTTCAAAGATACTAAGGGATTGAAAATTGCATTCATAGGCGACGGCAATAACGTGGCTCGGTCGCTGGCGTTTGCATGCGCCAGGTTTGGCATGAAAATGACTGTTGCATCTCCGGCAGGGTACGAGCTTGATTCAGATACTATTGAAAAGGCGAATCAGGTACTGGAAGATTGTGTTCAACAGACAAATGATCCCATTCAGGCGGTAAGTGACGCGAATATTATTTACACCGATACTTGGGTAAGCATGGGACAGGAAGATGAAAAACAAAAACGCATTGCCGATTTCAAAGGTTTCCAGGTCAATGAAGATATGGTGAAATCCGCACCGGAAAATGCTAAGATTATGCACTGTCTGCCTGCTTATCGTGACTTCGAAATAACCGATGGCATTGTTGAGTCCCCGAACTCAATCATGTTCGATCAGGCCGAGAACCGCCTCCATTTCCAGCGGGCGCTATTGAAAAAACTTATGAGCTAGCAAAAATAATCCACAACAAAGCTCAAATGCATCGTAAATCACAAAGAACGGTTGCAAAGCTATTTTATATAAGTATAATGGTTTTGAAAATTGAGTTGTATTGGTTGTGAAATAACGATGAAGAAACAAAAGCAGACAGAGCCGCAGACATTTGAGATAGTTGAGCCGATAGGTAAGCGAGTCCTGATTCGCAAGGATGAGGACAAAAAGCAGACCAAGGGCGGAATACAACTGCCGGACAATATCGAGATTCCCACGATAACCGGGCGAATTGTTACGATTTCCGCCGAAGTGGAAAATTCCGCCGATATTCCCCTGCGCCAATACGATAAAGTCCTGTTCAATCCCAAAGGCGCAATCCCCGTCGATTTCGAAGGCGATAACCGACTTTTCGTAGTCGAAGTTGAAAATGTCGTAGCAGTCTTTAGAAAATCATAAAATACACAGTTTATTACTGTATTTTGCATTCTTTATAACATCTTGTATTATAAATATTTATAGCATAATTACTAAAAATACATAAATATGTCTTGCAAAACACAAAATGTTTTGTATTTTGTAAATATGATACAGAGAGATTTAACAAAACTGGTTATTTCACGACTCGAAAAATATCCTGCTGTAGGTTTAATTGGTCCGCGTCAGTGCGGTAAAACTACACTCGCAAAATCCTTAAAAGGCCTGTATTTCGACCTGGAAACTGAATCTGACCGTATTAAGCTCGATGCTCAATGGCCTGACATAATTAGTTCGGACAAGCTGATTATTCTTGATGAAGCTCAAACAATGCCTGATGTTTTTCCACGTTTGCGTTCTGTTATAGATAAAAATCGCAAACGTATAGGCAGGTTTATGATATTAGGCTCAGTGTCACCAGCTCTTATGAAGCAGGTTTCAGAATCACTGGCCGGAAGGCTCGGACTCGTTGAGCTTACGCCATTCATTCTTCACGAATTACCTGAAAAGACGATTGATGATGCCTGGCTTAGAGGCGGTTTTCCGGATGGCGGAATTCTCGATGCAAGTCAATATCCTCACTGGGAAAATGACTATTTGACTTTACTTATACAACGTGATCTGCCGGAATGGGGTTTACCGGCAAAACCTATGCTTATACAGAGACTATTGAAAATGATTGCTGCTGTTCACGGCCAGAACTGGAACGCCTCTCAGATTGGTTCGAGTATCAGCCTTAACTACCAGACTGTTAATAGCTACCTTGAATATATTCGCGGCAGCTTTATTGTAAGGCTGCTGGAATCTTATGCTGTTAATATTTCCAAACGCATCAGGAAATCTCCCAAGATTTACTTCAGAGACAGCGGATTACTGCACGCGCTTATGCAGGTAAGAAACTTAGATGATTTATTTAGTCGGCCATGGGTTGGTGCAAGCTGGGAAGGTTTTATTATCGAACAGATTATTAACAACCTGAAAACAGCAGACAAAATCTTTAATCCTTATTACCTGAGAACATCTGATCAATATGAAATCGACTTGATACTGGATTTTGGAAACAGGCTTTACGCAATAGAGGTAAAGCTGACGAGTTCACCCGATTCCAATGATGTCAAACGTTTCAGAAAAGCTGCAGATATGGTAAAAGCGGACAAAGCTATCCTGATTTCCCGAACGCAGGAGTACATTGTTTCTGATAAATTCATCTCTACTAACATTCAACGAGCTTTGAAGCTTTTGCTTGAAAACGACCTGTAATATTTTATTTCCTTGCCGTTGTCGAGTTATAAACTTTCTTCTGTTGTTTTTGATTAAATACACTTCGTTATATGTTATTCAGCACCTGATGCGGAATCCAGAAAGATATCAAGTTTTAATAATCAAGTGACTTCCAATCCACAAGGGCCAATATTAGCTAACTCCCTTGAAAAAAATATATTTAAAATGCCTTGTATCAATTTCTATAATTATTTAAACTTCAAAATGCTAATATGAAGTGCAAGTTCGTAATTCGTTTTTGATAAAATCAAAATGTAAAAGAGCGGGTAAAGGAGACATTTATGAACGGCGAAGCAGCAAATCCAGGGGATTTAGTTCGGGAAATCGGATATCCTTTATACAATTGCAGAGGATGGATGAAGTTTTTGGGTGTTATGTCAATTATAAGTGGTGTAATACAGGTAATTACAATCATAGGAATACTTTTTGCATGGCTTCCAATATGGACAGGAATATTACTATTTCAGGCCGCCAGTGCAGCAGAGCAGGCATACGAAACAGGAAATAAAAATGAATTGAACATTTCGCTTTCGAAACTAAAGACATATTTTGTTATAATGGGCGTCATTTCACTGCTGGCAGTTATATCTATGGCAATAATGTTCTTTTCCGGCTCCCTGACTTTTTTCTCCATGAACCTTTAATTTGTGGATAGGTAATAAAAACCGAACGCAAAGTTACTGGTATAAAACTATTACTATCCCTTTTTAACATTGTGCATTTGTTACATTTCGTATAGATACAATTCCGAATTTATGATATTTTTTAATGTTTTACAGGAACTTTTTTCTCTTTGCGCCGACTTTATAAACGGATGAAAAAATGAAAGATAAGTTCGCGAATGAATTTCAGGAGTTTTGGACTCAGGCCGCCGGTAAGGTTCGGACATATATGTACTGTGTATGCGAGAATTCAGCAGATGCTGATGATATGGCGCAGGACTGCTGCCTGCGTGCGTTGAAAGCCTGGGAACAATATGACGGCAGGGCGAGCAGGCAGGCATGGCTTTTCGGAATCGCGAAAAGAACACGCGTTGACTGGCTGCGAAAGAAAAAGCGTGAAAACAAAATAACTGATTCGAAAAAACTCGAAACGCAAAGCGAAGTAACATCTGAGGAAGCGAATATAAATAATATCGATATGGTATGGGACACAGTGAAAAATTTGAATCAAGAGTACAGTGAAGTTATTCATCTAAGATTCGCAGCGGGATTAAGCTATGAACAAATCGCCCATACTCTTGAAATCCCCATCGGGACTGTCAGGTCGCGATTGCACAGGGGATTAAAAGCTATCAAAGAAAATGTTGGAGATCGGGAAAATGGAACGTGAAGCAATAGAAAAACTGGCAATGGACTCTGCGGCAGGGCAGTTAAACGAAGATGCCGAGACTTTATTACAGGAATATCTCACGGAACATCCTGAGGCGAAAAAATGGTTTCAGGATATGCAGGAGATTTACGCAAATACACAGTTCGCATTTAATGAAAAAACCGCTTCTGTAAAACAACCGACAGAAAACAGACCTTCTCTGAAATTCAACTGGTTTCCTGTATTTCGCCTGGCGGCGGTGATAGCAATAGCTCTTACTATAGGAGCAGCAGCGGGGCGATGGTCAAAGTCGCAAGTACCGAACCAAAAACAGCAGCAGGTAATTGCTTCAAGTGATACGGATATAAAATCCCAGGGCATTCGGCTGGAAGATATCGGTGAAGGTTTCTGGCGGGAAAAAGTTATGGCAATGCTGAACTCCCCACCGGAGGAAATACATAGAAGCAATATTGACAGCCCTTCGTTATGGGAAAAATACAATAAATATAAAGGAGAAAAATTATGAGTAATCGTATAAAAAAATTCAGCTTAGGTTTAGTTTATATAGCAGTAATTTTATTCATTGGTTGTGTTCCTGAAGATTCGCTTGAGTGGTCTGACGACGGCTCCGTTGGTTTGCTGAGAGTTAAAGGAGCATTATATCTGGTTGATGGGGAAACGGGTGAGTTGACTGAAATAGCAACAGACAGTGTGCTGCCCTGGCCGGATATCTCAAAAGACGGCAGCTTGATAGCATACAGCAGGGTGATTAATTGTGATAATTTATCAGAAGGTTTGGAAATGCTGCCGGCGGAGCAGGCGAAAATGATAAAATATTACGCCGGGCAAATGGCTAAAGATATTATCAGTAAAGGAGGATTAATCGATAAAAAATTTCCTGAACCTCCTGTGGATATTCTCAAACATAATGATGTTAAAGAATGGGTGATTCGTTTCTTGTGTCAAAACGCAGATGATGAACTGACTGATGCACTGGGTGAAGAAGGCATGAAACTGGGCAAAGGAAAAGAACTTGAATACAGCCAGGTTATAGTAGTTTCCAAAAATAATTTAAATGACAAGCGTGTCATTACAACCAGTATATTTCCAATTATGGCAATACGATTATCTCCTGATAAACAGAACGTAGCCTATATCATGAATACACAACACGGGGAGGAAGAGATGGAGTATTCTCTTTACGTCGCATCGCTTAATGGCGAAGTGAAATCTATGTTCGTGGATGATTATGTCGCTCTGGGTTATGACTGGAGCGAAGATTCCGAAAGGATAGTATTTTTGAGTTCGGATTCTTCTGATTTAGATGAAGATATGGTATTGGGGACTCTTAATGAAATAGAAGTCGCCGATGCCCTTATCGGCCTTTTGTCTAAACAACATGAAATTAACGAAGCAGGGGCAATACATGCTTATGATTGTTCTAACGGTTCACATTCTCTTGCGGGTACGGTTTTTTATCCATGGATGAAGGTCCGCTATGGAATCGGTGGACGTATTTTCTTTTCCACTGTTAATCTGCCGCTTCCGACAAGCAATATGGATGAGCCGGGTTATTCAGTATTTTGTTATGACCCTGTTATTAAAACGGTGACTGATATAATGCCGCCGAAAGCATCTGCTTATGCAAGTCAGTCAATGTGCATGTTACAGTTCGAGTTGTCACAGGATAGTAAAATTATTATGGTTCCTTTTAAAGAAAACAGGTTTTTGGGTTTTATATTAGGAACCGATGAAATAGAAGTTCCATTTTCTGAAGATGAGGCTTTTGGTGATGAAGATATTTCATACTTGATTCCTGGTTTTAAGGGACAAAATGAAATATCCTTTTTGGTATCTGAGGACAATCACTATCTAATTGAAGCAGGACGTGCTCCTGAAGATTGTAACCGAAGTGAAATTATTGTTCTAAATCATAGCAATAATGAGGTACGTATCCTAAGTGAAAGTTGGCCGGACGAGATAATAGAAGCTTTAGTAAAAAATTAAATCTTTAAACAGTTCAAGATTTTTTACTCAGGGCATTTTTTTGAAGCCTTCGTAACGAATATTCCATTGGCCGTTATCTGGAAAACCGGGAGCATCTTTATCCGGGCCGCCATCCCAGCCCACGGCCATCATAGCGACGGCGGTAAGTAAACCGCCGTTGCCGGGCAGATAAAGCGGCAGACGTGCCGATTGATAATTATGCCCGTTAGCTAAGTATCGATTCTTGGGAGTATCGAGAAATAGTGCATCTATAGCTTTTTCAGGTTGTCCCAGACGAGCTGCCGTCATTGCCATTACTGGATAATCCCATCCCCACGTGCTGGAAAAATCCCATTTTGCTAATACATCCTCCAGAGTTTTTTCCATCACATCCGGTTCAATCGAAGGTGTTTGTGGTAAAAAACCAAGAGCGCAGAGCATCGAAGGATGATCCTGATAAATTGTATAAGGAGGAGTTTCAATTGCTGCATAAATTCCTTCTCGGATAGTTGGATGTGACAAATTTTGTATTACGCGATCCCATTGCTCGTCACGCTCCATTCCCAGCCGCTGTCTCCACTTCTGCGCGGTTTCAAGTGCCCAATGCCAATAGGCCAGTTCAAAAGTCGGATTGATAGTATTCTGTAGGGTACGGCTGTAACTTTCCTGGGCTGGAATCAAAACAGGCCCCAGGACGTAGCGATGTCCCTGTTCGTCCCATACAGGATACGAGGCCATAAATTTCGCAGTTTCAAAAACAATATCCCGATATTTTTCCAGCGTTTCTTTATTTGGGTGACTTCGATAACATAGTTCGGCATAGTAAACAGGATGAGGCTGCTGCCAGATGAGAAAAACACCGACCGTGCTCGGACTGTCACGACCATCAGGCGAGACCATTTTCGGCCATCGCGCACCTTCATAGCCCTGTAATTGGGCGGCTGCTTTGGCCACTGGAAGTATTTCCTGATACCACGGCAGACTACGCTCCAACAAAGCCAATCGATCCCACAAGGCAAAATGAACCGCGTGCCACCAGTGCATCTCAAGATGAAATTTTCCAAACCAGCTATTTGTTACAAGGCCGGTTTCCTGCGGCGGACGAGTCCCAGAGCATTGAATTGCCGTTAGGTATTGCGAGAGAATTACTCTGCGTTCAAGCTCATTAGCTCTTGGATCGGTACATTGGGAAAAATCAATTGCCGCACCGGTTGACCAGAAATTCTGCCAATAATCAGAAGCCGCATCACGTACAGTTTCGAAATCCGGAAATTTTTCCTGAATCGGATTTTGGGAAAAGGAAAAAACAATTTCAAGAGTGTCACTGTCCCGCCTGCTGATTCCATATTCATGCTGCGAAATGGATTTGATTTCACCAGTCTGCGAGCAGGAGATATTTACATAATATTTGTCTTCATCAAGTATCCGGACAAATTCAGCGTTGTTGCCGTTTATATTGCTTTGCGTTATGTGCCGCTGCGGCTGGTTCCAGTTGGCTGCTTTTTCCCATTGTTCACTGCCGTATGGGAATTTCAAAGAAACAGACAGCGGCTCCTTCCTGAGTAATTCCGAATTGATACGTACAGCTAAAATGTCTCGCTCAGGGTGACATACGGTTGAGACTTTAACCGAGATGCATTCTATTTCGAATTGGCTATTAAGCAGGCCGTTCAATAAATCCAGAGTCTGGGAGGTATTTTGCAAATCCTCGATATTAACTGTTGACCCATCGGATTTTTTCATGACCAATCCTATTTGCCCGAGATGCAGACGATGAGGATTGGCCCTTAGCCATGTCCCTGCCGGCGAATAACTCCCGCCTCCATCCGAAGCATAAGGAACTTTACGGCCGGCAACTTCATATTCGGTAAGGACATCTGAGAATTTGTAATTGTTTGTATTCGGTGCAGAATGCCATCCCCACTGAGACTGCGTCCCTAACGGCGTACCTTTATCATGAAATTCGGAAAAACTCTGTAAGCCTGTAATATCGGCTGTGAAAGCGAATTCGCCGTTACCTATACTAAGCGGCGTTAATGAATCAGGTTTTTCAATGGTGACATTGTGCCTTGTTACCAATGCATGGCGGTCGATTTTTCCATCTGAAAAACTAATAGAAGCTGCGCATAATAAAATCAGAATTGATATTTTGGGAATTATGAAATTTTGTCCTGCTCGTTTCACAGCCAGCATCCTCTTTTTTGCAGAACAATTTACACGGAAAAATCTCAAATGACAACATTTTGTTGTTCAATCTGCTTTCGAGCTGTTTAATTACCGGCTATGTGATACATCAATCCCCCATATCCAAATTCTGATTCTCCCGCATTTGTGAGGTTCGCTCCATTTTAAAGAGTTCGTCCATTTCTTCGATTACCCATTTGGAATTTACAAACAGGCTTTTCTGAACCAATAGAACAAAATTTTCGGCAAGGATTTCTTCGGGGTGAATAAGATAGCTGGTATTGTCACCTGTTTCTCGACGATAATTGGGCAAATCATTAAGCTCGAAAAGTACAGGTTCGCCGGTATCATTACGTTTGTATTGCCATTTATCGTCCATTTTTTCTACGGCAAGCAACTGCACTTTCAGTAATTGGGAAAGTTCGAACCTTCCCTTATAATCATAATTCGGAATCGTAATTATCGGCATAACATTGATAGTGCCGTCTTTATATATTAACTCGATATAGTATTCGTCTTTAGGCAGTTCCGGATTTGTGATTTCAACTTTTTTGAGTTCCTCCGGCAGCTCGACAGGATTACATTTTTGAAAACCTACAATTTCATAAAACTTTTCTCGCAGCTCGGGATTGTGTATCGTGTAAGTATGAAAAAGCTCGTGAATAAATATATGCTCTAAAAGGTTATTCTGTTGAGAAGAAAAACCTCCCTGGAATGCCATAATTTGCGGAGCTATCATATTTTTGGGAAGGATAATCGCGTTCCGCCGGCAATACCCGGCATTGCCTTCTTCTGCGCCTGTGGTTTTTATCATTAATATCGTAGGGGGAAGTTTCAGCTTGAGATGTTCGAGTTTTTTCGCAGCAGATTTAATTGCATTTTCCATTCGAGCTCTTTCATTGTCCGTCCATTCCATAGCCTGCTTAGAAACAAAGCTGATAAATTCTTCCTGAGAAACAGGTTCTTCCGTTTTTATTCTTATCGAACGGTCGAAAGGAGTGTAGGATTTTATATATTCATCTTTAGCCGAAAGTATTTTTTTTGCTTCATTGACATCGGCAAATACGATTTTTGTTCCGGGCAGAAATTCTATACTCGAATCCGAGTTCGTTTGCCCTTTACTGAAATTCGTGATAGATGCGGTTACTAAAAGAATAAGAACGAAAAATATGTTTTGTTTTAGCTTTTTCATTTCTTTATTTTCTCATCCAGTTCTGTAATAGAAAATCCCTCATTGGTAACTATATGATTTTTATCGGTTAGTATCAGCCATGGAAGTGACTTTACTCCCCATGAGTATCCGAGTTCGGATACGCCGTTATTGCTGACTCCCATGGGAGGTAGAATTTCATTTCTTTTAAGCCATGAAATTAAGGTTCTTTCCTGTACCTCTTCGGCGTGGATAAAAACCATATAGAGACCTTTTTCAAGTAAGGCGTTCGCGTTTTTATTTAACGATAAAATCGCATTGCGGCTGGGTCGCTGATTCATGTCCCAGAAACAAACAAGAATCTTTTTATTTTTTATTAAATCAGAATCAGGACTGGCATTAAATTCAGATAAGTCCGGCAACGCCTGACCAATAACTACTTTTGGGCCGCGATCATTCAAATCAACTTCTTTGCCTGTAATGTCCTCAATAACTTTACCATCCTGCCATGTAGCACTCGGATAACCAATATGATACACAAGAGTACCATCTTCAAGCTCAGGGTCCAGTTCCGGATTTTCCGCTGGATTTCCAAAGGAATTCAAAGCTTCATGGTCAGGATTAAGAGTAATCTTCGTAAACTTAAAATGATGCTGCTCATCTGAAAAACCATTTTCGTTACCAAGAATAACATGGCGTTTTGAATCTGCTTCCATAGGAATCCAAACGCTGTCGACTTTTTCAAAACGTACATTTTCAAGAGTATAATCTCTTTCGATTCCCTGTTCTTTAGTTATAACGCCAGGATATTCCAGACTGCCAGTATCATCACCTATACCTACTTTTGCTTTTATTTTTGCAGGATGATAACCATGTTCAGAATCGAACCAGATTGTAAAGTCACCGCGTTTCGTATCTGCTTCAACTACAAAGCATGTAGAGCCGTTTATCATCTCAGGTTCTTCACGCACTGATATATGTTTTACATCATTCTTAAGAATATTATCAAGTCGAATTGGAGTGTCGAGATATCCGAGAAAATAACTAATTGTGCCAAGATTGTTAAAAAGACCATGATCATCTCTTGAGCGTTTAAAATCTTTATTCCCATCAGGCGTTTGATAAGTAAGTTTTCCATGATATTCCCGTCCCTTATATTCCGTCTGATTTAACGTTTTACTGTGACGATAAACAAAATTATCACCAGCTACAGTTCGAGTATAAGCTGCACGGTTTTCCGGGACATTTCGTTCATTCATATTTAAATCACCCCAGCGAAATGAAGTCACAGAAGTTCTCCCTTTGCCATCTGTACGAGATTCACCTCGCTCGAACGATTTCGATTCTTCTAATCTCATTCCCCAGCTTGGTATGTCACTGTTTGTTAAAGAAGTAGATTCATATGAAGCAATAAAGCTTTGAATTGGATCCAACGCTTTTGTGTAATTATCAAGAATTTCATTTACTTCAGGTATTTTAGCAACTACAGGTTTTGAATTGTTTGCGGTTTCTGGTTCCGCGGCTTGAGTATAGCTCAAATACATAATAATCGAACCTATCCCAATTAAAGCCGCTGTCGAAAGAGCAATAATTTCTGACTTTACAGCGGATATACCTGTTGCTATTTGTGTTCCTGTAGCAGCTTTGTTGCCTGCCAAAGCGATTTTGCCAAGTTCTTTCATTATTGAAGCAGGGGCGGCTTTGACGATGTTTTCTGTTAACATTGTGGTAAGTATAGCAGCGGGAACAATTACGCCGTGAGACTTCAATTTATATCGCAAAGAGGCTACTCCTGATTCTATTCTTCGCGAGACGGTAGGTTGTGAAATGCCGAACTTTTTTGCTATCTCGGTCATCGTCTGGCTTTCGAAAAAATGCAGAATAAGAACTTCACGTGTTAATACATCGAGGTTATCAAGCTCCTGGTCAATATAACCGGAAATTTCTTGCCATGCAGCTTTTTCATCTTGCGAACGGCACTTTTCAGAATTACTTATATAGATAGACTCACGACGTCTTCGTAAAGAATCTGTCCGAATCAGCTCTTTTGCTTTATTAGTTGCAACTCTGTGCAGCCAGTTTGGCAGCGAGCCGGTTATGCTGTCTGCTTTGCGAACTAATTGAAAAAAAGTATCCTGGACGGCGTCAGCAGCCTGGTCTTTATCAACAAGAATGCGAACACATACTCCATAGACCATCGATGCGTGTTGTTTTATAATCCGTGCAAATGCTTCTGCATCACCATTTGAGGCAAACCTTTTTAGTAATATGAATTCACTTTCAGGCATCTTCATTTCTCCTTAGCGCTATTATAACAATGTTTCGCTCTTAAAACTAAAAATAAGATGCTGCAGAAGCGATTATTATTCAAAATAATAATGAAAATTTAAAAATACCGAATTTTTATGGCTATTTTGATTAAGTGAAATTGAATTTATTTTTCACTGAACTAATTTATTTTTTCATCCAGTTCATCTATTGAAAATCCTTCGGCGATAACAACGTGATTCTTGTCGGTTAGAATTAGCCATGGTAATGCCTGGACACCCCATGTGTATCCAAGACCAGGCAAGCCATCACTGCTGACACCCACTGGAGGTAAAATCTCATTTCTTTTTAGCCATGAAATAAGAGACTTTTCTTCTACAGTTCCGGCATGGATAAAGACCATATACAAATCTTTTTCCAATAGAGCTTCGGCTCTTTTATTTAGTGACAAAACAGCATTACGGCTCGGACGCTGGTCCCTGTCCCAGAAGCAAACAAGAAGCCTCCGGTTTTTAATAACCTGAGGTTCGAGCGTGACACCAAATTTGCCCAAACTCGTCACAGATGTACCCATAAGTGATATCGGCCCAATATTATTAATATCAACTTCCTGGCCGTAACTATCAATAATTTTACCATCCTGCCATGTGCAATT
>Ga0272443_10004364_pt1 | contig 15483 bp, 11 predicted proteins | sample SSMAcet12_FD_193581 | JGI IMG/M metagenome (GOLD analysis project Ga0272443, IMG submission 193581) | Marine sediment archaeal communities from Little Sippewissett salt marsh, Falmouth, MA, United States - SSM-Acet-12 | ecosystem: Environmental > Aquatic > Marine > Wetlands > Sediment ...
AGTTGTTAATGATACAAGAGTGATTCCTGCAAGGATTATAGGACAAAAAAGCACAGGAGCTATTATAGAAACATTTCTTTTAAAAGAATTAAATGAGGGAACTTGGGAAACTTTATGTAAACCAGGGAAAAGGATAAAGGCGGGAGCAGAAATATGTTTTCCCACAAATCAAAATCCCCTAATTAAAGGTATATGTTTACAGGTATTAAAGAATGGGAACCGTATTGTTTCATTTACAACTGAACAATTTAAAAGTGTAAAAGAAGGTTTGTTTTCTTTAGGAGATGTTCCTTTACCACCATACATTCATGAAAAATTAGAATCGGAAGAAAGATATCAAACGATATATTCTGAAAAGAATGGTGCTGTTGCCGCCCCTACTGCAGGGTTACATTTTACAAAGGATTTATTTCAATCTTTATCAAATGAAGGAATAAGGATAGTAAAGGTTACATTGCATGTAGGTTTGGGAACATTTAGACCTATAACTGAAAAAAAGATTGAAGAACATCAAATGCACAGTGAAGAATTTCAAGTTTCTGCTGAATCTGTGAAAATACTTGAACAGGCTAAAAAAGAAGGGAATAGAATTATTGCTGTTGGAACAACCAGTGTTAGAGTTTTGGAAACCATAGGCAATGATATAAAAAAGTATAACGATGGTTTCTCAGGAAACACAAACATCTATATCTACCCTCCTTATAAGTTTAAATTAGTCGATGCGATGATTACTAATTTTCATCTACCCAAAAGTACATTGTTGTTATTGATTTCCGCTTTTTCCGGAAGAGAAATAATTATGTCTGCATATCATTCGGCTATACAAAATGCTTACAGGTTTTATTCCTTTGGAGATGCTTGCTTATTAATATGAACACACGTCTTATTGCAGAATCAAGCATACTTACAAGTCTAAGCCTCGTCATTCTTTTAATGGCATCCTTATCGCCGGTTAATAAGATTTTTATTGCTTCTGCAAGCGCTCTTGTTCTGGAAATTTCTATTAAAAGAAATCATTTGAAACCTTCATTATTTGTTTTTTTTCCCACGGTTATACTCAGTTTTTTTTTGTTACCATATAAGATGTTTGCTATCCTATATTTGACTATTTTTGGAGGCTATTCCATCATAAGAAATTGCATTACCATTAAAAATAAAGCATTGAAAAAAACTATTATGATCATTTATTTCGACGTTGTATTTTGGGTTTTATTTTTTTTAGCAAATCAACTTTTTGAGAATGTTTTTGAAAAGTTAATAAATGGGCCCTTTTGGCAGAATTTATTACTTTTTTTCGTCTTACAGTTGGCAGTTTTACTTTATGACTATGCTTTAGATATAGGATCAAAATTGTTAATTAATAAATTAAAAGATTTAGGCATTTAATTTTATTTTTGGGAGGGAATTGTTTTGAAAAAGTTTTTGACATTATTTATTGTATTTATGTTTGTCTCGTTTATGGTATTTGGTGATACTGAAGAAACATCCGAAGGTGTAGGATTACCGAATATGGAATTAGGAACACTTTCAGATGAAGAAATTATGGAACCAACTGAGAACATTGTACCTAATTTATCAAATGAAGATTTCCCAATGGCTGTTAAAATACTTGAAAATGGGGAAGATACGGGTTATGGCGTTCAAATGCGTGATGTGGAAGCTGACTATCAGAACTATGAGCAGTACTACACGTCACAACAGAATTTTAACCCTGTTTTTGACGGTATATTTGTAAAATTTGATTTGGCAACCATTAAAGCAGAAGGAGAGTTATTAGAAATATATGCAGTCAAGAATAATATCACTGTTGATGCACTGAAACTTGAAGAAGAAACAAACAGTATTGTTTCAGAGGTTATCGCGACTCCAGAGTATAAAGAGCAGGTTATCACAAATTACGGTTCAGTTGAAAACTTCTATGAATTTGTAAAAATGGTTAAAAAAGAAGAAATGCTAAGAACAAAAGTAATTGAAACTGTAGCACCTTTAACACAGGAAAAAATTGAAGAAGCCTACAAAGAAAATTTATCGGATATCATCGCACAATATGAACAAGTCAAGGCAGGACATATTTTGGTTGATACAAGAGAAGAAGCAGAAAAAATAAAAGCTGATATAGAAGCGGGAACTATTACATTTGAAGAAGCTGCAAAGGAATATTCAAAAGATTCAGGAACAGCTGAAAATGGTGGAATGCTTGGTTGGGTAAAAAGAGGACGTACAGTTCCCGAATTCGAGGCAGCTGCATTTTCAGGAAAGTTAAATGAATTGACTCCTCCTGTAAAATCAGATTATGGTTTTCATATTATTTTCCCTGTTGAAAAAACAAAAGTCAGAACATTAGAAGATTTTAGCAAAATGGAAGAAGAATATACAAAGTTTAAAGAAGAAGTACAGCAAGGACTGTTAATGGATTGGATAGCTAAATACAAAGAAGAAAATAACATTACACTTAAGTTTTTTGATTATCTTGGGTCTATCAAAGAATTTGGCGAACAATATACACAAGCAATCCAATCACAGGATTTCAGTAAAATGATAAATTATCTTGTTGAATTTAAACCAAAATCAATTAATGATCGTGCTTTCTATGAAGTTGCCATACAAAGCATTATTCAGCTCTCGGAACAAACTGATGATATAGCAACAGCTGAAGAAATAAAAATATTAGAGGGAAGAAGATTAACAAACTTAAAAGAAATGACCAACGATTCCGACAAAGGTTTTGCCGCTTTAAGCAGATATTATTCACTTAATCCTCAAGATACAAGAATGGCTATGAAATTCTTTGACACTTTTATTTCTGAAGCCCTTTATGTTGCTCAAAATGAAGAATTTATGACAACTTATGGAGATCAGATTATTGCTCAATTGATGCAAGCCTATCCAAAGTTAAAAGAGATAGCCGAAACTACAACTGCTGATGTTAGAGATCGTGTTGTTGCTTATATGTATTTAATAAGAATCAATAATATAACTGGTGAAACAGAAACTAATCAGGAGTATTCCGAAAAAATTCTTGAATTGGATCCTGATAATGAAGAGGTCTTAAAACTCATTCAAGATTAAAGATATAGAAAAACGAAAACAGGAGCTGTATTTTAAAGGCTCCTGTTTTTTGTTGTTACTATTGAATATTCCGAAGTTAAAGAAAACGAATGGTAATTCTTTGGAATAATTATTGAGGGTGTTTTTTTAACCACCTTTTGAAATCATAAAGAATTCTTCCTGTGGCTCCCCAAACATAAATGTTTTTGAAATCCCAAACCGGCGATGTTATGAACAACCTTCGATGGGGAAATCTCTTTTTTTTCATTTTCTTTTTTAACAATTCTTCTAAAGAAATAATATGTACGGATTCTACTTCCATATCATGTGGAACGAGATTTTGTATATCAATAAAAGCAACAAAAGGCAAGATCAAATGGTCTGATACAAGGGTCATAACAGGTTTTAATGTATCAATTATTTTTACTACAGGGCAATTTATTTCTTCCATCGTTTCTCGTTTTGCGGCTTCAATAAGGCTTTCCCCTTCTTCTATCTTTCCCCCTGGAAATGAAATCTCGCCAGGATGATGCTTTAGGTTTTGATTCCTTTTTGTAAAAAGTAGATATGTTTTACTATTTTCTTTAAAAAGCGGCACTATAACGACGGATGTGATTCTATTCATTGTTTGCTTACTTCAAGATGTTTATCGAATATATATTCAAAATAAGTTCTAAGTGAATCATCATCGATATCTTCCATTTGTTGAAAATAATCAACACTTATTTTTTCTAGTTCTTCCATTTCTTTTTCTAATTCTTCAATGGATTTGAATCCTTCAGATTCTTTGGCTACATTTTTATTTGATTGTAAAGGTTCACTTTCTTCGATCATTTTAAAAGCTTTTTCAATAGCCGCATTGACATTAAAATCATCCGGTATATTGTCAAGATGTTCGTATTTTGGTTTTTTAGATACTTCTTCATTTTGAAGATTTTCAACAGGCTTTTTTTGTGCGATTGGTTTTAAATCTTCTGTCTTCTTGTCTTCTTCGTCTAAATCATTGGAATCATCATCTAAAATTGAGTTTAATATGGAATCCCGTGCTGATTCAAATTCTTCATCTTTCATTTCAGAATGAGATATTTCAGAAGACTGTTCAACATCCATTTCTCTTGTCGCATCGGTTAATTCTTCTTCAGCTTCTTCCTCAAAGAACCTCGAGATTTCTTTAATATCCTTGGAAGCCATTTTTTCAATATCAATTTCTTCATCAAAGGGGGTTTCCAATAAAGACGCAGTACTTATATCGTGTGCTGAAGTCTCTTTTTCAGTAGCGGTCCCCGTTATTTGATTCATATTAATTGATTGTGTTTCTTGTTTTCCTTTAACAAGAACGGTGTCAGATGTAACACCTACCAATTTAAGAGCGACTTTACTGAAAAGACTGTTTTTTATTTCAAAAAAAACAGATAAAGACATTATAATAACTGTAGTAACGATAATGATGACTGTTGTTCTTTGTTTTGTTTTCTCTTGAATTTTTGTATCTGACTCTAGCACTTCTGAGCTTGCCACAGGAGTAATAACTTGTTTGTCGTCATTATCAGTATGATAAAGAAAATCTTCCGGGAGTGTCTTTTCGTACTCGGTAATTTTCTCAAGAAGATTTTCTGCAATGGGATTTTCTTTAAAAAGGATTAAATAGGTTTTTGCTGTTTTATAATCTTGATTATTAAATGCACTGACTCCAAGCATATACTTGATATTTTGTGCTTTCGCCTCTATGTTTTCATCTTTTATCAAAGCTTCCTGAAAGTATTCCTGTGCGGCTTTATAATTTCCAGAATTATAAGCATCTTTTCCCGAAAAATAAAGAGACATTGCATTATCTTCATCATCTGCTATAACAATTTGGCATGTAAGGATTAAAAAAAGAACTATTGTTATGATTATCTTTATTCCATAATAGCCATCTTTTTTAAAAATGTTGAATCACCTTCTCTAACCAATACGAGCAAATTGCCTTCAAAGATACTGGCATCTAAAACCTTATCTGTATTTGGGATTTCAAAAGACGCTCCTTCAGGTTTTTTATATGAATAATTGATCATGTTAAATTTATTTCTACCAACAATGATCACTCTTTCTGAATCTTTAAGAATTTTTATTCCACTAGTATTATGTGCTGTATCCAACAAAAACTTTTCCCCATCCAAACTTATGGCTCTTAATGAATAGTCAGAAGCAAGGAGATAAAGGGAATCATTATATATGATACCTGATTCAAGCTGGATATCAGAACTATAAGGTTTGTATATTAGTTCGCATTCTCTGCCGTTAAATAGGTAAACACCAGCATCAGTTATAATATATGGATAAATGCCGTACAATAAAATTTGTCCATAATGTCCATTCAATTGAAAACTTTGTGAAGGTGTTTCAAAAGTTAAACCATTTTGTGAAAGCAAAAAATATTGTTGAGAATCTGTAATAGCAAAAGATAATACAGGAGCTTCAAACATTAAATATGTCATTTTTGAGGGGTCGCCATTTGAGTATTCCGTTAAAATGTTATCTTGTATAACATAAAGTTTACTTGTATCTGCAAAAGATGCCACAACTCTTTCATTGCTGATTCTTTTAAATGAACCATTTTTAAATAAAATTAATCCCTCATCGTCGAAAACGTAAACATTATCACCAACTGTTTCCATGCCGTATGGAGATGATTCATAAGGGATTTTATGCCTTGTCAAATTATAGATAATCATATTTTGGATATTAAGAAATTTATCTGGAAATAAATTAGTATTCCAGTTGACAGCATTTGGTTTAAATATTTCTGATTTTATCGTAGAAGTTGCTTTTCTTTCATTATTCAACGATGTTTCATCTTCATTTTGCTTATTCATTGATTGAATTATTGTAAGGGTTTTTTCAAGATTGCTGTCTTTTACTTCCTCATTTGTAGTTATTTCTTTATCATCACTGGTTTTAATAGTTGTCAGAGTTTCTTTTTTATCATTTTGAGTTTGAGTTGCGTCATCTTTCTCGCGGGTTGTTATGACGTCCTCTTTTTTCCAATCATCAAAATTCTCATCAATAGTTTTTATTTCTTCCTGAATAGTTGTATCTTTGGTCACCTTTTGATTTTCTGTTGCAGGTTTTGTGGTAACAGTACTATTAAAAATATCGTTTATTTCTTCATCAGTTGAAGATGAGTTAGTTGAACTATCGTTATCAAACAGCCACTCTCTGAATGTATCATCCTCATAATCGGGAACTTCAACAACCTCTATACCTTCTTCTAAGAAAGCATTAACTAGTTGAAGTGTTTGTTGTTGAAGAAAAATATCAAAAAAAGAATATGGAACGATTTTTGATAATATATTTTCCTTTTGGTTTTGTGCTTCTTCCAAAGAGGGATAAATAGCGCTAAAAACTGATACAACACCGTCTCCTTTTCCATTAGTATTTTCAGGATAAAACTTAGCAAATTGTGAATCCTCCAAATCCGCTTCAAAATCAGGTTGACTCCCCCCGATAAAGAAATAAGAGATATCTTCTCTTATTGATGTTTCCAAGGTTTTAATTACTTCTGCAAAAGGTAAAATATCTGTATAAAACACATTGACATTTTCCAAATAACCCAGGTTATTTCTTGTTAAATATCTTATTGTATCCGCATCAAGTCCATATATTTGGGAAAGAACTTGAGTATCCTTACCGTATAAAAGATTTAGAAAAGAAGGATTTACAATGTTGGTACCTGAATTAGGGACTGAAATTAAAACCATTTTTCTGATATTTGTGATAGGATATTTTTCAATGGCATACCTTGCGATAATTCCACCAATCCCATGGGCAATGATGTCATATTCTTGTTCGCTTTCAAGTAAGCTATTGGCAAGTTTTTCAGCTTCTAGCCTAATATAACTTGTCTTAGAAATATCTGTAAAGAAATTTTGCGCTTCTCTAACATAATTTGCACTTCGAGTTTCAGTGAGTGGATAATCGTATACCCAAATACTTCTATCTTCAAATGTTACTTCCCAAAGATTATTTCCTTGAGGATTAGTATTACTAATTGTATTAGGTAAAAATCCTTGAAAATTGATGTCGATTCCGGGTAAAAGTAACAGATCCGGTTTAAGCGTGTCTGGTTTTTCAATTATTTTCTTTAAGCCCAATGTTTGCTTAACAGGATTATTTACCCTCAAGCCAACTAAAGATCCATGAAAGCCCTTTGCTCTTAATATCGGTTGGTTATTATCGTTTTGGATAATTTCTCCTCCTGAAAAAACCTTTACCACAGGATTATCCTTATCCTCAATATATAATAATTCAACATTATTATATTCATCACCAAAATAGAATTCATTTGGAATCTTATAAGTATATGTCATAGGGTCTAGTGCTAGATCGTTTCTACCGTCATTTGGATTTAATTCATATATGTCTCCATAGAAATTACCCAACTGTTTAAATTGATTATATGCAGCATCTCTAGGGATTTTATTTATTGTAAAGCTTTTTGGATATGGATAGGCATTCTCAGGGATGGTTAATGATAAATCTTTTACATCTGCTGTAGCAGACTTTTCATCTGTTTTTGAGACAGTAATTTCTGTTTGCTGATCACGAAAGTAATTGAGTAACAAAAACACAAGTATGATCAATGCAACTAGCACAATCAAATAAATAATTGCCAATAAACGATGGGATTTAAAATATGAAATAATTTGTTTTAAACTGAACTTTTTTAGAGTATTTGGAAATGTTTTGATCTTAGCAAACATATTTTTTAGAAAACCCAATCAATACCATCCTTTCATTTCATTAACTAGTAACAATTTGATTCCATATCAACAACAAATAATCAATTACATCACAATAATCCGTTCCGTCAATATGTTTAATACTTTCCAACTCAAATAGGCATTCTTTCTTTTTTTCAATAACTAATTCTTTGGAACCTTCTTTTCCCAGCAAAACAGGTATTGTTTTTTTTGCGTTCATTAAATCTTTTCCTGGAGTTTTGCCAATTTCTTCAAAGCTACCTTCAATACCTTTTAAATCATCCAGTACTTGAAAAGCAATACCCATTTTTTGTCCAGCACTTTGAATTTTTTGAACATGGTGACTGGATTTTTGTTTGTAAATTGCTGGTGCAGTCATAGAAAACTCAATGAGCCTGGCAGTTTTGTATGCATACATTTTTAGAAGTTCCTTTTGAGACACAGTTTTTTTAGTCTCCAGGTTAATATCAAGATATTCACCATACGCAAGATCTTTGGAACATTGAATAAAATTTTGGGCTAATTCAAAATGATTCAATCTGGTAATCAAATCAAATGCAAAAAAGAAAATAAAATCAGCAGCAATAACAGCTGTTCCATGATCGTATCGTTTGTGATGAGACAATTTACCTCTTCTATAATCATCGTCATCGATTTCAGGTAAATCATCGTGTATTAATGAAGCCGTGTGTAATAACTCGATTGCTGAACCAATTAAATACAAAGGTTCTTGCTCAATCAATAAAGCTTGGCCGCATAAATAACATAAAGCAGGTCTAAATCGTTTACCTCCGGCTTCTAAAGAATATAATATCTGTTCTTTCCATTGATTATCTTTTATGTCTTCTTCAACACAATGGTATAAAAATGATTCAAAATTTTCTTTTCGCCAGCTCTTCTCCATACGCTCTCCTTTTTCCCTGTATTAAGATTTTATCACAAGTGGCGAATTTCTACTAATGGTTTTTCTTTATAATTTCCTTTAAATAACCTATTACGTATAGTGAACCTGTTATCAGAATTGGATGTTTTGTTCTCCCAGAAAGAGCCAAAGCCTTCATGCACGCTTCTTTATGGTCAGGTAAATAAACCACTTCGTTTTCTTTCTTGTGTTTACAGTATTCTCTGATGATTAAAGATGTATCTGTTTCTCTTGGCGAATTTGGCTCTGTGATTATCACAGAAGATGAAATGTTCGATAAAACTTTAACAATATGCGTATAATCTTTACCACTTAACATCCCTGTTAGTAAGATAGGTTTTTCTTCACCATAATAGACCTTCCAATTTTCAATCAAAGCATCAATACCTTCTACATTGTGTGCGCCATCAACAATAATGACGGGATCCTCCGCCAGTATTTCAAAACGCCCTGGCCAGTTAGCATTCCAAATGGCTTTTTTCAGAGTCTCAACGGAGAATTCAATATCTTGTTTTTCACAAAATGTAAGATAGGCCATGATAGCTGTCGATGCGTTTTTCATTTGATGTATTCCATTCAATTTAATTTTAATATCCTTAATATCTTTTTTCTTACTGAAAAAATGAAACATATTATCATTTATCTTGTTTTGTACGATTTCGTAATCATAATCTTGTTTATATTGATAGAAAGCTGCCTTTCTTTTCTCAGCGACTGTTTTAATAACCGAAACGGCTTCGGATATGTTTGTTCCACAAATAATGGGGGTCTTTTCTTTGATAATACCAGCTTTTTCATATGCAATCTTTTCGATTGTATCCCCCAATGTCTTAACATGATCCAACCCAATGGATGTAATTGCTGTAATAACTGGGTTTAAGGATGTTGTAGCATCTAATCTTCCGCCTAAACCAACTTCGACTGCAGCAATATCACAAGCCATTTTTTCAAAAAATTTGAATGCCATTGCTGTTGTGCATTCAAAGAAACTGGGTTTCATTTCCTCTGAAAGTTTATCCATGATATTGACAGCATCATAAATGTCATTTGCTAATTCTACTATTTCTTGATCAGTAATTAATTGATTATTAAATGTAATCCTTTCATTAAATCGAACTAAATGAGGAGAATAATTTGCACCGGTTCTAAAAGCTAATTCAGTAAAGATTGTAGACAACAAACGTGTGACAGAACCTTTTCCGTTAGTACCAGCAATTTGTAAAGCCTTAAATTTTGTTTGTGGATGACCTATTAACTCAAGAAGTTTGAATATCCTGCTTAATCCTAATTTAATAGTACCGTGTGGTCTTGAATGAAAAAAATAATCCAGAGTTTCCTGATAGTCTGTAAATATTTTAGAATTCAATCGATTCCCTCTCTTCTTTATTTAAATCCACCAAGCTGATAGACATACACAATGACCTCAGCTACTGCTTTGTAAAGTTCAGGTGGAATTTCTGAATAATAGTCAAGTTCCAATAACTTCTCTACTAATTTTTCATCTTTGTATATTGGAATATCATTCTCAAGAGCGACTTCAACAATCCTCCGAGCCAATTCACCCTTTGCCTGTGCTACAATCCTTGGCACAGGACCTTCTTCGGGATCGTATTTTAATGCAGCCGCTTCTTTTATTTCTTCCTCAAATATTTTTTTACCAAATTGATCCGTTTTTTTCATGCGAAACTATAAAATCCTCCCTCTTTTTTGGGATTGGTATATTGCTTGATTTTAAGTTTTAGAATACCATTCTGATCTAACTTTTCTTTAATGAACAATCCCCTTAAATTATAATCCGTTTCCTTTATTCGTTTTATTAGTGTGGACGAATGATTTGTAAATTCTTTTGCATATTTTTCTTCAGCATAAATATAGATATCAATATTCTTATTTGAAACCACTGTATCTACAAATACTGTTCCAAATAACTGTGTATTTGTTTCAATAAACACTCTATAGATTTCATTTTTTTCATAGCCACTTTTTTCCGTTTTTTGATGATGGAAGTCAATGACAAAAGGCTGTTCGTTTAATCCGATTAATGCAGAATAAGAATTAGAAAGATCATTTTTCTCTGATGAAATATTTAGGAATTTAAGAAATTTTTCCGAATGAAAATCATTTTTCTGTTGTATTTCTCGAAATTTTGTGTCACTTTGTGTTGTGTTTTCATTTTTAATAACTTTTTCGCTTTCAATTCTTGGACTTTTTTGTATTAGGACTAATTCTTGTTTCTCATTTGAACGATTATTCATTAATTCTTTATTTTTACCTATCGTTTGATTACGAATTAGTTGCTCGTTTTGATTTAATCCTTTTAGTTGAATTTTTTCAGGAACATCTTTTGATTGAGCCCGGTTTTGTGCATCTTTAGAAGTGAAATTGGTAAATCCGCTTTTTGGTTTCTGACTATTATCACTATTCACGGTGTTTTTAGATTCAACTGATTTTTCTGAATTAAAGTTTTTTAAGGAACTGATTTCGCTTTGTTGATTGTTTTCTGCTCCTTTGTTTGTTACCAATCTTTCAGCATAAGTTCTAACAAACAGGAAAGCTTTTTTTGAAAAAGCTTCGACTTTCTGCATTAAACCACTTTCTTTGTTTTGATCAATATTATTTTCTATTATCAAATGAGGTAGCTTGATTTTCAAATACCTTTTTAACGACATAGTATACAGCTGCTGGCTGATATTATCCTCTTTAATCGCTCGAGATGCTAAATTTACAATATCTAGTGTTGTATTAGAAGCCTCTCGTTCTGGTATTCCAATTTCCTTTAAAGATGCAATCATATTTTTAATTTCAATATTTAACAAAGGAGAGTGAGTCATTTTCTCAAAGGTATCCGTTGACAAAAAGTCCAAAATAGTATTTTTCATCTCTGAAAGTGATTTTAGAAGTAGATGATCAGAAAAATCATTAAATGTCGAGATTTTTTTTATCAACTGCAAGATGTTTTCTGTTTCTCTCGAAAGCTTTGTTTGCTTTGTTCCATTTCCAAGCGATTCCAGACTCTTTTTTTCATCTAGTCTTAGATTCATGATGCGATTTGTGTTGTTAATATTTTTTTCTATAGCTAAAGGCTTACTGATAATGTTTTCAAGGATCTTTGTTATTTTCTTAACATCTTCCTTTGAATATAGAACATTGGCATTCTTTTCTTTTTTGGTTTGATAAGCCATATCTGTCATTTTATTTTGATTCTCATATATATTTGTTTTAACTTTATTAGCTAATTCCGCTTCATTAAAAGTCTGAACAGCATTATACTCAGTTTTTGTTGATGATGGAAAAAAAACAGAATATTGTCCTGTATTTTTTTTATTTTCATTTGAAGTTGAAGTTCCTGACAATAGATCATTTGCTTCGTTTTTCGTAGTAGTTTCTTGTTTAAAATTTTCATAATCAATCTCTTTTTTTTCAAGGTTTATCTTTGTTTCTGAAAAGTACGTCATTTGTTGTTTTTGCTGTAACGGTATCGTTTTTTCCGAGATTCGAGTTTGATTCTTTTCCATTGAACTGGATCTTTTCAATAAAGTTGATTGTGACGTGTTTTTTTTGTTCTCACTACCTTCATTTTTTGTTGTTTTTTTTCTTAAATCTCCTTGTGTTAAGTCTTTTTTGGTGTATTCATTAGTCCTTCCATCAACTTGTAATCCTTTTTCAGGATTAAGATTTTCTTCTTTGGATGTGACAGAAACGTTACTCTTTTCATGATTAATATCTTTTTCCAACATAAGAGCATTATTCTTATTGTCATACAGTTGATTTTGATTTGTGTCTTTAAGCTTAGGAAGATCAAAAAGAACATATTTTTTTATGATTTCTTTTTTTATGTTTTCAGGAATCTGATCCCAAGCCTTCCCCATTTCTTTAACTTTTAGAGAAAGTTCCAATAAACGCCTATTATAGGGTAAATGCGGATCATAAAGGTTTAAAGAATTTGGAGTGGCGGAAGATGCTTTTTCTGCTTGAAAAGAACCATCTTCTTTTATGATGGATTCTATCATTTGTACGATTTCATTGGAGATCTTTGCAAATTGAAGACGTTCATTTTGTGGCATTTGATTGATTAGATTTTCAAGCTCTTTTGTTGTTTTATAAGGTAAAGATAAGGAAAAAACATCAATGAGTTTTCCACTTATTTTTTTCAGCATTTCTTCTGAAATATCTTGGGGTAAATTTTTACCAAAAAAAACCTGAATTTTATCTCCGACTTTTATATTTTGTGCATTTCCCGGTTCAATTTTATATACCTTATCATTTATTAATACTTGAATTTCTTTACCCGATTTTGCAATGACTTTACCTAAGAACGCTCCATTTTTAGCTTTTCCATCAGTTTTTTTTGGAAGGGATTGTAAAGATATTGCTGCAGCTGTTCCGTTTGCTATATTCATAACTTCACCTTCTCAAAGAAGCTATCTAATTATCGTCATTTAAAACACTTGCTTAAGATAATATCCAGTCTCTCCCATTCTCTGTTTAAGAATAGATAGCCAACAAGTGTTTCAAAGGCGGTAGAATATCTATAATCATAATCATTACCTCTTTTCTTGGCTCCTTTTGAGTTCAATCCTTTTTTTACAATTTCTAATTCTTCTGTATTTAGAAACTCTTCCACTTTTTCCAAAAAAAGCCTTTGACCTGAAGCTCTTTTATGCTTTACCCCCTTTTTAAACGCTTTTGATGTTTTAATTCTTCCATCTCCAATTGATTGGAAAGTAGCAATCATATTAAAGAATGAATCGCCAACAAAAGCTAAAACATCAGTTGGTATTTCTTTTTTGTTGGATACAATCTTTGTAAAATCAAAAAGTGATTCCAGATTTTTTTTATCAGAATGAATATTGTCCAATTTTTTTCTCCACTTTTTCCAAATCTCTACAAAAGTTAAATAAACTTTCTTTAGAAATAGTATGATTATCATAAGCCTCTAACAAGGCCTCATCGAATGATTTCATACCATATTTCTTTCCTGTTTCCATTAAAGTTCCTATTTGATGAAGTTTTTGTTCCCTTATAAGGTTTCTTACACCTGATGTCGCAATCATGATTTCAGCAACTGGGAAAAAACCTTCATTATCTTTACGTTTTACGAGTCTTTGATATAGGACCCCAATTAATGAATTTGCCAATTGGAGTGTGATTTGTCTTTGTTGATGAGCGGGAAATACATCAACAATCCTTTCAGGTGCCGTTGGCGCTGAGTTTGTATGTATTGTTCCAAACACAAGATGGCCTGTTTCAGCGGCAGTCAAAGCAAGAGACATTGTTTCAAGGTCTCGCATTTCTCCAACAAGTATTACATCAGGGTCTTGTCTGAGGGCATATTTGAGCCCATCTCTGAAAGAATCCGTATCTAATCCCAATTCTCTTTGATGAATTAAAGCCTTTTTACTCTCAAAGATATATTCAATTGGATCCTCGACAGTTAAAATATGGACATTTGTTATTTCATTAATATGCTCTAGCATAGCTGCCATAGTTGTGGATTTTCCACTACCTGTTGGTCCTGCAACCAAAATTAAACCACTTTTCTTTTCACTCCACTCTCGAAGTATGGATGGTAATTGCAAATCATCAAGTGTTCTAACTTTTTTTGTGATGATTCTAAAAGCTGCCGCGGGATTTCGTCTTTCAAAGTAGATATTAGCTCTTACTCGAATAATATCTTTAATACCAAAAGAAAAATCATTTTCTTTTTTTTCGGTTTTTTTAAGACCGATTTTCTCATAGAGATAATCGATACTTTTTTCAAGGTCTTCTTTTGAAAAAATAGGAACATCCTTTAATCTCTGTAATTCTCCAAAAACTCTATATACCGGATGTTCTCCAACTGAAAGATGAACATCTGAAGCATTTAACTGAAAAGCATGATAAATCAATTTTGGTATATCTAAAATAGCCATGATTTCACCTCTTTTTAATCAAAATATCTTCATCTTTTAGTCCCTTAACTAATAGTAAATCATTTTTCTGATCCAATATTTCAATTTCTTTTTCTTTTTCAGTATCTAAAAAGACCGAGTGATCATTTACAAAATCATTAGGAATCCATGAAGCCTGGTCTTCTACATAAGTTATTTGCATTTCACAATATAGTGAATTTAATAATTCCCGGTCTATTGATTCAACATCTAAAGTTATTAATAAATATAGGAAATTGTTTTGTTCAATGATATGTCTTTCACTCAACAACCATTTTTTTTCAATAGGACTCAACAATATTTCAATATATTCCGCATTGTTAAGTAATTTTTTCTCTTCAGAAGTGATTTTTACATAAGCATTTGAATTGATTGGTAACATTTCAATTAAAACGGTTCCCTTGGAAACAAAGATTTTCTGATTCACCGGTATATTTACTATGTAACCTTCAATTGGTGATTTGACCATTGTATTTTCAAGTTTTTTTTCTGCCAATTTTACCGCTTGCAGTTTCTCTTCCTGAATTGCTTTTCCTGAGTTAAGTAGTGAGATAGCATACTCATTTTTCGATTTTGCCAACTCATAGTTTTCTTCATTACTTTCCATCTTTAGTAAAACAGTCTCCGGTTCAATATAATCGCCATTCTTCTTCTCAATGCTTTCAATAAAATCATCTGTAGAAGCTTTAATTAAGACGGTATCTAAAAAAATAACTTTTTTGCTTATTCTTTTTTCATTATACACGTTAAAAGTTTTTACTACGAATCGTTCAGGAGTTTTATTAATCATTAAAATGGCAACGATCAATACTACAAAAATGCCAAAAAAAATGATCACTTT
>Ga0272443_10004365_pt1 | contig 15482 bp, 9 predicted proteins | sample SSMAcet12_FD_193581 | JGI IMG/M metagenome (GOLD analysis project Ga0272443, IMG submission 193581) | Marine sediment archaeal communities from Little Sippewissett salt marsh, Falmouth, MA, United States - SSM-Acet-12 | ecosystem: Environmental > Aquatic > Marine > Wetlands > Sediment ...
CGATACGGAGAAACAGATCCGGTGGCCGCTGTCCTCTATCTTCCTCCGGTTCAGCCGCAGGCGGTTGAGAATAAAGGGACCGAAGCCGTCCGTTTCCGGATTCGGCCGCGTCAGTTTCGGAATATCCCCCGCATCCCGGATCACCCTGTGCGCACTTGGGAAAACATTCCGTGGCAGGGTGCATCTTGAGCCGAATGCCGAGGGTTCGGAACACATTCCGAATTCTGACCAGAAACCGGGAAGGAACATCACATCCGGGAAGGTTTCCGCCACCTGCAGGTTCGCATTCAGCCAGATCTCGTCATTTGTGAAATAATCCAGGATGTTGGTGCCGTACCAGTTGGGCAACCAGGGACTGTCCACAATGAAACCTGAAGGGATCGGGCTAAATTCCTTTCCTTCAATCACCTTCAGGAGCTTATCCCACTGCTGTCCGGTCACTTTTGCAGATTTTCCTTATAAAAATAGAAAAATTGCAACCGATTGCAAGGAAATTAACGAAGTTTTTTTAATTTTAATACCATCTACCGCATCAACGGGGATCCGGTCCCATGAACCAGAAAAAAGAGGTTACCATTTACGATATCGCAAAGGTGCTGAAAATATCAGCCTCCACTGTCAGCAGGGGACTGAGAAGCCATCCCGCCATCAGGGAAGAGACCTCAAGAAGGATCATCGACACTGCCAGGGCCATGGGCTACCAGCAGAACACCTTTGCACGGAACCTCAGAAAGAACAGGTCCAACACCCTGGGCGTGATCCTTCCGAGGCTGGACAGCAGTTTTCAGTCAGCAGTCGTCTCGGGAATCGAAAAGAAAGTGAACCAGGTCGGTTACAATCTGATCATCAGTCAGTCGCATGAGTCAGTGGAAAAGGAGAAGGCCAATGTCACCACCATGTACAACAGCAGGGTGGATGGATTGCTCATTTCCCTGGCCTGTGACACCAGGAACCTTGACCACCTGAATATGTTTTTCGAGAAGGGGATCCCGGTGGTATTGTTTGACCGGGTTAAGGAGCATCCCCGGTACAAGTGCACCAGCGTGGTGATCGATAACAGCCAGGCCGCCTATGATGCGACCGAACACCTGGTCGAACAGGGATGCAGAAGGATCATGTTTATCGGCGGGAACCTGCTTTGTCATGTGTACAGGGAGCGCTTCAGGGGGTACAGGAAAGCGCTGGATGAGCATGGATTGCCCGATGACAAAGGGTTGACCTTGATTGATATCCTGAACGAAGACACAGGGATCTATGCGGTGAAGAAGATCCTGGAGATGGATGCCCCTCCGGACGGGATCTTTGCCGCCAACGACTCTTCGGCTGTCTCGGTCATCTGCGAACTGAAGCAGAAAGGCATCCGTGTCCCGGAAGACATCGCCGTGGTCGGGTTCAACAATGTCCACCTGTCCAGGGTGATCGATCCCGGACTGACCACCATCCATTACCCCGGGATGGAGATGGGAGAAGTGGCCGCCTCCACCCTGATCGAAATGCTTGACCGGGAATCTCCTGTGCTCACAAGGACCATTGTCCTGAGCCACCAGCTCATCGTCAGGGAATCCTCTCTGAAGGGAAAAAAATCACCTGTCGCCGGATGATGATCGGTATCGTCGGAGGAACCGGACCGTATGCCGGACTGGATCTGCTTCGCAAGGTGTTTGACAATACGTTGGCGGGAAGCGACCGGGAGCACCTGGATGTGGTCCTGATGTCCCTGCCGTCCGGGATCCCTGACCGCACCGATTTCCTGCTGGGCAAAACCAGGGATAATCCCGCATATGCGATTGCTGAGATCCTGTTCAAACTGGAGGCGATCGGTGCCGGGGTGGCTGGAATAGCCTGTAACACGGCGCATGCGGACAGGATCTTCGGGGTGATCCTTCAAAAGCTCCGGGAAGCGGAGTGCCGCATCCGGCTGTTGCACATGATCGATGAGACCATCTCCTGCCTGGGCCGGACCCATCCCGGTTTGTCCAGGATCGGGGTACTCTCCACCACGGGGACTTACCAGAGTGGTGTGTACCGGAAAGCTTTGGAGAAAAGGGGCTATGAAGCCGTCCGGCCAACACGTGAAATGCAGGAAAAGCTGATCCATCCCGCAGTGTATGATCCGGAATACGGGATCAAGGCCCATTCGGCTCCGGTGCACCCGACGGCCATGGGGAACCTGCTGAGGGGGATCGACTTTTTGAAGAGCGAAGGAGCGCAGGCGGTGATCCTGGGATGCACCGAGATTTCCATGGCGTTGACCGGGAAGGATACCGGTACGATGGCCACCATTGATCCGGCCCGCATCCTGGCCAGGGCACTGATACGGAGCGTCGATGCATCAAAACTGAAACCCGAGAAAAATGAACCTGAATAACATCCTGATCGCTGCCTGGCTGGTCCTGATCCCGGGCACCCTGGCATGTCATGCGCAGGAACAGGTGAGGGCGAGAGACCTGGGAATCAGGCCCGGAATCCTCAGTCCAGGTCCCTGGAACGCCATCACCGATGTGTCCGGGGTCATGGTGGGTCACCGGACACTCATCCAGGGGGATTCGGTAAGGACGGGCGTGACCGTGGTCCTGCCGCACGGAGGGAATCTTTTCATGGAAAAGGTTCCTGCTGCCGTATGCGTGGGCAATGGATTCGGGAAAGCTGTGGGATTCACACAGGTTGAGGAACTGGGCAGCCTGGAAACCCCCATCGGACTGACCAATACCCTGAGCGTGTTCACAGTGGCAAACGGACTGGTGGATGATGTGCTCGCCCGCCCCGGGAACGAGGAGGTGCGTTCGGTCAATCCCGTTGCCGGGGAGACCAACGACGGATGGTTGAACGACATCCGGGGACGCCATGTGAACATTTCCCATGTACGCCAGGCCATCGCTTCAGCTGCGTCCGGACCGGTTGCTGAGGGATGCGTGGGAGCGGGAACGGGTACGGTATGCATGGGATTCAAGGGCGGGATCGGCAGCTCCTCCAGGGTGCTGCCCGAAGAACTGGGAGGGTATGCGGTAGGGGTGCTTGTGCAATCCAATTTCGGGGGCATCCTGACCATCAACGGGGCGCCGGTAGGGGAGGAACTGGGGAAGCACTACCTGTCAGGAATGCTTCCCGAACAGGTGGATGGTTCATGCATGATCGTCATTGCCACGGACGCCCCGCTTGACGCCAGGAACCTGGAAAGGATGGCAAGGAGGTCGTTCCTTGCCTTCGGAACCGTCGGGGGATTCTCGTCCAACGGGAGCGGTGACTATGCCATTGCATTCAGCGTCCATCCGGAGCTTCGGATCGCCCACAGTTCAAACGCAGCTGTTGAGACCGTCCCCCTGCTTCGCAACGAGCACATGACCCCCCTCTTCCTGGCTGTGGTGGAGGCCACAGCGGAGGCGATCTATAACTCCCTCTTCATGGCCACCCGGATGGAAGGATTGTCCGGAAGGGTTGTGGAAGCCCTCCCCCTCGGGAAGACGCTGGAGATCCTGGATCATTATCATGCCCGGCATTAATGCGATCCTGCCGGGCGCATATGTATAAATGAAAGAGATGAGACCTTATATTCTTACAGAGACCAACTGGAAAAGTGTCAGGGATGCGGATTACCGGCTCGCGGTCCTGCCCTGGGGGGCCACCGAGGCCCACAACTACCATCTTCCTTACGGAACGGACAATTATGAGACAGAAGCACTGGTGTACGAATCCGCCAGGATTGCCTGGGAACGGGAGGCCAGGGTGGTGGTCCTGCCCACCATCCCTGTGGGCGTGAACACGGGACAGACCGATATCAGGCTGACCCTGAACCTGTATCCCGGCACGCAGATGGCCATCCTGACCGACCTGGTGGAGAGCCTGGCGGGACATGGCATGGACAGGCTGCTGGTGGTGAACGGACACGGGGGCAACGATTTCAGGCAAATGATCCGGGAGGTGGGCAGGCGGTTCCCGGAAGTGTTCCTCTCCACATGCAACTGGTTCCAGTCGGTGAACAAACAGGAATTTTTCGAAAATGAAGGGGACCATGCGGACGAGATGGAGACCAGCCTGATGCTGTTTGTCATGCCACACCTGGTGTTGCCCCTTTCAGAAGCCGGAAGCGGAGCAGCCAGAAAATTCGCGGTCCAGGCACTGAATGAGCCATGGGCATGGGCGGAAAGGAAATGGAGCAGGGCCACCGTTGACACGGGGGTCGGTAATCCCGCGAAGGCCAGTGCGGAGAAGGGACGGAAATACTTTGAGGCGGTCACCCTCCGGCTGGCCGACCTGATGACGGAACTGGCACGGGTGGATCCGGACCGGCTCTACGTTTGAACAAATCGCCGGATTTCCTGTAAAATTGTCTATTTTTGCTTTTTCATGATGCGCTGCCAGTCCCCGCATCCCAACCATCATAATTCATGCAATTCAGATCAGAAGTCGAATCGGCCTTTTACAGGAACTCCGGTTCTCCGCAAATCCACACGAATATCCCATACCTGGTGGTGGAGAATTTCCCGCTGCTGGGGCTCTTCACCTCACTGAGGTTCCTGGAATGGGCCGGCGGGCATCCCGAAGGGGTCATCAGCCTGCCCACCGGCAAAACCCCCGAATATTTTATCAAGTGGACCACCTATCTGCTGGAGAACTGGGAAAGCAGGAAAGTGAAAACGCTCAGGAGCAAATACGGGATCGGGGAGATGGGGAAACCAGCGCTGAAAGGGCTCCGGTTCGTTCAGATGGACGAATTCTATCCCATCAGCTCCCGGCAGCACAACAGCTTCTGCAACTATGTGAAAAAATATTACATCAAAGGGTTCGGACTGGACCCGGCACGGGCATTGCTGATCAATTCCGATCAGATCCCCCTGGCGGAAGGACGGCACTTCACGGAGATATTCCCGGGGAACCGGGTGGACCTTTCCCTCAGGTACAGGGAGCCGGGAAGCCAGTTCGAAAGGCTTCAGCAGGCTTCCATCTTCTCCATCGACAACTGGTGTACCCGTTATGAGCAGGAGATCCGCGAGCACGGGGGGATCGGCTTTTTTCTTGGCGGGATCGGACCGGACGGGCACATTGCGTTCAATGTGAGGGGATCGGACCACCATTCCACCACCCGGCTGACGGAAACAAATTTCGAGACCCAGGCGGTGGCCGCATCCGATCTTGGGGGGATCGAGATCTCCAGGAACCGGCTGGTGATCACCATCGGGCTGGAGACCATTACGCGCAACCGGGATGCGGTGGCCATCATCTTTGCCGCCGGGGAAGCCAAGGCACCCATGGTGCGTGATGCCCTGGAGAAGGAACCATCGAACCTCTACCCGGCAAGCGCGCTGTCAGCGCTGGAAAATGCCAGGTTCTATCTGACCGGCGGGGCAGCATCCCAGTTGCAGAGCTCCGTGGATGCCTATTACAGCCGGGGGGAATGGACACAGGAGAAAACGGACAGGGCGGTGATTGACCTGTGTGTAAAACTGGCCAAATACGGGCACCATCTGACCACGGACGACCTGAAGGCGGACCGTTACTGCAGGATGATCCCGGGACTGGATGAAAAGACGGTCCCCAAAGTGATCGAATCCGTGAAAGAAAGGTTCCGCAAGGGAATGTACGCAGAGAGCAACCAGGTCTATTACCATACGGGGCCCCACCACGATGACATCATGCTTGGCATTCTGCCCCACATCCACCGGCTCATGAGGAACGAGACGAACCAGAATTTCTTTTCTGTCCTCACTTCCGGATTCACCGCCGTGACGAACAAATTCATCATCGAGGCGCTGGAGGATACCAGGCATTTTCTGGATACGGGACTGATCCAGATGACCCGGTACCCGGATTTCTTTGAGACCGGTTACAGGTATAAACGGGACAAGGATGTCAACCATTACCTGCTCAAGGTAGCCTCCGGGGAGGAGCATGAACTCAGGCGCGGTCTCGCCCACAGGATCGTGCGTGACATCGTCGGTCTCTATGGCGTGAAGGATGTGGACCAGCTCCGGGATGAGATCAACAACATCCTGATCATCCTGAAGAAAAGCTATGACGGGGAGATCAATCTGCCCGACATCCAGAAACTGAAAGGAATGGTACGGGAGTTTGAAGAGGAGCTGGTATGGGCCTGTTTCGGGATCCAGACAAAAAATGTGCACCACCTGCGGCTCGGTTTCTATACGGGGGATGTGTTCACCGAGCAGCCCACCCGCGAACGGGATGTGGAACCCATCCTGGAACAGCTGCGGGCGATCAATCCCACGGTGGTCAGCCTGGCCTTTGATCCGGAAGGCAGCGGTCCGGATACCCATTACAAGGTGCTCCAGGTGATCGCCGAAGCACTGCGGATGTGGAGCAAGGAAAAGGACCTGTCCCACCTGCGGATCTGGGGCTACAGGAATGTATGGTACCGGTTCCACCCGGCCGAGGCCAACCGGATCGTGCCGGTCTCCCTGAATGCCATGGGGGTGATGGACAATGCATTCACCAACAGCTACCTGAGCCAGGTAGACGCCTCATTTCCCAGTTACCAGCATGACGGGAAATTCAGCCAGCTTGCCATACGGATCTGGGTGGAGCAGCTGAAAATGCTTCAGCTGCTCCTGGGAAAGAATTTTTTCTACCAGCATGAAAGTCCCCGGGTCCGCACCACGCATGGACTGCTGTTCTATAAGGAGATGACCCTGGAAGCGTTCCTGGGTCATGCCCGGGAGCTGGAGAAGTCCATGGAGGGCGTGGTTCTCTGAGCGCCTGCCGCAGCGGCCTTTCGCAGCATACGGTATCGCTGCTGAACCTGCTGCTTCGCACCAGCTTAGGCAGCGATGACCGCATCTGCTTCAGGCAGCAGCCTTTCGCATCTGTTTCAGACAGGGGTCTTTCGCGGCATACGGTATCGCTGCTGAACCTGCTGCTTCGCACCAGCTCAGGCAGCGTCTCAGCCCTTCCGGGACCGGTCACCGCCGCTACGAACCTCCCTTCGGTCCGGCCCGTCAGGCGGCTCGTTCCCGGTCCCGATCAGGATCTGGCCGGGGTCTGGCGTGTCAGAGCTCCTTGATCTTGATGTTCCTGAACCAGACGGCATCCCCGTGGTCCTGAAACCCGATATACCCCGTTTTGGCCACCTTGGCGAAATCGGGATTGAAATCCGGGAACTTGCTGTCAGCGATCATCTGGTTCCACTCAGGGGTCCACAGGTGGAATTCCATCGTGTTCTCCCCGTTCATTCTGTATACGATCGTCCCGTCATAGGAGATGATCTCCGAATGGTTCCACTCCCCTGCACATTTTGCATTCTGCGGATCCGGCGGGATCAGGTCATAGAGGCTGCCTGCCCTCCGGTTCCCGTTCACGCCCAGGGTGTTGTCCACGTGACTGCTGCAGTTGTCCAGGATCTGGTACTCCGGGGCGTTGTACCATATTTTTTTCCCGGGGACCTCCTGCACCAGGTAAAAGATCCCCGAGTTTCCTCCCTCGGAGATCATCCAGTCCAGTTTCAGGTGGAAATTGGTGAATTCCCTGTCGTAGACGATATCCCCTCCGAATCCGGCCTCACCCATTCCCGAATCGGTACACTTGATGGCCCCGTTCTCGATGGTCCAGCCAGTGTCGGGAAAGACTTCCATATTGAGTCCCCGCCATCCGTCGAAGGTTTCCCCGTCGAAGAGGAGGATCCAGCCCTCTTTCTTTTCCTGGTCGGTCAGGGTGTTGTCGGCCACAGCCAGTTCTTCTGCCGCTTCCGTTGTCCCGGCTTCCTGCTCCTTCTTCCCCGAAGAAGTACATGCAACCAGTCCGCCGATCATCAGTGCCGAGACGAAAAATAAAATATTGCGATGCTTCATTGTCTGATAGTGTTACAGTTTTACATTCGTTATGCTCCCGTTATGCGGGCATATCGGGCAGTTCCCATCCGCCTTCCCTGGGTGTGTGCTTCACCAGTTCCCTGGAGAACGCCTTCGCTGAGAAGGGATCGGTCCAGGTCTTGTCGAATGTGGGATCTCCGTCTTGGATCTCAAATCCGTCCCTGATGCAGATCTTCAGCTCTTCGCTGTCGCTGATGTTGGTGAACTCCATTTTGTCACCGTCCCACTCCAGCTCCTTGTTCAGTCCCTGCAGGCGCACGGCGTTCACACCCATGACCACCATTTCGTTGAAGGGACCGGCCTCGCTGAAGGGTGAAGCGGTTTCCACGCGGTTCTCCGGACTTTCCTTGCAGGCCCTGATCCAGTCCATTTCATGGCTCGTTTCCACCCTGCGTCTGACCTTCGGAGCATCGGGAACCCTTCCGGAGAGCAACCACGGATCTTTCCCGTAACATCCGCAGATCAGGGTATCTTTGGTGCCGTGGAAGAGCACGCCGCCACCATCATCATTCATGTCCCTTCCGGCGGGCCAGCCTTCCGGCTTCATGGGTTCCAGTCCCCCGTCATACCAGGTGACCTCCACTTCGGGGAACTTCACCTTCTTGCCTTTCGGCCTTTCCGGGTAGGTGAGTTTGACCATCTCGGCGTTGGGGGCACATTCGGTAAGCAGGAGCGTGGAGCTTCCCTGAACCCTGGTGGGGTATGTCAGCTGCAGTCCCACGAAGACGGGATGAAGGATATGGCAGGCCATATCGCCCAGGGCCCCGGTGCCGTAATCCCACCATCCCCTCCAGTTCCAGGGGGTGTAGATCTCGTTGTAGGGCCTCATTTTGGCCGGTCCTATAAAAAGGTCCCACCTGAGGGTGTCCGGCACCCAGTGCCCCTGCTCGGGCACGTTCAGGCCCTGTGGCCAGATGGGCCGGTCGGTGAAGGCTTCCACCTTCCCTACTTCGCCTATTTCGCCATTCAGGATCCATTCCACCACCAGGTTGACTCCTTCCCCTGAGGAACCCTGGTTTCCCATGGAAGTGGCCACCCGGTGCTTCCGGGCCAGTTTGGTGAGCAGCCTGGATTCGTAAACAGAGTGGGTCAGGGGCTTCTGGACGTACACATGCTTGCCCATCGTCATGGCGTGTCCCGCCACCAGTGCGTGGGTATGGTCGGCCGTGGCCACCACCACCGCATCGATCGACTTGCCCATTTCATCGTACATCTTCCTCCAGTCCCAGTACTTCTTCGCATTGGGATAATCATTGAAACAGGTTTTGGCATATTTCCAGTCCACGTCGCACAGGGCCACGATGTTCTGGTCCCTGATGGCCCTTAGGTTGCTGCGGCCCATTCCTCCCACTCCCACACCGGCGATATTCAGCTTGTCGCTGGGGGGCGTATGGCCCAGTCCGCTCACCACATGACTGGGGATGATCGTCAATCCTGCTGTTGCGGCGGCAGTGGTTCCGAGGAATCTCCTCCTGGAAATGCCGCCTCCATTGTCTTTGCTCATGATTTTAGAATTTAGTTAGATTTCTGATTGAGGAAATGCTTCATTTGCCCCACAATTTAACAATAAAATTCTTTAGTTGAAATGTGGAGGAGAATTTGATACACTGATCCGCATGGAGAGCCGGCTGTGTATATTGGACCAATTATAAATAGCAAACGGATGTGACCGCGAATCATGAACATTTTTTTATCTTTGAAAAGGGTCCTCAACCATTCAGGGAACCAGGAAAAATGAATTCAATGAAAGCGATGATTCGAACCAGATTACTGACCGTCCTCGCAGCCTCGCTCGGACTGCTCTTTGCAGGGTGCGATCCCGACGACCGGGAAGATAAATATGCCAGGCCGGACTGGCTGGTGGGGAAAGTGTATACCCAGCTCAAGGATCAGCCTGATCTTTCCACATTCGCCCTCTGCCTGGAACGTACCGGCTATGATACCATCGTTGACAGGTCGGGAAGTTATACCGTGTTTGCCCCGACCAACGGAGCATTTTCCGAATTCCTTCAGACACAATCCTATAACAGTGTGGAGGACATTCCGGCGGCCTTGCTGTCAGAGATCGTCAAGTACCATATCGTGCAGAATCCCTGGACGAAAACCCAGCTCAGAACCCTGGATGTGTACGGCTGGATCGATACACTGGATCTGAGGAACAACAAACCCCGCGGATTCAAGCGACAGACATTGCTTCTGGACAGGAACCGGAAACTGGGCGTAAGCCAGCGGCAGGGGGGGTCACTGGTGGTGGTGGATACGACGGAGTCGAACTGGCACCGGATCGTTGCCACCGATTCCAGGAAATATGCACCTGTCTTTTTCAGGGAGTATTTTGATATCTATGAACTCGGCTCGGAGGATTATGAGTTCTATTTCGACCGCCCATTCGAAAGCAGCGGGGACATCTATTACGCAGGAGGGAAAATCATGGGCGATGAAATATTCGCCGAAAACGGGTTCATCTATATGATCGACAGGGTGGTGGAGCCCCTTCCCAACGCTTTCCAGATCCTGGAGTCAGGTGCGGGAGGTGAATCCTTCACCGATTTTTTGAACCTGATCAACATGTTCCCGGAATTCGAGTACAATGAGGAGAAGACCTTCGATCAGCCGGGTGCGGAACAGGGATTCCAGGTGGATTCCCTGTTTGACATCTTTTACCCGGATATCACCTTCGACATCCTGAATGAGCAGACCAGTCCCCCGTCAGGAACCTTCGGCCTTCCCAACAACGTGACCATTCGCTATCACCACGGGCTGGTCGCCCCCACGGATGCAGCATTCGAAGCATTCTGGAATGAGTATTTCGTGGGATCCAACCGTTGGAACACCATCAGCAACACCCCTGATAACATCCTCAGGATCCTGGTCAACACCCATATGTCTGCCAACCCTATCTATCCCACCGACTTCAATCATGGTTACTACAACGGGGAGATGGACCGGGTGACCCTGGACCCCGCGAACATCATTGATGCCCGGTTCGGCAGCAACTGCAGCTTCATCGGTGTGGATCAGGCGATCGTGCCCCGCGTGTTCAACAGTGTAGCCGGTCCGGTTTACCTGCTGAGGGGGTACTCCAAAGTCATGTACGCGGTGGAAGAGGCGGGACTGCTGTCGGCCTTGAAGCGGGAAGGAGAGGACTACATGTTCTTTGTGGAGTCCAACACGAATACATCGCTGGATTCGTCCCTCATCTATATGAACGGACGGTTTTCGCTGTTTACCACCGGAGCCTCGGTGCGGGAGTACACGATCAACACCCCTTCATTGCGAACCCTGATCATGAACCACATCGGAGTGCGGAATCCCTCCGGGGCCCCCCGCAAGGAGTTCATCAGGAACCTGACGGGAAATTACCTCGTTGTGAACAACGAGACCGGCGAGATCAGCGGAACGGCCAGCACCACCATCGGTTACCAGGGGCTGGTGACACGGCCCAACTATCCTGTTCTGATCAGCACCGATTCAGATAACGGGACCACCTATGACATTGAGAACTGGTTCAGTTTCTCGGCCACCAATATCTACACCCGGATCCGCAGCGAATTCCCCCATTTCCACGATCTGTTGCTGCAGGCCGGTCTGGGCAACGAGTTCGAGTTAAGGTACACGTTCCTGTCGGAAAATGAGAACTACACGGTTTTTGTCCCCACCGAGCCGGCACTGGCCGCATCCGGGGCGGATACCCTGCAGGGGGATGACCTGAAAGATTTTCTGAGGTTCCATTTCATCCAGGGATCCATGATCTTCACCGACGGCAGCAGTCCCCCGGGCTATTATGAAACAGCAAGGGTGGACGAGCGTTCCACGCCGTTCACCACCGTCTTTTCTAAGATCTACATTGACCCGGGCGTGGACGTGATCAGGATCCCCGATGCCCAGGGAGCAGACTACGCCGTAGCAGAAGAATCCGGATCCACGAACCTGATGGCAGGAAGGGATGTGGGAGAGGGCACAGAAGTTTTCCGGAACCTGGTGATCACACAGGTCATCCACGAGATTGACAGGGCGCTCATCCACCGGGAGGTGGACACCAACTAAACCAAAACCAGTCTTTCCAAGGTTATGAAGAAAAAGACATTTACAGCCATTCTGATCGCAGCCACACTGCTGACGGGCCTCCTGGAAGGTTACTCCCAGCAGAGCAGGATCATCAGGGGAAGGATCACCGACAGCGGCGACAAAACCGCGGTCATCGGTGCGAACATCATTGAGTACGATGCTGAGGAACGGATCATCAATGGTACGATCTCGGATGTGAACGGAGACTTCATTCTGGAAATGAAGGACCTTTCGCACAAGGTGCGGGTGAGCGTGATCGGGTACGAAACCCTGGAGATCACGCCCGATCCCAACGCGGTCATGTCCATTGAGCTGTCACCCTCCAATGTGGAGCTTGAGGAAGTGACCATCACGGCCAAGGCTGAATCCAGGTTCAGCCTCACCAACATCGAGGAGCGGGACAAAGCCTCTTCTTCCGTGAAGGTAGATCTGATCGACATGCAGGATTCGGGGGTGCTTTCAGCCACCGATGCATTGCAGGGAAAGATCAGCGGACTGGATATAATCAGTGCTTCCGGCGACCCGGGATCCGGTTCCCAGCTCGTGATCAGGGGACTCAGCTCCATGGGGAACAGCCAGCCCCTGATCGTGGTGGACGGGGTGCCCCAGTTCAGGGTGAGCCGCGACGACATTGACATAAGCTCCGCGGATACGGAGGATCTGGGGAACCTGATCAACATCGCCGTGCAGGATATCAAATCCATCGAGATCCTGAAGGATGCAGCCTCCACGGCGGTGTGGGGTTCACAGGGTGCGGACGGGGTTCTGCTCATCGAGACCCATACGGGAAGACTGGGCAAGGTGCAGTTCGACTACCAGTACAAGCCCAGTCTCAACATTCAGCCTCCGGCCATCCCGATGCTGGACGGGGATGAATACATCATGCTGCAGCTGGAGGAGTGGCACAACGCCTATGGGGTTTTCGACATCCCGCAGGAGATTGCCTATGACAGGGATTTTTATGACTTCTACAATTATTCCGCCAATACGGACTGGCTGGGTGAGATCACCCAGAATGCATTTACCCAGGACCATTATTTTAAGGTGGCCGGCGGGGGACAGAAGACCAGGTACTTTACCTCCGTCAGCTACGTGAAAGAAGGGGGGACCACCATCAATACCGATGCAAGGAGGATCTCCACCAGGGTGAACCTGGATTATTTCCTGTCACGGAGACTGGTCTTCACGATCCAGTTCAATTACTTCAACAACAATACCAACAATCATGTGGAAATCGAAAGGAGGAATGTGCGACAGATGGCCCTGATCAAGGCCCCCAATATGAGCATCTGGGAATATGACCAGTTCGGCAATCCCACCGGCGAATATTTCACCCCCATCAACAGCTACCAGGGATATGGCGGAACCTATTTCAATCCCGTAGCGGTGGCCAATCTGGACAAGAACAACCGGCGGGAAAACCATCTTCAGAACACCTTTCGCCTCCGGTATGACGTCAATGACTGGATCACCATTAACGAGACGGTCTCTTTCCAGTACAAAGGATACAAAACACAGAATTACCTGCCTTACAATGCCCTGGGAACGGACTGGCTGGCATGGACGGTCAACAAGGCGGAGGAGAGCAACAACATTGAATCGGCCATCCGGACCGAGACCCAGATCGCCTTTGATTCTCCCTTCCGGAACCAGAATCACACGCTCACCGGGGCGGTCACCTGGATCACCAACCAGAGCCAGTATGAATGGATGAACCTCCAGAGCCACAAGATCCCCAGCACCGATATCCAGGATCCGGCCATTTCCGGACAGATCAACTGGATCGGGACCGGCTCGGGAGAGAAAAGGGAACTGGGTGCCCTGGCCAACCTCAATTATAAATACAAGGACAAATACCTGATCCAGACCACCGTCCGGGCCGATGCATCCTCAGTATTCGGGGTGAATTACCGGTGGGGACTGTTCCCGGGGATATCGGTCGGATGGAGGTTTTCCAGCGAACCGTTCATGCAGTCCTTCCAGTGGCTGGACGACAGCATGCTCCGTTTCAGCTGGGGGATTTCCGGGAGACAGCCCGGCCAGGCGTATGCCAGGTTTGCCACCTATGAATCGACGAGCAACGGCCAGTACATGCTCTATCCTGCCATTGTGCCCCAGAGTGTGCAGCTGGACAACCTGAAATGGGAGTCTCAGTCCTCCTATGACATCGGCCTGGAGCTGAATCTGTTTAATTACAGGTTTTTCCTTGAGGCCGATGTCTACCAGAAAATCACCTCCGACCTGCTGTTCAATCCATACTATATTCCCACCTCCTCAGGTTATGACAGGTTCTCTTCCCTGAACGGAGGAAGGCTGGAAAACAAAGGATGGGAGCTGATGCTGGATTACAAGATCATCCAGGGGGAGAATTTCAACTGGTCCGTGAACCTGAATACTTCCCAGAATGTGAACGCATTCCTGGATCTGCCGGACAATTTCAACACCGAGCGGTCCACCGCCATCGGGAACGGCCAGTACCCGCTCAGGGTTCTGGAAGGCGAACCCATCGGCTCGTTCTTCGGATTCAGGTACCTGGGGGTGTATCCTTCTGATGAGGATGCAATGGCCAGGGATGCCAACGGGAACATCATCCATGACGAGGAAGGGAACCCGGTGCCCATGACCTACCTGGGAGCTTATGTGTTCCGCGGAGGGGATGCAAAATACGAGGATATCAACCATGACGGGAAGATCGACCTGAACGACGTGGTCTTCATCGGCGACTCGAATCCCGACTTCGTAGGTGGTTTCGGGACCGCCATGGACTACAAGAATTTCGATCTCGCCTGCAGCTTTCACTACCGGCTGGGGTTCGACATCGTCAACCAGGTGGCCATCGACACGGAAGGCATGAATGACAGGAACAACCAGAGCAAAGCCGTGCTCAGCAGGTGGCGGGTGCAGGGACAGGATGAAGAGGGGATGATCCCCAGGGCCTACCTGAATCATCCTGCCAACAACCTGGGCTCCGACAGGTATGTGGAGCCGGGCGACTACCTCCGGCTGATCAACCTGAAGCTGGGATACCGGCTGAAGAGCGAATGGTGCGACAGGCTGAACCTGAGGTCGGTCGTTCTGGCTTTCAGTGCCCGCAAGATATTGACCTTTACCCGGTACTCGGGACAGGATCCGGAGGTGGGACAAAACGCCGCGGATCCGTTCTGGATCGGAGTGGATCGCGCCAACACGCCCCCTCCGAAAATATACACCATGAGCGTAGCCATCGGCTTTTAGAAAAACAATTGAAGATGAACCATAAGAACAAAGTAATCATTTTACTGGCCGCACTGGCACTTTCTGCCGGGTGCGAAAAATGGCTGGACCTCATTCCGCCCCAGGGCCTGATCAGGCAGGAATTCTGGCAAACCAAGGAGGACGTGGACGCCGTGGTCATGGGTGCCTACGAGACGTTTGCCTCCATGGACGACATGCTTTTCAGGTACGGAGAGCTCCGTGCCGACCTGATGACCGGCGACGTAAACCTGGGCGAAGAGGAGCGGATGGTGGCCGAGAGCAACATCTACCCGGACAACTGGCTTTGCAACTGGGCGGACTTCTACAAGGTCATCAACTACTGCAACGAGATCATCAAGA
>Ga0272443_10004366_pt1 | contig 15481 bp, 13 predicted proteins | sample SSMAcet12_FD_193581 | JGI IMG/M metagenome (GOLD analysis project Ga0272443, IMG submission 193581) | Marine sediment archaeal communities from Little Sippewissett salt marsh, Falmouth, MA, United States - SSM-Acet-12 | ecosystem: Environmental > Aquatic > Marine > Wetlands > Sediment ...
CTGTCAGCCAGTTCTTCAAGGAGATTTAAGACGGTGTGATCGTCCATGGTGATTCCCGCATGCACTTCTCATAATATAGGAACACCGTACGAGTTCAATCTTCGAAAGCGATGATATTTAAGAAAACCGGTATGCTGTCCCCCTGTGAACGGCGTGCTATTCGGCGCCCCGGCGCTTGTCGAAGCAGGGGATGCAGACGGGCTTTCCGTCCAGGTCCCTGGCGCGGCTCTCCATCACGACCTCGCCGCACAGCGCGCAGGTGAGAGACCTGATGCGCCTCGCGGGTTCAGGCTCCGGGACGGAGACCGGGGTGACGGAGAGCATCTCCCCCTGCGGGGCGGAGAGGACCCATTCTTCGTAGGCCTCGCGATCGGCCCGCGCCCCCTTCGGCACTCCCCGGCCGTGGAACAGGACGCGTACTCCCCTGCCGGTGGGCCGCGAGTAGATCGTATAGACCTGTTTCCCGTAATCGTGGAACACGAGATTCCCCTTCCCGAAGGTGCAGCCGGTGAGGCACTGGAGGGCGTCGACGCCGCAGGCGTCGTTCTCCACGATCGCGACGAGCTCCTCGTCTTCGGCCCGGACGGACTCGAGAGCCTCGAGCCCCGCGGATGCCATGCGGTATCCGATGGCGAGGCCGGGACACCGGTGCCCGTGGAATCGGACGATCTCGTCGTATGTCATGGGTACGATCCTTTCGGCGCGGATAGTCGCGGATATCTTGACCATACCGCAATAGATACGGGGCTCCATTACCTCTGTCTTATTGCAGGATTGTCATTGCCTCACCTTCTGTGCCCCTGACAAATCGTCTGCCCCCATCCCATTGCACCTCGATCAGTTCGTGCCGGTCGTCAAGCCAGTAGGCGGCGGTCGCCGTACCGGTTTGGGAAAAGAGGTGCAGATTGTCTTTGTCCGAGTCTTTTCCCCTATACCAGATCCGCACATCCTTTTTCAAACGAAGCTCCACCGTTTCAATGAGGTGGAGACGGACGGAGAAATCCTCTTCATAGGGAAATGTCTCGATCAGGGTAAGCAGGGCGAGGTCGGTGGCGGTTTGGCGCGGGATGCTCACATCAGAGGCGTCCCGGGCATTGTGTGTCAGGATCCCCTCCTCGATATCCGTTCGATCGACGGGGCGAAGTCCGATTCTTCTTTCGGGGTGGTTTATGGTTTGTTCGGGAAGATAGTCGGTTGCCCGGATGGTAATCCATTCGGGTGTAAGAAGACCGCCGTCGCGTGAGCGGGTGTCGATGCGGAAGAGCCGACGGTCCTTATCAACCTCGCCCACGAGCAGTTCATAGCTGAACTGTCTGATACCGGGGTCCCGGCGATCCGTTCGGCTGGTGATCTTGAGGTACCCCGATGCCCTGCCGTTTACATACAGGAGGAACCATTTCTCCCCGGCAGCGTCTTGTTCCTGAGCGGTCTTTATGGCGGCACGCCCCGTGGCGAAAGAGATATTCGCGAGGCCGCTTCTGTCTATCTCCCTTTCCAGTTCGGGATTGAGGAGGGTGAGACTGGTGATGGAGGTGCCGTTGTCGGTGATGGTGACCAGCACCCGTGTCCCTTTGACGGGATAATAGTATATCGTTCCGCCGACCCCGGGTTGCTGCCATGCATGATCCACCGAATAGCAGGTGCCGGTAAACTCTTCAGGGATGTTTTTCTCGAGGGGTTTCTCGAGGGTGAAGACCACCTTTTTATGGGTGCGTCGCTTCGTTTCCGACAGGGCGATAACATCCTTCACCACGGCAACGGCCTTGATCTTCGAAGTCGCCGCCCGCTCGGCATAATGCTCCGGCGGCATGACGGCCGGTGCCCCGAACGGGACACACAAGGCCGCAAGCAGGAGAAATACGGAAAATCCCGCCGAAGGCCTTTTCCAGACCGGAACACCGGCACCTCGAGCTCTCCCGGCAAGGTACGGCAGCTTCATGTTCCTCCTTTCCTTTTCAAAAGGTGCCCGACCGGTCATGGCAGGGCGCGTACCGCCAGGGCATCGAACTCGTAGGTCATATCCAGGGAGGGGTCGTACGCTGCCGGTCGATCTCTAACGAAATCATAGCAGACAATCCTGTCTCCCTGTTTCTCGCCGGACCAGGCGTTTCGTCTCAGGCCCTTGATTTCGGGACGGTAGCCGAGCCGGTACAGCTCGACGTCCCGGTGTCTGTTTCGGTGATCGAATACGGGGGCGCCTGCTCTCTCTCGAAAGAGGGTGGCGTATTCTTCGGCGGTCGGCAGGCGCCAGTCCGAAAATCCGCCGATCCGCTGCGCATTGAGAGAGTAGATCCATGCATTGACGGCCTTCCAGGAGGCCGGTTGAGCCCCCCCGTAAAGCTTCCGGTACGACCGGTATCCCTGCCGGTACCACATCAGGTTCGTCGATCTGTCCGTCCACACCAGTTCGTCCGGATCGTTCGGTGCGCTTCCGGCCGACACCGTTCCGGGAAGCAGAGAGAAAATGACGGCCAGCAGCAGGACCGGTACGCCGAAACGCAAATTATGTTTATGCCGTGCATCCATCGGGGATATATCTGAGCCCTGCCCGGGCCGGTTACTCGGCGGACAGCTGCCGGACGACCTTGTACACCAGCCGGTCCGGACGCGCCTCGATGATCTCCATCTGTGCTCCCTGAACAGCCACGACCTTGGAGGCCTGCAGGTCGAACTCGTAGATCCGCTCGGTTACCTCCGGCGGCACGGCGACGGGATTCCCCTGGGCATCGTAGCCGTTTTCCGTCCCCCGTTCTTCCATGTAGTGGAGGGCCAGGAAGTCGTCGGCGAAGGAGTCGAACTTCAGGGTCTTCCGGATGAAATCCGGGGCATAGATGTTGATCATGGGGATCATTTCGATCTGCGGTTTCTCTCCCCTGAATCCCAGTTTATTGATGCCGCATCCGACACAGCCCACATTCCGTGTATCGCATACGGCTTTGATATTGGCGAGATCGGCCTTGGATACGCGCAGGCCGCAGGGCTGGTTGTGCATGCCCCCCGATTTTGTAAACGATGACGCCCGATCCCGCTCTGAGAAGTAATAGAGGTGCTGTGCATCTTCTTCCGTCTTGACGAACGTCTGGGGGGAGAGGACGCAGGTGACCCCCATCACCTTCGAGATCACGCGGTTCTTCAGCCGGAGGGCGTCGAAATGATCGCCCTTCGTGGTCTTCAGGATTATCGATCCGCTCCCGACGCTGTACGTCCGATTGTCCTTGGCAGCATAGGTGGTGCGAGGAACGGGGTTCTTCACGTAAAGCTGCGGCCCTCCGCCGCAACCGTACAGACCTGCAGCGACAAGTGCCAGCGTCAGCCAGAAAAATTTTCTGAATTTCATGTATTCCTCCTTTTTTGCGAATTGCTTCGTATCTTACTCAGGCTCCATTCCGCCGGTCGCCCTTATTCAATTATTAGCGATCTTCTAATTCTAACCTGGTTTTCCTGAATGGTCATTCGGTTGCCTGGTTTGTTGAACCGTTTTTCCAGGGTGGTGATGCCCCCTGGAGCGGTATAGACTCTCTTGCCCTGCAGTTGGAAGGGTCGGTCAAACCTTATACCCCCAAGACCAATAAGGGGTCTGGCGTATGTGTGTACGATAGCATAGGTTTGAGAATTTTCTGTTTGCTCGAAGTGGAATGTGACAAGATATTTGGTCACCTCCACGAGTTCCTCGGCGACTCCCCTGGGACTCTTCCCGGCGGTGCCCGATCTCTGCGGTGTCGTGCCGCCGGATGACCAGGAGGGGGCGGGGGGGCGTGCGGTCTTCTGCCGGTACTGCCGCTTGATCTCCCCCATCCGGGCGTTATGCTCGTTCGTGATACGCTGTGATTCCTGCTGATACTTGTTCATGATCTGGGCCAGCTTCTGGTTGTAATCCGGCCCGTCGTCCTCGGCGGGCTGGGGCTTCGGCGCGGGACGCGGGGGTGGAGGCGCGGCGTAGAGCTTCTGCTTCGGCCGGTTCATGCTGGCCAGGGTCTTGGGGTTGAGGCCGCGGACCCGAACGGTGGCCGTCCCCCTGGCGCTCTGCCCGTTGACGTCCTTCACCAGGAAGGAGAGGGTGTGCGTGCTGTCGGACGCCGAGGGAGTCCCCCGGAATCGGCCGCGCAGGGGGTTTGATGACTTGCTGACATTGAGCCCCCCTCCAGCGACGCGAACCGTGAAAGGCCCCTCGAACCCTTCCGGGACCGTGATGCTGTAAGTGCCGGACTGGTCGCCCATCAGGATCCGCGAGGCCCTGATCTTCAACACCTTCGGCTCCCTGGCCGCCTGTGCCGCTTTTTCCTCTTCCATCTTGCCCTTCAGGGCGTAGATCGAGCAGTTGTACTTCGCCTCGAGGCTGTCCTTCTTTCGGGTGATCTGGTCGTAGACAGCGGCGAAGGTCTTCCTGAAGTCATCGTCGCCGGTTACCTGGTGCATCCTCTCCAGGGAGCCCACGATATCGTCGGCCTTGGCGAAGAAGCGCCAGTCGCCGGTTGCCTCACCCGCCTTCAGCAGTTCGTTGACCTGGACCTGCAACCCGTTGATGGCTTCTTCCTTCTTCGCTTTGGCGATCTTCTTGGAGATCTCCTCGACCTTGAACTGCTCGTAGGTTTTCAGTCCCTCCTCGACGGCCTTACTGACGGCGTATCCTGCCGCGGCCGTGACGACCAGGGGCATACCCACCGTCGCCACCGCCCCCGCAGCGCCGGCCCCGATCGACCCGACGGCCGCCGCCGTCCCCACGTCGGTCACCACCCCGAAGCCGGTGTCGATCACCTCCGTGGTGATCCCGATGACCGCGTCGTTCTGTGATATCTCTCCCCTCTGCATCCGGTTGACATTGTCGTAGACGTTGTAGGCGGATACCCCGTAGCCGGCGACATCCATCAGACCGGGCTTCAGACCCTCCTTGACCGCCCGCATCCGGGTCATCTTCGGCTCGGCCGGGATCGGCTTTACATTGGTCAGGGCGTTTTTCTGGTGGTAATCGTCGTAGGTCCCGCCCTCGATCTTCACCCGGTTTGCCAGGGAGGTCTCTTCAATCTTGACCTTGGAATCGGCCAGCTCGTTTCTGAGCCGTTCAGAGACCTTCCTGTACCGCTCCATCTGGTCCCCGGAAAGCTCGCCGGACTTGATCCGTGCCTCGTATGTCTCGATCCGCGCCTGGACCTGCGTCTTGTGCTGATCAAACTGCTGGCGGGCGTTATCCAGGGCCTGATCCGTCGTCTCCCGGCAGGCCCTCTGAAAGGCCTCGATATTGCCTTCATCGAGACCCACGCCCTGATGCAGGTGCCCCTCTTTGAGCTTATCGAGCTGATTCCTGAATGTGGCCACATCCCCCCGGTACCCGGCCTCCTCCAGGACCCTTGAAAGCTGTGCGTCGCTCACTGTCCCGGAATCGATCGATTTCAGCGTTCCCTTGCTCATCCCCTGGAGCGTCTTTTCACCCTGCCAGCCGAGGAGATCGGCGGGCGGGGCGGCAAAGCCCTTGGCCGCCTTCTTGATATGGTCGCTGGTCTCGACCAAACTCCGACCGGCTTGGTTTTTCCTCATGCTGGCCGAGACGTACGTCTCCGTGGAAAAGGCGTCCATCTGTACCCGGGTCTGGTGGGCGGAGCTCCCCGGAAGATCCGCCTCTCCGGTCATGTTGATCGTCACCTCGACATCGCCGAAGTCGCGGTACCCTGGGGCGTCCATGCTGTTGCTGGTTACCACGCTCCTGGAGGGTGATCCCGGACTGGTCCCCTCGGGCAGGTAGAGGTGCTTGTACTGATCAAATGTCCCCTCCAGCCGTTTCACCGCCTGCGGGTTGCCCCCGAGATCCAGGTCTCCCTGCATCCCCCGGTGTTTCGGGTTCAGGATCTTCCGCCCCTTCGTGTCGCGCATCACCCGGCCCGTCGCCTTGTCTCTCAGGTAGATGTCCGATCCCATGGTGGCATTGATCTTTTTGCCCTCCGGAAGCTGGGCGTTTGTCTCCGCTATAACCCGTTGTATGAATGGCTCACGGTATTTGAGGTGTATCTCACGACTCTGCTTGAGGAAGTTTTCCTGGACACCCTTGACGGCAAACTCCCTGGCGCGGGGCGATTTTGACGGATCAGCCATGATCGCGTCGACCGTTCTGTTCCGCTCGAGGACCAAGGCGTCGAACAGTTCCTGTCCCTGCCGTGTGCGCTGTGCAAGTTCTTCGGTGGTGACGGCGGCCGGGGTGACACCGGTAAAGATAATCGGAAGAAGGAAGATGACGGCGATTGCGATCTTTTTCATGAGTCGTGCCCTCCCTCCTGATCCAGCTCGGCAAGGAGACTGCGCGCGGTCTCCTTGATCGTCTGATCCGCGTCGGCCCGCTCCAGGAGCTGTGTCAGCTCGCGGCGGGCGCTGTCGTAATCGAAGTGGGCCCGGTAGAGGACCGCTTGGTAGAGGTTGAGGTAGTAGTACTCGGGGTGGCTGTTCTGGATATTTTCATAGAAGATGGTACCACGCCGGGTGTGGGCATCTGCTAGGTAGCAGACGTTCATCCACCGGGCGATGTTGGCGCTGAGCATCAGGATGTTCGTCTCGACCGCCTTCTCGAAGTATCCCAGTGCCTCCTCATAATGGCCGGTCTTTGCCAGGTTGACGGCGAGGAGGACCATGGTTGCGGCGTCACCGGGGGCCAGATCGAGGGCCTGCCGGAACGAGTCCTGCGCATACTCGTTTGCCCGGAAGATGTTGAAGCGGGCCAGTTCCGTGTGGATATTCCCCAGCGTGACCCAGTACCGGGGGGAGTCGGGATCGAGTCTGATCGCCTCGCCGACGGTGTTGAGAGCGGTGTACAGCTGTTTTATATCGCCGCTCTGGAGATATGCACGCCTCAGCCTGGCGGCCTTCGCGTGCCGCAGGGCGGCGAGCGCCGCCTTGTTTCCCGCGACCTGCCATTCCTCCTGATCCAGCGGGAGGAGGAGGGTGCCCGCGACGTCGGCGGGAAACCGCCCTGCCGGTGAGCTACCGTTCGGCTCTTCCGAGAAACCTGCCGATGGCAGAGTTCCGAGAACAAAAAATGTGGCTATCACCCACCACTTTTTCCAAGACATCATACACCGATACCTCTCTTTACGTTATGTCAGGTTTAAATTGGCAAGAACGTACTTAAATTGGATAAAGGGGTTATAATGTATAAGAAAAACAGCTTATTTGATAAAATGTCGGTGCAGTATAAAGAAAACGGCCGGGGGTGTCAATCAAATAATACCCCACAGCAAGCAGCCTCGCATTCACCGCGGAAACCGAGCTGTGAGGCGGTTACTTCATCATCTCTTCCTTCACCGCCATTCCTAGTTCCTCCAGGATCAGCGGTTTCTTGATAAATTGACCGGCCCCCATCCGCAGTGTTTCCTGCACGTCGTTTGTGTCGGCAAACCCGCTGACGATGATGGCCTTCTGTCCGGGGTTGAACTCCTTGATTCTCCTGTATGTCTCACGTCCGTTTATCCCCGCGTCCATGACCATATCGAGCAGCATCAGATCGGTGCTATGCCCCTTCAGGTACTCGACGGCTTCCTCGCCACCGGAAACGGCCTTTGTCTTGTACCCCAATCTCTCCAGCATGCTGCAGCAAATTTCCCTCTGGCTGCTCACATCATCTACGACCAGGACCATCTCTCCGTTGCCGTATATCTCACTAAGGGGAACGGAGGGTTTCCTGTCATCGGCGACCGCCTCTCGTGTTACAGGGAAATACAGCTCGAATCGCGAGCCTCTCGAATCGCTTATAACATTGATATAGCCATCGTGGTCCTGTACGGCATTCCACACAAGCGCCAGGCCCAGACCGGTTCCGCTTCTTCCCATCACTTTTTTCGTATAGAAGGGTTCAAAAATCCGGTTGAGGTCTTCCGGTGATATCCCCGGCCCGTCGTCCTCTATCACCAGAACAACGTATTCGCCGACATTGACGTCATGGTAACCGCTCAGCGGCTGGTCCAGATACCGGTTAAGGGTGGATATGGTCACGGTTCCGGTGTCTTGAATGGCTTCGGAGGCGTTCGATACAAGGTTCATTACGATCTTTCCAATGTGCGCCGGAGAACCCTTTATGTTCAGCAGCCGGGGGGCCAGATCGACCCTGACGGTAACCGTTGGATGATAATGCAGGAGTTTTTTGTATTCCGGAGATTCCAGATATCGCTGGATCACATTATTTATGTTCAGCGGTTCTCTTGTGATGGCCATGCCCCTCGCCACGGTTAAAAGATCCTGTACAATGGCGACGGCCTTTTTCCCGGATTCCTCCATGGTCTTGATCGGCTTTCTGAGTTTGCTGTCTTCGGGAATCTCAGAAAGGATCAGATCAGGATAGCTTACAATCCCTGAAAGGACATTGTTCAGATCATGGGCCACGCCGCCCGCCAGAAGGCCCAGAGATTCCATCTTTCTCATCCTGATGAACTTTTCCTCATTTTTTCTTCTGGTCTTCTCTTCACGTATGCGGTCCGTTATATCACGCATAACGGCCAGGACGGCCGGTTTGTTCCGGTAGCTGATAATATTTGCCCTGACCTCGACGGTTCGTGGTTCACCATCCGCTTTCTTTATGCGAATCATGAACGAACCGGGAGGATCGGCCGCATGCATCAACCGGCTGTACTGCTGCGTGAATTCTTTTCTGTCTTCCGGCACGACAGTATCGATAAAGTCTTTGGTCGCCGGCTGGCCGATCAGGGCACTGCAGGCAGGGTTTCCGAAGACCGTTTTCCCGTCCTGGATCACCAGAATAGCGTCGTTGGCAAATTCGGTAATCACGCGATACTTATCTTCAACCGATATATCGACAAAGCGGCTGAAAACGACCCAGAGGACGACCATGGAATATCCCAGGAAACCATATTCCATGACGTATTGGAATGTTGAAACCCCCATGGAGGCTATTCCGTCATGAATTCCAAGGACAATCCAGAAACTCATGCCGATCAGATACGGGACCCTGTATCCCGGATCGGGACCCTTGTGCCTGACCCATAATATGACCGCGCCAATGCCCGAAAGGGCGCCATACAACTCAAACAAAGGACCAATCGGTCCCATGTCTGGTTCAATGAACAATTTTGTCAATCCGATGAAGTCCCGGATGACGAAGCTGTCTGCTACGATATAGTCGGTGGACCACAAACAGATCAAGAGCAGGGTGTGGAAAATACCTGCAACGACATGGTACCGCTTTCCCTCCATCCCGAGATAGGTGAATGTAAATCCATACAGACAATGGATCAGAAAGATAACAGCCGTAAATTCCAGTAATCCACCGAATCGATTGACGGGGCCGGGGAGGGCATTGTATTCGAGAAAAATGCCGATCGCATACAGCATCCCGCAAAGAGATATGCCGGCGCCCCATCCGTACCATTTGAACTGGGGCTTTCGGTAAAGGAACATAAGCTGGAGGATACCCATGATCAGGGCGAGAACAGCCACCGACAGTGATCCGGCTGACTGTATCACAATGGTTTCAACTATCACTCTTTCCCTCCCCGATCTTCAATCGCGTAAACGCTTGAGTGGCTCATATGTGCGGTATATCCTCTTTCATTTCGACTGACGTTTGATTCGTTCCGAAAGCCCGTAACGCCCGGTATACCGTGATGGTATGGGAAGGACCCCTACGGGGGGTATCAACATCCCTCTCGTTCCGAACGGGACAACAGTACTGAAGCGGGGGTGCTCCGCCTGATACGTACGCTTTTCATAACCGCATGAAATGGCAAAAACTTTGGATTATTTACGGTTTAGCATTTCCTAGACTTTAAAGGGCTTGAGAAGACACAAACCCTGCCTCTTTGCTTGAGAGATGAAGTTCTTATTCTTTTGCCGCTTGGAAGGAGCTGATATCACCACGCGCTTTTGATGATACGAAGGGTGGAAGTGACGGCGCTTGCGGAGGAATGCCAGGAGATATTTATAGCCGTAACAGGTGGTGCTGTCTTGCCGGAAAACCCGGAACTGTTACTTCCTTTAATAACCCTCTAACAGCTCTTTTATGATCTCTATGTGCATTTGCCTTATTTGAACAACAATCCGATACGGATCCTCTTTTCCGCCGGGAAGTATAGGGAAAATGATCTTATAAGTCAATGAGAGAATACCTTCCGTGTTGATCATGAGAATATTCAATAATTTCAAAATATTAACAATTTTGGGGAGCACCGACCTGACGACCGGCCGGAAAAGGGTGACAAAAAAGCAGGAAATTCGTTTCTGCAATCGGTGACGGGCTACGGATAATAACGCGCAACCCGATGATGCGGCGCGAAGCGTCCGCACCATCGCTGCGGTTTACCTGACACAGGGGCTGGCCCAACGCAAGGATATGCTTTGGCCTGAGCATGAACCCCTGACGCGGTTATTGCTGCATACCCCCCCTGGTTGTCCTCTGGAATCCCGGCATCTCTTGGGCGGGTCTCACTTTCAGAAAAACTATTGCGCCCAGAGCGATGACAAGACCGGCGATATTGATCCATGGAAACCATGAGGTGTTGATCATAGCTAACGATACCCCGGCCAAAAGGACCACAATAGCCAGCGCACCTACGGTGTCTCGTTTCTCTCCCTTCATACGGCATTCCTCCTCTTGTTAAATGTTTCCTCCAACAAAATCTTACAATTTTGAAGACCGGCCATTATTGCAAGAACTCTTTGGAAAACTGTAGATACTGTTTCAGTATCCGAAACGAAGTAGAGTAGAACGGCAAATCCGGTACCAGACCAAATATTCAAACCGATCAGAAGAAGCGCAATCGCAAAAAGACAAGAAGAAACTGAAATGTAACGGGGGATACGAAAACCCTCTCTCCCATTTTGAGAGACAGAGCTTCAGATGATCAGACTACACCCCCCCCGGGTACAGCTGTTCAAAAGCGCATATGACATATTTAAAATACGCTAAAACAGTACCTGCATAATCGTACCTTGTCAAGAAGTATTACGGTGAGACTTCCCGGGCGGCACCGATCGATCTTACCCTGAAACGGCCGTGATGACCCGCAGGTGGCCCCATCTTTTTGTGATTGGCTGAGTGTGAAGGATTGCTTTTGCGGGATCTGAGTGATTGTCCCCCGCGACAGACTCAATCGTACCGTGCGCGGGTCGCTTCGTCCGCCATGGTGGGCTCGATAAGCGGTGTCCAGGCGGGGTCCTTCCATGTCCCGAGATGGGTGTGCATATCGAGATACTTGGTCGGTATGGGGTGTGTCCCGACCACGACCTTGACACCGTAGCGTTTTTCAAGAAAGGCCTTGAAGGTGTCGATGTAGGGGCAGGGGGGATAGCCGACGACCAGGCCGGTAGCCAGATGGATCACCTTCGCCCCGTTTTTCACCATCTCTTCCCCCGCGTATTCTATGTTGCCGCCGGGACAGCCGTCGCAGGTGGTAAACCCGACCAGTTCGAGCTCGGTGTCCGTGTAGGTGCTGAAGGCCCCCTCCTTGTTCTTCATCGCACGCAGACACTTTCCGCCCGCGCAGCGGCGATAACGATCGCAGATGATGATCCCTATCTTTGTCTTTGCACCCATGTCTGCTCCTTTCTGTTCCCTGTATGTCAGGCGGAGAAGGTGAGCTTCGTTCCGCTCATATTGAAGATGAACCGGTCCGGCATCGCCTGTTCCATGTGCATGATGGCCGTTCTCCCCGTGCAGTGGCAGGGGATCATGTATTCGGGACCGATCTTCTTGAGTTCCTCCGTTGTCCGGTCGATGATCGGTTCGAAGAGCGGTCCGCCGAGGTGGAACCCTCCCATAACCACGTGTACCTTCTCTACCCCCGTGACCTTCCTGGCGTAGTGTACGGTGTTGACGATACCCGAGTGGGAGCATCCCGAGAGGACAACCAGTCCTTTCCCCTTCACATTCATGACGATAGCGGTATCGTCCTCGATGGGGTCCCATTCCTCCTTCCCGTTCTGTTCCCGGAAGGCGATGGGGAAGCCTTTTTCAAAGTCTGTTGTCCGTTCGACTTCACCCAGGAAAAGAACCTGGCCATCCAGGAGGGGGTAGGGGGCCGCCGTTTCGATGATGTCAATCTTCTCCGCCTCCAGCGATTCCCTGGTGAATTTCGGAAAGAACACCTTGAAATCTTCGGAGAACTTGAGATACCGGGGGGCGATAAACGCGGAGGGATGGAGGACGAGTCCGATCCCGGGCCTGCCGATCATGCGGGTCAGCGCGGTGATTCCCCCGGTGTGGTCGCTGTGACCGTGCGAGAGGGCCATCACCTCCACCTCTTCCATGGGGATGCGGAGGGCGTTCGCGTTATAAGCCGCCCCTATCGGGGAAAATCCGAAGTCGAAGAGCATGGTCCGCGTCGAGTCTCCCACGGTGGTCTTTACGATGGCAGAGAAGCCGTGTTCGGCCTGGATGGAGTTTTGTATTACGCCGTCCGGGGCGCCGCTGGCCCGTGAGACCACCGCGCTGTTGTCCTGCGCGGTCATGTCGATGTAGTTGTCCTGGAGTGTTACAATCTCGACCTTGTCAACCTCTGTGACCCTGGTATCTGTTGCCATCGTTCCGCTCCTTTTTCGGGTTTTTGCCCCCATTGGGGTTACGCGTCTCCGGTTTATTGTTCCCTTCCGGCACCTTCAACGCACTGTCTCAACGCCTTCTGGATGGTCATGGCGGCCAGCAGGGCGCAGTGCTCATGATCTGCCGGCATCTTTTCCAGGTGTTTGAGGATAGCGCTCTGATTAATACCGATGCACCGGGGAATTGTCTTTCCCTCCGCCATCTCCGTGGCGACGGAACAGGCGGCGATGCTGAATACGCACCCGTCGGTATTGAATGTCGCCTCCTCAACCGTGCCGTTTCGTAAACGGATAAACATCTCGACGGTATCCCCGCACTCGCCGGTTATCTTCGCGTAGCCGTCCGGATTCTGAATGGAGCCGTAATTGCGCGGATTGACCCCGTGCTCTATCAGGGTCTCCGAGTAGATCTCTATGGCCTTTTCGCGGACCATCCCCAGCATGATCTCTTCAATCGCTTTGTCGGTCTGCATGTGTCGCCTCAGTGGTCGCAGGTATTGTCACCCAGTTCAAGGGCATTGTCCATATACGATAGAGCGATCTTCTCGGGGGACTCGGCAGGGGCGCCAACCGAGACGGAGATCCCTTGCTCGGCAAAGAGCTGCTGGGCACGTGTTCCCATCCCTCCCGCTATGATGACATTCACCCCCTTTTCGCCAAGCCACCGGGGAAGAAGGCCGGGCTCATGCGGAGGAGCGGGGGCCGTCTCCCGTCCGACGATCTGTTTCTTCTCGAGATCGAGATCAAAGATGGCGAATTCTTCACAGTGGCCGAAGTGCGCGGAAAGATGCCCTTCTACGACCGGTATCGCTACCTTCTGCGTTCCCTCTTTTCCCTCTTTCCCTTCTTTCTCGGATACAACCGTTCCGGTCTCCGGTTCGGTCCGGTCGTTCATTGCCAGAAGCGGCCCGACCACCGCGGCGAAGGCCTTCGCCGCCTCCGTGCCTCCGTTGTGATAGACAAAGGGCTTGCCGCTGTCGGATGCCTCGACGATCTGTGGTTCTATGGGGATCTTGCCCAGGAAGGGAACACCCATCTCATCGGCCATCGTCTTTCCTCCACCCGCCTTGAATATATCGATCATCTCATGGCAGTGGGGGCAGACAAGGCCGCTCATATTTTCCACCACTCCTAGGACGGGAACGCTGAGCTGCTTGCAGAAATTGATGCACTTTCGCACATCGTTGATGGACAGGCTCTGCGGTGTGGTCACGATAATGGCGCCGTCCGCACCGGGGATAAGCTGGGCCACCGAAAGGGGTTCGTCCCCCGTCCCGGGGGGGAAGTCTATGACCAGGTAATCCAGATTCCCCCAGTTCACTTCGGTGAGGAGTTGCTTGATCACGCCCATCTTCATCGGGCCTCTCCAGATCACCGCGTCATCACGGTTCTGGAGGAGGAAGCCGATGGACATGACCTTGAGCCCCGTGCTGAACTCTATCGGCAGAATGGATGTGCCGTCACTCCCCGGGCGCTTACCTTCGAGGTTGAGGAGGGTGGGGATGCTCGGGCCGTGGAAATCGGTGTCCAGGAGACCGACCTTATTTCCGTCCATCGCCAGGGATACGGCGATATTGGCGGCCACCGTGCTCTTCCCAACGCCCCCCTTGCCGGAGAGTACCATGATCTTGTGTTTTATCTTTCCCAGGCGGTCGGCAAGGGCTTTCTGGTCCTGCAGTTCCTTGGCCTTCCTGTTATCCTCGACGGTTCCCAGACCATCGGGGGTTTTGTTGTTCTCGTTGCTCATTTTTTCTCTTTCCCTTCTTCGTTTTGTCGTTCAGTATCCGGAGTAGAGCCTTTTCCCACGGCGCTTCTCCATCCGTATCAGTTTCTTGTCTACCAGTTCCTGCACGTATTTGACCGCCTCGTTGCGGTGGAGTCCCAGTCCGGCGGAGATATCATCTACAGAGCAGGGGCGCAGTCTCAACAGGTCGAGGACCTGTTCTTCGGTTAAGGAGAACTCGCCAAGGCTGTGCACCTTGTCATAGTCTGCTATCACATCACAATTCGAACCGAAAAGGGCCGCAATCTCCTCCAGCCGTTCCCTGCTCACCGGATCCATGGATTGTTCGGCCGGTGTCCGTATCGCCGTATTCAGCTGGATACGCTCCGGGGCGATACGATCCACCAGGTTCCGTATCCTCGAGATTTCCTCTTCCGTGTCGGTCACGCCGGCTGTAATGAAGACCTCCAGCCATACCGGTCCCGGAAAATCCTCCCGAAGCAAACACAACCCATCTACCATTTCTGTAAAAACAATTCCACTGTGGGGTCGATTGACACGCAAAAAAGTTTCTTCGCTGCCGGCGTCAAGGGAGGGGATAACAAGGTCGGCGCCGGAGATTGCGTCGCGCACCTCGTCGATCCAAAGCAGGGATCCGTTCGTAAGAACGGCTACCGGAATATCCGAAAATTTCTTGATGCCCGAGATGATATCGCTGATGCGGCTGTGAAGCGTGGGTTCTCCCGATCCCGACAGTGTAATGTAGTCGGGGGCGGAAACCTTCTGCAGCTTCTCTTCCACCTCTTTCAACACGGCACCGACCGGAAAGTATTCCTTCCTCTCTGCTGTCTTCGCGGTTGTCCTCCCCAGCTGGCAATAGATGCAGTCGTAGGTGCATGTCTTAAAGGGGACAAAATCGACCCCCAGGGACCTCCCCAGGCGTCTCGACGGTACGGGACCGAAGGTATATGTCTTCTTTTCTTGAGCCATCTTCACTTTCAGCCGTCTCGGGGTCTCGCGTTACCCGGTGCCCCCCTGCCGCGATTTGAGGACAATGTCCCCGACCTCGCACCCTATCTTATTGGCGATAACGGGACACTTTGTCTGAAGCAGGAAGAAGATGTTCTTGTCCTCCTCGCTGAGCGATTCATAGTTTCCCTGCCCCTTGGAAAGAATCATGTCCGCCCCGTGATAGTAATCGAGAAATTCGCCGGAGGATGCCTCCGGTAC
>Ga0272443_10004367_pt1 | contig 15481 bp, 13 predicted proteins | sample SSMAcet12_FD_193581 | JGI IMG/M metagenome (GOLD analysis project Ga0272443, IMG submission 193581) | Marine sediment archaeal communities from Little Sippewissett salt marsh, Falmouth, MA, United States - SSM-Acet-12 | ecosystem: Environmental > Aquatic > Marine > Wetlands > Sediment ...
TGTGGATACCTTTCAGCGTTTCCTCCGCTATGGATGGGACCTTCTGGGGGTTTTACTCTTCGCGCTTGCTGCCATTTTACTGCTGGGGTCAATTGGCGTAACTGAAGGGGCTTTGATCTCGCCGCTCTCCGATTTTCTGGCTCGCTGGCTGGGATTGGGGCGGTTCCTCCTGGCTGCCGGGATGGCTGTCGTGGGTGTGCATGTGGTTCGCTGGCGTAAGCATCCACCCGAAAAGATCGATCTTGGCAAGATCGTTGGCATTGAATTCGCGGTTTTTCTCCTGATGGGATTACTTTCGGTTATTGATGGGGCAAGCATCTCCGAAGCGGAAGCCGGCAATGACCTGGGTGGACTGGTGGGTTGGGGCATCGCGGAAATTATCCGCTCTGCTGTCGGACCGACCTTTGCCTTTCTGATTTTACTGATCCTGTTTGGTATTGCCCTTGTCTCGGTTTTGGACCTTGTGTCTAAACTGGAAAAAGCCGTTGACGCACGCATTAACGAAGCTGCGCTGATAAATGAAGAGGGAATTCAATTCAGCCGGCAAGCACCTGCGGTTGTTGCTGAACCAGAAGAAGAACAGGAAGAACAAAAAGAACAGCCGAAGAAGCAGGTCTATCTTCCACCGGAATTCAGGAAATCCTTTGACACGCCCGATATAGCTGACGATTCGGCGGCCAATCCTCCTGAGCGAGCGGAGAACCTGCCGCCTTTGGATTTGCTCCAGAAGGGTGAGACCTACCGGCCGGATAAACGCTCGATCAACCTCACCGCGGGGCTGATCGAGAAAACACTGGCGGAATTTGGCATCCCGGCCAAGGTGGTGGGATTCCGTACGGGCCCAACTGTGACCCAGTTTGCGGTGGAACCCGGCTATATTGATAAATCGGATGAGGACAAGCATAAGGTCCGCGTTTCGCAGATCTCTTCTCTCCAGCGGGACCTGGCCTTGGCGCTCTCCGCGGAACGGCTGCGAATTGAAGCCCCTGTGCCGGGGAAATCCTACGTGGGGATCGAAATTCCCAACGCGAATGCAGCCCAGGTTCAACTACGACCGCTGATCGAATCGGAAGAATTCAGCCGGGTGAATTCGCACCTGGCGCTCACGTTGGGCCGGGATGTGTCCGGGCGACCTGTTGTGGCCGACCTGGCCACCATGCCGCACCTTTTGATTGCAGGGACGACCGGCTCCGGTAAGAGTGTCTGCATCACCGCACTGACGGCTTGCCTGGTGATGAATAACACGCCAGAGGACCTGAAGCTGGCGATGATTGATCCCAAACGGGTAGAGCTGATGCGGTTCAACGGCATGCCGCACCTGATGGGTAGTGTGGAGACTGAAATTGAGCGAATTTTGGGGGTTCTGCGCTGGGCGACGGCCGAGATGGATTACCGCTATAAGCTGCTGGAGAAGGCCCGGGCCCGGAATATTGATTCCTATAATATGAAGATGAAACGGCAGGGTAAGAAGACTTTGCCCAAGATCGTGATCCTGATAGATGAACTCGCCGATCTGATGATCTCAGCGCCTGACCAGACGGAGCATACCCTGGTCCGGCTGGCGCAGAAGGCACGGGCCATCGGCATTCACCTGATCGTGGCAACCCAGCGTCCCAGCACGGATGTCGTGACCGGCTTGATCAAAGCGAACTTCCCAACCCGGATTTCATTTACGGTTGCTTCTTCGGTTGATTCTCGGGTGATCCTGGATACAAATGGGGCTGAAACGCTGCTGGGTAAGGGTGATATGCTCTTCCTCCATCCCGAGGTTGGGCTTCCAATCCGCTCCCAGGGTGTCATCGTTTCGGACAGGGATTTGAACCGGGTTATTCGCTGGTGGCAGAAGAATGGCGATCAGAGCGAGCCGCCTGGGCAGGACCGCTATGATGATACTGAAAGTCCTCCCTGGGAAGAAAAGGTGGGTATTGAGGATAAAGAGGATGAGGACGAAGCGCTGATTGACGAGGCTATCGACCTGATCAGGAAAGAAGGGCATGCCAGCGCTTCTTTCTTCCAGCGGCAGCTCAGGGTGGGTTACCCCAGGGCGGCCCGGCTGGTGGACCAACTGGAGGAGAAGGGCGTGTTAGGCCCATCCCAGGGCGGCGGTCGGGAGCGCGAGATACTGATCGACCGGGATGATGACGATTCGGGGGATTAGGTCTCTGTCAGCGACAAGGACATTGTGATAGACTTAAAAACATGACTTCGCCAACCCCCACAGAACCCAAAACATTCACCACATTTCTACGAAAACTATTCGCCGGTCTGCTCAACGCGATCGGCAGTTTTCTGCACCGGCTTGGCGTCAGGCCAAATGCGATTACGATTATGGGCGTGATTGGCAACATCATTGCCGGTGTTCTGATCGGTTTTGGGAATCTGACCTGGGGGGGCGTGCTGGCTTTGCTGGTGGGGCCGCTGGACGCCCTGGATGGCACCCTGGCACGATTGCGGGGTGAAGATGGCAGCTATGGCGCATTCATTGATTCCGTCACCGACCGATATTCTGAAATCGCCATTTACAGCGGTCTGTTGGTTTACTATTTTCAGCAAAATGCCTGGCGAGGGGCTATCCTGGTGTTTTTCGCAGCTCTGGGCTCCGTGATGGTCTCATACGTTCGGGCAAGGGCTGAAGCGTTGAATTATTCTGCCAAGGTCGGATTATTGACCCGGGCAGAACGGTATATCGTTCTGATCCCTGGGATCATCCTCCATCATCCTGAAATCTCACTCTGGATTTTGGCTGTCTTGACCCATTTTACGGCACTTCAGAGATTCTTTTATGTTCGCAGGCAGGTGCGAGCGGATCTCGGGTTTAACCGGCAAGAGAAAGAAGAATAATATGGTCCAAGGTTTTCAAATTGGTCCTTTAACGATCCGGTATTACGCACTGATCATGTTGGGCGGGATCATTGCGGCCGCGATCCTGAGTTATTTTGTGGCAAAGCGCCAGGGCAAAGACCCTGTTGTGATCCTGGACAGCCTGACCTGGGTTGTGCTGGGTGGGGTGATCGGTGCCAGAATATGGCACATTCTCACGCCCCCGGCTTCCAACGTGGAACAGGGGATCACGACCATGTATTACCTGACCCATCCCCTGGACGCCGTCGCTATCTGGAAAGGTGGGTTGGGCATCCCGGGTGCAATTGCCGGCGGTGCATTGGCCTTTTACCTTTACGCACGAAAGCGGAAGCTGCATTTTGGCGCGTGGGCGGATGTATTTGCGCCCGGCCTGGCCCTGGGCCAGGCGATTGGCCGTTGGGGCAACTTCATAAATCAGGAGGTTTACGGCCGCCCCTCAACGCTGCCCTGGGCAATCACGATTGATCCGGCATACCGACTTCCCGAGTTCATGGCGTATGAGACTTATCACCCCCTGTTCTTGTACGAATCCATCTTCAACCTGCTGAATATGGGTTTCCTTCTGTGGCTTTCGCGGAAATATGCGGATAAGCTCAAAGGTGGGGATGTGTTCCTGACTTATCTGATCTCGTATCCGGTTTTTCGTTTCTTTATGGAATATCTCAGGTTGGATAACAGCTTTGTGGGCGGCATCAACGCGAACCAGGCTTTGATGCTGGTCATTGCCCTGGCTTCAACCGCGTTTCTCATCTGGCGGCACAGAGAGTCCCTTTTTGGGAAGAATAAAAAAAACACCGAGGACCAGGCGGATTAATCAATCAGAAAATTATTGGATAAATTAATGACCAAAATTACATTTTTAGGCACCGCGAGTGCCATTCCCAATGCATCTCATCATAATGCTCATTTTGTCATCGAAAGCGGACAGAGGTTGGTACTGGTTGATTGTTCGGGTAATCCCATCGTCCGGTTTGAAGAGGCGGGGATTGACCCACTGAGGCTAACGGACGTTATCCTGACCCACTTTCACCCGGACCATGTCTCCGGGTTGCCATTGCTGATGATGGATTTATGGCTCATGGGCCGCGAACAGGCCCTGACCATCCATGGTTTGCAGGATGATCTGGACCGTATTCAGCAGATGATGGCGCTTTATGAGTGGGAAAGTTGGACGGGGTTCTTCCCGGTGACGTTCCACGGTTTGCCCTCGGAAGAAGAAACGCCTGTTCTGACGGATGAAGAACTGATCATTCTGGCTTCACCGGTCTGCCATATGATTCCTGCTATTGGGCTGCGGATTACGCTGCCGGAGGGGATTGTCACATATTCCACCGATACCGGCCCCTGTGATTCCGTCATTCGCCTGGCGGCGAATGCCAATGTGCTGATCCATGAGGCCGCGGGTTCAGGCGTGGGACATACCAGTGCAGCCGAAGCCGGCGAAGTAGCAGCCCGGGCTGGGGTTGAGACCCTGGTGCTGATCCATTACCCGCCGGAAGCTAATCCAGAGGAACTGGCCGAAGAAGCCGGGAAAGCTTTCAGCGGGACGGTTGTGGTTTCAGAAGATTTGATGGCGCTGGAACTGAGCTAATTTCCCCCAAAACAAAACAGTATCACCAGCCGATCAGGAATTCCTGCCATTCCTGGCTCTGGTTGACGTGCCTGCCAAAGAGGTAAATGGCGCTACTGGGCGGCGCCTGCGGCGTGCGGAGAGGCAGCATACCGGATTGCTCCGGCGTTAGGCCTCCCTTGAGGTGGTTGCAGCGAGAGCAGGCCGTGACGACATTTTTCCAGGTGGTTTCTCCGCCCATGTGCCTGGGAATGACATGGTCAATGGTCAGGTTGTTCTTCTGGCGGCCGCAATATTGGCAGGTGTAGTTATCCCGCCGGAAGATCTCCTTGCGGGTCAGTTTCACGATGGGGCGGGGACGCTTGACCATCCGGTTCAAGCGGATGACGGAAGGCAGGGGGAAAGCGCGGGAAACGGAGTGTATGACTCCTCGACCATTCATCACCAGGGTGGCTTTTTCTGCCAGGACCATATTGATCGCTCGGTACGTCGAGGTGATGTTAATGGGTTGGAAATTTGCGTTTAGCACTAATACCGGTTCGTTCATGGCACACCAGCTTGATTATATCAGCTTTAGCAGGGTTAACCACCAAACGATGGCTTTCCTCTGATTTTGTCTGTATTTTGTTGCGAGAGACTGTATTTTCCATGAAATCCCGTTATAATAGGTCTATGAGAAGATGTAATTTGTATTATTACGCCATTCAATAAGAAAAGCACCCGTCAAGGGCAAAGAACGCGCCTTGATCGACGGGCGCGTTTTATTTTTGTCCTATCGGATGATTGAACCCGTTCATTTCAGGAGGTAACGATGAACATTGACCAACAAGTAGCATATTTGATGCGGGGAACGGATTACGGTGATGACACCACCCGCAAAATGATGGAAAAAGAGCTGCGGGAGCGGCTGATTCTGGCTGAAAAAGAAGGCCGTCCGCTGCGGATCTACTGTGGTTATGACCCGACCAAACCTGACCTGCATATTGGTCATACGGTGACCATGCGCAAGCTGCGCCAGTTTCAGGAGTTGGGCCATCATGTGGTCTTCCTAATAGGAACCTATACCTCCTTGATCGGCGATCCTTCGGATAAGGATAAATTGCGCCCGGTGCTCACACCGGAACAGGTCCAGGAGAACGCCGAGACCTATGCTAACCAGGCCTTTAAAGTTTTAGATCGGGAAAAGACGGAATTGCGCTATAACGCTGAATGGCTGGACGGCCTGATGCTCAAGGATATGATCCATCTGGCCTCCAATTTCACTATTCAGCAGTTCCTGACCCGCGAGAACTTCCGCAAACGCTGGGACAAGGATGAGCCGGTCTATTTCCATGAGCTGTTCTATGCGATTTTGCAGGGCTATGACGCCTATAAGCTGGATACGGACGTTCAGGTGGGTGGCACGGACCAAATGTTCAATATCATGACGGCCGGGCGTAAGGTCATGGCTTATTTCGACAAGAAGCCGAACATCGGCATCATCCTCCCGATTCTGCCCGGAACGGATGGCGAATTGAAGATGAGCAAGTCCCTTGGGAATGATATTCCTCTGGAGACCACGCCCGAGGATATGTTCGGTAAGGTAATGAGCATCCCGGACAAGGCCATGGGCAGCTACAGCCGGCTGGTGACCCGTTGGACGAATGAGCAGATTGAGGCCTTTGAGAAGGCCATGTCCGATGGCGATTTGCATCCCCGAGATGCCAAGATGGAATTGGCCAAGGAGATCACTTCCGCGTTCTTTGGCGACGAAGCCGCCAAACACGCCAAGCAGGAATTTATCAATATGTTCCAGAAGGGCGATATGCCGGACGAGATACCTGAATTTCACCCCGCTGGCGAGCCGGTTTTGCTGGAAGTGCTGGTGAACAGCGAACTGGTGAAGAGTAAGAGCCAGGCCCGCCGATTGATTGACCAGAAAGGCGTCAAAATTGACGGTGAGACGGCAGCCGATCCCTACATGATCCTCTCGTTGGGAGCGGTCATCCAGGTGGGTAAACGCCGGTTTGTAAAAATAATTTAGTAATGAAAAAGGACTGTTTTCACAGTCCTTTTTTTGTGTCAGTTTTGGGTGGGGAGGTTCATCACCTGGTTCAGGAGTGCCAGACCAATTTCAGCCGCTGAATCAGGGTTTTTTGTTTCGAGGGCAACCACGATTACATAGGGCTGTCCCTGCCAGTTGGTGGTTGACCCACCGATAAACCAGGTTATTGGGTCTCCTTCACTGGTTTGGATGCTTGAGGTAGTCTGCCACTGCAAAGCTGTTTCGTTTGCCAGAAGGTTGGTGATTTCACTCGCCTGTCCGGTTGTGAAAGCAGTGCTGGTGGCGCCCAGCTTTGGCAGAGTGACCCAGGCTGAATCCTGATCTTCATAACCGATCACGATCCGGGGGGCAGCCAGAACGCCATCATTGGAGAGCGCACTGGCTGCAACGGCCACCTGTAGGGGGCTGACCATCAGGTCTTGCCCCTCATAGAAGGTCCGTTCGTCCGAAATCCCGGTTTGAGCAGCATCAGCGACGGTTAGGCGGAGATCGGGGCTGGTATAGAAACCGATGCGCTGGATCAGGTCCAGAACCGGGGCCAGACTGGTATAGTCAGCCAGATCCGCCTGAGCATTCACACAGCCATTTTTTACAATCGACGCCCAATCCAGCTTTTCCGGTGCAATCGCGCAGCCTGGACCAACCGACAGACTGGACAGGATCCTCTCCGGTTGGGAATAGGTCGCCATAATGTTGCTCTGGTCGGCCAGGAGGAAGGGGAAGAGCGTTCCGCCGGCGGGGTAAGCGCCCTGGGTCACCCGGTTAACCAGCGGCCCATTCTCCTCATCGCTGAAGGAAGCCCAGTCTTCAGCCAGCGTATTCAGGTTGAAATAGGGATGAGAGGCCATTGTCAGGATTTCACCGGTTTCCGCGTTCATGAGAATCACGGCTCCGCGTTCCTCACCCAGCAGCTCATCGGCCACTTTCTGGATGCTCAGGTCCAGCGTCAGCCGGACGCTCAGCCCCTCGGGCGGCTGGTTGCTGATCCATTCCTGGAGGGCTTCTTTGAAGGTTCTCTCACCGACCAGGCCCCGGAGGTAGGCATACATGGAGGCCTCAATGCCGGTCTGCCCGTAGATGGAACTTGTGTAACCCACCACGGAGGAGAGCGCTGGATAAACGGCGGTTCGTTCGATTTCACCGATGTCGCCCGTGTTGGTAATGATCACCTGACCATTCCGATCCACAATGTTGCCCAGGGGAACGAACTTGTCCGCAACGGCCCAGCGGGGATTTTCAGGGCGTTCCACCAGGCTGGTCTTGAACCAGAAGCCATAAAAACTGCTGGACAGCAGCTCAATGAGCAGAACGCTGACCAGGGCAATAGTTGCCCAGTTTACCCGGCGATTCTGGGGGGTGGGTTGCGGGGCTGTATGTTCCTCAGGAATTTGATTGATGGTGATCAGGATTCCCAAGGCAATGAAGGAGATCAAAAGGGAGGACCCGCCGTACGAGATGAAAGGCAGAGTGACCCCTGTGAGCGGGAGCAGACCGACATTCCCGCCAATGATCAAAATGCTCTGGAAACCGAAATAATAAGCAATGCCGCTGGCCAGGTTGCGGTTGAAGATGTCGGTGGATTGGTTAGCCCGTTTCACGGCCCTGTAGACCAGCAGGCTGATCAGCCCGACGATCACCACCAGGCCCGCCAGACCCAATTCCTCGCCGATGGCGGCGTAGATGAAGTCCGAGACGGCTACCGGGATCAACCCCGGACTGCCCATCCCCAGACCTGTTCCCAGGGTGCCGCCGGAGGCAATCCCGATCATCGATTGGATGATCTGATAGGACGTGCCGGTGGGATCTGAGAAGGGGTGCAGCCAGGTGTACAGCCGAACCTGGACGACATCAATGAAGAGATAACCAATTACGCCGGCCGCGACCATTGCCAAAGGAGTCGCCCAGAGTATCCAGCGATTTCCGTTAATTGAAAAGAGCATTAGCAGGTAGATCGCCATGAAGATGATGGCCGTCCCCAGGTCCCGCTGCGTGACCAGCAATATCAATGCCAGACCGATGACGACCAGGGTCGGCAGGATGGGAGCCAGTTTGTCTTTTTTGAAGATGAGGCGGTCGGTGAAGAAACCTGAGAGGTAGATGACCATTAGGAGTTTCAGAGGCTCGGAAGGCTGGAAATAAAAGCCAAAGACCTTCAGCCAAAGGGCTGGCCCGGAACCGGTCGGGTTTTCACCAAAGATGATTGTCAGGCCAACCAGAATCAACCCCAGTACCAGCCAGACATATTTGTACTTTTTTAGTATGGTCAGGAATTGGGGGTATTGAAAGCCCAGAAAGACGATCCCACCGGATAGGATCAGCCAGACGGTCTGCCGCAGACCCAGGTTAGGGTAGAGGCGCCAGATCATCATCAGCCCGATGCCGGTCAGCGCGGCGACGATTGGCAGCAGATAGGGATCACGATGGGGCAGCTTCCGGCTGGATTGCCAGTTCAGGACGACGAATACGATAAACCATCCCAGAACGCCCAGCCAATGGAACCAGCGATAATTTTCACTGCCGCTCTGGTAGCGGACAGCGCCGCTGATGGTTAGGGTGGCAGCCAGGGAAAGGACTAATAAGGCTGCAATGATTAATAACAGGCTTTGCAGTCGATCGGTCCGGGAATCCTGTTCACGGGTTGGAAAGAAACGGTACACGGTTATTCCAGATATTTCCTGACCAGCAGATCGACTTCTTTTCGCTTGTCAGGGTCAATGGCGGATGGATCGGTGGTTAGGGCGCTGCCCAAAGCATTCTCGCATTCACAGCTCGAATCCGGATCAATTAGGTCCACCATCGTTCGGATTGTATCCTGGGCTAGTTTTACGTTCTTTGAGAGTGTTTTGATCAGCATTTCCACCGTCACCGGCGCCTCACTGGCATGCCAGACGTCATAATCGGTGACGTGGGCCATGGTGGTATAGCACATTTCCGCTTCGCGGGCGAGAAAGACCTCGGGCGAGGCTGTCATGCCGATGATGTCCAGGCCCCATTGACGATAGAGGCGGGATTCGCCTTTGGTGGAGAAACGCGGGCCTTCAATCGTGATGTAGGTGCCGCCCCGGTGATAGGGTGCATGGTGGGACTGGACGGCTTCCTCCAGAGTGTCGGAAAGCGATTTGCAGAAGGGCTCCGCCACACTGATATGGGCCACAAGCCCCTCGCCGAAGAAACTGCGATCCCGTTTGTGGGTGAAATCGAAAATTTGTTCAGGGATGACGATATGGCCGGGGGCATAAGCCTCACGGAGCGAGCCACAGGCACTCACGCTGACGATACGCTTGATCCCCATGGATTTCAGGGCGTAGATATTGGCGCGATAGGGGACGTCGCTGGGAGAGAAAATATGCCCGATGCCATGCCGGGCAAGGAAAGCAACCATCTTCCCGTTAAGTTTCCCGGTGATGATGGGAGAGCTTGGATCGCCATAGGGGGTTGAAATCTGATGGGTTTCAACGTCGGTTATATCCTCGAATTCGTATAGACCGGTGCCGCCGATCACGGCCAGTACAGGGGTTTCATTCATGGAACACTCCAGTGTTTCTTCGTTTTCAGTTGAGTTTTACAGCCAGGCGGACCTGCCCGAGTTGTAATTCGTCGCCATCTGTCAGGATGACGGGTGACAGGATCTGATCGCCATTCAGGTAGGAACCGTTGGTGGATTCAAGGTCTTCGGCCCACCAATGTTGATTGCGATAAGATAATTTCAAATGTCGAAGTGAGACGGTGCTGTCCTCCAGGAGGAATGGGTTAGCAGGATCTCGCCCGATCACGATTTCGGGGATGGCGAACTGCTTGGGTTCGATCAGCGCATCGCCTTCCTGAAACAGGGTGATGGGGCCGATGGTTGTCTTTTCATTGGACTTTGTGGATTTGCGGAGGTCCATGAAAATGGTATATCCAATCCAGCCGATAAAAAGGTAGAGCAGCAGGAGGACAATCAGACGCAGGACGAATAATAATAATGAGTTCATAGGTGACTATCTCCAAATGGCGGATCGTCTGGTTCAATGAGGATCGCGGAAGTGGGTTGTTCAGTGGTGGTGTCCTGAATGTAGATGAGGTTGGTCGTGCCGACCTTAAGGACATCGCCGGGCCGCAGGGTGGCCTGGGAGATTTTCTTCCCGTTGAGCAGGATACCCGCGGTTGAGCCGACATCAAATACCACATAGCGTTTGTTGATTGCTCTGATCTGGGCATGGTGCCTTGAGACGTGCATGTCATCCAGAACCAGGTCGTTATCCGAATGGCGGCCGATATTAATGATGGGCGTTTCCATGGGGAAGTTTGACCTGCCGCCAACCACCAGAAATGCATTAGCAGGCAGAACGGTCATTGAAGAGGCTGCCCCGGATTTTTCCATGGCGGCCGTATCGGGCAGGTTGGTCACGGGAGTTGAGAAACTGGCCTGAATGACGATTGCCGTGCCCTGACCTTGCGGTAGGGCGTCCATTTGAATTTGGGGTTGGGACAGGAATTGAAATTCGGATATCTTCCCCAGGGATCGCAGCTTTTCTGCGATCTGGCCGGGGATGTCTGACTGGGCCTGCCAGTCGGATATCTGCGTTTCAGGAATCAGGAATAGGTAACGGTCAGGAGCCAGGATCCTTTCATCGTCCGTCTCAACGAGGTTATTCTGGATCACCTGAGAGAGCTGTTCAATGATATTGAACTGGCTGTCTTCGCTATTCGTGAGTTTATAGAGGCCATCTTCAAACAAGCCCCGTAAGTGCGCTTCAAGTAAATCTAAATTCAGTTTCATGATTATCTATCCAGAGTAATTATACTCATTCTGGCATTTCAGGCGATCTTTTGCAAAATATTTAAGCTGAGGATTGCTGGCAGGAGATAACAGGGGGTCAGGATAGTAGGGGAATTGTGCTCCTGACCCGGTGAGTTGGGCAACCTTGATATTAACCCCAGGCGTAAATGGGGTTGGAAAATATCCATCCCCGAAGTTGTCGTTTAAAGGGGATCAAGGCCTCGGCACGGTAGACGCCCGGTTCGGTGGTGATGTGGGTTGCGACTTCCCGGTTTTCCCAATGCTGGATAACCTTGCCATCCTTGATCAGGCGGCAGTTGGCTTTTTGGGGCATTCGGATCTGCAGGGTCAGGCCCCGTTTGATCTTCACCTGATCGCCCATGATGAAGGTGCCATCGTCATTGTCGGCCAGGAAGCGGAAACCATCCGTCAGCGCGGGGAGGTCATAGGCCACCCAGCCATGCCCTGCGCGGAGGGCGTCCATCACCATCCGGCGATCCTCGGGGAAGGACCCGGTCAGGGGTTTGGGGATCAAGAGGTGCGTGGTGATGCTTTTAAAATGATGCAGATAGGGGTAGAGTTTAACCCGGAAGGGACCGAATTTCTTGACCAGTTGATGCGCGTCCACGCCGCCAACCGCGACGATCTTGCGCTTTCGGGAGGCGATCAGCTCATCCCACAGGATCAGCGTGCGCTCCAGAGGCCCGAGGGTCATCCTGGCCGGGAAAAGGGCGTTAACGGCGGCCGAGGTGAGCGTGGGCGATACGCTTTTGAATTCGCTTAACTGGTTCCAGAGTTCAATGCCGGTGAAGCGCTTGACTTCCCAGTTTCGCCAGCCAAAATCAAGCTCCCCAAAGCGTTCCAAGGGATCTTCGTTTGGATGCGCGATGAAGGACAGCCCGTCATTTCTTTGAATCTGGTCAATCAACCTCTGGGAATCCTTGCCGAAAGGAGAGAGTTCTTTTTGTGCGCCGATGGCGAGCATGTGATTCCCGGGCGGATCCAGCTTGCGGTCGTGGACTTCTTCGCCGACCATCAACATCACGCGGTTTTTGCCTTCGCCATAATACCCTTCAATATCTTTGACCCAAATATTATGGTCGGTGGTGATGATTCCATCCAGACCGGCTTTCGCAGCGATCTCAGTTAGTTCGGAGTGGCTGGCGTTGCCATCTGAATAACGGGTGTGTATGTGAAGGGCAATTTTAATTTCATTCATTGGGTTGACTGTTTTTTCATGTTATGGGTATAATCATTCCAGTTAAAAGGAGGTTTCGTGGCAAATTATTTTAGCATCGCACTGATTATAACGTCAATCGCCCTGATTGCCAGCATTATCTTGCAGAGCAAGGGTGTGGGTTTGGGGGGCCTGACGGGTGGCGGAATGGATTCCGGTGGGGTATATACCCAGCGGCGTGGCATTGAAAAAGTTTTGTTCTGGGTCACCATTGGCCTGAGCGTCGTTTTCTTTGTCCTGATCCTGCTCACCGTCATATCCATGGGTGGATAATTTCGTTTTTCCTTGTCTCACCCTGGCGAAATATCTAATCTCACATGGACATATCGGGCAACTCGCCGAAAGGGTTGCCCTTTTATCTTAAACCTATGAAAAAATTCAGATGGCAGTTACTCATAATATTGGTCACCGGGCTGGTTGTTGGCGTTCTTTTGATCCTCCAGCAGTTTAGCCCCGGTCAGGAAACGGAATCAACTCCGGCGCCGATCACCGGTGGTGTTTACACCGAGGCTTTGGTTGGCGAATTCCTCCGTCTCAACCCATTCCTGGATTTCTATAACCCGCCAGACCATGCTGTTGATAAACTGATTTTTGATGGCCTGGTCAGGTTTGATTCCGAAGGAATCCCACAGGCTGATCTGTCCGAATCCTGGGGCATTTCGCAGGATGGGACGTCTTATAATTTCAGCCTGCGTTCGGATGTCTATTGGCATGATGGTGAACCGTTCACTTCCAATGATGTTATGTACACTATTGGGTTATTGCAATCCGGCCATCCGTTGATCCCAACGGACCTGCAGAATTTCTGGGCCGAAGTCCAGGTTGTGCAGGTTTCGGAGACCCAGATGCAATTCCTGTTGCCGGAAGCTTTTTCACCTTTCCTCGATTATCTGACCTTCGGGATCCTTCCGGAGCACCTTTTGGCGGGCAGGGGTTTGGAAGAGCTGATTGATGATCCTTATAACCTGGCTCCGGTCGGCACCGGTCCCTTCAAATTCCAGCGGCTGCTGGTGGAGAATGACAAGATCGTTGGCGTGGTCATGGAAGCATTTGACGCCTATTTCGATGGCCGGCCCTATCTGGATGAGATTACCCTGCGCTATTACCCAACCTCCGGGGAGGCTTATGCCGCCTATCAGGATGGGATCGTGGAGGGTATCGGCGAGGTAGATGCATCCATTCTGAGTTCCGTGCTGGCTGAACCCAATCTCTCGATTTATACTGCCCGGGAACCGGTTCTGACGATGACTTACCTCAATCTGGACAACAACGAGGTGGGATTCCTGAAGAACGCTGATTTCAGACGGGCATTGATGGAATCCATTGACCGGGACCTGATCATTGAGAAGGTCTACGGTGGTCAGGCGATCAAGGCCAATGGCCCGATTATGCCTAGTACCTGGGCTTATTACACTGACATTGAAAAGGTCGTATATGATCCGGTGGGGGCGAAGGAACTCTTCATGGCCTCCGGCGCGGTCTGGGATGAGGAATCTTCTTCCTATAAGACTGAAGAGGAACTGGAGATCGCCCTCACGCTGCTCTATCCCGATACCGAACAGCATGCCATCATTGCCGGCTATATCCAGCAAGGCTGGGAAGCTCTGGGCGTTCGGGTGACCCTGGATGCCAGGCCTTATGATGAAGTACTGGCTGCCCTTCAATCCCGAGAATACCAGACGGCCCTGGTGGATATCAACCTGACCCGCTCGCCCGATCCGGATCCCTATCCATTCTGGGGTCAGGCTCAGATTGGCAACGGTCAAAACTACGCCGATTGGGATAATCGCTCTGCAAGTGAATTTTTAGAGCAGGCCCGGATCTCGGTGGATATCACAGAACGTCAGAGACTCTATAAGAATTTCCAGGTCCTGTTCATGCGCGACATGCCTTCTCTGCCTTTGTTCTACCCGGTCTATACCTATGCGATCACCTCGGATATCAAAGGGATTAATTTTGGTCCGATCTTTGAATCCGCTGACCGGTTTAATAATGTGCAGGAATGGTATATCCTTTCCGGCCGTGGTGACGGTGAAACGGTTGATGGAACAGCCGAAGTGCCGACACCGGCGGAATAGGGGGCAAAAGTGGCACCATTTTACACAGGAAAAGGCGATTTGGGCGATACGGGCTATCTGGGGAAGGGCCGGATTTCAAAGGCATCCTCAAGGATTGAAGCCATTGGCAGCGTGGATGAGGCAACCGCAGCCTTGGGTTTGGCGAGGTCCCTGACCTCCATTGAGCGCTTTGGCGAAATTTTACTGGAAATTCAGAAGCACCTTTACCAATTGATGAGTGAACTGGCTGCATCCCCGGAAAACGCGGGATTGTTTGATGCTATTCATCCTGAGCAGATCACCTGGCTGGAAAACGTGCTGGCAGAAATTGAAAATGAAACGGAGCTTCCAGGCGGATTCATCCTGCCGGGTTCCTCCCCGGCCAGCGCAGCGCTTTCTCTTTCGCGGACTGTTATCCGCAGGGCAGAGCGACGAGTGGTAGCGCTGTTGGAAGAGGGTGGGATTGATAAGCCCATCCTGGCAACCTACCTAAACCGACTATCTTCCCTGATTTTCATCATGGAAGTCGCAGAATCCACCTCATCGGGTGATGGCGTACGCCTGGCCAAAGAGGATTAACCATTGATTGGAACGCTGATTAATGTAGGGACGATTGTATTAGGCTCGCTGATTGGCGTTGGCATAGGTTCCCGTCTTTCAGATAAATTACGCAATACCATTATTGCCGGTCTGGGGCTGTTTACCTTTGGTTACGGCCTGACCACCTTTATTGAAACGGCTAATCCAATGGTTCCGCTGGGCGGGCTGCTGATTGGCGCGCTTTTGGGGGAATGGTGGAAGATTGAGAAGGGGCTCGAAAAGCTGGGCGTCCTCCTGCGTTCGAAATTAATCCCGCATGATGAAGGGGGCGATGGGGATGCCAGATTCGTTGAGGGCTTTGTGACAGCCTCGCTGGTCTTCGTGATTGGCCCGATCGCCATTCTTGGTT
>Ga0272443_10004370_pt1 | contig 15471 bp, 13 predicted proteins | sample SSMAcet12_FD_193581 | JGI IMG/M metagenome (GOLD analysis project Ga0272443, IMG submission 193581) | Marine sediment archaeal communities from Little Sippewissett salt marsh, Falmouth, MA, United States - SSM-Acet-12 | ecosystem: Environmental > Aquatic > Marine > Wetlands > Sediment ...
TTGTTACTTCCATAGCAAGTTTCTATATTAACTATCGCCTAAATAGCTTTAATCATATTGATAATACACTATTAGAGTTAAATAAAATATTGATTGAACATCCGGAAATAATTTATGAAGATCATGAAAATTTTGATCAAGGTATTTCAGATGTGTATGCAGTGATGGCAATTGACTTTCTTGAAACTATATATAAAAGAGGATATCATAAAGACAAGTCCTATATACCGCTAATGGAGGAATTTATTTCATTATTTAAAATCAAATATCTTGATATTGAGAAGAAACTAGATCCTGGTTTTACAGATTATATTAAGTGTGAATTTTCATATTGTCTAAAAACAAATGAAAAGTAATATTTAATTGAATTATGTAGATTATTATGCAATATTTTTATAAATCTCGGATAAAAAATGGTAGTTATCTTTGTAGATATTTTCTTTGATGTATTCTATCTTTTTTGAACTTTCCTTAATCATTCCAGATGTATCACGATAAGGGTATGTATAACTATTATCAGGTTTTTTTATCGAAACAGGATCTTTAGTTTGTGATATTGCGATTACAATACATTTTTTTATAGAATCATCAACAGTTATTTGGACTTCTTTGATATATGTAAATTCATTTTCATATTCAATATGTTTTTTTATTGTAGAGGAAATATATTTCATTTTATCTTCAACATCTTCTATTCCGATAATATCACGTGGCATATTATCAGATATGCCTATTATTATAATTCCACCTTTATTATTCGCAAATGAAGCAATAATTTCACATAATTTTATTTCCTTTTCTAATTTAATTGTTGGCTTACTTACATGAAACATTTCTAATGTTTCTTTGAAGTCCCATAAATCTGCTTCCACTTTTTCATCTTCCATAGTATATTCAATTACTTTTGACCAAAAGGAATCTCGATTTATCAGTTCTTTTTCCGATAAATAACTTTCAGCTTCTCTAACTATTCTTCTCAAGGAATCCCTTATTTTTGTAAAATAGGTTTCAATTTCTCTAAAAACCATTCTACTAGTTCTTATTAATAATTCATTCTTTGGAATGAAAATTTGTGTTTGATCTTCTGGATCTATGTTTTCTAATCGATCAAAATACATACGGTGATATTCGGAATCAATCCGATATCTTCCTCTTGACCATAAACCAAGAACGATTTCGCCACACAAATTGAATATATTTGTATATGTTGACATATCTTTTTGTTGAATATATCGATCTGAAATAGTTGTTGAACCCCAAATATCAACTGAAAATAACATTATTGGTGTGATATCACTCTTTGTTTTTAACCAATTAACATAATTATATAATATGGATATATTATCTTTATTCTTATCTAAAAATATATTGATAATTGATATTATATCCTCATATTCTCTTAGTTCATTTTTTAATATTAATGATCTTGAATATATTTTTATTTGTTGAGCATTTTCTAAAGCATTTTTAGATTTATTTAGCATATCTATTACATCTACTTCTCTCTTGTATATCCACCAATGAATCTCATCCCCTCCTATCTCTTCACCTAATTTGGTTATTACCAGACTATCATCAAATCGGTTTTCATTTTCTTTATAAAAATGTGTATCTTTGTCAAGAATATGATCTGCTGAGAGCAATGCATAGTGAATTTTTCCTAATTTTTCTACTGTTTCTTGATTTAATTGATTGTGATCATTAATTTCCTTTTTAAATTCTTTCATGAGAGAACTCTAAGGTATTGTCATTATAAAATTATTATCTTCATAATATAACTAGATATATTGTTTATAATAAAATATGAGTATCTTTAGAAAATATCCATATCAATATAATAAATTTTGATTGATCCGTATTCGAGAAAGAAGTTATTTGTGAAAGATGGTTGGATGGATTCGGATCTAGAAGAAAACAGAAATCCCATCCTTTAGCATCCGAAGAGTCATTGCAAATAGATCGGTTTATTTCCTTTGACCCTCATGAAGTATTTATCTTATCAAACCATTATGGGAGATCGATCATGCAAGAATCTATTTACCCCGAATGGGAAATCGAAGAAGCGATTGTTCGTAATCCATCTATTATTTTAAATAATGATGATTTTAAGGATTTTTCTTTTTACGAGAGACAAAGAATTTTACCATCGGGAATAAGGTTGGATCTTCTTTTCAAAGATCAAAGAGGTACTTACTTAATCATTGAATTAAAAGGAGTATATATTACAGATAAAGATAATGTCTTAGATCAAATACTTTCATATAAACATGAATTAAGTAAATGGAAAGGAATACCAGAAAGTCAAATTTTATGTATGGTTGCTTCTCCAAAGGGGGCAGAAAATTCGGTAATACATGGATTGAGAAATCAGGATGTCACTTTTGTTTGGATTGACGAAAAAAAAATATCAACCTTTCTACCAAAGATGAATGATATCATAAAATATTCTATTGAACTAGATGGAAAGTCGTCACTTTCTTTAAGAATTTTACAAAGAAGATTAAATTTAGATTATGGTTTAATTATTGAAAACTTGTTGTTAAAGGATACTGATAGATATTATAGAGAAATAAAATCTGTAAAAGAATGGATTATCAATCATTGTCATGATGAAGAATCCTATCAACAAATAGGCGTATTATTTAAAAATATAAGTAATAAAGCTCCGATAATGGCTCATGAAGTAAATTCAAAGTCTGATGGATTATTAAAATCAGATTATGATAAATGGTTTTGGCTATTCTATAGTGTTATGGACAGGAGAGCAAATGCCAGTTTATTTGTTAATGCCAAAAAAGCACTAGAAAATAAAGATTTCTTTCTGCCAAATGAAATCGTAGATTATTATAATAATACAGATGAAAATTCAACCTTATTTCATATTTTGGAGATCCTGAAGGAAAATAATTATACTCCGATGAGTGATTCGAATCTAAAGGAGTTAGCTATTCCAAAAAGTATACTTGATTCTGCATTATTGATTTCAAAATATGATTATAGTTTTAATTCTCTTTATCAATTTATTATAAATAATTCAAAGAATAATGATATTTCACCATTAGATATTGCATGGGAAATATTCTCTCAGAATATATACGGAGTAGGAGATAGAATTTGTGGGCAAATAATAAGAGGTCTTGTACTTAAAAGTAATTGGGATATAAAATTAGATAATAATAAAATGCTTGAAAAAAATAAATATAATTTAGAGTTTGCTGGGAAAAGAAGATTTGGGTTAATTGATGATGAAAATAATTACAATGAAAGTTTAGGTAAATTTGCAGAATTATATTTAAATGGAAATCGAGGAATTATTGGTCACATATTATGGTATATTCGGAAAAAACATTGTTGGAAAGTTCCAAGATGTGATAACTGTCCATTATCGGGCTATTGCTTTTATTATTTAAAGAAGGAAACAGATAAACAAAGAAAAATTTGCGATAAAAATATTTCATGTGAAGAATGTAAAATTAGAGAATTTTGTGGTTATTTCTCAAATTATTTGTAATAATTCTCTTTCCAATCTTTGAATTCGCCTATTGACTTAAAATTGTTTGTATTTTTATTGTTAATGGAATATTCTATATTTCCTGTAATAAATTGTGTTTTACCTTTCACTTTACTAGGATGTATATGGGAAAAAAGCAATGAATATAATGTCCTTTTACATTTCACCGTTAATCTACAATTTATATCAAAATCTCGATTTCCAGTATCAACACCGCTTCTAAAAACTTTATTTAAATGTTCAAATAAATTTACCCCATATTCGAATAGATCCTCCTTTGCATTTTCTTTATTATTATTTTCCCATTTAATTAAATAATCTATATTCTCTTTATCAAACTTATTTACAATTAGTTTATTATTTCTTGGTGTTTCATCTGTAAATAATTCAGAAAAGAATGGTCTTCCCCAAGACTGCATTTCATCAGTAATTAATAGTAGAAATTGCAAATTGTTTGTTGAATAATGATATATTTCATCGCAGCAATGAGCAGCTATTGATCTGAGAATTTCTCTCCGAATGATAAATTGAATTGCGTCTTTACTATCAATTGTCTTTCCATAGGACATTACATAATCTGATTCTAGAAAATAAATCAGATTTTTCATTAGTAACACACAAGAGATAATACCATGTCGGTATTCTTCAAATTCTTTTGAAAATTTTAAATAATATTTAGGTTGGACTACAGTAATGAATTCACTGGATTTTTTCTTATTGTTTTTCTTATCTTTCTTATTTGGATTATTATAAATGATTAACTTGGAACTAATAAATTTTGTAATGAAATCGTCAATAAACCTCGATTGGGATGGGAAAATAACGTCAAATTCCTTAATATCCATTTTTCCAAAATATTTCATAATCTTTCTCATAGGTTCGTTGATTTTATGACTGTTTTCAAGAGGATATCCAAGATCGTGAGTAAGCGATATTATACACCACATAGATTCAATAATATCGCCAGATAATGATTTCTTATCAAGTATATCATTTTTTATATAATCTTTAACATCATAAATTTCAATATCTTCAAATTTATTTTCATAGTTTTTTCTAACTAAATATTCTCCAAGTAAAAAAACCCGAAACATATGAAATATATGATCTCTATACCTTTTTTTAGAACCAAAAAGAACCCTTTCGTGGTCTTTGAATTCTGCATAATATTCTGATAATTTATTGATTCCAAAAACTTCTTTATCATGAATATTCTCTTCTCTATCATCTTTCATTTTTAAGTATAAAAGAGAGATTTCTAAGAGATTTTTCCAAATATTCTTAATATTTATAAAATCCTGACGAGAAAAATATTGCTCACTTTCTTTCCTAGAATTTAAATCAATTAATTGTTTATCAATAGATTTTACCAAAAAATCCTTCTCATTAATTACATATTTATTTGATATATATTCTATATCATCAATATTATCTCTGAAGAATTCTAGCAAAAATACATCATTCATTTCAGGCGACGACATGTTCTTCACCTGGAGACTTTGTTGCATTATTAATTTGAATATTTGAGCATTTCATATTATAATTTCCAAGTCTTTGTGCTTTGCAGAAATATCGTTCAGTATTTTTATTATAGCAATTATTGCAATTTGTTAATAAGTATTTATTATGAATATTTTTTAAACTATCAATATATCTTTCAGAAGGTAAAAATTTCTTTAATCCTACACATGGATATAACTCAAGATCTGGAGTGATTGTGATTTTGTTTAGTCCAGAGCCGCATGGAACAAGTGGTCGTATACCTAAATAATTATATGGAGATCCCAAACGAATGTATGATCCATATTTATGGTATAATTCATGAAATATTTTATATTCATATTCTACTGGAATATTAAATAATAAGCTATTAAGACGTCCTCTACCATGGTTCACGAATTTTAAAAAACTAACTCTTGATATACCAATATTCTTAGCCCATTCTACAATGTTTTCCAATTCAAATATATTGTTCCTATTTGGAACAACATGAATTTCAGTATCTATGTTTTCTTTCAAAGAGTTTATGATAGAGTTTCTAACGTTATTATAACTTGATTTGGTATTAGTAATATATTCGTGATTCTCTCTTGAAAATCCATGTAAGCTGAAAATAATCTTGTCTTTTTCAGATAAAGTGAATTTGTTAATATTTTTTATTTCTTCAAATTTATTTTGATTAATATCATTCCCACAAGAATATAATTCGACTTTCAAATCTAATTTTTGAGCATATTGAATTATCAATGATATTTTTTCATGTAATATGGGTTCTCCACCGGAAAGCTGTACAACTTCAGCTCCCATATCTTTTGCTTCTGAAATAATTAATTTGATTGTATCAAAGGGGATAAATGTATTGTTATCGATAGCAGCATTTGAAGAACAATGGGAGCATTTTAATGGGCATTTATTAGTAATTTCAAGTAATATTTCTTTAATGGCAATATTCGATGATGCCTTCTGTTGTTGCTCTTCATTCATAAGGTACAAACACCTCCATCCATAAATTAGATTACTTTATTAAAACATATCCTAGGCCATTTGGTAGTGACCCGTCAACTGGTTGATGTTATATGATAAGGAAATGATAACAATTCGCGTAATGTCATATTCCGTTCGATCAATCCCGCTGACCTGGCTGGACAACTCTTCCTCAATCTACCCTCTTCATCACGATATCTCAGCGAACCATGACCACGACAGTAATTGAAGTGGGCATAATATAAAGTCATCTGATGATCAAGGTCCAGCCTCTCCTTTGAGAATCCTATCGTTTTCCTGGAGATACTGTTATTATCCTGCCTGAACGTCAAATTCTGACGTTCGATAAGACTTGTACTGATATCCTTCAGGTTGACGTTATCACCGAATATCACTCTCTTTTCTACCTTGGACAATTTCCCACCCTTTCTATGCTTCACAACTTGAGCATACTTCAAATTCGGATCTGGTACCCATTTAGCCTTCCTAGGCCTTCCACGTTTACCAGTTGGAGGAAAGTTCATCCAACTTCCACAGTTCTTCAGCAAGGCTTTCGTGTAAAACTTCAACCCATCTGTGACATACAACGGGGAACCATTGATCCGGCCAATGGTTTTCTTCACTATGTCATCGGGCAGAAGCTGTTTCCGTTCTCCGATGGAATGGGCTATGACCAGCCTATGTTCAGGTGCGAAACCTACCCAGATCCAGGTTCCGTCATCTTCATATTCTTCCATTCTCGGAACTGTTTTTTTTTCACGAACGTCCAAAGCTCGTCAAGTTCAATCCTGGAAATTTTCAGATCTTTGAGCAACACCTTATTGACTTCCTCACTGTGTTCAGCAGCTTTTGCCAGCCAACCACGGACAGTGTCCAGCTTCACATTGAGGATCTCAGCGATCGATCGCAAACTCATTCCTTTTATCACCATTTTCAAAGCGATCAATATCTTCTCGTCCTTTGTTCTCAGATCGAAGAAAGCTGTGTTGGCCCTATCACAGAACACTCTGCCGCATGATCTGCAGATGTATTTTCGCACTGGACCGCTTTTGGTCTTGTAGGTGCCGTTCCCAACGATATTGTCCTGTCCTGATTTGCCATATTGACCGCATTCCTCGTTGGGACAGGTAATATTCTCGAAACTTGGTTTTGGACCTCTTAGACCCATTGTGCATCCCATAGGGTATAGTTTTGAAGATATATAACTTCAACCTATAATGGGGTCACCACCGGCCATTTTGATTAACATTATATAGAATCCAATTCTTCAGCAACTAATGACCTATGGTAAGCTATGGGGTTTGGACGAATTAAAGAAATCAGGACTCAATGTTCCAGAATATATTGTGTTCGAATTAAAAAATATTACTTTTATTGATTATGCAAGATATATAGATAAGAAACTTGAAAATTTTATTATCCCCAGCGAAAATAATGACCGGATAGGAGTTACAATCAGGGTATCTTTTCCAGAGATGATTGATAAGGTAGGAACACATGGAGGATTACATGTTATTAACAAAGATGAGATTATTCAACAAGTAATAAGCAAAAAACAAGAATATGGTGATGATGTAATAATATTTATTCAGCATACAGTTGATGCTAATTGTTCGGGGTCAATTATCAAAGAAAAAGATCGAATAATCATTGAGACCATTCCAGGGGATGCTCCAGAATTATTAGAAGGAAGAACAAATGATTTTGAAATATGGATGAAAACAATAAAATGGAATAACATTAGAAGGCATTCCAGTGGTGAGATATTAAATATTAAAATGATAAAAAATATTGAAGACATGATAATGAATTTTCCAAATAATTCCTATTTTGAATGGTCAATATCAAAAAATGGAAAAATATATTTTTATGAATATTTATTATTAAAGTGAATGTTGGACGGATATTAACAATGCTTATATACGAATGGATTGATAGAAGATTGGCGAATACATTGCCCAAATGGGATCCATGTTCATCCCGTTCGGATTACAATCTGAAGGTAAGTGTACGCGTCATACGAGGTGGACATGGCCCGAAATGAGTTTGATAGGAACCGGATTGAAGCTTCTATTATCATTTACGGCAGGATCTTGAAGATATCGAAAGTTGTCGGTATACGAGAGGATTGAAGCAGGGCTATCTTACAAAGGTCGGGTTTTCCCCTCCATAAAGGAGGCGAAAACAAATGAGGAAGAAGGAGAAAATATTGGTAACCGGGGGAGCTGGGTTCATCGGTTCCAATTTGATTGAGAGAGCCATTAATGAAGGGGAAAAAATATTTTGTCTGGATTGCAGAGAAGACCTTCAAAATATTAGGATGTTTAATGATTCGATAAAATATGTGCATCTAGATGTCAGAGATAAAAAAAATCTATATCATCTATTCCAGAAGAATCATTTTGATGGTGTCGTTCATTTGGCGGCAGTATCCAGAGTGATATGGGGAGAGCAAGATCCAGACAATTGTGTTTTAACAAATACCATCGGCACAAGAAACCTAATCGAAATGATGGAACAGACAAATCAGAAAGCATGGTTGATCTTTGGGAGCAGTAGAGAGGTTTACGGTGAACCTTCTTCATTCCCCGTAAATGAGGATGCTCCGAAGGACCCTATAAATATCTATGGTAGGACAAAACTAGATGGAGAACGAATGGTAAGAGAATGGTCCCATAGAACCGGAAATCCTTCAGCAATTCTTCGTTTCTCAAATGTTTATGGTAATGAGAAGGATATTCTTGATAGGGTGTTACCCAGATTTGTGTTAGGCGCAATAAGAAATCAACCGTTGGAGATCCATGGAGGAAACCAACTGATCGATTTTACCCACATCAATGACACGGTAAAGGGAATTTTCAGGACGATCGATTACCTGAACAATGGGTGTGATCTACATGACGAGTTCCATCTTCTAACTGGCAAGGGTACTACCTTACAAGAGAGCGTGAATGTGTTATCCGATCACACTGGCATTGATCATGAGGTAACGATAAAGAAAGGTAGGGAATATGATGTTGATCGTTTTGTAGGTGATCCATCAAAGGCAATGAGAAAACTGAATTTTAAAGCTGAGATCAGACCCAATCTCGGTATTCCCATGACATGTGACCGATTTCAGGAGGTGTTCTTCACATGAAGATCCTTCAGGTTATCCACGGTTTTCCGCCGTACTACATGGCCGGTTCGGAAGTCTATACCTACAACCTCTGCCAGGAACTGAAGAAAGAAAATGAGGTCTTTGTTTTCACAAGGATCGAGAATCCATATGAAGATCCATATACAATTTCAGACGAAGAATATCACGGTATAAGGATCCGGAGGATCAACAAACCACAGAGAGACTATACTCTAACAGATAAGTATCTTGATGGTAAGATGGATGAGTTATTTGGACAATATCTGGAAGAGATAAACCCAGATGTCGTCCACATTGGACATCTATCCCATCTATCCACAAACCTTCCGAGAATTGCAAAGGAACACAACTGTCCTGTGATCTACACCTTACACGATTTCTGGCTGAAATGCTATAAGGGTCAGCTAGTTAAGCCGGATCTCAAAATATGTGAAGGTCCTTCAGATGAGAACTGTTTGGATTGTGTAAAGAGAACCTTCAAGGAGAAATGGGACATTGATGACGTAAAGAAGTATAGAACCCACATGAATGACGTATTTCAGCATATTGACCGATTCCTATCCCCTTCCAAGTTCCTTCTCGAATTCCACGCATCCAATGGAGTGGATAGAAACAAGTTCGTTCACTCCAAATATGGTTTTAATAAAGACCTGATTAAAAAACGGCATAGAATTTATTCCAAGGGATCTGAAATATCCTTCGGTTTCATGGGTAGGATCATCCCGGTGAAAGGGATCAAACTCCTTCTGGAAGCATTCTCTGAACTGGATAAAGGAGAACTGCACATATTTGGTTCTGTAGGAGGGCAGAAACCATTCCTTGAAAAATATACCAATGAAAGAGTAGTGTTTGATGGCCCATTTGATAATTGGGAGATCAATGAGGTCCTTGAAAAGATCGATGTTCTCGTGGTTCCTTCCTTGTGGTATGAGAATTCTCCACTAGTTATCCAGGAAGCTTTTCTTGCTGGAATTCCGGTTATCACATCTGACATTGGTGGAATGGCTGAGCTGGTTGAAAATGGAGTTGATGGTTATACCTTCAGGGTAAGGGATAAGGAATCTCTGAAGGAAGCAATGAAGAATATCATTGATGATCCGGAGGTTCTTAACAACCTGAAGGTTGATGAGAAGAAAGTCAGGTCGATCGAGGATGATGTAAAACATATCCAGGACATCTATGAGGAGGTGATTCGGATATGAGCGATGGACCATGGAGGATCACATTCGACACCAATCCTGATATTTGCAATATTCATTGTATCATGTGCGAGGAGCATAGCAGATTAAGGAAGGATCCAATAAAGAACATAAGAATGATGGACCCCGACATCATTACAGAGGTGATATCAAGTGCTTCAGGGAACGGTCTCAAAGAGATCATCCCAAGTACTATGGGTGAACCACTTCTATATCCTCATTTTAACAGGTTCCTGGAATTGGCTGAAGAATATAATTTGAAGATTAACCTGACAACTAACGGAACCTTCCCGTTTCTTGGAGTTACAGATTGGAGTAACAGGATCTTACCTATGGCTAGTGATGTCAAAGTGTCAATAAACGGAGCTTCCAGAGATGTCAATGAAGGGATCATGGACGGCATTGACCATGATTCCATCCTCTCTAATATCACCGAGTTAATAAGAATCCGCGATGAGGTCAGAAAATCAGGTATTAATCATCCCAATATTTCTTTCCAGGTTACGTTGATGCAGAGAAATCTTCGTGATCTAAAGAACCTCCTGGAATTGGCCATCGATCTAAATGTCGATCGGTTAAAAGGTCATCATCTCTGGATCACCTGGCCTGAACTTGAAGAAGAATCATTGACTAAATATAAACAGTCGAGGGAAGAATGGAACAAGGTAGCAAAGGAACTGAAGGATACTGCGAGAAACAAGATTCAGTTGGCAAATATATCAGAGCTTTCCATCGATGATATTGACTCAAAATTACCGGATGATTATGTGTGTCCATTCGCCGGAAAGGAAGCCTGGATAGCATGGGATGGAACGCTCAATGTTTGCTGTGCTCCGGATAATCTCAGAAAGAAATTTGGTCACTTCGGTAATGTCACTGAGGAACCATTCATGGATCTTTGGAGGTCAGTGAAATATCGGGATTTCGTAAAAGTGGCGGGTAAAACCGAGATCTGCAAGAAATGCAATATGAAAATTCCACCAGAAGGAGGTGGTTAATAATGGGATTTGACGGAACATACATCTCGATGGATGGATCCCATCATCTGAAAGATGGTATGCCGCTATATGAAAAAAGATTCGAAACAGTTCAGAGCTTCCATAAACCGGGAATAGCCCCTGTAAAGGATGAGACTGTTTGGTATTTCATCGATCTCAATGGGAATCAAATGTATGGAAAGAAATACATCGAAGCTTTCGGTTTCTATGATGGATTGGCTGCCGTTCATGATGAAACAGGGTGCTATCATATTGGTCTCAATGGTGAGCAAGCCTATGAAAAAAGGTTCCATTGGGTTGGTAATTTCCAGGAAGAAATCTGCACAATCAGGGATGAAGATGGATCATACTTTCACATTTCAAGAAAAGGTAAACCCATCTACAAATCAAGGTATCGATATGCGGGTGATTACAAATACGGTATTGCAGTGATCTATGATCAAGATGGTCTGGCCTATCATATAAACAAGTTAGGTGAAAAGTTATCTGAAAAAGGATACCTCGAACTCCAAACGTTCCATAAGGGATTTGCAATTGCTAGAGATGATATTGGCTATTTTCATATTGACAGGAATGGAAAACCAGTTTATGATCAAAGATTTGAATGGTTAGAGCCATTCTATAACGGAAGTTCCTTTGGAAGAATAAAAGAAGGACCATTGGTCCTTATAGAGGAGAATGGAAATGTTACAGAGATCATTCATCAGGATAGATCCAAACTGGATAGAAACTGGATATCTGATAGATTAATCGGCTATTGGGATACCCAGATAATGAGATCCCTTGTAGAGCTTGAAGTATTTGATAAGATAGAGAATGGAAATAATTCCCTTGAAGATTTGGAAAAGTCCATTGGGATCCCAAGAAAATCATTTCAGATGATCATTGATATCATGAGAGTTTGGAATTTTATCAAAGAAGATAAAGGTAAAATCCAATTGACAGAAAGGGGTAAGATTCTTACTGAAAATCATCCCCAGTCAATGAAATATGCATCCCAAATTTGGGCAGATGAACAGTATCAGACTTTGAGATTTCTTACGGAAGCATTGAAAACACACACCCCGCAATTCGAGAGGATCCATGGAAAGGGTATATTTCAGTTATACTCTGAAAATTCTGAAAAGGGTATGATATATCAAAAAGGAATGAAACAATACCAGTTGGATTATTCTGATCTTATCGAAAAATTTGATTTTGGGCAATACAAATCGATTATCGATGTTGGAGGTGGATCGGGTAATCTCTTAAAGAGAATCCTAGAATGCTATCCATCAATAGAAACAGGTACAGTATTTGACTTACCCGGAGTCGTAGAAGTTTCCAAAGATATCTCAAATCACTCAAAGCTCTGTTTCCAAGAAGGAGATTTTTTCAAGGATCAGATTCCGCATAATGATTGTGTGATAATGAGCAGAGTTCTTCATGATTGGAATGATGATCAATGTATTGAGATCTTGAATAACTGCAATAAATCGTTGCCAGATAGGGGCTGTTTGGTATTGTTCGAGATGGTGATGCCAGAAAAACCCGAGACTGACATGGGAGTGAGGTTGAACTTTAATTTACTGACTATGTTAGGAGGAAGAGAACGGTCAAAAAGAGAATTTCAACAGATCGGAATAGAATCTGGTTTGAAACTTGACCAGATCATTCAGGGTGAAAGCATTATCTCGGCTTTAGTATTTGTAAAAGGTGATGCAAAATGAGAAGACGATTGTTAGGATTCCTCACTGATGATGCAATGTCCTGTTCATCACCTATCTTATTGATTCGTCATGGAGAAAAGGAAAATCCACCGGATGATGATCCATTCATGGATGTCGCACTGAATGATAATGGAATCAAAGATTCTCACACGCTTGGAGGACTGTTGAGGATGATGTTTGATACTCCATTAACTGCGATCCATTCCAGTCCATTGAAAAGGTGTGTCATGACATCAGAAAATATTACTGAGGGCTATGGAATTGATCTTGACATTAAAACCTCAAATGTATTGGGTGATCCTGGTCCATATGTAAAAGATGAGAAGATTGCAGTAGAATCGTTTTTAAAAATATACCCAGACAACATTGTTAAGAGACATTTTGATGGTGAAATGATACCTGGGTTCAGATCTTTAGAGGAGGGGTCAAGTATGATTCTTAAATATCTATTCGAAAACAGAGATAACGGTATCAGTATCCATATCACCCATGATGTGATAATTGCATCGTTAATAGGATATCTAACTGGTAAAATACGAGATGTGGAGAACTGGATCGGTTACCATGAGGGAATATGTTTCTTCGATAAAGAAGGATCTTTTTTTATGGATTGCACCGAAGGGCAATTCAATGTTGATGAGAAGCTCCTATCCACTTTATAAATGGTGAAATAAAATGAATTCCACCCTTGAGAACAAAGAACACCATATTGATCTTCTTTATTCCAAACCTTTTTTTGAATTAGAACTAACTTCATATTGCAACATGAAATGTCTTTTCTGTCCAAGAACGAAGATTGAGAGAAAAATGGGAATGATGGATGAGAATACTTTTAAGAGTATTATTGACAAGATCCCATCTAGATCAAAGGTCATGTTCTCTGGAATGGGGGAACCATTTCTAAATCCAAACATCATTGACTATCTTAGGTTATCAAAGATGAATGGTAATATTATTGGGATAACAACAAATGGATCTCTTTTAAATGAAGAAATGATCAATCAATTATCTCTAATTGAGATAGACCTGATACAATTCAGTTTACCTACAATGGATCGAGAAAAATATATCAAAATGATGGGAGGAGATTTTCTTGAACAGGTCATTAAGAACATTTCAAGATTGAATGAAAGGAAGAATCCAAAAACAGAAATCAGGATCAGTATAATCTATAATCATCCGGATGAGATCGAGGATGAAATAATTCATTTTGCAGATTTAAACGATATCAGATTATTCACTAAGAAGAAGCATTCAAGAGGAGGGAATCTGTATAAGAAAATCCAACTAGGCAAATTTAGATGTGGTATTTTTCCGAAGATAACTTTCATTTCATGGAGCGGTGAAGTTCTTTTATGCTGTCACGATATCAAAGGGAATATCAATTTTGGAAAGTATCAAGACCTGGGATTAAAGGAGATATTAATTCAAAAAGATGAATTTTTAATGAAAGGTGAATTCCCTGATCTATGCGAATATTGTGATGATGAATATCGTTATACTCTTTATAAAGATGCATCTGACTTGGAGTAGTGGAATCAATGATCGAATCGGTTCTTGGTATTCACGGCTTTTCTGCTTCAAGTGATAGGCCACTTCATGATACAGGTGCCTCAATTGTGGTTGAGGGAAAGGTGATAGCATCAGTGAATGAAGAGAGATTGACAAGGGTGAAAAAAGATGGTTCATTTCCGAATAACTCCATAAAAGAGGTTTTTAAGATCTCAAATATTCGACCTGAAGATATTGATCTTGTTGCAATGTCTGATGAGACACCTTTGTGGCAGTTATGGAACATTTCCAAATATTCTTTCAAAACATTAATGAAAACAGGAATTTTTATGAGGAGATACTTTAAGGAATCATTGAAGAGGACTAAAGAATTTAGAAGAGAATTACCAAATAATCTGAAATCAAAGAAGGTGATTTTTGTCGAACATCATAAGGCTCATGCTGCCTCTGCATTTTTCACCTCACCTTATAATCAAGCAACAATAGTTACACTTGATGGTATGGGAGATTATTGCATTGGTGGATGTCTAGCAATCGGCAATAATGGTTATATTGAGATTTTGAAACGGACAAATGGTTTCTACTCCCCCGGTATCTTTTATATGTTGATTACGAGTCTTCTTGGATTTAAACCAGGTCATCATGAAGGAAAAGTTACTGGATTGGCATCGTATGGAGATTGGAAGCCAGCCTACGCGATTATGGAAGAAATCATATCATACGATCAGACATCGAATGATTTCTTTAGTAGATTGATCCCTGAAGCAATGAACAGATTTAGTCTTACACAAGATGAGGAATATTCACTGGAAATGATAAGGAAGAAACTCGATGGTTACTCAAAGGAAGAAATTGCCTCAGCAGCTCAGAAGAGATTGGAAGATGTGGTTACTAGATATATTCATGACTGCATTATAAA
>Ga0272443_10004375_pt1 | contig 15450 bp, 9 predicted proteins | sample SSMAcet12_FD_193581 | JGI IMG/M metagenome (GOLD analysis project Ga0272443, IMG submission 193581) | Marine sediment archaeal communities from Little Sippewissett salt marsh, Falmouth, MA, United States - SSM-Acet-12 | ecosystem: Environmental > Aquatic > Marine > Wetlands > Sediment ...
CGTCGTGGATGTGTCGGTGCCCATCGAGGTCGCCGAGGTCGTGCCCGACGACTGCCTGATTTCCCCCGAGGAAGAATGCTCGCCTGAACGGGAACGTCTGCTGAACGAGGCGCGCGTGCAGCTCAACAACCTTCGCACGGCCGGGGGGGATCCTGGGTTCGAGCTCAACGAGCTGGCATTGCTGAACCGGCAGGGGCACGTCGTCCACGCGGGGCAGATCGACGAGACGACCTCGCCGGCGGTTCGGATCCTGCGACTGCTGTTCTACGGAGCGCTGCGGACGCGTGCGACGGACATTCATTTCGAGCCGGTCACGGACGGGTTCCAGATCCGTTTCCGGATCGACGGGACGATGCTGCGTGTCGTTCTCCTGCCGCAGGGACTGGCCCGGTCGGTCCTGAGCGTCGTGAAGATCCTGGCCGACCTGGATATCACCGGCCGGGACCAGATCCAGGACGGGACCATCGGCCTCAAGGGTGACCGGGCCGTGGATTGCCGGGTCTCGTTCACGCCCACGATGCACGGCGAAAAACTGGTGGTCCGGCTTCTCAACACGGCGGATGTGCCCCGCCTGCTCAGCCAGCTCGGCCTGCCGCCGGCGATGCTGCGGCAGGTCCGCTCCGTCTGCCACCTCGACACGGGCATGATGATCGTGAGCGGGCCGACCGGCAGCGGCAAAACGACGACGCTCTACACCGCCCTTCGCTGCATCGACTACCAGACCCGCAACGTCGTCACGATCGAGGACCCCATCGAGTACCACATCGACGGGATCACGCAAATCCCGACCTCGGCCGAGAAGGGACTTACCTTTCATCAGATTCTGCGATCGGTCCTGCGCCAGGATCCCGACGTGATCCTTCTCGGCGAGATCCGCGACCGGGACACCGCCCAGACGGCCATGCAGGCTGCGATGACGGGCCACCTCGTCTTTACGACATTGCACGCCCGCGACGCGATCGGGTCGATCTTCCGCCTGCTCGACCTCGGGTGCGAGGCCTACATGATCGCCCATTCCGTGACGGTTTGTTTGGCGCAGCGGCTCATCCGCGTGCTCTGCAGGAAATGCAAGCGCCCCTATACCCCCAAGCCCAGCCAGCTTATCCGGATGGGCATGCAGAACGAGCGCATCAAACAGCTCTACACGCACGTGGGCTGCCGACGGTGCATGGACGTGGGATTCTGGGGCAGGCAGGCGATTTTCGAGTTGCTTTCCTTCAACGACGAACTGCGCGACGCGCTCATGACGACCAAGACGATCCACGATATCCGCCGGGCGGCCGGCGAGTGGACCTACCAGAGCCTTACCGAAAGCGGTTTCAGGAAAGTGGCTGAAGGTGTCACGACGCTCGAGGAAATCGAACGCGTCGCGCCGCACGAATGAGTTGCCCGGAAAATGCGCCCGCACGAGTTTCCAAGGAAAGGGTGTCGCATGACCATCGACGATGCAGCCGGCTTGTTCGAGCGCGATTTCGAAAGTTACGTCAAAGCGCTTACGACGTTTCTTTCGATTCCGTCGTTGTCGGCCCGGCCTGAGCACGCCGATGACATGGCCCGCTGCGCGGCCTGGCTGCGCGACCGGCTCACCGCGGCCGGCCTGGAGGCCGACGTTCTTCCCACGGCCGGTCATCCCGTGGTCGTGGCCGACAGCGGGCCGCCGGAAGAGAACCCCGACGCGCCGACGATTCTGCTGTACGGTCACTACGACGTCCAACCGCCCGGCGACGAGACATTGTGGCACACGTCGCCTTTCGAGCCGACCGTCCGCGACGGCGCTGTTTTCGCGCGGGGCAGCGCCGACAACAAGGGCCAGCTTATGACGCACCTGGCCGCCCTGGCCAGCCTGCACGACGCCGGACGCCGCCCGCCCGTGCGCGTCAAGTGCCTCTACGAGGGCGAGGAGGAGGTCGGTTCACCCAATCTGCCCGACTTCGTCTGCGCCCAGGCGGACCGGCTCGCCTGCGACGCGGTGCTCGTCACCGACGCCTCCCGCCTGAGCGGGGGACGGCCCGCTTTGTTCTATGCGAGCCGCGGGCTGGTCTACAAGGAGATCACGCTGGAAGGCCCCCCTCATGATCTGCACAGCGGCCACTACGGCGGTGCGGTCGGAAATCCTGCCAATCTGATGGCACGTATCGTGGCCTCGCTTCAGGACGATGCGGGACGCGTCAGGATCCCAGGTTTTTACAAAGATGTGCGCCGCTTGACGGCTGTTCAGCGCCGCTGGCTCGGGGAAACCGCGCCCTCGGATGCGGAGTTGATCGAGGAGACGGGCGTGCCGGCCCTGTGGGGCGAGAGCCGTTACAGCAGCGCCCAGCGCTGCACGGCCCGGCCAACGCTCGATGTCAACGGGTGGCTGGCCGGCTACACGGGTGCGGGGGCAGCCACGATTATCCCGGCGCGCGCTTCGGCCAAGGTATCGATGCGGCTCGTGCCCGACCAGGACCCGCGGGCGGTTTCGGACGCGTTTGACGCTGCCGTCCGTGCCGCGTGTCCGCCTGCCGTCCGCGCGTCGGTTCGAACGCTTTCGACCTGTGCGGCCTACCAGAGTCCGACGGACTCGCCTTTCCTCCGCGCGGCCGCCGCCGCCCTGGCGACCGCCTACGGCGTTCGCCCCGCCCTGGCGCGCGAAGGCGGCACGTGGCCGATCCTGCCGATGTTCAAGCAGGTCCTCGGCGCCGACAGCGTCGTGACCGGTTTTGCCGACCCGCACGCCAATGCGCATGGGCCGAACGAGTTTTTCAGCCTCGACGATCTGAAACGTGGGACGCGGACCGTACTGGCCTTCCTCGACCACTGCGCAACGCCTTCCGCGATGAAATGAAACGGGCCCATCTTTATCGGACGTGTTTTTGGGGGTACGGGATGAACGGACCACCGAACCGCCGCTCGCACAAAGAGGTCGCCGCAGGCGGTAGTTAACATCAATGGAAATGCTATAATGACCGATGAGTAAACAGGCTGCCGTCCGTCCCGAACGGGGCGGGCAAGGTACAAGAGAGTAAAAGCAGCCTCAGGTAACGTTCCTTTTCGAGCAAGGTACTGCCCGAAAGGTGCCGGCGCGCCCGGGCGGTGGTTGGATGTGTACCGGGGGAATCTGCCGGACGCATTGATGGCGAGGACAATTCCATGAGCCAGCGAACGACCCTTCTGCGTACGGTTCTTTTGACTGCAATTCTGGCGTGGCCGGTCGGTGCTGCCAAGGCGGACTTCCTGTACAACCTGAGTTACGGACTGGGTCTGTTCGACTACAACTCGGCCGTTCAGCGGAACCAACTCGGCGACGGCTGGGACTTCAACGCGGTCGCCTTCTACCAGGGGCAGACTTACCACATGGGCTGGGCCGACCTGACGTTGGGATCGACGTCGCCCTCGCCGGTTAATGTGGAGGCCGGCTACACGCTGCGCGGCCTGCCGTCGGCGCGCTTCTCGATGAAAACCGCCCAGCCGCTCAGCTACACGATGCAGGCCAACTACGGCTTCCAGGATTTCGTGGCGACGGGCAACATCTTTATCGAGGTCGATACCCGGATCAACGCGCTGGGTTTCTATGATCAGACGTTACTGATTTCCAACCGCGGCGATTACACCACGGATGGCTTCGGGCCGGACGAAGAGGATACGCTGGCGTTCGATGTCGGCCCGATCGTCGTTTCCGGCAACATTTACGCCGACCTCCTGGCCATCCTGACACAACCGTTCTTCGACGCCACCGCGACTCAGAATCCCTTCGCCAAGTTCAGCCAGCAGGCTACGAAGATCGTCGGTATGCCCGACGCCGACGCGCTGCTGAACGAGTTGGCGGACGGCCAGGCGCTGCCGCCCGACGACATGGCGCGCCTCATCAACAATTCGGTATTGGCAGCCGTGCTCGGAAGCGAGCCATCGGCCAACCTGTTTGGCGAACTGCTGGCGCCCGATGGCCTGCTGACCTCGTCGCCACCGACCAAGACCCTCTCCTACAAGATGGCCGTCCCTGAACCGACCACCCTCGCCCTCATGGTTGTCCCCTTCATGTTTCTGGCCCGGCCGTGGCGCACCCTTCGCCGGCAGTGACCTGAAAGGCAGACATCCCATACGCCTCGCCTGCCGCTCCGGTTCGCGTCCAGCGGCTGAGTAAGTTGTGCGCGGGGATACCGGCAAAGCCGGGCCATCGAGGCAAACCACCGCCTGATATGCATGTCCCTTGCCGGCGTCGGTAACCAACACGCCCCCGTCCGTTCGCCAGTCCGTCAGAGACCCCACTTCGCGGGCCGATTGCCGGACTGGTTTACGAACGCCTTTCCCGCGAGCACAATACACCGATCGTCAGGACGGATGCAGAGGCAGCGGCGGCCGGCCCGCCGGCCGGTCGACTTTGTGTCGAGGATCAACGATGCGCGTAACAAGTTCCGTGGCTGACATGCTTCTGGCGGCAAATGGTCCACCGGTGGCGTTGGACGAGGTGACGACGGTCTCGGTCTTCCAGCATTTCGTCGTCTACGGCGGCTGGATCACCTGGTTCGTGCTCATCCCGCTTTCGGTCGTGATGGTCGCCCTCGCGGTCCACTACCTTTTTACGATCCGGCGGGGCACGCAGACTCCGAACGCGCTGGCGCAAATGCTTGCGGCCGGCGCCCGGCAGGGCCGGATCGGTGATTTGCTCGCGTTGACGGCCGACGATGAGACGATGCTCGGCCGGGCGGCGTTTGCGGGCCTCTCGCGGGTGAGCGATGGCCGGGACGCGGCGCGGGCGGCTATCGACGAGGTCGTCGAAGAGCGGGCCATGCATCTGCTCCGCCGCATCGAGTATCTGAACGTCATCGGCAACATCAGCCCGATGATCGGGTTGCTCGGGACAGTCCTGGGGATGATCCAGGCGTTCAGCCGGATCTTCGCGGCCGGCGGTGGGATGCCCGAGGCCGGCAAGCTGGCCGGCGATATCGCCGTAGCGCTCGTGACGACGTTCTGGGGTATCCTGATCGCAATACCGGCATTGACAACATTCGCGCTGTTCCGCAACCGCATCGATACGTATGCGGCGGAAACGGTCAAGTTGTGCGACGGTCTTCTGGCGCGGGAACTTCGTGGGAACCAACCGGCGCGAAGCGGTTCCGAAGCTCCGTCGTCCGCGCAGTTGTAGCGCCGCACGCAGAAAAGAATGCTTTTTCGCGGTCGGACGGCCGCGCAGGCTGAAAGCTCCCGGCTCTTTGTGGTGACGACGTTCTGGTGGCATCAAACTGTGTTGTCTGAGATGTTCGAGTGACCGGTCATCTGGTTGATAGACCATGCTTTCCCATCTGCATCGTCACGAGACATTGTCAAGCCGGCGGATGAACATGACGCCGATGATCGACGTCACGTTCCTGCTGCTGACGTTTTTCATGCTGGCCAGCCATTTCGCGTCGGCTGAGAAGCTCGATATCGAGCTTCCCCGGCCGGACCGCAACCAGGCGGTCGACGAGCGGTTCCCCGACAAGGTCATCCTCAACGTGGTTGACCGGGGGGATGACGCCGAGCCGATGTGGACGGTCGGCGCGGTGCGCGTCGGGTCGCTGGCTGAGCTGGCCGAGCGGCTCGACCGTATCGCTGAGGCTGATCGGCAGGTTCAGGTCATTCTCCGGGCGGACCGGCGGCTGCGTTACGGTCAGGTCCGGCAGGTGATGGAAGTGGTGGCCGACAGCGGTTTGACGCGTTTGCAGGTGGTCACCGAACTGGATTGACGGATGTTTCGCCCATGAGCGATCACGCGTCGAGTCGGGGGCATGTGTCGACGGCCGCGACGGGCTCCGCGCGGGTTTTGTCTCCATCGCGCGGCCGGCGGAGGGGCGGTCTGACTATCTCCCTCAATCTCACGCCGATGATCGACGTGGTTTTTCTGCTGATCTTTTTTTTCCTGACAGTGAGCCGTTTCGGTGCATCGGAGGGTGTGCTGCCGGCGGAGCTGCCCGCTCGGGCCGCGGCCGCGACCGTCGAGGTGCCCCGTGTGCCGATCCGCGTGCGTTTCGTTCCGGTCGCACGGGGCGAGCCACGCTGCCGTGTGACGATCGACCGCTTCCAGGAGACGCCGATACCGATCGCTGAGCTGGCCGACCGGCTGACGGCGATCGGTGCGGATGTCCCGGGCTTCGACCGGGACACGCCGGTGATTCTGATGGCTGACCTGTCCATCGCCTGGGACGACGTGGTGAACGCCTACAACGCTTCGATCGCCGCACGGTATCGCCATGTCTACTTTGCGACGGATGAACCTGCCGCGGAGGGCGGCCGATGAGGGCGGTGCGTGTCTTGGGAATAGGCGTGGGGGTTGCCTTCAGCGGCGTTGCTCTCTTGAGCCTCCGCGCCGATGCGGCCGACGACACGCCGGCGAAGGTTTCCATTTCGCCCGGCGCGGTGGACGAGTTGGTCTTTCGGGAGGGCCTGCGGCGTCGGGGTTTGGTCGATTGGCTCGCGCAGCACGACGCGGATCATCGGCCGGACGACCCCGTCGAAGCCCGGTTCCGCCGTCGTGACGCTTTGCTGGCCGAACTGGAAACGGGCGAGGTGCCGCCTCATATCCGCCGGAAACGGATCGCGGAGGCCCGCGCAATCCTCACCGAACTGATCGCCTCCGAGCGGCAGCATCCCGGACGACTCGACTGGATGCTTGCCTCGGCCGTCGATGCGTTGGAACGGGTCGCACCGGAAGCGTTCGACGCGGTGCTTCTCCACGAATTGGCCGGCCGCCATCGGAGGGAGGTAGCCGAATTGAGCGAAGAGGCGGTGGCTATGCTGACTGCGCTCCGCGAGGATTTAGCTGCTGCGTGGTCAGCCGTCGAAGCGCTCGATGAACCATTGCTTGCCGAGTGGTCGGATGCCGGGGTGCTGGGCCGGCTTGAAACGCTCGACGCACGGTCGGCCGTGATGCTGGCCTGGGCGCGGCTCTGCCGCGCGCTGACGGCCGACGTTCCCGACGCGGAGCGTGCAGCGGAGTTGCTCGACGTGCTCGATGAGGTCACGCAGCGTCGCGGATGGACCGACGCGGGCGAAAGCGATCCGGAGCTCGTCTGCGAGGCGTCGGCGATAGCGGCCGTGGCGGCGCGTCGTGCGGGCCGGCACGAAGAAGCCATCGAACACGCCCGCCGGCTTGTGACGACTTTCGGGCAGGTGCGGGATGCAGCCCAACGCGCGCGACTGCGGCCCTTGTCCTTGTTGGCCGTCCTCGAACAGATCCGTGCGACGCGCGACGCCGGCCGATACGACGAAGCGTTGCGAGCGGTCGATACAGCGCGTCAATGGGTGCGCGACGTTCGGCCGGGGGACCTGTCCACTCATCTGGCGGTGGAGCTGGCCGAGTGCGCGATCCTGGCCGGTCCCGCGTGGCGGGAGAGTCTTTTCGCCTCGCCCAAAGCACTGGCCCCTTTGACCATGTGGATGCTTGCCGCGCCGGACCAGCGGGACGTCGCTTACGCCGTGCTGGCCGGTGCGGTGGCCGACACGCCGATCACCCGCGAATCGACATTGCTGCAGGTGCAGTGGGCACTGGGCGGCGCGATTCACGACGCCCGCACGCGGTGCGCGCCGGACGATCGGCCGACCGATGCACGCCTTCAAGACGTGTTGGCCGTCGCCCAGCGGAGGGTGAAGGAGTCGACCGAGATCGACGCGGCGCTGATCGCCGGCGAGGTTGCTTACCTGGTCGGTTGCGGCCTGCAAATGGTCGGTCGCTCGCTCGACGCCGTCGCGGAGTGGTGCGATTTGGCCGATCGCTGGCCTATGCACGAGCGGACGAATGAGGCGCTGAACCGCGCGGTGGCGACGGCCCAGGCGTGCCTGGAGCCGGCCGGCTGCGGCGACCTGGACCGCGCACGGGCGCTTTTCGTTCGCGCCGGTCGTCTGATCCGCGCGTTGTGGCCGGCCGATTCTGCGGCCCAGCGATTGGCCTACCCGATCGCGCTGGTTCTCGAACAGGCCGGCCAATGGCAGGAAGCAGCCGACGCCTATCGGCAGGTCGAGGAGAACGACCCCCACGCCGTCGCGGCCTGGCTGGGCAGGGCACGATGTTTGCATCATCTCTTCGAGCGAGAGCTGGCACGGGCCGCTGCTGATGCGCCGACGCTCGCACGGTTGGCCGAGGAAGCCGTGCAGGCGGTCGAAGATGGGTTAGCCCGGATGAAGGAGCGGTCGGCGGCGACGGCCCCGGACAAGGATGCAACGTGCGCCGAGGCACAGATGGCGTTGCTTGCCGCCTGTCTGTACAACCATCCGCAGATCGCGCGCCCCGCGCGCGTCGTCGAGGTGCTGGCCGACTTCGAGCAGCGGTTCGGTGCGTGCACGGATCGAACCGGCGCGATGCTTCGCGAACGGATCGTCGCGCTCAAACGTCTCGGACGGCTCGACGAGGCGCGCGCGGAGGTGGCCAAGCTCGCTGCGCAGGACGAACAGCGCAGCGGTGCGGTGATGGTCCAGTTGCTCGAGGCGATGCGGGCCGAAATCGACGCGGCTGCCGACCGCGGCGAGCGGACGCGGGTGCGCGAGGTTGCGGCCGAGGCGGCTGATCTGGCCGAGATGCTGCTGACGTGGATGAAGCGGCACCCTCCCCCGTCGGCCGATCGCGACCGGCTGACGGTCCGAATCTGGCGTGCGAGGGCGCTGCTCCAGGCTGGCCGGGCGAGCGATGGGCTGACCGCCTACGAAGCGTGCGCGCGGGACGGTGTGGCGTTACTGGCTGATCACCCCGTTTTTGCTGTCGAGATTCTTCTTGGCCGGGCCGAGAGTCTGGCCGCTCTCGAACGGTGGGACGAGGCGCTTTCGATCTTCGCCGAGGTGCGCGGGCGGACGGCTGAGGAGTCGCCGCACTGGTGGCGGGCGTTTGTGGGCCAGCTGGAATGCCACCACCACCTCGGAGTCGAGCCTGTCCCGATCGTCCAGGCAATCCGGCAGCGGCGCCACCTCTCGCCGAGCCTGGGTGCGCCGCGCTGGAAGCGGCGCCTCGACGCACTCGAGGCCGCTTTGGAGGGCCGTCGAGGCGAGCTGGACGGGGCTGGACCTTCCAGGCAGCCCTAGGAGAAAGCGGGGGCCGTCTGCTTGACCGGATCGGCCCGGCAAAGCTAGAGTGATGTATCGAGACTGCACGTGACCGGAACGGCACGGGCGGCTGTGCAAACCGTGCTTTTTGCAGAATGGACAAAGTCCACGCGGCCTTAGAATCCGTCCTTTCGAGCGAAGCGTGAATCCCATGCCTACCAATCGATCGCGGCGCATCGTTGCCTGGGGAGTCCTTGCAGTCGCTCTGGTTGCCGGTTGCGTACCGGCCAAGCGGCCGGAACCGCTGGCTGTTTCCACGGACCTCCCGTTCGCACGGGTCGGGGAGACTTACAGCCACACCTTCGCCGTCACCGGCGGTGTCGAGCCCTACACGTTCGATTTGATCGGCTTGCCCGGCGGGCTGAGTTTTGACGTGACCACCGGTACGATTTCGGGCACGCCGGGGGTTGCCTATCCGGGCTATACGCTCGAACTGACCGTCACCGACAGTGGGACGCCTCCCCAGCAGGTGGTCGAATTTTTGACACTGGAGGTCAAGCCGCTGGCGATTCGGATCACGACCGACGCGCTGCCAGACGGTAGGGTCGGCGCCCCTTACACCGCGTCGCTGACCAGCGAAGGTGGTCAGCCGCCCCTGCGGTGGGCGGTGACGGCCGGCGTTCTGCCTCCGCCGGACGACTTCCGGCTGGACCTGGAGACGGGTGTCATCTCCGGCATACCCGAGGCGGCCGGCACTTGGACGTTCGAGGTTACGGTAACCGACAGCGGCGAGCCTCCGACGAGCGATTCACGCACGTTGTCGATCGAGGTGGTCGAGTAGGTGATCGGCTGACTTTAGTATCTGGCACATGGGTGCGATGTATCGGATGGACGCGAACCGGTGCAGGCCGGCGGGAGGTTGCGATGGCGACGGAACGAGGGCGTGGCAGGCGAGCGGCCCTGTATTTTTGTGCGGTTGCCTGCTTTGCGGCTGCGGGCGGCGGCTGCCCGACGGACGGTTGGATAGACGGCACGCAGCTGGACCGGCTTGGCTGCACAATGTTCATCGTCGAGGAGAACGGGCAGGCAGACGTGACAGCCAAGATCACAAGTATCCTCGGTCTGCCGGTCGAGCTGAGCGAGGGGCAGGCGGTCGAGGTCAACGGCCAACCGCTCACGGGTCCCGACGCCCGCCTCGAGTACACTGCCACGATCCCGCGAGCGGACACGTATCTCATCACTGCTATCGAACCGACGCGGGGCGTCCAGGACACCACGGTCAAACCGCCGGCCGCTTTTGCGATTACCTCGCCAAGCGAAGGCGGGGAAGCTTCGTTGTCGGGCTTCACCGTGACGTGGTCGAACGCCAACCCGGATCTGCACGTGCTCGTGCGGGTCTCGCAGGACATCTTCGGCCAGCAGCGCGCATTTGTTTCCGATATGCTGACCGATGGAGGTAGCTTTACGCTGACGGCCGAGGACTTAGGTGAATTCCAGCAAGGGGCCGACTTGGATATCACCGTGAGGCGGATCCGCCAGGTGTCCGCCATCAACGGCTTCAATAGCGGGCAGGTCTCCGTGGCACGGTCGCAGACGGTGCAGTGTGTGCCGGCGCCTTGAGACGAGCCGGCCGACGCCTGGTTACCTGACCGATCGTACGTCGTACCGGGGTGATCCATTGTCTTAGTCGGTGGGGGGCGTGCTGATCTGTGAGCGCCTTTTCGCCGAACGCAGGAGCCAAAGCAGGAACGAACATGACCGAAGAGAAGCAGCATCCGCAGGAGTGGGATAATCCGTCTCCCGAAAACCAGTCCGCCGACGAAACTCCGCAGGACGGCCCGAAAGTACCCGACATGCCGTATCCGTCAGCCGACGACGACCTTGAGCAGGAGTTGGCTGAGGCGCTCGGCCAAATGAACCTCGAATCGCTCATGGACACCGACGCAGCCATGCAGTCGCCCGGTACGGGGGAGGGTGTGCGCCGCGGGCGGGTCATTGCCGTCGAGGGCGGAGACGTGTTCGTGGACATGGGCGGCAAAAGCCAGGGCATCCTGCCGGCCGAGCAGTGGGGGGACGGAACCCCGCCGACCGTTGGGGACGTCGTCGAGGTTACCGTGGAAGGTTACGAGCCGGCCGAGGGGCTGTTGCTGCTGTCGCGCCGCGGGGCGATCCAGGCCGCTGCCTGGCACACGCTCAGCCAAGGCCAGCTTGTGGAGGGGCGCGTTACGGGCCACAACAAGGGTGGCCTCGAAATGGACGTCAATGGCATCAAGGCCTTCATGCCGATCAGCCAGATCGACTTCGAACGGATCGAGACCGACGACCTTCGCCAGTTCACGAACCGTCGGCTTCCCTGCGAGGTCGTCGAGATCCGCCACAGCGAGCGCACCATCGTCGTCTCGCGGCGGAACGCGTTGCAGCGGCAGCGCGAAGAGGCGCGGGCCGACCTGCTCGACACGTTGGAGGAAGGTCAGCTCGTGACCGGGACGGTCAAGACGATCATGCCGTACGGTGTGTTCGTGGACATCGGTGGAGTCGACGGTCTCGTGCACGTCAGCGACCTGAGCTACTCGCGCGTCGAGGATCCAGCCGAGGTCGTCACGGAAGGTCAGCAACTCCAAGTGCAGATCCTCGGCGTCGATCGCGAAAGCGGGCGGATCGCTCTGGGCCTCAAACAAGTCATGCCCGATCCCTGGAAAGAGGCCGAGGCCAAGTACGCGCCGGGTTCACTGGTAACCGGCCGGGTTACACGATTGGTGGACTTCGGCGCGTTCGTCGAGCTCGAGCCCGGTGTCGAGGGTCTCGTGCCGATCGGCGAGATCACCTACGAACGACGGATCGGCCATCCGCGCGAGGTGCTCAGCGAGGGGCAGGTCGTGCATGTGCGCGTTCTGAACGTGGACATGGCGGCCGGCCGAATCAGCCTGTCGGTCAAGCAGGCCGGCGAAGACCCCTGGATCGGTGCCTCGGTGCGTTGGCCGGTAGACTCGGGCGCCGAGGGCGTCGTCAGGCGGACCACCGAGTTCGGCGCGTTTGTCGAGATGGCGCCCGGTGTCGAGGGACTCGTGCACATCAGCGAGTTGGCCGACCGACACGTCCGGCGCGTCGAGGAGGTCGTCCGCGTCGGTCAGCAGGTCAAGGTCAAGGTTCTCGACGTCGACGAGGATCGCCGGCGGATGAGCCTGTCGCTCAAACGCTATGCCGAAACACCCGAGGCAAGCGCCGCGCTTGCACCGGAGCCGACGCGCCCGCCGAAGAAGCGCAAAAAACCCCTCAAAGGCGGCCTCGATTGGTGACGCTCGATGGGACGCGCGTGGCGGGAATCGGTTTCGATGGATCCAAGTCCCAAGTGGTCGCTAAGCAGCCCTTCACCATCTTCCGGACTTGGGGCAGCAATCACGCCGGCGGGCATGCCAGTTAAAGTAAGCCCAGAATCTGGCACGCCTGCTTTTCGGAAAGTTTGCGCCGACCGACATTTTCCTGCCGAGGATATGGCAAAATCGAGCTTGGATTGCGCGCCCGATGAGTGCGATGCAACGGCGGAGAACACGCCCCCCCCCCCCCCATCTCCCGTACGTTCGCAACTCTGCCGAAAAACCCTTTGCGTTTGAAAAACAAACACATGTTGGTTTTACCAACACCGCGACCACTTGCGCGTGACCTTTAATTGTCGGTGCGAAGTGACGGTTTAACGGCGATGTGAAACCTGTGGTTTACGTCTGATGTGAAAAGTTTGCGCGCGAGCCAATTTAGCCGGTTCGGCTCGTTTATTTTTCAATTTTAACGAATTGTTATTGACTCAACCTGTTTGCAAGATTAACTTGGTCGATCGCAGAGCGGTTGGGGGTCGTGATAATTCAATTCATGGCACCTTATTGGCGTCATGCCCTTCTCTGGCACCTTCAGCCGCGAGTGGTAAGCACTTCGTTTCGTTAAGGTTGCGTGGCTTTGCCATTGTACACCGAGAAAGCAATCTTCGTTTCGTCAGAACGGGGGGAGCAGGAAGAAGTTGCGCGCACGGACCGGCGGGCGTTGCTGAGCTCCGCGCGCCGCAGGTGGCGGAACATCGGATCCAAACGATGAGAATGCGAACCGGATTCTACTTCCCGTGTCGGAAGGGCTATCTGTGTTTGACGAGGTCGTATTGGCACAGGAGGGGGGCTGAAATCTTGAAAGGAGGTGGGTTGACAAGGTTGGATCGAAGGCCACTGATCGGCACAGGCGTCCTTATTCATCTCAAGCAAGGTGGCGCTTGTGGTTACGGTGGTGTGTATTGTGAACGCGGGCCTGTCTGCCATGCCGTGTGAGTCGGACGAGGGTGACGGCCCGGTGCAGCGGTTTTGTTTTATGTATGACGCAAGTCAGGAAGGAGAACGCACAATGAGATCGAAATGGATTCTTTGGCTCAGCGCTGCGGCGCTGCTTGCCTGTCCGCTGGTCACTCTGGCCAGTTGGCAGACCGTGGGCGACGGGATCGAGTACCAGTTGTACAGCATCTCCGGCCCCAACAAGGTCTTTGTCACGCGGATGAACCGGTCCAACACGAACGCCTTTCTCGAAAGCAGCATCGGTCAGGGCCGCACCTCGGGCGGTACGGAGACCGTACCAAGCCAGGCTTCCCGTTACGACGACGCCATCGGCTACTGGGGCCAGACCTGGGGAACGCGCAATGACGTCGTCGTGGCCATCAACGGCTCCTACTACAACACTTCGACGGGCGTGCCCGAAAGCGGCCTCGTCCACTCCGGCTGGTATGCCAAACGCTACGACAATCTTGGCGGCTGGAGCGGCTTCATGTGGGACTTGAATCGCGTCCCTTCGATGGGTCTGTGCGTGAGCCACTACTCCTGGAAGCAGTTCGTCACTTACGAGACCTCGAATACCCAGGAGTTCAAGGGGATCAACGTGGCGCCGGCCGACGGCCAGTTGACCATTTTCACGCCGCAATATGATACGAGCACCGGCACCGGCAGCACGGTCTCTGAAGTGCTGGTCGAAATGACCACGCCGTTCCTGATCAAGCCGGCGTCGAATTATGTGACGGGCTATGTCCGCCAGATCCGGCAGAATCAGGGCAATACGTCAATCCCGTTTGATCATATTGTGCTCAGCGCCCTGGGCTCAGCGGAGACGACCCTGCTGGGGAACGTCAGTTTGGGCGATGAGATCCACATCTCCCAGGAAATCAAGCACTACATGACCGACTGCTCGACGAGCAGGTCGGGCATCGACTGGACGAAATCCTACGCAGGGGTTTCCGGCAACCTGGTGTGTGTACAGGATGGCGTGATCCAGTACGGGATCGATCCGACGGGTGATCGCCATCCGCGGACAGCCATCGGCTTCAACAGCAGCTACGTGTTCTACCTGGTCGTCGACGGTCGACAGCCCGGTTACAGCATCGGCATGACGATCGACGAGCTGGCCGAGTTCTTCAAGTACACGCTTGACGCGACCTGGGCGTGCAACCAGGACGGCGGCGGCTCGTCGACGATGGTCGTCAACGGGACGGTCATGAACAGCCCGTCGGACGGCTCCCCGCGGTCGGTGTCGAACGGGATGCTCATGTGCAACGTGCTTTCCAAGTCTCAGTCGACGACCTTCTCGGCCGACCAGACCGTTCAGACGAGTGGGACTGCCAACGTGCGGCTGGGACCGGGCACGAACTACGGTGTCATCACGAGCGTTTCGAGCGGCACGAACGGCACGATCCTCGACCACAGCCTCAAGGGCGTCTACGCAAAGAGCAACTACTGGTGGAAGGTCAGCTTCCCGTCCGTGACCGGCTGGGTGGCTGAGTCGTTGCTGGGCGGATCCGGTTGCACGGCGCCGAGCATCACGCAGCATCCGTCCAACCAGACGGTTTCCGCGGGCCAGACGGCCACGTTCACGGTGGCGGCCGACGGAACCACGCCGTTGAGCTACCAGTGGCAGAAGGACGGCAACAACCTGTCTGACGGCGGCGACATTTCGGGTGCGACGACCACCACGCTCCAGATCGCCAATTGCGAGTCGGCCGACGAGGACAACTACCGCTGCGTCGTGACGAACGCCTGCGGCAATGCGACCTCGAACGCGGCCTCGCTGACAGTGACTACGGGCGGCGGCGGCGAGGAGTTCATCGTCGAGAGCCGATCGGGCGGACTGAACTACGCCAATTACTCGGAGATCGGCTCGTGGGGCAACTCGAGCGCCAAGAGCACGGCCGAGGGCTGCACGTCGGGCATCGGCAGCCGCTACGCCATTATGGACACCTACGACAAGCGGGCGGTCTTCACCTTCACACCGTCCTCGACCGGCACCTACGAGGTCTTCACGACCAACTGCAACACGTCCAACAGCGGCGACCCGCTCATCCACCGCGTTTTCCACGCGAGCGGCTCGAGCACGGTGGGCGTCTGCCAGAACTCGACGTGCGGTATCAACGCGATTAACAAGTGGTATTCGCTCGGTCAGTACACGCTG
>Ga0272443_10004377_pt1 | contig 15443 bp, 10 predicted proteins | sample SSMAcet12_FD_193581 | JGI IMG/M metagenome (GOLD analysis project Ga0272443, IMG submission 193581) | Marine sediment archaeal communities from Little Sippewissett salt marsh, Falmouth, MA, United States - SSM-Acet-12 | ecosystem: Environmental > Aquatic > Marine > Wetlands > Sediment ...
CAGAATTCCATAATGTTTACACCATGTTGACCAAGCGCTGGTCCTACTGGCGGAGAAGGGTTCGCCTTTCCGGCCGGTATCTGCAATTTGATTGTACTTAATAGTTTCTTAGCCATTTAAAAACCTATTCGATTCTATTTTTCTAGTTCAACTTGTAAAAAGTCCAACTCTACCGGTGTTGCACGGCCGAAAATACTGACCATTACCTTCAGCTTGTTCTTTTCATGATTCACTTCTTTCACAAATCCGGTGAAATCCGTAAATGGACCATCTACAACCTTAATTGGATCTCCCTCTCTAAAGGGCACATCAATAGTTTGACGATGTCTTGATTCATCAACCCGGCCCAATATTCGCTCTATCTCATCACCTCTTAACGGTTGAGGTTCATTTTTGGCACCAACAAAATTCGTCACACCTGGCGTTGATGTAATCAAATGTTTCACATCATTGTCCATAATACACTCCACAAGCATGTATCCTGGAAAGAATATTTTATTCTTCACCTTCTTTTTACCATTCTTCATCTCCGTAACCTCTTCGGACGGAATCAGAATAGTGGCAATCTTATCGGATAATCCCAGGGTCTCAATCTCGTTCTCCAGATATGTCTTGATCTTCTTCTCATGACCTGAAAGAACATGTATTACGAACCATTTTTTTTCATCAACTGTCAATTAAATCCTCACTCGACTAAAATATGAGATTTAAAATCATCTGCAACACTTTATCAATTCCAAAAATAAACAGAGCTAATATAGCCGTTATCACGACAACTACCACCGTCGTTCCCCTCAGTTCCTCCCGTGAAGGCCAGCTCACCTTAGAGAATTCCTGCCTAACTTCATTAAGAAATTTACTTATTTTTTTAAACATCGGAAATCGAGTCTCCTAATCATTACAATAAAGAGCAGGCCAGGAGGGATTCGAACCCCCAACACCCGGTTTTGGAGACCGGTGCTCTAACCGTTAGAGCTACTGGCCTGTCTATATATTAACGCGTTTCCTTATGAACTGTATGCTTATCGCAAAATGGACAATATTTCTTAAATTCGACTCTGCCTGAATGTTTTCGCTTATTTTTTGTTGTCGTGTAATTTCGTCTTTTGCACGAAGTACACTCCAAAATGACCAGATCTCTCATGAGAACCTTCCTTTACTCAATAATTTTTGTGACAACGCCAGCACCAACGGTACGTCCACCTTCACGAATTGCAAATCTCAAACCTTCTTCCATTGCGATCGGTGTATGTAACTCAACATCCATGTTGATGTTATCGCCAGGCATCACCATTTCCACACCGCCGGGTAGATCGATCGATCCCGTCACATCCGTCGTCCGGAAATAGAACTGTGGACGATAACCATTGAAAAATGGAGTGTGACGACCACCTTCATCCTTGGTCAACACATAAACCTCGCCCTTGAATTTCGTATGTGGCGTGATTGATCCCGGTTTCGACAATACCATGCCGCGCTCCAACTCTTCCTTGTCAACGCCGCGCAACAGAATACCAACATTATCGCCGGCCTGTCCTTGATCCAATAACTTTCGGAACATCTCCACACCCGTACAAACTGTCTTGCGCTTGGTACCCAAACCGACCATCTCTACTTCATCTCCAACCTTGACGATCCCGCGTTCTATACGACCCGTGCCTACTGTGCCACGTCCCGTTATCGAAAATACATCCTCTACCGGCATCAAGAACGGTTTGTCCGTATCGCGTTCCGGTTCCGGAATGTATGTATCAACCGCATCCATCAAATCCATTATCGCCTTCGTATGCGTTTCATCCGTCAAATTCTCCAGCGCTTGCAACGCACTGCCCTGTATCACCGGTACATCATCGCCCGGAAATTCATACTCGCTCAATAATTCGCGAATCTCAAGTTCCACTAATTCCAACAACTCCGGATCATCGACCTGATCCGTCTTGTTCATGAATACGATCAGATACGGTACATTCACCTGACGTGCCAACAATACGTGTTCGCGTGTCTGAGGCATAGGACCATCAGCTGCTGAAACTACCAGAATCGCTCCATCCATCTGCGCCGCTCCCGTGATCATGTTCTTGATGTAATCAGCATGACCCGGACAGTCCACGTGGGCGTAATGACGATTCTCTGTCTCATATTCTGCATGATGCACATTGATCGTTAGTCCGCGTGCCTTCTCCTCCGGTGCATTATCAATCTCATCATAGCTCTTGGCCTGTGCCGTTCCCTTGGCCGCCAATACGTTTGTGATCGCTGCTACCAACGTCGTCTTTCCATGATCCACGTGACCTATTGTCCCTATATTCAAATGCGGCTTCGTCCGCGTAAATTTTTCTTTGGACATTGGTTACTACCTCCTAGTTAAATTAAGTTCGTTTGTTAAATTGTTGGATAAAATCCTTCCAACATTTTTGAAGCTTTTTCTTCAGGTATATTATCGTGGTGCGAAAACTGCATTGTATAAATTCCACGACCCTGCGTAATTGATCTCAACTCTGTCGCATATCCAAACATCTCACTCAGTGGTACAGTTGCTGTGATATGCTGTATTTTTTTCTCTGCTTTAATCTGTGCAATCTTTGACCGTTTTGAATTCAAATAACTAACCACATCCCCTAAATATTCCTCCGGAACATCAATATCAACTTTCATGATCGGTTCCAGGATTTTGCACTCCGCTTTCTTTGCGGCGTTTCTGAACGCGATGGTACTGGCTATCTTGAAAGCAAGCTCTGAAGAATCCTGTTCATCGTACGATCCGTTTATTAAACGCGCTCTCACACCAATCATCTGATACCCAAGTATTATTCCTCCCAACATCGCCTCTTTAATGCCATTTTCAATTGGCTTGATGAACTGCGACGGCACCTTTTCAGGTGACACATCGTTTCTGAATTCAAACTCATTCACATTATCCGCCGGCTCAATCTCAAGCGTCACCTCCGCGTATTGACTGCCCTTTGAACTCGATTGCTTTATGAAACTACCCTCTCCTCTCGCTAATTTTGAAATCGCCTCCTTGTAGGCAACCTGTGGTTTTCCTACATTAGCTTTTACTTTAAACTCTCTCAGCAATCGATCGACCAAAATATCGAGGTGTAACTCACCCATCCCGGAAATGATCATCTGCCCCGTATCCTCGTTCTCTTTCACCTGGAATGTCGGATCCTCTTCAGCAAGTCGCTCCAGCGAATCGTCCAACTTGTCCTGATCAGCCTTTGTTTTTGGCTCAATGGCAATCGATATGACGGGTTCGGGAAAGCGCATTGTCTCCAATAGTATTTGATGCTTGTCACTGGATAGCGTATTACCAGTCTTGGTAAATCGAAATCCCACGCCAGCTACTATATCGCCCGCCCTGGCCTCCTTCACATCCTCCCGCTTGTTGGCCGACATCTTAAGCAACCTGCCAATCTTCTCGTACTTGCCTTCATTGACATTCATTATATTCTGACCAACCCGCATGAAGCCTGAATAGACCCGAAAGTAAATCAGCTTTCCGACAAATGGATCGACCATAATTTTGAAGGCCAATGCTGAAAACGGCTCATCAATCGAAGCCTTGCGAACCTCCTCTTTTCCGGATTTATGGTTGCGCCCTTTTATCGGGGGCACTTCAAGCGGAGAAGGTAAATAATCGACTATCGCGTCGAGAAGTTGCTGCACCCCCTTGAACTTAAAGGACGAACCACAAAGGACAGGGGTAATCTTCACGTCGATGGTCGCCTTGCGAATTGCTCTCTTGATGTCTTTTTCATCAATTTCGTGACCTTCAAGATACTTCTCCAGCAGTGAATCGTCATACTCTGATAACGATTCGATCAGCCTGGATCTATAGTCAAGCGCTTGCTCCTTCAAATCTTTGGGGATTTCTATCTCCTCGAAACTGGAACCAAGCGTCTGATCATCATATATAATTCCCTTCATTTTGACCAGATCAATGACGCCATTGAACATGGCTCCATCGCCAATCGGCAGCTGAACAGGAACCGGATGCGCTCCGAGTCTCTCTTCAATCATATTCACAGCCCTGTAAAAATCAGCGCCTACCCTATCCATCTTGTTGACGAATGTCAATCGCGGTACTTTATATTTGTCAGCCTGACGCCATACGGTTTCAGACTGTGGTTCGACGCCTCCGACCGCGCAAAAGATCGCGACGGCTCCGTCTAAAACTCTCAAAGAACGTTCTACCTCGGCAGTGAAATCAACATGACCCGGAGTGTCAATGATATTGATATCGTGTTTCTTCCATTTACAGCTGATCGCTGCCGATGTTATCGTGATACCTCTTTCTTTCTCTTGTTCCATCCAGTCCATCGTCGCCGTCCCGTCATCGACTTCACCCATCTTATGGACTTTACCAGTATAATATAAAATTCTCTCCGTAGTAGTCGTTTTTCCAGCGTCAATATGCGCCATAATACCGATGTTTCGAAGAATATTCAGATTTACCTTTGGAACTGTCTTTTGCATAAAAAAACTCCACTGACGATCGAAAGAACTACCATAAACTAAAATTGGCAAGTATTGTGGAGAAATTTATTCTGAGCTTATGTTTACGTGTAATATTGAATTCAACAATATTACCATCTAAAATGAGCGAATGCTTTGTTTGCCTCAGCCATTTTATGCGTATCTTCCCTCTTCTTTATTGAAGGACCTTCATTTTTGGAAGCGGCTATTAACTCAGATGCTAATTTCTCAAACATCGTATTATCGTTTCTTTTTCTGGCAAAGCTGATAATCCAACGAATCGACAATGCTTGTCGCCTCTTTTCACTCACTTCGACAGGCACCTGATACGTTGCACCACCAACACGCCGGGATTTGACTTCAAGCACAGGTTTCACATTATTCAGGGCCTTCATGAAAATATCCAACCCATCTTTTTTGGTTCTCTCTTCGATCATATCAATCGCATCGTAAAATGTTTTCTCAGCTGTACTCTTCTTTCCTCGAGTCATCAATCCGTTGATGAACTTGGTCACCACAATACTCTTGAATTTAGGATCGGGCAATACTTCTCTTGGAACTACTCTTTTTCTTCTTGGCATAATTCCCTAGTCTTTATTTTTTCTTCTTTGTACCGTACTTTGAACGACCATGAACACGGTCTTGAACACCACTCGTATCCAGAACACCGCGAACGATATGATATCGAACACCAGGTAAATCCTTGACACGACCACCTCTTATCAATACAATGGAGTGCTCCTGCAGGTTATGTCCCTCACCGGGAATATAAGCAGTCACTTCAAATCCATTCGATAATCTCACACGAGCTACTTTCCGCAATGCCGAATTCGGCTTCTTCGGTGTCGTCGTGTATACACGCGTGCAAACGCCTCTCCTCTGGGGAGAACCTGTCAACGCAGGGGCTGATGTCTTGTGTGTTAGCTTCTTCCTACCGTGTCTAACTAACTGATTTATAGTCGGCAACTCAATTCTCCTAAATTGTAAAAATTAAAATATACTTAATATTTTAACAAATAGCAATATTTTTTTTCAAAAATGTTAAATATTTATTGCGTTTCTGCTACAGCTTCTACAGCCTCATCATTGCTTTCTTCTCCATCGGGCTCTTCCTCCTCGGGTCGCGATACAACCAGTTCACGGAATTCAGTCAGACCAGTTCCCGCAGGAATCAAATTACCCATGACTACATTTTCCTTTAATCCATGAAGATTGTCGATTTTTCCCTCAATGGACGCATCTGTCAGCACACGCGTCGTCTCCTGGAAAGAAGCAGCTGATATGAAACTGTCAGTCGTCAAGGATGCCTTCGTTATACCAAGTAACAACGGCTGGAATGTGGCCGGCTGCGCTTGACGCACATTGGCAACTTTCTTTTTCGCCTTTACGAGCTCTTTGTTGATTTCATCAACCTTGTCCTTCTCGATGAGATCGTTTTCCTCAAGCTCTGAATCACCCGGATCGGTCACAACAACCATGTTGCGAATACGCAGGTTTGCATCCTGGAATTTTAATCGATCCACCTGATCACCAGGCAAATAGAATGTATCGCCCGGATCATCAATCTTGATCTTTTGCAGCATCTGACGTACTATAACCTCGATATGCTTATCGTTTATCTTCACGCCCTGCATACGATAGACTTCCTGGATTTCATTTACCAGATATTCCTGCACACGGTTCGCTCCCATGATCGCAAGAATTTCATGCGGTGCCACAGATCCTTCACATAGTTTCTCACCTGCACTGACGAAATCGCCATCGTGCACGAGAATATGCTTACCATAAGGAATCTGATATATTTTTTCTTCCTGACCATCCTGAGAAGTGACGACTATCTTTCGAACACCTCGTCTGATCTCTCCAAACTTGACGTAGCCATCGATTTCAGAGACAATTGCCGGTTCCTTTGGTCGTCTTGCTTCGAACAGCTCGGCAACTCTGGGTAAACCACCGGTAATATCACGAGTCTTGGAAATCTCACGTGGAATTTTAACCAGAACGTCTCCAGCCTTTAAGTGATCACCTTCGTTAACCTGCAACGAAGCTCGCGTTGGAATGATATAGGATGCAAGATCTTTTCCATCTTCATCCGTTATTACAATCTGCGGACTCAAGTTACGACTTCTGGTTTCAATGATCACTCGTTGACGCATACCGGTCGCATCGTCAGCTTCCTCTCGATACGTCACGTTTTCCAGAATATCTACGTATTTAACAACACCGGTTTGTGTCGTTATGATGCTCGCAATGTATGGATCCCACTGGAACAGGATATCACCCTTTTTAACATCTGCGTCATCTTCTGTGATAATATTGGCGCCATAAGGAATGATATAGCTGTCAATTATTCGATTGTCATCATCGAAGATCTGGATCTTGCCGTTTCTTCCGGAAACAACATAACCCTGCTTCTCATGCTCGATAAGTTTCAGGTTATCAAACTTTGTCTTACCCTCATGCTTGGCCACAATTTGCGATTGTGCGGCAATACGTGAAGCAGTACCACCGATATGGAACGTACGTAATGTCAGCTGCGTGCCAGGTTCACCAATCGATTGGGCAGCCATGACTCCTACCGCCTCTCCATTGTTGGACAATTTACCTGTAGCCAGATTACGGCCATAGCAAAGAGCACACACACCGCGTTTAGCCTCACATGTCAGTACGGATCGGATTCTAACGTATTCGATTCCAGCATTGTAAATATCATCAGCCATCTTTTCATCAATCAAAGTACCGGCTTCAACAAGCACATTTCCATCGTCATCGAATATGTCTTCAGCAGCAACACGACCGAGAATGCGATCCCGCAGAGGCTCTATTACCTCTTCACCCTCTTTAAGGTCGCCAACTCGCAACCCGAGAATGGTACCACAATCATGCATGGTTACAATCACATCCTGCGCAACATCGACCAATCGCCGAGTCAGGTATCCGGCATCAGCAGTCTTCAGAGCGGTATCAGCCAAACCCTTTCGAGCACCGTGAGTAGAGATAAAGTATTCCAATACGGTGAGCCCCTCCCGGAAATTTGACGTGACCGGATTTTCGATAATTTCACCCATACCACCCGTCATCTTTTTCTGCGGTTTCGCCATCAGACCACGCATGGCTGCAAGCTGTCTGATCTGCTCCTTTGAACCACGTGCTCCGGAATCTGCCATCATAAAGATAGGATTGAATCCATCATTATGTTTTTTCAATTTCTGGAACATGATTTCGGCGACATCGCTTGTTGTGTGAGTCCAAATATCAATAATTTTATTATATCGCTCACCATCTGTAATAATTCTGTTCTCATATTGCTGACGAATCTTTTCGACTCGTTTGGAGGCTTTGTCGAGATAAGTCTGTTTCTCTTCAGGTGTTATGACATCCGTCATACTCACAGTAGCACCGGCTTTCATTGCATAATAGAAGCCCATCTCTTTCAGCTTGTCCAAAAATTGAGCTGTTACATAATTGCCCTTCTGTCGATAGACATCGGCAATTATTTCTCCGCAGCGCTTCTTGGTTATCAATTCATTAATAAAATCAATCCCTTCCGGAATGATCTGATTGAACATCACTCTTCCGGTCGTGGTTTGAATCATTTTATTTTTAATGCGAACCTTGATTTTCGCGTGCAGATCAATAATATCGTTATCATACGCAATGATAACCTCTTTCGGAGACGAGAACAGCATTCCTTCGCCCTTGCGATTGGTACCCACTTTTGTGATATAATAGACACCGAGCACCATATCCTGACTCGGAATGGCCAGAGGACGTCCGTTCGCCGGGGACAGAATATTATTCGACGACAACATGAGAATCTGTGTTTCTATTTGAGCGTAAAATGATAGCGGCACGTGCACAGCCATCTGGTCACCATCAAAGTCAGCATTGAATGCAGCGCACACGAGGGGGTGAATCTGAATCGCTTTTCCTTCAATCAATATTGGCTGAAATGCCTGAATACCGAGTCTGTGAAGCGTTGGCGCACGGTTCAGCATGATAGGATGGTCCTCAATGATCTCTTCGAGTATATCCCACACTTCACTATCTCGACGATCAACGAGCTTTTTAGCGCTCTTCACCGTCTTGACCAGACTTCTTTCTACGAGCTTTCGAATGACAAACGGCTTAAACAACTCAAGTGCCATCTCTTTTGGAAGTCCGCACTCATGCATTTTCAATTCCGGACCAACTACGATCACGGAACGACCGGAATAATCGATACGTTTTCCGAGCAAGTTTTGACGGAAACGGCCTTGTTTACCTCTCAACATATCGGAGAGAGATTTCAACGCACGATTGCTATCACCACGGACAGCTGCAGATTTTCTTCCATTATCAAACAAGGAGTCAACAGCCTCTTGAAGCATGCGCTTTTCATTGCGGAGAATTACTTCAGGAGCCTTGATCTCCAATAATTTTTTCAATCTGTTATTTCTGATAATAACGCGACGATAGAGATCATTCAGGTCAGATGTCGCGAATCGCCCCCCTTCCAGAGGTACGAGCGGCCTTAATTCAGGCGGAATGACCGGAATAACCGACATTATCATCCATTCCGGCTTGTTCTCTTTTCGCATCTGACTTCTCTTGAAAGCCTCGATGACCTTGAGTCGTTTCAAGGCTTCATTCTTTCGCTGGATCGATGTATCCACCTTGATCTGATGTCTTAATTCTCGGGACAGGCTATCAACGTCTGTATTTTTCAACAAGGTCAGGACGGCCTCGCCGCCAATCTGGACAACAAATTTATCGTCCTCATTTTCAGTTTCCGCTACAACTTCCGGAAACTCACTAATAATATGGAAATATTCTTCCTCACTGATGAGCTCTTTTGCCTTCAAGCCACTTTTACCGGGTTTGATAACGACATAGGATTCATAATAAATAATCTTTTCAAGATCTTTAATGCTCATCCCGAGGATATAGCCAATTTTTGAAGGAAGAGATTTCCAATACCAAATATGCACAACCGGGACTGCCAATGAAATGTGCCCCATACGTTCACGACGCACACTCTTTGTCGTGACTTCTACACCGCATCGATCACAAACGATTCCCTTATAACGAATGCGCTTGTATTTACCACAATGACACTCATAGTCGCGCACGGGCCCGAATATCTTTTCACAAAAAAGACCATCTTTTTCAGGCTTGAAAGAACGATAATTAATTGTTTCCGGTTTTGTGACTTCACCCCGCGATTTCTCCAGTATCTTGTCCGGAGAAGACAGGTTAATGGAAATCGCCGAAAAATTTGTTCTTAACGCTGGATTTTTTTCTTTTATAGAAAGTGCCAATGGCTATACCTCAAATTTATTCTATATATAATCTTTATTTTAAATCTTTAGACTATCAATCAAGGATTCGCAACCTGTGATTCACCATCCCAGTTTGCGGTCCCTAATTTTTGTCATTTAACAACTCAACATCCAGACCCAGACCGTGTAGCTCTCTGATGAGAACATTGAATGATTCCGGTAATCCGGGTTCAGGAATGTTGTTACCTTTAACAATGGCCTCATACGCTTTAGAGCGTCCCCGGACATCGTCCGATTTGACGGTCAGAATTTCCTGAAGTGTATGAGCAGCACCATAGGCTTCTAATGCCCAGACTTCCATCTCTCCGAAACGTTGACCACCAAATTGTGCTTTACCACCCAATGGTTGTTGTGTAATAAGAGAATACGGCCCAATAGAACGAGCGTGAATCTTGTCTTCAACCAGATGTGATAATTTCATCATATAGATAATTCCCACCATGACCGGATGATCAAACGGTTCGCCAGTAAGACCATCATACAGGATGGTCTTACTGCTACGCGGTAATCCCGCTTTATCCATCTCTTCCAGAATCTCTTCGTAGGTGGCTCCGTCGAACACGGGAGTTGCATATCTTACTCCCAACTTGTGACCGGCCCATCCCAGTGTAGTCTCCAGGATTTGCCCGAGATTCATACGAGACGGCACACCCAATGGATTCAATACAATATCCACCGGAGTTCCATCTTCGAGGTGAGGCATATCTTCCATCGGTACAATCTTTGACACAACACCCTTGTTACCATGACGACCAGCCATTTTGTCACCCACCATCAGTTTACGTTTCTTGGCAACATATACCTTGGCCAATTGAACAATACCTGGAGGTAATTCATCGCCGATCGTTAACTTAAACTTCAATCTCTCATATTCATCATCCAAATCTGCTAATTTCTTATAATATTGATCAAAAATCTTCTCAATCAGAGCATCTTTCTCTTCATTTTGAACAAGAGGTTTTGTGTAATCGATCGTATCAAATTCTATGCGTTCCAATATTTCCCGTTTCAGCACGACTTTCGCGCGAATAACGACTTTATTAACTTCAACATCGCGGATTCCGTCGGAAACTTCATCTTCCAACACCTTGATAATCTTTTCATTGCGCAACTCTTTTGTCTTACGTTTTTCGTCTTCCAACCATGCGCTCAAATCATCAAGTATCTTTTTCTCGCTCTTCTTCGACTTTGCGTCTCGTTTCTTACGAGAAAAAAGTTTTGTGCTGATGACAATGCCTTTCAATCCGGGAGGAGCCTTCATTGAAGCATCTTTCACATCACCGGCTTTTTCACCGAAAATGGCTTTCAGCAACTTTTCCTCCGGAGTTGGATCGGTCTCACCTTTCGGAGTCACTTTTCCAACCAGGATATCGCCAGCATTCACTTCCGCACCAACACGAATAATACCATTATCATCCAGATCTTTTGTTGCTTCTTCACTCACATTAGGTATTTCACGCGTCAGCTCTTCTTCACCGCGTTTGGTATCTCGTACTTGTAATTCAAATTCTTCAATATGAACGGACGTAAACACATCATCTCGAACCACGCGTTCAGAAATAATGATAGCATCCTCGAAATTATACCCACGCCACGGCATAAACGCGACGAGGACATTCTTGCCGAGTGCTAACTCACCATTGTTCGTACTGCAACCATCAGCAAGGACCTGTCCTTTTTTCACGACATCTCCTTCGCGGACAATGGGCACCTGATTGGTGGACGTGTCCTGGTTGGTACGCTGAAACTTGGTTAGATGATATGTATGTTGCTCAATCCTGTCAAAATCCAATAGAGAATCCACTGAATCTACACTTTCAGGATCCTGGTCAATACGGATTGTAATACTTTCAGCAGTCACTTTTTCAACGACACCATCGTAATCCGAATGAATCATAGCACGTGAATCTCTGGCCACTTTTTCTTCCATACCGGTTCCCACAACGGGTGATTCGGCACGAAGCAGTGGTACGGATTGACGCTGCATATTGGAGCCCATGAGGGCACGGTTGGCATCATCATTTTCCAGAAACGGAATCAATGAAGCGGCCGCGGAAACAATTTGCGTCGGCGAAACATCCATATAATCCACTTTATCTTTTGGGATAAGCGGATAATCGGCCTTGAAACGACACTGGACTCGATCCAGTTCGAACTCATTTTTCTCATTCAGGATCGCATTTGCCTGGGCTACATAATAATTTTCTTCATCATCAGCCGATAAATATTCGATCTCATTCTGTACAACACCGTTTTTAACCCTGCGATACGGGGTTTCGATGAAACCAAAATTATTTATTCTGGCGAACGTTGTCAGCGACGAAATCAGACCGATATTGGGACCTTCCGGCGTCTCAATAGGACAAAGTCGGCCGTAATGCGTATAATGCACATCTCGAACCTCGAAACCGGCACGTTCTCTGGTGAGACCGCCGGGGCCAAGAGCCGAAAGCCTTCGTTTATGCGTCAATTCGGCCAGAGGATTCGTCTGATCCATAAACTGCGAAAGTTGGCTTGTACCGAAGAATGTGTTCAATACCGACAGAATTGTACGAGCATTCACAAGATCCTGAGGCGTTAACTTCTCGGTCTCACGAAGGTTCATACGTTCCTTGATGGTACGAGCCATTCGTGACAATCCAACTGTCATTTGAGACGCGAGCTGTTCACCGATCGTACGAATTCTTCTATTACCCAAATGATCAATATCATCCGGCGTCCTCTTTCCATTACGCAATTCGATGAGATATTTGATAATTGCAATAATATCGGTTTCCGTGAGAACTGTATTTTCCGTATCTATGGAAATATCCAGCTTTTTATTCAACCGGTGTCTACCGACATTACTCAAATCGTAGCGTTTTGGATTGAAGAATAATCGATCAACCAGATTTCTGGCCGTTTCCAGATCCGGTGCATCGCCCGAACGTAATTGTCTGTAAATCGTCTCCAGCGCTTCTTTTTCTGATTTCGCTGAATCCTTGCGCAAGGTATTACTAATGATATCCGGACCTGCGCTGGTATCGTATTTTAAAATGTAAATCTTATCTATTTTGCCATCATCACCGATTTCACGCAACCGTTTCAACGATTCTTCAGTGATGATACTATCCTTTTCTATTAAGATTTCACCTGTATCAGTATCAATAACATCCAGAGCACAATATTGATTGACGAGTTCATCATCGTCAATACTCTTCTCTTCAATCAAATCGAATAGATTTAGTATATCTTCATTTGATGAATGACCCAGAACTCTCAACAGAGTAGTGACAGGAAATTTCTTTCGTCTATCGATAAGAACATACATCACATCATTGATATCGGTTGTGAATTCAACCCATGCTCCTCTGAGCGGAATGATCCTGGCAGAGTACACTTTCGTTCCATTCGGATGAGTGAATTCATCAAAAAAGACACCTGGTGAACGATGTAACTGGCTCACGATAATTCGTTCAGCGCCATTGATGATAAACGTTCCCCGATTCGTCATGATAGGAATATTACCAAGATATACGACCTGTTCGATCGTATCTGTATATTCTTCACTCTCACTATCCGGATCTCTCATTGAAAGACGCAGCTTTGCCTTCAACGGCACAGCATACGTCACACCTCTGTCCTGACACTCTGTGATGTCATACTTCGCCTTATCCAGAAAATAAGACACGTATTCGAGGATGAAATTTTCCTTGCTGTCCTCAATAGGAAATATACTATTAAAAACTGCCTCGAGTCCTTCTTTCTCCCGCATTACGGGATTCACATTCATCTGAAGAAAGTCTTCGAAGGACTTTAACTGAATGTCCAAAAGGTCAGGCAGTTCAGCAGCTTTTTTAATCTTAGAAAAGGATTTCCTCTTGACAGTTTCAATCATAAAGAAATCCACTCCAATTGTTTTTTTTCACAATGATATTACTTTAAGTCGACAGAAGCTCCAACTTCTTCCAACTGTTTTTTAATGGTTTCAGCTTCTTCTTTACTAACGGCTTCTTTAACAGGCTTTGGAGCTGAATCGACAAGATCCTTCGCCTCTTTAAGACCAAGCGATGTAATTTGTCGTACAACCTTGATTACCTGAATTTTCTTATCACCAGCTGAGTTGAGCACAACGTCAAATTCTGTTTTTTCTTCTTGTTCTGCAGGAGCGGCTGCTGCACCCGGAGCGGCTGCTGCGACTGCGACTGGCGCTTGTGCTGAAACACCAAATTTATCTTCCAAAGCTTTAACCAGGTTTGAAAGATCGAGAACACTTAATTTTTCGATGGCTTCAATGATTGTTTCTATTCCCTTATCTCCTGCATTGCTAGCCTTTTTTGCCTTGGGAGCAGATTTTTTTTCTTCGACTTTTTTTTCAGTCACTTTGCTCTCGACATTTTCTGCCATTTCAAATCCTCCGTAAAAATCAACCTTCTTGTTCTTTCTTCTCTTTTATTGCATTTATTACGAACACTGTTTTTTGCAACAAATTATTAAGAGAATAAACTAAATTAGATATTGGGGCACCGATCGTACCCACTACTTGAGCAATCAACATATCCTTGCTCGGTAAATTAGCCAACTGATTTATCTCTTCACCTGTAAAAACCTGACCATCGAGATAATAAGCCTTCAGAGAAGGTTTATCAGTCTTTTTATTAAATTCCTTGATCACCTTAATGGGGGCAATTGGATCATCTTCGCCAAGGGCAATCGCTACTGTTCCTTCAAAATACCTGGAAATTTCCTCGATACCCAAATTTTCAACAGTAATCTTTGCCAGCGTGTTTTTCACAACCTTGTATTCAACCGACGACTCACGTAATTTCGCTCTCAGGTTACTTATTTCTTCTACATTCAAGCCTTTAAAATCGGTCAAAAGAACGCTTTTTGCTTCTTTTAGCTTGGCAGTAAGTTTTTCAACAGCCTCTATTTTCTCTGGTTTCGGCATTTTGATATTCCTCAAAATGTTATTTACTTAAATTCATCTAATAAAAGGGATCGATCCAAACTGATTCCTGGGCCCATTGTACTTGATACGGTAGCGCTTTTCAAATATTGTCCCTTGGTCGACGTTGGTTTCAACCGAATAATCGTCTCAACAAAAGCCTTGATATTATCACGAATCTTGTTGTTATCGAACGAGACCTTGCCAACACCAACATGAACGATACCATGACGATCAACGCGAAAATCAATCTTTCCAGCCTTGACCTCTGTCACTGCTTTTGCCAAATCATTTGTAACCGTACCACTCTTTGGATTTGGCATTAATCCCTTGGGTCCCAAAATCTTTCCAAACTTTCCAATGTTTCCCATGACATCCGGCGTCGCTATAATTACGTCAAACTCAAACCAACCACCCTGAATTTTCTCAAGATACTCGTCCAATCCAACGTAGTCTGCACCAGCATCCTGCGCTTCTTTTTCTTTTCCACCCTTGGTAAGTACGAGGACTCGAACGGTTTTACCTATCCCGTGAGGTAAAGAAACCGCACCTCTCACCATTTGATCTGAATGTCTTGGATCAACTCCTAAGCGTAAGGCGACATCGATTGTTTCATCAAATTTCGCCGGTGCACATTTCTTCAATACCTCGATTGCCTCATCGAGTGAATATTCTTTTCCCTTTTCGAGATTTTCTTTATTTTTTGTGTATCTACT
>Ga0272443_10004378_pt1 | contig 15440 bp, 13 predicted proteins | sample SSMAcet12_FD_193581 | JGI IMG/M metagenome (GOLD analysis project Ga0272443, IMG submission 193581) | Marine sediment archaeal communities from Little Sippewissett salt marsh, Falmouth, MA, United States - SSM-Acet-12 | ecosystem: Environmental > Aquatic > Marine > Wetlands > Sediment ...
ATCTGTGGCATCCAACTCGCATACCTCCCAAACAGATCGTCCCATAGAGTATGCCTAGAAATAGTTAAGATAATCGATATCGAGAGAAAATAGGACCATGTTATAATGTGTCATGCCGAAGGTCGGAGGTGGCCGGAGTATTTTCATACAATTCAAAACATTCAAATGAAACTATATGGTGAAGAAAAATAGCAAATTGAATTATTATCCCGTTATGGAAAAGTTGGAAAGCCGAATGATTCATTCCATCCCCGAATCTATCGACTCGAAATTCCCATTCTATTTTCGTTTGTACAATTCACGGACGAATTCCCTGTTCATGGAGGCGATCACGTCTCCAAGAATTCCCATCATGAAGAGCTGAAACCCGACGATGATCAGTATCGCGGTGAGGATGGTCAAAGGTATGTGATCGATGTGGTTAAGCCAGTCCCTCACCACGTAGACCCCCAGGAGAAACCCAAAAGCTCCGAAAATTGAGCCAATCACTCCAAAGTAGAATAGAGGATTGTGGGTCTTGGCCATCCTGTATATCGTAGCGATTATCTTGGACCCATCCTTTAGAGGGTTGAGCTTGGTCTGGGTGCCTGTAGACCTCTCCCTGTAAGTTATGGGAACCTCGGTTATGCAAAGCCCCTTCTTCACACTCTCGATGGTCATCTCAGTCTCGATCTCGAAGCCCGCCATAGTAAGATCGAGCCGCTGGATGCCTTCCCTGGTAAACGCCCTGTATCCTGTAAGGATGTCGTTCAAGGGTACTTTGTAGACGAGCCTAAAGAATAAGTTGATCAGCTTGTTGCCGACCATGTTCAGCCTGGTGAGAGCTCCTTCCTGGAGGTTTCCGAACCTGTTTCCAATAACGTGATCAGATTGACCACTCTGGACAAAATCGAGGAGGGAAAAAGCCTCGGACGGAGAGTAAGTCCCATCTCCGTCTATCATCAGGATGTAGTCAGATTCGATTATTTTGAAAGCATCTTTGAGGGCCTGACCTTTTCCTTTTCCGGTCTGGAGAAACACCTTGGCCCCAGCCACTCTCGCCCTGGATACAGTTTCATCGACGCTGTGGCCGTCTACCACCAACACATTTTCGAAACCCATCGCCTTGAACTCTCCAATCACCTCAGCGATGGCGTCCTCTTCGTTGAGGGTGGGGATTAGAACGCAGACTTCTTCGAGGCCCATAGTATCAGCTCACTGGTATTAAAAATGTGCTAGATCCTTAAATAAATTATTGGAATTTTACCGCTCAGAGCTTTACCGCCTTTGCTATCAAGCCCTCGAACTTCTTGATTAAATCCACCATGTCATCTTTCGTGGTCTCCACGTAAAGCCTGATCAAAGGCTCAGTATTGGAAGGCCGGATCAGAACGCTGTAGCTCTCCGTTACAACCTTTAACCCATCGGTGGTATCTGGCTCCATCGGGGCAAGCTCAGACTCAAGCCTTTTCATTACTTCTTTTGTGTCACCCTCTATCAGGATCCCTTTCTGAAGGTATGGATAGTCTGCGATCTCATCAGCCAGCTCGGAGAGCTTCTTTCCTCGTGAGATGACCTCACCGAGGGCGAGGCTCATGGCGAATGGGTCGTCCGAGTACTGGAACTCGGGCAGGAAGAAGTGAGCACTTCTTTCCACTCCCACGACTGCGCCTTCGTTCCTGACCCGATTGGCCACGTAGACGTCACCCACCCGCTCCCTGATTACCTCTATTCCGACAGGTTCCAATTCACGTTCCACTATCATAGAACAATCGAAACCTGCCACCACTTTATCCCCAGAACTGTACTTCTCTTTCGCCAAGATTATGGCGATCTTCTCCGGAGGAACGATCCTTCCCTTGTCATCTATCACGAGGCCCCTGTCCGCATCTGGATCGAAGCCCACGCCGTAATCTGCGTTCTTATCGAGAACCACCTGAGCTGCGGCCCGGAGTGATTCCTCCGTAGGAGAGGGACCTCTGCCAGGGAACATTCCATCGGGCTCGCCATTTAAAACCGTGAGGGAAAAATCCAGGTCTTCATAAAGGGACGGCATCGTGCAGGCAGATCCATTCCCCATGTCCAATACCACGTTCAGATTTCGCCCGAAATCAAGCCTGTCTTTCACATAGCCAGTGTAGTTCCTGATGGCAAACTCTGAAGAGCGATCGACCTTCTGGCCTTCGCCTTCTCTGAAGTTTCTCTCTTCGTAAAAGTCCATCATCTCGGTCTGGTGGTAGAGCATTCCATAACCTTCAGCAGTCCTGAACCGAATCCCATTGTATTCAGGTGGGTTGTGGGAGGCCGAGATGTAGGCTGCTGCATCTAACCCAGACTTCCAGGTCTGATAGCTCAGAACAGGTATGGGCAGAAGGCCGTATCTCTCTAAGCTGCATCCTGTGGTGAGAACACCTTCCAAAAAGGCCTTCTCTATTGAGGGGCCACTGACGCGGGTATCCCTGCCCAAACTGATGCACCCATTGATATAGGTTCCAAAGGCTTTGCCTACTCGTCTGGCAATATTCTCTGTGAGATCGGTGCCATAGATACCTCTAACATCGTAAGCTCTGAATACTGTCAATTTATGAGCCCCTCCTCAAGGATTTTATCCACACATATTCATAAATATTTTTCATAGTATTATCAGTTTTGCAAATATATCACAATCTCAATTCAAATTGGTTAAGGACGATGGATTATTTCCCAATTGGGATACATACAGTGATCTCATTTGGTAACATAGTAAGACAATCTCATACTTGTCGATACAATCATTCCAGCGATATTGGAACTGCCCCCAAACCAATTTTCTTTTGTGATTATTATTCCAGCTTTCAGCCTCAAATGAGCACACCTCACAAGACTCACTTGCACATTACGACCTCAACCCCTCATTATCCTGTTCTTTGCGGCCTTGTTCCCGAAAGCGTAGTACTGGCCCTGATCTATCAGGTCCTGGAGGGCATCTTCACCGCTCGTTTTGCCACCAGAAACAAAGGGTTCGAGCATGTAGGCGATCTCCTCAAGGCTCGGGATTTCAGCCTCGCACCTCGCAATCAGGCGGCCCATCAGATCGATCAAAGCATCTACGACAGGTCCCGATGATAGGAGCAGGAGGAGGACATCTTCGTGAGCGAGATCGTAGTTCTTCGCCATCTCGGCCAAGAGGAGAAGAGATGAAACGGAAACAACCCGGACTTGGCCGACTTCATCCTCTTCGAGGACTACTTCTTCTGCCCGATCAAGATCGGACGGGTGAACCACGTACATCCCCAGAACGCCGCTCAGGTCTTCTTCTGGGACTGTCTTTTCTACCTCTTCAATCCTGCCCATGAGATCATCGATCTTTATCTGGCTTTCTTTGGCTGCCACCTCCAAGAGGAGGGAAATGCCCGTATGAGACTTCCAGCGGCCATCGAAACCGTTTTCGAACCCCAGAAAGGGGCCCAGACAACAGACCAGATCACAGAGCGCCTTATGGTACTGGATTTCCTCCTTTTCGAGACAGCCTTTCAGGTACTCTCCGAGGTCTTCCACATCTTTTATGCCCTGGACGAATCCGCGAAACCGAGATATTGCATCCTCATCTTCGAGATTCCCAGCCAGAGACAACGCTTGATCGAGAGTGATCTTCATCTACCCACCCAGTCGGCACCATACCACATATACGTCTTTCCACAGACATTTATAGACACAGTCAGATCTTGGTAGCCTACCAAGAGTGTTGCTGAACAATTCTACCTCGTTTGATTTTTATTGAATACCCCGCAGCATGTTGCTGTTTTTGCTGTTTTTGTCTAGCTGATCCTTCGGGGCTTGTAATTCGGGTTGCATTTCTTGAAGGGTACAATCAAATAGTTGGATGACTGCCTCTCCGCCCTGCTGAAAAGTATCACGGATATCATCGAGGGTAGGTGTGTACATCGCGTTTTCAACTCGTTGTACTATCCTCAGCCACCCTAACGAAATAATATATCGGCAAACATAATAAATTTTGTGGTAGGGGGGTGAGCAGTTACTTTCTTTCTTTCCATCTCAATCTCCTGAGAGTTACCGCAAAACTTTTTGCAGAACAAGAGCTATAAATGATGGTATTCATTTATTTGAGAAAGATATTTTCGCCGAGTGGTGTTCATCATGACTGAAGCCATGTTTTATGACAAATTGGAGGGGGGCGACGTTCGATGTGGGCTTTGCAACCACAGATGCCGCATAAAGCCAGGTAAAAGAGGGATCTGCGGCGTGAGGGAAAACCAGGAGGGGACCCTCAAATCCCTGGTTTACGGAAAATTGATCGCAATGCACGTAGACCCCATCGAGAAAAAGCCGCTCTACCACTTCATGCCAGGCCACCTCAGCTACTCCATCGCCACCGTCGGCTGCAACTTCAGGTGCCTTCACTGCCAGAACGCTGACATATCCCAGATGCCAGCTGAAAGAGGCATCATCGCCGGAGATTACGTCCCTCCAGAAGATGTGGTCTCGGAAGCGATCAGCGCCAAATGTCTCTCCATCGCCTACACTTATACCGAGCCCACCATATTCTTCGAGTACGCTTACGACGTGGCGAAACTGGCAGCAGGAAAGGGGCTGAAGAACGTCTTTGTCAGTAACGGCTACATGACCGAGAATGCTGCGAGGACTATCGAGCCGTACCTTGACGGGATAAACATCGACCTCAAAGGCGATGACGAGTTCTACAAGAAGGTCTGCGGCGCAAGGCTCGATCCGGTCAAGAGGACAATCGAGTTGATGTGGAACCTGGGAATCTGGGTCGAGGTGACGACCCTCCTCATACCTGGCTACAACGACTCAGATTCGCAGCTGGAGGACATTGCCCAGTTTCTCGCAGGTATAAGCTCTGACATCCCCTGGCATGTGACCGCCTTCTACCCCACCTACAAACTGAAAGACGCGCCGCCAACGAGTGCCCAGATTCTCCGGCGCGCGATCAAGATCGGGAAAAAAGCGGGGATCAAGTACGTCTACGGCGGAAACATTCCAGGCGAAGACGAGGACACCCTCTGCCCCGACTGCGGAAAGTCCCTGGTGGATAGGTTTGGCTTCAGGGTGACGAGGAACAGTGTCGTTGATGGAAAGTGTCCCGACTGCGGCGAGAAGGTCGCCGGGGTCTGGTGATCCTGGCCCCGGGCAGGTCTTTTCAAAGCCGTTTTTGCCGGGCGTTTTCATCGCTTTTGACATGCACCTCACTTCTCGGACTTCCACGTTCCTGTCCCTACCGCCAGCTCTGTCGCAAGAGGGTGCCTCTGATGGGACTTGGCGGCGAGGATTATCCCCTTTCAAGCGTGGAGACTGTTGCTTCTGCGGAGAGGCTCTTGGCTTCGGCGGTCCTGTGCTCGGTACTCATCTCCAGCTCCACCCCCTGAGTGCCAATCTTCAGCCGGGACAGAAGAGGGGCGAATAGCACGAAGATCAGCAGCCCTACCAAGATGCTGGACTGAGCTACGAACATGGTGTCGGAAAGCAACCTGGTGCCGTTCTCGATCTCCCAAAATAGGAATAAATAGTAACAAAGTCCCAGAAGAGATAGTATAAGCAACACCAAAAGGCATTTTTGATACCGTGGAATATCCGCTCTGAGATCAGTATCTTTCGTCTCGGCTCTTTTAATTGCTCTCAAGTTGCGAATGGCCTTTACGTTCCCCGTGAGCTCAACCGATTTTTGAAATTCCTTCTCTGCTTTTTTGTTCTGTTTTAACTGGAAATAGACGTAACCGCAGTTGTTGTGAACCTCAGAAAGGGCAAGTTTATCCATCGAGCCTGAGTTCCCCAAGGCCCCTCTATACTGCACCTCAGCCTCCTTGAAGTACCCCTCATCGGCCATTATGTCCCCGAGGGTGCTGAGCGCATATGGATCGGCAGGATCGGTTTGGAGTGCAGTTCTGACCTCCCTTTCAGCCTCGGAGAAGCGTTCCTGTTCTCTCAGAAGAAGGGCATAATTGTTGTGCGCGGCTGCATATTTTGGATCGTGTTCGATGGCCTTTTTGTAATGATCTTCGGCCTCATCTCGCCGACCCAATTCTTTGAGAAGATTGGCGTAATTGTTGTGCGCGTATGCACCTTTTGGATCGATTTCGACGACCTTTTTGTAGTGATATTCGGCCTCAACTTTCCGACCCAATTCTGCTAGAAGGAGGGCGTAATTGTTGTGCGCGGCTGCATATTCGGGATCGTGTTCGATGGCCTTTTTGTAGTGATATTCGGCCTCAACTTTCTGACCCAAATCGTCGAGAAGATTGGCGTAATTGTAGTGCGCGGCTGCATATTTTGGATCGAGTTCGAGGGCCTTTTTGTAATGATCTTCGGCCTCAACTTTCCGGCCCAATTCTTTGAGAAGGTTGGCGTAATTGTTGTGCGCGGCTGCATATTTTGAATCGAGTTCGACGGCCTTTTTGTAGTGATCTTCCGATTTTTCATGGTCCCCGAGTGACTGAGCTGCAAGCCCCGCATTATTGTAGGCGCTAGCTTGTTGACCATCCTTTAAAACTGGTGCTGCTACCAAGGCCGATACATAGGCAAGATCGTATCTTCCTTCGCCGCCGAGCTTTGATGACAAACCCAAAAGCTCGTCTCCGCCTATCTCCATCTCCTGGGCCAGCCGAGTGGCTTCATCCACACAGGCCTCCATATCGCTCTTCTCGATGCAGGTTGCCAGTTTTTTCAGGAACTCTTCTATTCTCTCGCTCATTCAAACAACGCCAGGAGTCCCCTGATCTTATGGATAAAAAAGTTTCTCATCTGGATAAAAATACGATCACAATTCCAAAACACCGCCAGACCCAACGCTTATAAGTACGCAGAGACAATGCCTCGGACTTATATGCCATTCTGCAGCGTGGAAGAGGCTATCGAAGAAGTAAGAGCGGGCAACTTCATCGTCATCCTGGACGACGAAGACCGGGAAAACGAGGGCGACCTCATGATTGCGGCCGAGAAAGCGACCCCTGAGGCCATCAACTTCATGGCAAAGTACGGCCGAGGCCTGATATGCGCGCCGCTATCCGGCGATCGGATCGAAGAGCTATCCCTTCCGCTCATGACCCTGAACAACACTGAGAAGATGGGAACCGCCTTCACGGTATCCGTCGACGCCAAAGGCCGGGGCGTGACCACTGGAATCTCGGCTTTCGACCGGGCAGAGACCGTGAAGACGTTGATCGACCCTTCGGCAACTCTAAACGACCTCGTGATGCCGGGCCACACTTTCCCCCTCAGGGCCAAAGAGGGCGGGGTCCTCCAACGAGCTGGCCATACCGAGGCCTCCGTCGATTTGGCCAGGATGGCCGGCCTCTATCCTGCAGCCGTGATCTGCGAGATCATGGCCGAAGACGGGACGATGGCCCGCTTTCCCGAGCTTCAAAAGTTCGCAGAAGAGCACGACCTCAAGATGGTCACGATAGAGCGATTAATCAAACACAGGATGCACAGCGAAAAGATGGTCCACAGGGTGGCTGAAGTGGACATGCCAACGAAATACGGCCACTTCAGGGCCATAGGCTACGAAAGCGAAGTAGACGGCAGGTGTCACATCGCTCTTGTGGCGGGAAATCCCGCGTCAGGAGACGCTCTGGTCCGAGTCCATTCCGAATGCCTCACAGGCGACGTTTTCGGATCGGAAAGGTGCGACTGCGGCGATCAGCTCCACCGCTCGATGAAGATGATCAGCGAGAACGGAAACGGCGTCCTTCTCTACATGCGCCAGGAAGGGAGGGGGATCGGCCTTGCAGACAAGCTTCGGGCCTACCACCTCCAGGAGAACGGCTACGATACAGTCGAGGCCAACCACAAGCTTGGATACCCTGCAGACCTCAGGGATTATGGGATAGGTGCCCAGATCTTGGTGGACTTGGGAATCAAAGATATGAGGCTCCTTACCAACAACCCCAGAAAGATAATCGGCCTTGAGGGATATAACCTGAACATCAAAGAAAGGGTTTCCATGGAGATTCCCCCCACCGGCGCAAACAGAAAGTACCTGGAGACGAAGAGGGACAAACTCGATCACCTCTTGCTCCTGGACTGATCTGGGGATGAGTAGGGGTCAAGCTCGGCCGATCAACCAAACAATCGGCCAAGAGCAATTGTCCAAATGATCAGCCCTTATCCCCATCTGAAGAGAGCTGTCCTGTTCGCTTAATGGCAATCACTCGATGGCGATCTTCTTTCTAGCTGTGACCTCCACCTTTGGCATCTTGATTTCGAGCACACCTTTATCAAGCTCAGCCTTCGCCTTTTCGGTTTTGATCTTTGCAGGAAGCTTCAAGAATCGATGGAACTTGGTGCAAGTTCGCTCCTTCTTGTAGAACTCTTCCCCCTTCTCTTCTTTCTCTGCCTTCTGCTCGGCCTTGACCTCCAGGGTATCTTCGGTGATGGAGATTTCAATCTCGCTTTTGTCCATTCCGGGCATGTCCATGCTCACCAGGATATCTTCATCGGTTTCTTTGATGTCCGCCAGAGGCGCCATGATCTCTTTGGAGGCGATGGGTGCTTCTTTCATGAACTCCTCCATCGTTTGGTTCATCTTCTCTTGGAAGCGTCTGACCTCAGGCAGGTATCTGGATTCGAAATCTGCAAGCCCCATATCCTCCATCAGCTTGTTCATGCGCCTCTGGAGACGGTTGATGTCGTCTATCGGTACCAATCCGGTCAAAGTTACCACCAATAATAAACTTGTTTTGTGTGGTTAAATTTCTTACGATAGACGCGCTTTGGCAAAGTCTAAGATAGAGTCTATAACAGACTCGACTGCTGTAGATACGCCTGCAATAAGAGTCTACGATAGACTCGCTTATGGCAGATAAGCCTCTTGTATCTCTACAACTTCTTTGCTGTTCTCGGCCGCAGCGTACTCTTCGAGAGGCTCTCGGTTCAGCTCTAGGAATGTGTGGCCCCAGGTGAACTTGCTAAGTATCTCTTCGGCCTGTTCCCTTTCCCCGAGGATTATCAGGGCGGCGGCAAAAGCTTCCACAGTTGAAAGCTTGAAGGGCTTTCCGAAGTTGACGGGATTTGCCGCCACGAGATAGGGAAGCGCCCTCTCTTTTGCGCGAAGCTTAGAAAAGACCTCTTCGGCATGGGCCCAGGAACAGTCAAGGGCGGCAATTCCTCTGCCCACTTTGTTTCGATCCTCTGGCGAGAGGGCCTTTTCGGAAAAGGGGCTCAAGACCAGATATCCACGCAAATGGTTCCATCTCTTGGTGGATCTGGCCAACTTGAACCGGACCAGCTTTTTGCCGCTACACCTCTTGGGATCGCACTGGTTGGCTTGATAGATGAGAAGCTCCATTGAACGGAGATCTACCGATAATCCTATTAACGTTGTTTGGCTTCAACCGTACAAATTCTCACTATGAAAAAAGAACTCAGGAGCCACCCTGATGAGCGAGATCTCCAAGGAGTACAATTTCACGCAGGTTGAAGAGAAATGGGCGGACACTTGGGACAAATCCGTCTACTATTTCGACTGGAACTCGAGTCGACCTCAGTACATCATCGATACGCCCCCACCCTACCCCACAGGAAACTTCCACATAGGCAACGCCCTCAACTGGTGCTACATCGATTTCGTGGCCAGGTACAAGCGGATGCGAGGATACAACGTGATGTTCCCACAAGGATGGGACTGCCACGGCCTTCCAACCGAGGTCAAGGTAGAAGAGATCCACAACATCACCAAAAACGAGGTATCGAGGGCTGAGTTCAGGCGGCTCTGCGAGGAACTCACCGCCCAGAACATCGACAAGATGAGAGTCACGATGCGGCGGCTTGGGTTTTCGACCGATTGGTCCAACGAATACGTCACCATGCTTCCTGAGTACTACTCCAAGACTCAGTGCTCTTTCGTCCAGATGTACGAAAAGGGCATGATCTACAGGGAAGATCATCCGGTCAACTGGTGTCCAAGGTGCGGCACTGCCATAGCTTTCGCTGAGGTGGAATACGATTCCAGGACTACAACCTTGAATTACATGCGTTTTGGCTCACCCTTGGGCGACTTGGAGATCGCCACCACCCGACCTGAGCTTCTGGCCGCCTGTGTTGCCGTAGCGGTCCATCCTGAAGATGAAAGAAACAAGATGTACATCGGCACTAAGGTTAAGGTTCCCATATTCGATTACGACGTTGAGGTCTTGGCCGACAAAGAGGTGGACCCAGAGTTTGGAACAGGCGTTGTCATGATCTGCACCTTCGGCGACAAGCAAGACGTTCGCTGGTGGGTTGACCACGATCTGCCGCTCCGCCAGGCCATCGACAGGGCCGGAAAGATGACCGAGATCGCAGGAAAGTACGAGGGCCTTTCCATCCCTGAGTGCAAAGATGCTATAATCGAAGAGATGAAGGGCCAGGGGATCATATACGAACAAGAACCTCTGGACCAGAACGTGGGGCTCTGTTGGAGATGCAAGACCCCAATAGAGATTCTCTCTGAAAGACAGTGGTTCGTCAAAATCGATCCCGACGAGATCATCGACACATCTGCCGAGATCGATTGGATCCCGGATCACATGGAGATCAGACTCAAGAACTGGACCGGTACCATGGACTGGGATTGGTGCATCTCCCGGCAGAGAATATTTGCAACACCCATCCCGGTCTGGTACTGCAAAGGCTGCGGAGAGCCTTTGGTTGCCAAAGAGGAATGGCTGCCGCTCGACCCCAACCAAAACTCGCCACCAGAATCTTGTCCTCACTGCGGCTCAAAAGAGTTTGAGCCAGAAACCGATGTTCTGGACACCTGGATGGACAGCTCCATTTCGGCTCTGAACGTCACTGGTTGGCTGAGCGATCATCCAGCCAAATATCCTGCTCAGCTCAGGCCCCAGGGCCACGATATCATCAGAACCTGGGCTTTCTACACCATTCTCCGGGCAAAAGCTCTCGTAGGCGTAAGGCCGTGGGATTCCATTCTCATCAACGGCATGGTCTTGGGCGAAGATGGCCACAAGATGAGCAAATCTCTGAACAACTTCATCGCCCCTGAAGAAGTAGTTGTAAAATACGGTGCAGATGCTTTCAGGCAATGGGCCGCAATTGGGGGGAGCCCTGGAAACGACGTCATGTTCCGATGGAAAGATGTCATCTCTGGAGGCAGGTTCCAGCAGAAGCTCTGGAGCATGTACCGATTCTCTGCGCCTTTCGCCAAGAAGTCAGATGCGCCTCCAAACCAGGTAGATCTCTGGCTCCTGGCCGAGCTGGATCGCCTTGTGGAGAAGGTCACCGATGCCATGGATCGGTACCAGTTTGACGAAGCCTTCAGAGCCGTCAGGGGATTCGCCTGGGAGGTGTTCGCTGACAATTACATCGAGCTTGTCAAGTCCCGGCTCTATGGGCCAGACGGGCCCGAGAAAGGGGCAGCTCAAGCTTCCATATACAAGGCCATCGAAACAATAGCAAGGCTCCTCGCCCCCTTCACGCCCTTCATAGCAGAAGAGATCTATCGCAGCCTCACAGGCGAGAGCGTCCATGCTGCATCTTGGCCTAAGTCCTCTGACCTTACTTCACAGAACGAGGGCGAGCTGATAAAAGAGGTAGCATCAGCCGTTAGACGTTACAAGTCTGACCAGGGTATGGCCCTCAACGCTCCTTTGGGCAACGTTGAAGTTTACACCGAGCTGGACCTGGATACCTCCGATCTGAAGGGATCAACCAATTCGTCCGCTGTGGTGAAGAAAGGCAAGCCTCAGGTCGAAGCCAAGGCCAGCGAGGTCAAACCTCAGATGAAACACATAGGTCCCAAGTTCAAGGACAAGAGCAAGGCGATCATCGATGTGCTCCTTTCCATGGACCCACAGGAAGTTGCCCAGCAAAAAGACACTGGGAAGGTTCTGGTGGCTCTGGGCGAAGAAACTCTGGAGCTTGGACCCGAGACTGTGGAGATCGTGACCGAGATGGTATCTGAAGGCCAAGCCGTGGATATGATCTCCCTTGAAAATGCCACGGTTCTCATCAGGACCTGATCATGATCGAAGTCGAAGCCAAAGCCCGATGTTCTCCTGAAATCGCAGAGAAGATAGTCGAGCAGGGTGGGAAGAAGTTGGGTGTGGAAAACCACCTCGACTTATACTTCAACTCTCCCCAACACGACTTTGCCCGCACCGACGAAGCTTTGCGGATCAGGATCAAGGAAGAGGGCGTCCGGCTGACTTACAAAGGTCCCAAGCTGGACCTGGAGACCAAGTCTCGAAAGGAAGTTACGGTCGAGGTGGACGATCCCGAAGCCCTAGAAGAGATTGTTGAGTCGTTGGGCTTTGTCAGGGCTGCAGTAGTGAAGAAACAGAGGACTAAATACGCTTTGGATGAGGCAGTTTTGTGTCTGGACGAGGTGGAGGGTCTTGGGACCTTTCTGGAAGTTGAGATCTCGGGCGGCGAGGACTGGGAAATCCAGAAAGGAAAGGTCCTTGAGACCATGTCCCGGCTCGGGCTGGAGGAGTCCATAAGGGAGTCTTATCTGGAGCTCTTGGCCGAAGGCCGGGACGATTTATAGCTGGCTGTAGTGTTCAACGGCGCCTTTTGGACGAGTCTGAGAATTGTAAGATTTTTAGGCTTAGTCTATTCGTGTCGCTAAGCACGATCCTGGAGAGAACTGATTAGTTTCATCTAATTGGTTTTCGATTATACATAAAAATCGAGGGTGACGCAATGTTTTTTGAAACGAGACTGGGGCGTATCGTCCCCATAGTGGCGATGACGCTCTTCGTAATGTTGGTTCAGGTACTCTCACTGGCACTCATGCCTTCTCTTTCTGCTTCGGAGTACAGGGTTTTTGAAAATCCGGAATCTGCAGCCAACTCCGTCATCTACATTCTCTTGATTCTGGCCTTCACCCTCTTCGTTCTGATGGCTCTGAAGCTGAAGAAGGGGTGGGTGGTAAGCGGCGTGATATTCCTCGCGGTGATATCAGGGGTATATTACGTCCTCTTTGCCTTCTTGTCCCCCCTTCCAGCTTTCGCGTTGTCTTTTGGGGTGGTTTTGCTCCTTTATATGTTCCCTGAGTGGTACGTGATAGATCTGGTGGGGTTGCTGGTATGCGCTGGAGTGAGCGCCCTTTTTGGGATCAGCATGGAGCCTTTACCTGTCCTGTTGCTCCTGACAATGCTTGCAGTTTACGATGCCATATCGGTCTACAAAACTCGGCATATGGTGACTTTGGCAAAGGGCGTGATGGAAATTAAAGCTCCGCTCCTGTTCATAGTTCCGAGAAGGATAGATTACAGTTTCCGCAAGAAAGGTATGAAAGGGTCTGGATCGGATGACGAGAGGGGTGCTTACTTTTTGGGATTGGGCGATGCCATAATTCCAACAGTCCTGGTGGTCTCAGCCAACTGGTTCCTCTCAGTTCCTCACTACGGCCTTTTCGGGCTCGGGGTAAACGGCCCGGCTTTGGGGGCTATGCTCGGAACTTATTTGGGTTTCCTTGTCCTGAGCATGACACCAAGAGACAAGCCTCAGGCAGGCCTTCCTTTCCTGAACGGTGGGGCCATACTGGGGTTCGTGATGGGTTCTCTCATCTCGGGTGCAGCGCTTTTCTGAGGCTTTACCGACAGCTTTTTTTTGGCGTTTTTCTATTATTGGGCCTAGGAGGTCCGAACGGTGGACGACGATGATGCACTGCTGGAAAAGTTCGTACCCTTCTGCCCTAGATGTGGTACAGAGTGTGAGTCCAGGGAGCTGAGGCGAACCTTGGACTCCAAGGACTGGAAGAAGGTTGTCGTGGAGACCATTTATTACTGTCCCAAATGCGACAACTACTGGGGCGAAGGTTTGCTGGAAAAGGGATACGAATAGTCGGCCAAATTCGCCTTGTTGGCCTGCACTTAGGTCATCCCATGTTCTTTGAGGGGATTTAAGCTGATTTAGGCGGATTTTTTGATGGAAAATGGGGTGATGGCATAACATGATAGAAGAAGGCAAAGTCGCCTTCAACGCGGAAGGGGCCTTTTACAATCCCAAGATGAAGCTGAACCGCGACATCAGCTTGTCTGTGGTCCGAGCGTTGGGCATCTCTGAGTACCTGGATGCTCTGGCTGCAAGTGGCGTTCGGGGTATGAGGGTCGCCAAGGAGACCCACGCGGAAAAGGTCATCTTAAATGACGTGAGCCGGACTGCCTGCGCCCTAATTCAGGAAAACTTGAAGCTCAATCATATTGGAAATTGTGAAGTTTGCTGTTCCAATGCGAACGTCCTCTTACATCAAAGGCGTTTCCAGACAGTTGATTTAGATCCTTTCGGCTCACCAGCACCCTTTCTGGCGGCAGGCGCAAGATCTGCGAGCTCGTACCTTTTCATTACCGCGACCGATACTGCGCCACTTTGTGGGGCTCACCTGAAGAGCGGCATTCGAAAGTACATGGCAGTTCCTGTGAAGACCGAATATCATCGAGAGATGGGCGCGAGGATTCTTTTAGGTGCTGTGGCAAGAGAACTTGCGAGGATCGACAAATCGATGGTGCCCTTTCTCACCTTCGTCGTGGATCATTACGTCAGGATTTTTGTGGAGGTTCGGCGAGGTGCGGGCCTTGCAGACAAGACTTTGGAAAATATAGGTTATTTGGAACACTGTACCAATTGCGGTTCTTGGAAATCTCGTTTGGGCATGAACTGCAAGTCTTGTAATAAGTGCACAAACTGCGGCGGAAAGACCCGCGTTGCAGGCCCGCTCTGGTTGGGGGCGATACAAAATCGGGATCTCATCGATCTGGCCTTGAAAGAGCTGATATCTGTGGCCGGGAACACGGATCGCGAATTTCGACTTCTCCATCTCTGCAGAGATGAGATCGATGAGCCCATGTATCGCGATCATCATAAGCTCTGCAAGTCTTTGGGGGTGACCCCAGGTCCCATCGATGGAGTCATCGGAGCCCTCATATCTGAAGGGTGGAATGCTTCGAGGACTCATTTCAGCGGGGTTGGAATCAAGACCAACGCGCCTCTGGAAGCTCTTCAGGGCGTACTGCACCGAGCTTGAGACTTTTTGGTCATTTTGTCCAAGTTGTATCGTCGTACCAGGCATTGTGTAAGATTTTTGGGCAATAAGTACCTGATCCGACTTTCAGCAGGTGAAATGGGCCTCAAAAACAATTTTTCCGGCCTTTCGCATTAACGATCTAATTTCCAAACATTTTCTCAGAGATTTATGGCAAAAATTTATTAAATATCGCATCATATGGCCTTTTTAGGAAAAACTCAGGGCTAATCCCCGCCATTTCAATGGCGGGATACAGCCCGTGCCTACCGACATACTAATATGCGTATGGTGTCTAAATGTGTAATCCAAGATGGCAAAAAAGAGCATTGGATAAGTGCTAGAGGCTGCGTGTACAACGTGAATTATCATTTCGTATGGTCTACGAAATACAGAAGAAAGGTTCTGATAGGTGACGTATCTGCCGATCTCCATATGCTTCACGAGTTGATAGCAGAACAAAAGGGTGTGACTTTGATAA